>Ga0157379_10005592_pt1 | contig 10803 bp, 6 predicted proteins | sample S25metaG_FD_121802 | JGI IMG/M metagenome (GOLD analysis project Ga0157379, IMG submission 121802) | Switchgrass rhizosphere microbial communities from Kellogg Biological Station, Michigan, USA - S2-5 metaG | ecosystem: Host-associated > Plants > Roots > Rhizosphere > Soil | place: USA: Michigan... | reverse complement strand
CGCCGGCCACCCCCTCCATGTGATCGCCCACGAGGACATCGTCCTACTCCGCACCCCCCCACCACCCCCCTGACAGCACCCCTGACCAGCCACAACAAGCCGTCTGACAGTGGACTGCCAGCTCGGGGCGGATCTGACAGTTCGTTGGCGAAACGCCTGACAGTCCCCTGGCGAAAGCCCTGACAGCCCTGCCGCCGGGCCGGCACCCGGCCCCGGCGGCAGGGCCCGCTGAGGCTGCCCAAGCACGGCCGGGCGCGCACCGCGCAGCCGCCTGGCGCGACGGGTCTCAAGGTCGGCGCCCCGTCCGGGCGTCCGCTGCCGCGGACCGGCGCATACCGCCAGCCCGGCATCACCCGCTCTCCCACCCACAGCGCAGGTGGCCCCTCCATGAACCGCCCCACGTACCCGCCACAGCCCGACGACAACGCCGCACACCAAGGTCCGCCGGACAATGACAGCCACGTGGCATACGCCGGAACATATGTATACGATGGAACGACATATACAGTCGTTGTGTGCATTCCCGCCGGGAAAACCGGCCCTCCACGCGGCCGAAATGTGAGCCAGGCACAGGTGGACCGGCGGATCCTTGCCTGGTTGAAAATGTGTCGGGAAGGTGGTCCCCATGAATCCGTCAGCGAAAAGAAAGATGCCTGATGGCTGAAACTGCCATAGGTCCGGAACCGGGACGGCCCTACCCCGCGGCACCCATGTACGGATCCAGAGCTGTCGGCACGTCACCGCTCAACGTTGCGTTCCTCGGCCGAGTGTCCGACGAGGAACTTCAGGATCCGACGCTATCTCTCCCCCGCCAGGCCACCAGCTGCCAGACCGTCCTGCCTCCGGGCGCCCGCATCGTCGCGTACTACTGGGACATCGAATCCGGACGTATGGACCCGTCCAGACGCGGCAGGAGCGACTCTTACAAGAAGTTTTCCGTACCGCTCCCCCGCGACGGCGGAATCCGCGACCTTCTCGACGCCGCCGCAGGCGAGCCGGCATTCGACGCGGTCATCTGCGAGGCAATCGACCGGGTGGCGAGGCGCACCTACTACGGCGTGAAGATCGAACATGATCTGGAGCGGTGCGGCGTGCCGCTGCTGGCCGCCGACGAGGGCATTCAGAATCTGCGTAAACGCGCCACGCAGATCCTCACCCGAAGAGTCAAGCAGGCAACCGCCGAATGGTACGTGCTCGAGACCCTCGAGAAAGCATGGGATGGATTCTGCGAACACGCGACACAAGGGTGGAACATCGGCGTTCCTCCCTACGGCTATCTCGCGGAGCGGCTTCCACACCCCGTCCCCGCCAAACGCGCCGCAGGCACCACAAAGACCCGCCTCGCCTGGGACCCCATCCGCGCCCCCGTCATCCAGAAAATCTTCGAATGGAGAGTCATAGAGAAGAAGTCGCGGCAGGACATCGCCAACCTCCTCAACAACGACCCCGACCTGTACCCCCCACCCACGGCGAACGACGGCCGGCGCACGCGCGGCTCCTGGTGCGCATCGACAGTCATGGAGATCCTCGACAACCCCAAGTACACCGGGTTCATGGTGTGGAACCGCCGCGCCCGCAACACCGCACGAGGAAAGCGGAACCCACCCGAACTGTGGGTGTGGTCCCCCGGCCCCACACACAAGCCCATCATCAGCCTGAACCTCTACAAGGCCGCAGCTGACATAGGAAAAGCGCGACAGGGCTCCCGCTCCGCCCGCCAGGGCAACAAGACCACCCCCAACAAGCGCTTCTACCTGTTCCGATCCTTCGTAAGGTGCGCCATCTGCACCCGACGGATGGAACCGACGACCCGCAAGAAGGACATCGCATACCTACGCTGCCGAATCCGCCCCACCGACAGATCCGACGCCGCGCAACGCTGGCCAAGGCACCCCGCAGACCTCTACCTGCCCGAACGCGCGCTCCTCGACGGCATCCTCGACTTCTTCGCCGACCGCGTCTACGGACAGGACCGCCGCTACCTCTTCGACCGAGAACTCGCCGAGGCCGACAAGGAAGCCCGGCGGGAGTGGCAAGAAAAGATCGACGCAGTGGAACGCAGCCTTGACGATCTCCAGCAGCGACGACGCCGGCTACTGAACACCATCGAGACCACCGACGACCTCAATCCCGAACTCCGGGAAGACATCAACCGCAGGTCAGCGGAGATCAGCAACGACCGAGTCGCCAAACGACGCGAGCTGGCCGACCTGCGCGCGCACCCCCCGACCCAGACAGGCAGCGACACAGACCTGTTCGACCTCCTGGGCAGCGTCACCCGCACAGAGCTCGCGCGCGTCCCCGACGAGCTACTCAGAGACCTGTTCGAGGCATACGGCCTCGAGATCACCTACGACGCGCACGCGAACAGCATCACCTGCATGGTCAACATCGACGACCACAACCTGCCCATCGTCAGCAGCGTGACCAGCGCCATACAGAAAACCCCCAACCCGACATCCGGGTTGGGGGTGTTTGATGTGCGCTCGGAGGGAATCGAACCCCCAACCTTCTGATCCGTAGTCAGATGCTCTGTCCGTTGAGCTACGAGCGCGAGCCCGCCACCGTGGTGGCCGGCGTTGCCAGCTTACAGCACGGCGGAGCCGACCTAGCCGACGGACGAGCGCCGGGCCACATGTAGTTCGTCCGATGCGCGGAGTGAGTGCTGGAGGTGCGTCGTCGGCCGCCTCGAGGACAGGGCCGGGGCGCGGAGCCTCACGGGCCCAGCCGGATGAGGCGGGACAAGCGGTCGACGGCGTGGGCGGCGTCGGTGACGGGGTGCGGGTCCCGGTCGTCGGTGAGGAGGGTGACGATCTCGGTCAGGGTCCAGGATCGTTCCTCGACCAGGCCGACGAGCAGGTGGTAGTAGGTGCGGGCGTCACCGCGCAGGGTTCGCAGGATCCGCTCGTGCCGTCGCCACGCCACCACCACCTCGTCGGGCCGCTCCGAGCGCGCGGCGGGGGCGAAGCCGAGGTGAATGCGCGGCGAGGCGCTCCGGGCACACCAGGTGCTGGCGACAAGGCGAACACGCTGGCCATAGGGCAGCAGCGATGCGATCGCCTCCAGGTAGCGCAGCCGGCTGGCCGCCTGTTCCCAGGGCTCGCCGGCAGGGGCGGCCCGCACCGTGACGACCGTGCGAGTCAGCAGCGCCGCCGCCGTGGCCGCCGCGGTGCGCAGACCGATCCCGAGCTCGGCGAGCGTGACCTCGACCTCCTCCGGGCGCGGTGTCGCCACCTCGATCTCGATCGGCTCGGTGACCTCACTGGACTCGACATCGTCGCTGCCCGCACCATCCTCGCCCGCGTACTCGGCGGAATCGAGGCGCAGTACGGCCTCGTAGAGCGCCGGGTAGGTCACGGGCGCCGCGCGCAGGCTCGCAAACGGAATGCAGAGGAAACGAGTTTCCACGACCGGCCCCCGCTCGACCCCTTGCGTGCCGCGAGCATGGGATCCGTCGGCGTCGGCATGGCCATCAGCGTCGGCATGACCGCCGACGTCGGCGTCATGGCGCCAGGATCGGACGGCGAGGCCGAGCATCGTGTCTCCACCGCGGGGCGCATAACAGACCGTCGCCCAGGGCAGGGAGGCGCCGCTGAATGCTCTCGGCGCGGAGTTCGGCGGAACACCCGGGCTGAATCGACGGAGAATCTGCGCGTACTGGGGCCCGCTGAAGTAGGCGCCCGAGTGCCGGACAACGCCGTCGCCGTCACCACCCGGCCCGCTCGTCATCACGGCCCAACCCGCGGGCAGGCGAACGGTGTGCGAAACGCCGAAAATGATGTGCCCCCCGACACGGCGCCGACAGGCCGCGAAAACCCAGCGCGACCACTGTCCACCGCGACCACCAGCCAGGATGGGCACAGCGCGTTATAGTACGCACGCCAGACGCGACCGACCTGTTAGAGTATGGGGCGGCAGCGACATCTGGTCAAGGGTCCGATTCCGGTCCGTTCACCAGGTGCGGACGTCCGCGTACTATCAGCGAGGAAACGTCCGCCGTCGCGTGTCGCGGCGACGACGGCGCGGACGTTCGCTCGACGCTGCCTTCACGCCGGCCACGCGGCGGCGGCCTGCCTACCGGGGGAATGGTGACGGATCGGCTGACCGACCAGGAAGTGCGCATGCTCGCGCAGGCATTCTCCCGGCCGGCCAGCGCCACCGCCCTGCTGGAGCAGGTGGGCCTGGACCGGTCCCAGCAGCCGGCCTGGACAGAACGCACCGCCCTGGAGTTCTGGCGGGAGATCAACCATCTCCTCGGTCTCGGCGCCATCATCGACGGCCGGCAGTTCATCCTTGCCGCCGCCCTGAAGTTCTATCCGGGAAACCAGGTCTTTCATGACGGTGTCGCTTCGCCGCCCTCGGCGACAACGACAACGACGACCACAACGACGGACCACCGCACAGCGCCGTCCGGTGCGCAGGGCGCGTGGGGCCAGGCACGGGCAGCGGTTCCGGCGGTGGCACGCTCCGGGCCGACGAGAGACCCGACCGGCCCGGCGGGTGTGCTGGTGGCACTCGACCCGGTGCTGGCGGGCTCGGCCGGCGCGGTGGTACCCGCCGGCTGGGACGGCCTGCGTGAGCTGATCGAGCAGGCGGCACAGGCCAGCGGGCTGGCGGCCGACGCCGTCAGGCCCCGCCTCCGTGGGCCCTGTCTGGTCGCGGAGATCACCGGTGACGTGCCGACGGGCACCATCGCCGCCTTGGTGCGTGCCATCAGCGGCGCGCTCACCACCTACAACGCGACCGGCGCGTCCCATCGCGTCCGGCTCCGGATGGCGCTGCACCGCGGCCGGGTCGGCGGCGTGGTGGGCGGCGAGGCCATGGAGTCCACGGCCGGGGACACCGCCGCGGTCATGTACCGACTCGTCGACGCTCCGCCGCTGAGTCGCCTGCTCGAGCACGAGCCAGCGTCGGACGTCGTGCTGCTCGTCTCGTCCGCTCTCACCGAGAGCGGGACGTCAGGGGCGGACCTCGCCGAGCTGCTGATTGACCCACGGCAGGTCACCGTCGACATCCCGGGCCTGCCCGTCACGGCCCGGGTCGGCGCCGTCCGCGCACCAGCAGGCCTGGAGGCCGGCGGGCAGGGCCCAGCAGGTCGTCCCAACGGCGCGTCCGCCTCCGAGGCCGGCAGGGTGGGTCGTCTCGGGTTTCCCGGGGCGGCCGCGCAGAGCTGGGACTTCGTGATCTCGGCCGCGAAGGAGGACAGCGACTGGAGCGCGTGGCTCGCCTGGGAGCTGGAGGCGAGCCATCTTCGGGTGCACCTCCAGGCGTGGGATGTCCTTCCGGGGCATCACGTGGGCGCGCAGCTGCACGCCGCCATCAGCAACTCGAAGCGCATGCTGATGGTGCTCTCGCCCGCCTACCTGGACTCCCCCCAGGTCCAGGCCGAGTGGACGGCGGTGTGGGCGGGCGATCTGAACGGCGTCGAGCGCCGGCTGGTGCCCGTCCGCATCGAGACGTGCGAACCCGGCGGACTGCTGCGCGGGATCTCCTACATCGACCTCGCCGGCCTGTCAGGGGACGCCGCGAAGGCGGCCTTCCACCAGGGCATCGACGCGTCGATCCGTGGCTGGTACCGACCGGAGTCAGCACCTCCCTTCCCCGGCCCACGCCCTTAGCCGCCGCGGCGGTGCCTTCCGAGCCGGCGCACGGCCCAGCCCTACGGCTGGTCGGTGGGTGGGGTGGCGGGGGCGTCGCCGAGGTAGGTCGCCTCGACGAGGTCGGGGCGGGCGGCGAGCTCGGCCGCGGACGCCGACAGCGCGATGCGGCCGCGGTCGAGCACGTAGCCGCGGTCGGCGACCCGCAGGGCGATCGCGACGAACTGCTCCACGAGCAGCACCCCGGTCGACGTCTCGGCGGCGATCGTGCGCAGCAGCTCGAGCAGCCGTGGCGCGACGCCGGGCGCAAGGCCGAAGGACAGCTCGTCGACGAGCAGCAGCCGGGGGCGGCGAACGAGCGCGACCGCGAGCGCCAGCCGCTGACGCTCACCGCCGGAGAGCTCGCCGGCCGCCCGGTCAAGCAGGTCGCGCAGCGGCGGGAACCAGCCCAGCACCCGATCGATGTCCCCGCGGTGACGCCGCCCGGCGGCCAGGGCCAAGTTCTCCCGCACCGTCAGCCGTGCGAGCGCCCCCCGGCCCTGCGGGACGACGGCCAGCCCGCGCCGGGCCAGCGCACTCGCCCCGCCACGCCGCGACGGCTCCCCCAGCACGACGATCCGACCACCGCTCAGCGGCAGCTGGCCGGCGGCCGTGCGGATCAGGGTCGTCTTGCCGGCGCCGTTCGCGCCGAGCAGCGCGACGATCTCCCCCGCGCGGACCGTCAGCGAGACCTCCCGCAGCACCGGCCCCTCGTGATACCCGCTGGTCACCCGGTCCAGGACCAGCAACTCGGACGGCGCTGCCAACTCGGACGGCGCTGGCAACTCGGGCGGCACTGGCATCGCGGACGGCGCTGGTGGCTCGGATGGCGCTGGCGATGCGGACGGCATCGGCGGCGTCGGAGGCACCCGCCGGACCCCGCCGCCCGGACGCGCGAGCGGCGTGGTCGCGTCGCCGGCGGGTTCACCGGAGCGGCCTGAATGATCACCTGGGCGGACGCCGAGGCCGCCGTCCGGGCCATCGGTCTCGCCGAGGTAGGCGGCACGGACGGCGGGGTCGGCGCGGACCTGCGCCGGGCGGCCGCGAGCGACGATCCGCCCGGAGTCCAGCACGAGGACGTGGTCGCAGACGTCGAAGACGAGCTGCACGTCATGGTCGACCAGCAGGACGGCGACGCCGCCGTCGGCGACGCGGCGGATCCGGGTGGCAAGCTCGTGGCGGTCGGCGGGGTCGAGCCCGGCAGCCGGTTCGTCCAGGAGCAGCACCTTCGGGGTACCGGCGAGGGCCCGGCCGAACGCGACCGCGGCCCGCTCATCGTGGGTCAGCGTCGCGGGCAGCCGTCCGGCGATGGAGCCCAGCCCCAGGCGTCCGGCGTCCACGACCCCGGGGCGCCAGGGTTCGACACCGTGCCGCCCACCGCCTCGCCGGCCAGCACTCCGCCGTCCGCTGTCCGGCCGCGTCCCATCCGACCATCCGCCATCCGACCATCCGCCATCCGGCCGTCCGGCTTCCGGCCGTCCGGCTTCCGCCAGGGGTTCCGCCACGGCATCCGCGCTGGCATCCACGGATGCGGCGGCGATCGGCGCTGTCGGCGGGCGCGAGGCAGCGAGGTGGCTCGGGGCGCGCGCGGGGCGGGCGACGACGGCGAGGTTCTCGGCGACGTCCAGGCTGTCGAACAGTTCCAGCGCCTGGAAGGTGCGGGCGAGGCCGTGGCGCTGCCGGGCATGCGCGGGCAGACCGGCCAGGGCGACGCCGTCGAGCGTCACACTGCCGACGAAGATCGTCGCGAAACCGGTGAGAGCGTCGATCAGCGTGGTCTTGCCGGCGCCGTTCGGCCCGATCAGGCCGGTGACGCTGCCGGCGCCAAGTGAGAACGAGACGTCCTCGATGATCCGGCTGCTCCCCTGCCCGGCGGACAGCATGTCCACCGACAGCACGGCGGTCACAGCGCGCCTCCGGGCTTCAGCGACTGCGCCGGACCGGTCATCAGCCGCGGCGCTCCCCCCTGCCCGCCAGACGAGGTCCCGGCGACGGCATCCGGCGAGGACGGGGCGTTCGACGGCGACGGGATGCCCGGCGGTGGCTCCTGGTCATGGTGGCGCGGGCGGCCAGGGAGCAGACGGCCGACGAACGGCGGGCGGCCAGCGGTCCGCGGCGGGCCGTCGGCGGCGGTATGCGGCGAGCGGTGGACGAGCCCGGCGGGGCGCAGAACGGCGAGGATGACCACCGCGAGCCCGCACAGCACCTGCTGGTACTCGCCGAGGTTCGCCCACCGGTCGAGCAGGGTGAAGGCGAGCCCGCCGGGGGCGAGCAGGCCGGCGACCAGCGCGCCGCCGACGGTCGTCACCCCGCCGACGGCAGCGATGGCCAGGAAGAACAGCGACGCCGTGACGCCGAACGAGTCGAACGACAGCCGCCCCTGGCCGTAGCCAATGAGGCAGCCCCCGAGCCCGGCGATCGCGGCGGACAGGGTGAAGGCCAGCACTTTCGTACGGCGCACGTCGACCCCGGCCGCGGCGGCGGCCCGCTCGTTCGCCCGGACGGCGAGCATCCGCTGGCCGAGGCCGGCGGTACGCAGCCGGGCCACGCCATAACCGCAGGCAGCGAGGACGACGAGCGCCAGCAGGCCGTACTGCACCCGGGGGAAGCCCGGGCCGGACAGCCCCAGGTCCAGACCGAAGATCTTCGGACTGGGCACGACCGAGCCGCGCAGACCCCCGGTGACCAGCGGGTTCCCGAAGACGGCCTCCTGGATCGCGACCCCGGCGACCAACGTGATGACGGCGAGGTCGAGCCCGCGCAACCGGCGCGCCACCACGCCGAGAAACAGACCGGCCGCGGCGGCGGCCGCCGTGGCGACGATCGGCGCGACCGGGAACGGGATGCCGAGCTCGCCCTGCAGCCGGGCCAGCAGGAACCCGGCGACGCCCGCCAGCGTCATCTGCGCCAGCGAGAGCTGGCCGACGTAACCGGTGAGCACGACGAGCGACAGGCACACCACGGCGCCGGCGAGACTGCGTTCCAGGCCGAGCCGGGCATCGCCGGTGAGCACGAACAGCGCCACCACCCCGATCGGCACCCCGAGCGCCACGCCGACGAGCGGGCGCCGCGGCGGGACGACCACCGGCAGCGGCGCGGTGACGACGGCGCTGGCAGTGCGGCCGGGTATCAGCGTGCCGCGCCGGCCGGCCACGGCGATGACCAGGATCATCGGCAGCAGGGCCCGCAGCCCAGGCTGGTTGAGCCAGCTCACGTCCTGCTGGACGGGGAGCAGCACGGCCTGGGCGACGCCGATCCCGAGCGCGCCGATGACGGTCAGCCCGAACGACGACAGCCCGCCGAGCAGCGCGGCCGCGAGCGCCGGCACGACGAACAGCGAGTAGCTCGTCGGGTTCAGCGCGCTGATCGGGGCGACGAGGATGCCTGCGAGGGCGGCGAGCACTGCCGCGAGCATCCAGTTCGCCGCGGCGATCCAGCCGGGACGCCGGCCGAGCAGCGCGGTCGTCTCCTCGTCGTCGGCGACGGCCCGGCTGGCCAGGCCAAACGTCGTCCAGCGCGACATCGCCCACAGCGCCACGGCGGCGACGACCACGATCGCGGCCAGCAGCAGCCGGTCGCTGGAAACGGTCGTGCCGAGCACGTGCACCGGGTGCTGCGGCAGCACAGGCTGCAGGAAACGGTTGTTCGCGCCGAACTGGATGACGGCGACGGACTGCAGGGCGATCGTGAGGCCGACCGCGGCCACCACCGTCATCATCGGCTGGGCCCGGCGCAGCGGCCGGAACACCACCAGGTAGGCGACCAACGACAACAGCGCGGCCATCACAAGAGAGACCGACAAAGCGAGACCGAACGACGGGGTGTCGGTCAGATGAATTCGTGGTGGCAACCCGACCACGGGAAGGACGAGATCCCCGACTTCACGAAGCTCGGCATACTGATACGTGGCGTACATGGCGAACGCACCATGAGCGATGTTGATGACGCCGGACGACCGGTAGGTGAGCACGAGGCCGAGGCCGAGCGCCGCGTACACCGCGCCCGGGCCCAGGCCAAGCAGCATTGCGGCTACATAGGTGGTCACAGGGCTCCCGAGCAGATATACGGCATCACAGTCGACCAGGGTGCATGGCCGCGGAAGTGTGGACGCGCTGTCACCGCATCACTCCCGTCCCGCCGGGCCGGCGGTCTCACCCAGGAACCGGGTGAGATGGAGTGTAGCTTGACCGCCCGTGAGACAAGCTTCCCGCGCCCTCCTCTCGTTCTCCGTCGCCCTGTCCGTCGCCCTGGCTGGTGCCGGATGCACGAGCCAGCGCGGTGGCTCGTCAGGCGGCGCGCCAGCCGGTGGCGCCTCGACGAGTCACCTGACCGGGCCGCCGGTGACCCTCGGATTCGTCACCGTCGAGAACAGCACTCTCGGGTCATATCCCGAGACGCGGCGGGCCGCCCAGGCCGCCGTGGACCACGCGAACGCGACGCTCGACGGCGTCGGCGGCCACCCGCTGCGGCTGGTCACCTGCGCCACGGACGGCTCCCCGGAATCCTCGCAGAACTGCGCCAACCGACTGGTCGCCCAAAAGCCGGTCGCCGTGATCGGCGGCATCGACTTCGGAACCCAGGCCGCGATGCCGATTTACGAGTCGGCGCACATCCCCTACGTCACCGGATCACCACAGCTCAGCGGTGAACTCGATTCGAAGAACGCGTTTGCCTTTTCCGGCGGCTCGGTCGCGGAGCTCCTCGGTATCACCAGCTACCTGACCGAGACGAAGCACATACACAGTGCGCATGCTCTTTACGTGGATCTTCCGGGCCTGCTGACCGCCGCGATCCAGGGCTCCCAGAACATCCTCCGCAAGAAGGGTGTCACCGACGTCCGGCTGATTGCGGAGAAATCGGACGCGGCGGACTTCGCCCCGGCGCTCACCCAGGCGGCGGCCGGGAATCCGGACGCCATCATCGTCGTCTTCCAGGCGGCGGCCTGCGCCCGCATCGTCCAGGCCGCGGCCGCCCTGAACGTCCGCAGCGACATCTACCTCGTCGGCGCCTGCGCCACCCCTGCGGTGCCGCGGGCCGCGGGCGGGAAGACCCAGAACCTGTACTTCGCCTCCAGCTACATTCCGGTCGGCACCAGCGGCGGGGACGCGGACACTGCGGCCTTCCGCGCGGCCATGCCGGAGGCGGACCGCACCTCGGCGTCCCAGGG
>Ga0157379_10005591_pt1 | contig 10804 bp, 10 predicted proteins | sample S25metaG_FD_121802 | JGI IMG/M metagenome (GOLD analysis project Ga0157379, IMG submission 121802) | Switchgrass rhizosphere microbial communities from Kellogg Biological Station, Michigan, USA - S2-5 metaG | ecosystem: Host-associated > Plants > Roots > Rhizosphere > Soil | place: USA... | reverse complement strand
CTGATCGAGCTGGGCCTCCTTGGCGTGCATGTCGTCGCGCAGCTTCTCGAGCCGCACCTTCGAGGCCTGGTCCTTCTCCTTCTTGAGCGCGAGCTCCTCGATGCGCAGCCGATCGACGGCGCGCTTCAGCTCGTCGATCTCGACGGGGCTCGAGTCGATCTCCATCTTGAGCCGGGATGCCGCCTCGTCGATCAGGTCGATCGCCTTGTCGGGCAGCTGGCGGGCGGTGATGTACCGGTTGCTGAGGGATGCCGCAGCCACCAGCGCGCTGTCGGCGATCGTCACCTTGTGGTGGGCTTCGTAGCGCTCCTTGAGTCCGCGCAGGATCGCGACCGTGTCTTCGACGCTGGGCTCCCCGACGTAGACCTGCTGGAAACGGCGCTCCAGGGCGGCATCCTTCTCGATGTATTCGCGGTACTCGTTGAGCGTGGTGGCGCCGATCAGGCGCAGTTCACCGCGGGCGAGCATCGGCTTGAGCATGTTGGCCGCCGCCACTGACCCTTCGCCGCCGCCGGCGCCCATCAGCGTGTGCAGCTCGTCGATGAAGGTGATCACCTGGCCGTCGGAGTCCGTGATCTCTTTGAGCACGGCCTTGAGGCGCTCCTCGAACTCGCCGCGATACTTGGCGCCGGCGACCAGCGCGGCCAGGTCGAGCGAGATGAGCTGCTTGTCGCGCAGCGAGTCGGCGACATCGCCGGCGACGATGCGCTGGGCGAGGCCTTCGACGACGGCGGTCTTGCCGACGCCGGGCTCGCCGATCAGCACGGGGTTGTTCTTGGTGCGGCGGGTCAGCACCTGGCTGATCCGTCGGATCTCGGCATCGCGACCGATCACCGGGTCGAGCTTGCCGCTCTTGGCGATCTCGGTGAGGTTGATGCCGTACTGCTCGAGGGCGGTCTTGGGCTCCTCCTGCGTGGAGGGAGCACCCTGCATGTTCGCCATGGATTCTCCGTTGTGGATTTCTGTTCTAGCCTCGCGGCCCGAATGGCCGCCAGACCACGAGTTGGTTGGCCTTCTTGGCCCGCTCCCCGGTTCGGAGCGGGATGACATCGCCCTCGGCCCCGGCCGCGAAGACGCGGCGACCCGGCCGGGAGAGGAGTTCGTCGGCGAGCATCGCCTCGAGCTCGCGCACGCGAGCGGTAAGGGCGCTCACCTGGTTCTCGAGTTCGAGGATGCGGCGGATGCCCTCGAGATTGAGCCCCTCGGCGCTCAGTCGCGCGATCTCGCGCAGCTGCACGACGTCGCGCATCGTGTAGCGGCGGGACTGCCCGGCCGTGCGCCGCGGACTCACCATGCCGAGCCGGTCGTACTGCCGCAGCGTCTGCGGGTGCATGCCACTGAGTTCGGCCGCGATCGCGATCGCGAACAGCGGGCTGTTCTCATCGAGCGTCATCTGCGGCCTCCCTTCTTCAGCGGTGCGCCCCGCGGGCGAGCAGGTCTTCGCGTGGGTTCTCGTCGGGCATGGCCGCCGCGAAGGCCTCGAGGGCCTCCTTGGCAGCCGGGGTGAGGTGGCTGGGGACCGCGACGACAACGGTGGCCAGCAGGTCACCTGTCCCCTTGGGCGTCGTGACGCCTCGGCCCTTGACCCGCAGCACGCGCCCGCTCGGGGTTCCCGCCGCGACGCGCAGCTTCACGGGCGAGCCCTCGAGTGTCGGCACCTCGATGGTCGCGCCGAGCGCGGCCTCCGAGAAGGTGACCGGGACGTCCACCCGCAGATTGAGCCCGTCGCGCTCGAAGATCGGATGCGTGCGCACGCTGACGGTGATGACCAGATCGCCGGGCTCACCGCCATCCGGGCTCGGGTTGCCCTTGCCCTTCAGCTTGATCTTCTGCCCGTCGGCGACCCCGGCGGGGATCTTGACCTTGGTCTCGCGGCCGCTCTGCATCTGCAGGCTGACGGTCTCGCCGCGGATAGCGGTCATGAAGTCGAGGGTGGTGTTCGCCGTGATGTCGGCGCCCCGAGTCGGACCGCCGAATCCCTGGTACCCGCCACTGGAGGTGCCGAAGCCGCCACGACCGCCGAACATGCCGCCCAGCAGGTCCTCGAACCCGGCGCTCTGCCGGCCGCCGCGGGCGCCCTGGTTGAACAGGCCGCCGAAGACATCCTCGAAGCCGCCGTTCGCGCCGCCCCCGGACGTGAACCGCGCCCCGCTGCCCATCGCGCGCACCTGGTCGTACTCAGTGCGCAGCTCCTTGTCGGAGAGCACCGAGTACGCCTCGCTGATCTCCTTGAAGCGCGCCTCGGCCTTCGCGTCACCCGCGTTGGAGTCCGGGTGGAACTGCCGCGCGAGCTTGCGGTAGGTCTTCTTGAGGTCGGCGTCGGACACGTCCTTCTTCACGCCGAGAACGGCGTAGAAGTCCTTGTCGAACCAATCCTGGCTGGCCATCCGACCTCTTACTCGGGCACGCTGACGGCGACCTTGGCCGCACGGATGAGACGCTCGCCGAGTGCGTAGCCCGGCTCGATCACATCCGCGATGGTGTTCACCGTCACGCCTGCAGTCGGGATCTGCACGATCGCCTCGTGCAGCTGCGGATCGAAGGTCTCGCCCACTTGACCGATGTGTCGCAGGCCGTAGCGATCGAAACCGGCGCGCATCTTCTGCGCGATGATCGCCAGCGGACTGCCCTCGGTGAGGTCGCCATGCGCATCCGCGCGGTCGAGGTCGTCGATCGCGGGAAGCAGCGTGCGGATCACCTCGGCGATGACCGCCTCTCGGTTGGCCAGGCGGTCGCGCTCGACGCGGGTGCGGAAGTTCTTCAACTCCGCCTCCGCGCGAGCGGCGCGGTCGCGGTACTCGCCGACCAGGTCGCGTTCGGCCTCGGCCAGCAGCGCCGCATCTTCATCGCTCAACTCGACGTCGGGGCCCTCCGCCTCGATCAAGTCGTCGCCGTCATCGGCCTTGCCGCGCGCCTCACCGGTCTCGGGGTCGATCTTCCGCTTATCGCGGACGACCGGCTCCTCGGACTCGTCCGGGCCTGTCGGGCCCTTGTCGTGAACAGCCATCGCTACTTCTTCGACCCCTTGGGATCCTTGGGCTCCTTGGGCTCGTCCTCTTCCACGATCTCGGCGTCGACGATGTCCTCGTCGGTCGCCGCGGCCGCGGGCTCCTCGGAACTCTCGGGTGACGCGTCCTCGCTCGATCCGGCCGCGTAGATGGCCTCGCCGAGCTTGGTCTGGCTCTCATTCAGCTTGTCGAACGCGGTCTTCACGGCCGCCTCATCCTCGGACTGCAGCGCGGTCTTGAGCGCGTCGACGTCGGCCTGGACCTCGGTCTTCACGTCATCCGGCAGCTTGTCGTCGTTGTCCTTGATCAGCTTGTCGATCGAGTAGGCGAGCTGCTCGGCGTTGTTGCGGACCTCGGCCGCCTCGCGGCGCGCCTTGTCTTCGGCGGCGTGCTCCTCGGCCTCGCGCACCATGCGCTCGATGTCCTCCTTGGGAAGCGACGAGCCGCCCGTGATGGTCATCGACTGCTCCTTGCCGGTGCCCTTGTCTTTCGCGCCGACGTGCACGATGCCGTTGGCGTCGATGTCGAAGGTGACCTCGATCTGCGGGACCCCGCGCGGCGCCGGCGCGATGCCGGTCAGCTCGAAGGTTCCGAGCGGCTTGTTGTCGCGGGTGAACTCGCGCTCGCCCTGGAACACCTGGATCGCCACCGACGGCTGGTTGTCGTCAGCCGTGGTGAAGGTCTCACTCCGCTTGGTCGGGATGGCGGTGTTGCGCTCGATGAGCTTGGTCATGATGCCGCCCTTGGTCTCGATCCCGAGGCTCAGGGGGGTGACGTCGATGAGCAGCACGTCCTTGCGCTCGCCCTTCAGCACGCCGGCCTGGAGGGCGGCGCCGACGGCGACCACCTCATCCGGGTTGACGCCCTTGTTGGGCTCCTTGCCGCCGGTCAGCTTCTTGACCAGCTCGGTCACCGCAGGCATGCGGGTGGATCCGCCGACCAGCACCACGTGCGAGATATCGCCGACCTTGATGCCGGCCTCTTTGATGACGTCTTGGAACGGCTTCTTCGTGCGGTCGAGCAGGTCACTGGTCATCTGCTCGAACTGCGCCCGGGTGAGCGGCTCGTCGAGGTTGGCCGGGCCGTTCTCGGTCAGCGAGAGGTAGGGCAGCTGGATGTTGGTGCTGGTCGAACTCGACAGCTCCTTCTTGGCCTGCTCCGCCGCCTCCTTGAGACGCTGCTTCGCGATCTTGTCGTTGCTGACGTCGACGCCAGTGGTGTCCTTGAACTTCTTGATCAGGTAGTCGACGATCCGCTGGTCCCAGTCGTCGCCGCCGAGCCGGTTGTCACCGGCCGTGGCGCGCACCTGGATGGTGCTGAAGTCGTCGTCCTTGCCCACCTCGAGCAGGGACACGTCGAAGGTTCCGCCACCCAGGTCGAAGACCAGGATGAGCTCGTCCTCCTTGCCCTTGTCGAGTCCGTAGGCCAGGGCCGCAGCCGTGGGCTCGTTGATGATGCGCAGCACGTTGAGGCCCGCGATCTCGCCGGCCTCCTTGGTGGCCTGGCGCTCGGCGTCGTTGAAGTAGGCCGGGACGGTGACCACGGCATCCGTGACGTCTTCGCCCAGGTACTGCTCGGCGTCGCGCTTCAGCTTGGCCAGGATGCGCGCCGAGATCTCTTGCGCCGTGTACTTCTTGCCGTCGATCTCGACCTTCCAGTCGGTGCCCATGTGGCGCTTGACCGATGAGATGGTGCGGTCGACGTTGGTGACGGCCTGGCGCTTGGCGGTCTCGCCGACCAGCACCTCGCCGTCTTTGGTGAAGGCCACGACCGACGGGGTCGTGCGGAAACCTTCTGCGTTCGCGATGACGGTGGGCTCGCCACCTTCGAGCACGGCGACCACCGAGTTGGTGGTTCCGAGGTCGATTCCAACTGCTCGAGCCATGTGAGTGTCTGCTCCTTGAACTGTGCTGCCAATAAAAGCCTGGATGCCCGACTTGAGTCGAGCGCTGTCAAGTTTTCCAGCCTGTGGATAACTTTGTCAAGCGCCCGAGCGAGAAACTTGAGCGCACCTGGCTCAACCGCCGTGGCGTCCTCGATATTTCCGCCACGGGACGGCAGGATGTGACCACGCACAGCATCGTGCGTTCACCCGACGGAAGCAGCGTCCAGCCATGACCGATCAATACGGGCCGGGCCCCGCCGGAACCCCCACCCTTGTCTCCGGGCTCGAACTTCAGGCCGACCGGAAGGTCCCCGGCAAGCAGGTCGTCGCGTGGGCCTTCTGGGACTGGGGCTCGTCGGCGTTCAACGCCGTCGTCACCACCTTCGTATTCACGGTCTACCTGACCAGCACCAAGGGCTTCGGAGGAACGGTCGCGGCCTCCTCGGCGATCGGACTCGGCCTGACCATCTCGGGGTTGGTCGTGCTGGTACTCGCCCCGGTGACCGGGCAGCGCTCCGACGGATCGGGGCGCCGCAAGTTCTGGCTCGCCGTGAATACCGCCGTGGTGGTGCTCTGCATCGCGGCGCTGTACTTCGTCACGCCGAGTCCCACTCTGCTGTGGTTGGGCGTCGGCCTGCTCGCCGTCGGCACCGTGTTCTACGAGCTCGCCGCCGTCAACTACAACGCGATGCTGATCCAGGTATCGACGCGCAAGACGGTCGGCCGGGTCAGTGGCTTCGGCTGGGCGATGGGGTACTTCGGTGGGATCGTCTTGCTGCTCATCCTCTACTTCGGCTTCATCCACCCGGATGTCGGCCTGTTCGGTGTGACGTCGGCGAACGGTCTGTCGGTCCGGGTGTCCATGCTGATCGCCGCCGTCTGGTTCGTGGGATCGGCCCTGCCGGTCCTGCTCGCGGTGCCCGAGTACCAGCCGCCCGCCGCCGTCACACGCGATCGCGTCGGCTTCTTCGCCGCCTATGCACGGCTCGGCAAAGACGTCGCCGCGCTCTGGCGCGAGAGCCGCCGCACGATCTGGTTCCTGCTCGCGAGCGCGATCTTTCGCGACGGGCTGACCGGAGTCTTCACCTTCGGAGGCGTGCTCGCCGCCGGGACGTTCGGGTTCTCGGCGAGCCAGGTCATCATCTTCGCGATCGCCGCCAACGTAGTCGCCGGATTGTCGACGGTGGCGGTCGGCACTCTGGATGACCGGGTCGGCCCGAAGCCGGTCATCATCACCGCGCTCATCGGCCTCGTGGTCAGCGGCCTGCTGGTCTTCGTGTTGCACGACGGCGGTCAGATCGTGTTCTGGACCGCTGGTCTCGCGCTGTGCCTCTTCGTCGGACCTGCCCAATCGGCGAGCCGGACCTTTCTTTCCCGCCTGGTCCCTGCCGGACGCGAAGGCGAGGTGTTCGGCCTGTACGCCACCACCGGTCGAGCCGCGACCTTCATCGCTCCGGCGTTGTTCACTCTGTTCGTGACGATCTCGGGCCAGCAGTACTTCGGCATCCTCGGCATCGTGCTGGTGATCTTCGTCGGCTTGGTCCTGCTTATCCCGGTGAAGGGACCGAACCGCCCCGCCCGTTGAGGCTCGGCGCACTCAACGCCGCACAACCACCCACGCGATCAAGAGCATCGTGACCAGGAACCCGGTCACGAAGTTCAACCACAGGAACCTGCGCCACCCGCGGTTGGCGCCCGCCGCCTCAGCGTCGCTGACGTTCCACCACGGTGCCACGTTGAACGCGTACGGAAGTACGAGCAGGGCGGCCAACTGTCCCGGCCAGTTCGTGAGCAGAAGCAGCACGCCGGCGAGCAGGTAGAGCGCGAGTGAAACGCGCACGGTCGCGCGGGCGCCGATCACGGTGGCGATCGAGCCAATTCCGCCCTGCCGATCGGCCTCGATGTCCTGCACCGCGCCGAAGGCGTGCGACGCGGCACCCCAGAGGAAGTACGCGACCAGCAGGGCGACCAGCGGCCAGGTCGGTCGCGGCGCGGCGAGCGCCAGGCCGAAGACGGCCGGGCTCACGAAATGCGTGCTCGAGGTGATCGAGTCGAGGAACGGGCGCTCCTTGAAGCGCAGGCCTTTGACCGAGTACGCCACGACCGCGAACAGGCTGATCGCGAGGATCAGGTCGCTCGCCCAGTTCCCCACGATCACCAGGTAGACGACGAACGGGATCGGCAGCAGGATCGCCGACCACAGCGTCGCCCGGTGGTGCTGAGGCGCAAGCAGGGCTCCCTCGACACCGCCCTTGCGCGGGTTGTGCAGGTCGGACTCGTAGTCGAAGACGTCATTGATGCCGTACATCGCGAGGTTGTAGGGGATCAGGAAGAAGACGGTGCCCACGATCAGCGGCGCATCGATGCGGCCGGTCGCGACGAGGTACGCCGCCGCGAAGGGGAAGGCGGTGTTCACCCAGCTGAGCGGACGACTGGCCACGAACAGCTCGCGGATCATGCGTCGGCCTTCGAACGGCGCGGGGTGAGCAGCGACCACAGGCAGGGAAGCAGAACGGCGGCCGCGATCGGGTAGGCGAAGTCCTCGAGAGGTGCCACGCCGACGTGCGCCCCAGAGATGCGATGCGGGTCATACGCCACGATGCCGACGGCGACGAGCACGTTGTCGAACACCGCGGTCAGGATGACGAGCGGGATGGCGGCGAGCCCGACCCCACGCCAGTGCGGCATCCGGCGCGCAACCACCGATGCGGTCGCGACCGCGATGACCAGCGCGAGGAACACGGTGTTCAGGATGAGGTAGATCACGAGCCAGGGCCGGTCTCGATACGCCGGCTTCGCCGGCTGCTCGACCAGCGAGCGAGGGCTCCGTAGGCGTTCATCGTGAGGTAGCAGAGCAGCGTGAGGAAGAACAACTCCTCGAGCGGCAGTTCGGGCGCGAGCTGGACCCCGACCAGCAGGGCCGGGTCGCCGCGGAAGAAGATGCCGAGACCGATGCCCGCCGCATCCCAGGCCAGGAAGAAGGCGACGCCAAGCGCGAGCACGACCGTCGCGCGCAGCGGCGCGCGGGCGAAGAACAGGCGGAACCGCAGATCGAGCACGACCATCCCGGTCAGCGCGACGAGCAGACCGAGCAGATAGAGGGCGCTCACCGGCTCGCCTGCAACGGCTCGGGCAGTGGAGCCGCCGAGACATCCCCGCGCAGCCGCTTCACCACCAGTTCGGCGCTGATCAGGCACATCGGCAACCCGATCCCGGGGATGGTCGACGATCCGGCGAAATACAGGTTCGCGACCTTGGTACTCACGTTGCCGGCGCGGAAGAAGGCGCTCTGCCGCAGCGTGTGCGCCGGCCCGAGGGCGCTGCCCTTCCACGAGTTGAGGTGGTCGACGAAGTCGGCGGGGCCGACCGTGCGGCGCACGGTGATGCGATCGGCCAGATCCGGGATGCCGGCTGCGGATGCGATCTGCGCGATCACCGTGTCCGCGAGCGCCTCGATCGCGTCATCCCCTGCGCGATCGATGCCGCCACGCCCGAGTGCCGGATCGGCGGGCAGCGGCACCAGCACGAACACGTTCTCGAAGCCCTCGGGCGCCACGTCGGGGTCGACCCCGCTCGGCTTGCACACGTAGAGCGACGGCGCCTCGGGCACGTGCGGCGCGCGACCGAAGATGGCGTCGAAGTTGCGCTTCCAGTCGGCCGAGAAGAACAGCGAGTGGTGCTCCAGCTCGGGCAGCTCACCGCGCACCCCGAGGTAGAGGAGCAGCGCGCTGGGGCCGGCGACCCGGTCGTCCCAATAGCTCTGCGGGTAGGTCCGCTCGGACTCCTTCTCGAGCAGCACCGTCTCACTGTGGTGCAGGTCGGCCGTCGAGATCACCAGCTCGGCGTCCACGAAGCCGACCGCCCCGTCGGCATCGACGGTCTCGACTCCGGTCGCCGCTCCGTTCTGCACCAGGATGCGGCGAACCGTCACACCCGACCGCAGTTCGGCCCCCTCCGCGGCCGCCAGCGCCTCGATGGCCGCGATCACCCGGGTGAACCCGCCCATCGGATACAGCACACCCTCGACCAGGTCGAGGTGGCTCATCAGCGAATACATGCTCGGTGCGCGGTCGGGGGACGACCCCAGGAAGACCGCCGGGTACCCGAGGATCTGCCGCAGCCTGCGGTCCTTCACCGTCCGCGCCGTCAGGCGGGACAGCGGCGTGAGCAGCAGCGAGCTCAGCTTGCGACCCTTGCCGACCACCTCCCGCGTGAACACCGGCGAGAGCTTCTCGAAGGTCGAGTAGAGGAACTTCTGGATCGCCAGCTGATAGATCTCCCCCGCCTCGTCGAGGTAGCGCCGCAACCTGGCGCCCGCGCCGCGTTCGACGCTCTCGAACAGCTCGATGTTCTCCTCGGCGTCCGCCGCCACATCCAGCGGCGCGGCGTAACCCTCGCCGAACACCCGGTAACCGGGGTCGAGCTGCACCAGGTCGAGCTGCTCGTCGGCGCTGGTTCCCAGCAGCCGGAAGAAGTGGTCGAACACCTCGGGCATCAGGTACCACGACGGTCCGGTGTCGAATCGGAAGCCATCGTGCTCCCACGATCCGGCCCGCCCGCCGAACTCGGCGTTCTTCTCGAGCAGGGTCACCTGGTACCCGTCGCGGGCGAGCAGGGCCGCCGATGCCAGGCCGGCGATCCCGCCTCCGATCACCACGGCGCTGGTCATCGCGCGAGTCCCTTCCGGTCGCCCGGGGTGTTCCACGCGCCGATCGCGATCCGCAGTTTCGCCGGGTCGGGCACCCGCACCCGGGTGGTCAGGATGGATGCCGCCGGCAGCGCCCGCAAGCGCCGGGACAGCTCCGCGAACAGCCGCTGCGCCGCAGCGACGGCGCGCCGCGAGCCGCTCGGCAGCAGCGGGAGCGTCGCCGCAGCCTGCTGCAACTCCCCATCGATGTCGTCGAGCAATTCGGTCTTCTGCGCGTCGGTGAGCGCGGCCGCGTCGATCCCGGGGAAGTACGAGCGTCCGAGAGAGGTGAGGTCGGCGGCCAGGTCGCGTAAGAAGTTCACCTTCTGGAAGGCCGAGCCCAGCGCGCGCGCCCCGGTCTCGAGAGTGGCCAGCTCGGCATCCGTGTATGCACGCTCGGTGTCCCGTACGAAGACCCGCAGGCACATCAGGCCGACCACCTCCGCCGAGCCGTAGACGTAGCGCTCGAAGCTCGCCTGATCGTGCTCGGTGGCGTTCAGATCCATGCGCATCGAGGCGAAGAACGGCCGGGTCAGTTCTGCGCCGAATCCCGCCGCCCGCGCAGTGCCGGCGAAGGCGTGCACCACGAGGTTCGAGCTGTAGCCCTCGTGCATGGCTCGTTCGGTCTCCCGCTCGAGGTCGTCCAGCAGGCGCTCCGCGGTCGCGGGCGTGAGCCCGGCCTCCTCTGCGCCGCCATCAACGATCTCGTCGGCCACCCGCACGAGCGCGTAGATGTTCTGCACCGGTTGCCGCACCGACGGCCCGAGCAGCCGCGACGCCAGGCCGAATGAGGTCGAGTAGCGCCGGATCACCAGGGCGGCGGCCTCCTCGGCCACCGCGCCGTAGAGGGCGAGCCGCGGTCCGCCGTCATCCGTGCCTCGAGCCATCGTTCGCCCAGCCGTCGCGCGCTTCGTCATCAGGTGCGTCTCGCCATCACTTGACCCGGGCCAGCACGTCGTCGGCCACCGGATGGAGCTCGCGGCGCAGCTCGAGCGGGATGTGCGGTTCGAGCAGACGGGCCAGCGCGCGGTTGGCGTAGTACCGGGCCAGGCCCTCGGCGAATCCCTTGGCACCGCAATCGATGAGATGTCCCCGGAGGACGGCCGCGCCCTCATCACCCAGGTCGGGATCCCCGAACAGCGCGGCGTGCTCGTGCCAGCCGGCGGCCGCCGTGGCATAGGCGATCAGCACCGTCCGCTTACCCTCGCGAAGGTCGCCGATGGT
>Ga0157379_10005588_pt1 | contig 10806 bp, 8 predicted proteins | sample S25metaG_FD_121802 | JGI IMG/M metagenome (GOLD analysis project Ga0157379, IMG submission 121802) | Switchgrass rhizosphere microbial communities from Kellogg Biological Station, Michigan, USA - S2-5 metaG | ecosystem: Host-associated > Plants > Roots > Rhizosphere > Soil | place: USA: Michigan... | reverse complement strand
CGCGGTCGCCACGATGAAGACGACCGTCAGGGCCAGGAGGATCAGGTCGACATCGATGTCGAGAAATCGCATGCGGGAATCGTGCCGCGAAGCCGCGCGCTCGCGGGACCGCCCGACCGGCAGCAGAGACTGCGGTCAGGAAAGTCACGAGCAGAAGTCTCACTGAACCTCGGCGAGTTGCCTGCCCGTCTCCGCGCCGGCGTCGGCTCGCCGATCGGCGATGCGCCGCTCAGCTGGCGCGCTCGCTCGGCCGCACGCTGACGTACAGCACCTCGGGCGAGGCGTCGCCGCGCAGCAGCCTCAGCGCGCAGTCCTTCTGGATGCGCCGCTCGCCGAGCGCCTGGTGCAGCGCGTCGACCGACTCGATCGGCTCGCCGTCGATGCCGACGATCGTGTCGCCCTCGCGGACGCGCGCCAGCGCTGCCGGGCTGCCCGCCTCCACCGCGACGACACGAACGCCGTGCGACTGGCCGAGCGCATGGTGGACGACGACGCGCCGGTGCAGCGCGACCGTCTGGCCGCCGACGCCGAGGTAGCCGCGGCGCACGCGGCCGTGGCGGAGCAGCTGCGGGATGACCCACGACGCGGTGTCGATCGCGACCGCGAAGCAGAGCGACTGGGCGCCGCGAACGATCGCGGTGTTGACGCCGATCACCTCGCCGCGCGAGTTGAGGAGCGGACCGCCCGAGTTGCCGGGGTTGAGCGCGGCGTCGGTCTGGATCACGTCGGGGATCAGCCGCCCGGTCGTCGCGCGCATGCTGCGGCCGAGCGCGCTCACGATGCCGGCGGTCACGGTGTGCTCGAAGCCGAGCGGATTGCCGATCGCGATCGCGATCTCGCCGCGCCGGACGTCGGCGGAGCGGCCGAGCGTCGCCGTCGCGAGGGTCGAGGACGCGCTGCCGCGGACGACGCGCAGCACCGCGAGATCGGTGTCGGGGTCGTCGCCGACCCACTCGGCGCCGGACTCGCTGCCGTCGCCGAGCGCGACCGCGACGTGGCTGCCGCGCGGCGCGGCGGCGCGGCCGGCGCGCACGACGTGCGAGTTGGTGAGCAGGTAGCCGTCCGAAGTGAAGACGAGGCCCGAGCCGTGGCCGCCGTCACCGCCGCCGTTGGCGACGCGCACCGCGGCGACGCTCGGCGCGACGCGATCGACGACCGCGCTCACGGCCTGCGAGTAGGTGTCGAGCAGCAGCGGATCGTTCGCGCCCATCGGAGTCGCCTGCAGTTGGAGACGCGGCGCGATCGTCGCAAGCGGCGTCGGCGCGCGCCCCCTCCGAACGGCTAGGCGGCGGCGACGGACGGCGATCGCCGCCGCTCGTCGGCGCTCGCTCGCCACTCGGCAAAGGCGCGCCGAATTGCGCCGTCTCGATCACGCTTTTCCGACGCCATCGCGAACGACACGCGGGCATCATGCGACGCACGGTCGATGCACGCGACCCTGGCGCCGCACTGAAGCGCGCCTGTCGGCCGACAGACACCGTTCATCCTCGGTCGCAAGCAAGGTCGTGACTTCGTTCTCGCGCACCTCGTCGCCGCACCGAACGCCCCTAATGCTCCCGATCTTCCGACCGAAAAAGGTATGGGAAATGGCGCCTGCGTCGGCTGGACCCTGTCTTTCACCTCTGCAGCACATGTTCATCGAACCTGACAACCTCGCGGTCATCGCCGCCATCGCGGCGTCGCCGCTCGCACTGTTGCCCGTGCTGCGGCGCAGGCTGCCGGCGCAGCATCGCTGCCGTCGTCCCGGCGGCGCGCGCGGCTTCACGCTGATCGAGCTGATCATCGTGATCGCGATCATTGCGCTGCTCGTCGCCGTCGCGATGCCGAGCTACCGCGACCACGTCCGCAAGTCGCGCCGCGCCGAGGCGCAGGCGTACCTGATGGCGGTCGCCGGCCGGCAGCAGCAGTTTCTCGTCGACAGCCGCGGCTACGCCGCGACCCTCTCGACGATCAACATCCCCATGCCGTCGAGCGTCGTCGGGTCGTACGACGTGACGCTCGCCGCCGCAGCCGGCCCGCCGCCGACGTTCACGCTGACCGCTGCGCCGAAGGCGGGCAGCGACCAGGTCTACGAGAAGTGCGGCACGCTGAGCATCAACCAGACGGGCGCCAAGACGGCGAGCCTGACCAGCTGCTGGTGAGCCATGGCCCCGTCGTGCGCCTTAGCGAGCCTTGCCCGACGCGCCGCGCGCGGCAGGCGGAGCGCGCGCGGCTTCACGCTCGTCGAGATGATGACCGTCGTCTCGATCCTCGCCGTGATGCTCGGCATCCTGGCGCCTTCGTTCACCGGCTTCCTGGCATCGCAGCAGGCCAAGAGCCTGACGTATGACCTGACGTCGGACCTCATGCTGGCGCGCAACGAGGCGCTCAAGCGCAACGTCAACGTGGTGGTCACGCGCGCCGGCTCGGGCTGGGAGCAGGGCTGGACGGTCGCGACCGTCGCGACCGCCGAGCAGCTCAGCCGGCGCAACGCGGCTGCGCAGGCGGTGAGCATCACCGGTTCACCGGTCCCGGCGTCGATCACCTTCGGTCCGAACGGCCGGGTGTCTGCGCCGATCGGCTCGGTGCGACTGACGATCGGCGGCGGCACCAGCTCCCGCTGTCTCGAGCTCGACCCGTCGGGGCGCGTCCGCACGCACATCGGAGCGTGCTCGTGAGCGCGCGCCGCCCGGCTGCGAAGGCGTGCCGCAGAGCGCAGTCGGGCGCGTTGCTGATCGAGGTCCTGATCGCGGTCCTGATCTGCGCGTTCGGCCTGCTCGGCTTCGCCGGGATGCAGGCGCGCGCCGTCTCGACCGACTTCGAGACGCTGCAGCGCAGCGAAGCGCTCGTCCTGATCGACGACATGGTGAGCCGAATGAATGCCAACCGCGGGCACGCCGGCGACTACGTCTCCGCCGGGCTGCTCGGCGAGGGCGCGGTCATCGACTGCTCGACGCTCAGCGGCGCCGCGCTCGACATCTGCGAATGGTCGAACCTCATCCGCGGCAACGCCGAGCAGCGCGGCGGCAGCGCGATCGGCGCGATGCTGATGGCGCGCGGCTGCATCACGCGCCCGGCGACGAGCAGCGACCGCTACGTCATCGCGGTCGCCTGGCAGGGCATCACGCCGACCACCGCGCCGCCGAGCCCGTGCGGCCAGGGCGACGCGGCATTTCCGGACGACACGCTGCGGCGCACGGCGTCGGCGACGGTGTGCATCGCCCTCCTGCGCGACGCCGCCTCGGCGCCGGCGATCTCGCGCTGCTGAGCGCATGGCGATGCGGCAACCGACGCTCCGGGCGCCGCGCGCGCAGCGCGGCATGACGCTCATCGAGCTGATGGTCGGGCTGACGCTCGGCCTCATCGTCGTCTCGTCGCTGCTGCTCGTGCTCGCGCACGCGTCGACGCGCGGCCAGGATCTGCAGCGCACGTCGATCCAGATCGAGAACGGCCGCTACGTCGCCGAGCTCTTCCGCGAGGACCTGCGGATGGCCGGCTTCTACGGCGAGACGTCGGTCGCCGGCGCGCTCTACACGCAGCCGGATCCCTGCAGCACCGCACCGGTCGGCTGGAGCGGCCTGCCGCTGACGCTGCCGGCCGGCATCCAGGGCTACGGCGCCGGCGACGTGCTGGCGTGCCTGGCCAACCGCCGCGCCGGCACCGATGCGGTCGTGATCCGCCGCGTCGGCGTCGACGCGATCGACCCGGCGACGATTCCCGGCGGCAACACGCAGTACTACGTGCAGTACTCGTACTGCAACACCGACGCGAGCGCGCCTCGCCTCATGTTCGACACCAACCGCTCGGCCTTCACGCTGAAGAACCGCGCCTGCAGCGCCGTCAACCTCGTGCGCTCGTACACGCCGCGGATCTACTACGTCGCGGACTGCAACCGCTGCGGCGTCGGCGGCGACACGACGCCGACGCTCAAGCGCGTCGACCTCGTCGGCAACCAGCTCGTCACGACGCCGCTCGCCGAAGGCATCGAGACGCTGCGCTTCGAGTACGGCTTCGACATCGACGGCGACGGCTCTCCGGACACGTACCTGACGGCGCTCGGCGCGATCGGCCCGACGTCGGCGTGGTCGAACGTCGTCTCGCTGAAGGCGCACTTCATCACGCGCTCGCTCGACCGCGTGCTCGCCGACAACATCGCGGCGGCGCAGGACTTCCAGCTCGGCGGCATCGGCGTCGTCTCGACGCCCAACGACGGCTACACGCGCAAGGCCTACAGCAGCGCGATCCGCCTCGTCAATCCGAGCAGCGTGCGGGAGGCGCAATGAAGTCCGCACGCCGCGACGCGCAGCGCGGGGCGACGCTCATCATCGCGCTGATCATGCTGGTCGCGCTCGCGATGCTGAGCGCCTGGGCGTTCAACGGCAGCCAGATGAACATGCGCGTCGTCGGCAACAGCCAGGCGCGCCAGGAGGTCGTCGGCGCAGCCCAGGCGGCGATCGAGCTGACGATCAGCTCGCAGATGTTCGCGACCGACCCGGTGGCCGTCGCCGCGTCGGCGATTCCGGTCGACGTCGACGGCGACGCCCAGTCCGACTACCAGGCGCAGCTGTCGCCGCCGCCGTCGTGTTACCGCGTGCGCGTCCTCAAGGTCAACGAGCTCGACCCCGGCAACGCCGGCGACCGCGAGTGCCTCGGCTCGAGCGGGTCGCCCAACCCGGGCATCGAGACGACAGGCTCGGCACCGCCGACCGGAGATTCGCTGTGCGCCGACAGCGAATGGAACGTGCGCGCCGTCGTCACCGACCCGCGCAGCAACGCCAACGCCGCCGTCAACCAGGGCGTGGCCATTCGCTCCCTGACGACAGATACCGCCAACGCGTGTCCCTGATTCCCCGTGGAGAGCGCCATGACCATGAGTCCCCATCGATCGAGACTGCGCGGCCTGTCCTTCGGCCTGCTGCTGTGCGTGCTGCTCGCGCCGGTGCGCGCCGAGGACATCGACATCTACGGCGAGCCGAACAGCAACACCGACCGGCCGAACGTCCTCTTCATCCTCGACAGCTCGGCGAACTGGTCGAGCAGCATCCCGGCGGCGAACTGCTACTACAGGGACAACGGCGTCGTCACGACCAACGGGCCGAAGGCGTCGAACCCCGACCAGGAGCAGGGCAAGAAGATGGCGATCGAGAAGTGCGCCCTCTACAACCTCGTCGACGCGCTGCCCGTCGACCCGGCCCAGGACGCCGACCACAACGCGCTCTTCAACGTCGGCTTCATGCTGCTCAACGAGTCGCCGAACAACGGCGGCTATCCGCGCAAGGCGTTCACGGCGCTGACGACCAACAACAAGGCGGCGCTGAAGACGCTGATCTCGGGCCTGACGATCGGCGGCGACAAGGGCTCGAACGCCGACTTCGCGCGCTCGCTGTACGAGGCGTACCTCTACTTCAAGGGGATGACCCCGTATCAGGGGGCGCTCGCGCCCAAGCGCGACACCGCGGCATTCAGCGGCAGCCGCTACAACAGCCCGGCGGGCGCCTCGTGCGCGCGCAACTACGTGATCCTGATCGCCAACGGCTCGCCCGAGTCGTCGGAGAACAACGATGCGCTGGCGAAGCTCACGGCCGTCGGCGGCAACATCTCGCAGATCAGCTATCCGACCTCGATCGTCAGCAACACCGACCAGAACAACTGGTCCGACGAGTGGGCACGTTTCATCCGCGGCGTCGACGTCAGCGGCCGCGAAGGCATGCAGGGCATCGTCACGCACGGCATCGCCGTGACCGGTGCGTCGAGCGACGGCAACTACCCGAACTTCATCCAGGCGATCGCCAACCAGGGCGGCGGCAGCTTCCATTCCGCGAGCGACGCCGACGCGCTCGTCAAGGCGCTGCTCGAGATCTTCTACGAGATCCAGGCGGTCAACAGCGTGTTCGCGGCGGCGAGTCTGCCGGTGTCGGTGAACGCGCGCGGCACGTACCTGAACCAGGTCTACATGGGCATGTTCCGCCCCGACGGCGACGGCAACCCGCGCTGGCGCGGCAACCTCAAGCAGTACAAGTTCGGCCTCGATGCCACGGGCATGCTCAGCCTCGTCGACGCCAACGGGACGCCGGCGATCAGCGCCTCGACCGGCTTCATCAGCCCGAGCGCGGTCTCCTTCTGGACCGACGCGAGCACGTTCTGGAGCAACCAGCTGCTCGGCACGCCGCCGACCGCAGGCGACTCGCCCGACGGCGAGGTCGTCGAGAAGGGCGCCGCCGCGCAGCGCATCCGCACGACCTACGCGACTGCGCAGAGCGGGCGCGGCATCCTCACGTGCGTCGGCTGCGGCGCGAACACGGCGCTCGGCGCGACCGACGCGACCCGCTTCATCAGCGGCAACAGCGCGATCACCGCGGCTGCGCTCGGCGTCCCGACGGCGACCGACCGCTCGACGCTGATCGACTGGGTGCGCGGCACCGACAACGCCGGCGACGAGCAGGGCCCGACGACGACGCCGGTGACGACGGTGCGCCCGTCGGTGCACGGCGACGTGCTGCACTCGCGGCCGGCGGTCGTGAACTACGGCGGCTCGACCGGTGTCGTCGTCTTCTACGGCAGCAACGACGGCATGCTGCACGCGATCAACGGCAACCAGACCGGAACCGGCGCCGGTGGCGAGCTGTGGAGCTTCGTCCCCGAGGAGATGTTCGGCAAGCTCAACCGGCTGCGTGTCAACACGCCGAAGGTGCAGATGCCGAGCACGCCGGCGGCGATCGTCGCCGCGCCGCGCGACTACTTCGTCGACGGTCCGATCGGCGTCTACCAGAAGCTGCGCACCGACGGCAGCGTCGAGAAGGTCATCATCTACGTCGCGATGCGCCGCGGCGGCCGCGTCCTCTATGCGTTCGACGTGACGACGCCGAGTTCGCCGACCCTGCTCTGGAAGAAGAGCAACAGCGATCTCACCGCGCTCGGCCAGACCTGGTCGGAGCCGCGCATCGCGCGGATCCGCGGCAACAGCGCGCCGGTGCTCGTCTTCGGCGGCGGCTACGACGCCAACGCCGAGGACGCGTCGACTCCGGGCACGACGACGATGGGCAACGCGATCTACGTCCTCGACGCCTACAGCGGCTCGCCGCTGCGCACGTTCGTGACGTCGCGCAGCGTGCCCGCGGACATCGCCCTCATCGACTCCGACTTCGACGGCTACATCGACCGCGCGTACGCCGTCGACCTCGGCGGTGCGCTCTACCGGATCGACTTCGAGACGGCCGTGACGAGCGGGCCGGCGACATGGACGATGTACCAGCTCGCCGACCTCTCGGGCGGCACGTCGAGCCCGCGCAAGTTCTTCTTCGGCCCCGACGTCATCGTCACGCGGGCGTTCGCGGCGCTGATGCTCGGCTCGGGCGACCGCGAGAAGCCGCTGCTCGAATCGACGCACGACCACTTCTTCCAGATCTTCGACCGCAGCATCGCCAAGGGCGCGCCGACGCCGACGCCGTCGGCGATCGTCTTCGACAACCTCGTCGCGACGGGCTCGACGTCGAGCACCGACGGTGCCGGCTGCTACGTAGCGCTGGCGGGCGGCGAGAAGGTCGTCAACGCCGCGACCTCGATCGCCGGCAACACCTACTTCGGCACCAACCGGCCGTCGACCGTCGCCGACAGATTCAGCTGCTCGGCCAACCTCGGCATCGCCAAGGCGTATGCGATGCCGCTCTTCTGCGTCTCGCCGACGGGGACGACGCTGACGGGCGGCGGCCTGCCGCCGACCCCGGTGTCGGGGATCGTGACGGTCGGCAGCGGCGACACCGCGAAGAAGGTCCCGTTCATCATCGGCGCGCCGAATCCGAAGAACTCGGCGATCGAAGGCTCGCGGGTCACGCCGACGATCAAGGTGCCGCGCAACCGGATCTACTGGTACCAGGAAGGCAGCCGCTAGCGAAGATGCGGAGGCGGCGACCGCGCCGCCTCTGCTAGCCTTTGGCCGCCGACGCGCGGCTTCGCGGGCGTCGCTCACGCACCGCTTCATGGACCAAGCATCGCCGGCGCCGCGGATCTTCGTCGGCATCCCGAGCTATCGCGACGCCGAGACGCAGTGGACGGTCGACGACCTGTTCCTGCGCGCCGAGCTTCCCGGGCGCCTCGCCGTCGGCATCTGCTGGCAGCTCGAGCCGGGCGACGAGGAGCGCTGCCTCGCGCGTCCGTATCCGCGTCCGCAGCAGGTGCGCGAGATCCGCTTCGCGGCGCGCGACAGCCGCGGCAGCACGTGGGCGCGCGCGCAGGCGCTCGCGCTCGCGCGCGACGAGGAGTACGTGCTGATGATCGATTCGCACATGCGCTTCGTCGACGGCTGGGATCGCCTCCTCGTCGAGCGGCTGCTGCAGGCGCCGGGAACGAAGGTCGCGCTCACGGGGTGGCTGCCCGCCTACCTGCCGCCGCGCACGCTGCAGCCGCCGCCGGAAGGCACGACATGGCTGATCGCCGCCCGCGAGCTGACCGCACCCACGCAGCCCGCAGTGCTCCGTCTCGGCCCGGTCGCCGTCGTCCGCGACGAGGTGCCGCCGCTGGCGTTGACGCCCTTCGTCGTCGGCAACTTCGTGTTCGGCCGCCGCGCGATGTTCGACGAAGTGCCGTTCGATCCGCACATCTTCATGTACGGCCAGGAGATCGCGCTGTCGGCGCGACTGTGGACGCACGGCTGGGACGTCTGGCAGCCATGCGACGCGCTCCTCTTTCACTACTGGAAGCCGGACGACGTGCACAACGCCGACGCGTACAAGCACGAAGCGGGCGAGCGCGTCGCCCGCTCGGCGGCGCGCGTGCGCCACCTGCTCGGTCTCGAGCGCTCGAGCGACCCCGGTGCGCTCGCCGAGCTCGAGCGCTACGGTCACGGCGACGTGCGTCCGCTCGAGGCGCTCTGGATGGTGTCGGGCGTCGATCCGCGCCGCGGCACGATCGCCGAGGTCGCGCTGCAGGGCCGCTGGAACCAGAGCCCGCGGCGGCCCCCGCCGACGCGGCCGCGGATCTTCGTCAACATTCCGGCGTACCGCGACGCCGAGACCGGTCCGACGCTGCGCGACATGTTCGCGCAGGCAACGCACCCGGACCGCGTCTTCGCCGGCGTCTGCTGGCAGTACCTCGAAGGCGTCGATCCGCGGCACTGCGCCGATCCTTCGCCGCGGCCCGGGCACGTGCGCGAGGTCGCCGTCGCTGCCGAGCGCAGCCAGGGCTCGTGCTGGGCACGCGCGCAGGCGTTCGCGCTCTGGCAGGGAGAGGAATACGTCCTCTCGATCGACGCGCACACGCGCTTCGAACGCGGCTGGGACGAGCTGCTGATCGAGATGCTCGCGCAGTGCCCGAGCGGGAAGGCGCTCCTCTCGACGTACCCGGCGCCGTACACGTTGCCCGACGAGCGCGACCGCAACGGCGTGCTCAAGATGGCATTCAAGGAGTTCGTCGTCGAATCGCCGGCGACGCCGCCGAAGCTGATGTACCAGACGCACCGGATCCTGCCCGAGGCGCTGCCATCGCGACCGTATCCGACCGCCACGGTCGGCCAGGTCTTCATCTTCGCGCGCGCGGAGCTCTTCAGCGAGGTTCCGTTCGACCCGCACGTGTATTTCTTCGGCGACGACCTGTCGTTCGCGACGCGCGCCTGGACGTCGGGCTGGGACTTCTTCTCGCCCAATCGTCCGGTGCTGTTTCACCTCTGGGACCGCAACGTCCGCCCCGGACATTGGACCGACCAGCCGGGGCGTGCGAGTCGGCTGCGGCAGATGACCGAGCGGCGCGTCGCGCACCTCGTCGGCATCGAGTCGAGCGACGATCGCGAGGCGCTCGGCGAGCTGGAGCGCTACGGCCTCGGCCGTGCGCGCAGCCTCGCGGCGTACCAGGCGTTCAGCGGCGTCGACTTCGCGCGGCGGACGGTGAGCGAGCACGCGCGACGCGGCGACTTCGGCGACGACGCCGCGGCGGCGACGACGGCGCCGCGCGTCTTCGCGCCGGTGCTGCGAACCGAAGGCGCAATCGTGATCGACGACTTCCTGCCCGAGGCCGAGTACGAGGCGCTGTTCGACTACGCGAGCCGGATGGACTACCAGTACATCAACACCACCGGCACGGTGCGCCGCGTCTGGGACCTGAGCAGCGGGTTTCCGCTGCGCAGCGAGAAGAACCTGTTCGTCCACGCGCCGCACGCGACGACGCGCGAGGGCAATTTCCACTATCCCAGCGCAACGCCGCTCGACCATTTCGTCGACGCGATCCAGGCCGCGCTGCCGCAGGTCGGCGCGATGGTCGGCCATCCGCGGCCCGACGGCTGGCACCACTTCTCGGTAACGTCGTGGGTGTACCCGCCGAACACGGCGCTGTCGATGCACGACGACGGCGCAGGCGTCTACAGCGGTGCCTACGTCTACTACCTGAACCCGGAATGGAAGCCGCACTGGGGCGGCCTGCTCATCGTCCTCGACGACGCCGCCAACCGGGCGATCGCGGCACGCAAGCAGAGCGAAGCCGACGGCCAGGCGTTCTACGCGAGGAAGTGGCTGCACCTCGGCGGCCACGACGAACTCGCGCTCGAACACGGCCTCGGCCGCTGCATCTTCCCGAAGAAGAACCGGATCGTCTTCATCGCGCCCGACGCCTACCACCTGGTGACGCGCGTGCTGCCGGAGGCGGGCGACAACGCGCGCATGTCGCTCGCCGGGTTCTTCCACCGGCGCGCGTCGACGCCGGGCCGCTGACGGTCGCGCCGCTCAGCGCTCGCGCATGCTCTCCTGGTGCAGGCGCAGCACCGGCGAGAGGATGAACTCGATCAGCCGGCGGCTGCCGGTCTTGATCTCGACCGTCGTCGCCATGCCCGGCGCGAGCGTCACT
>Ga0157379_10005587_pt1 | contig 10806 bp, 8 predicted proteins | sample S25metaG_FD_121802 | JGI IMG/M metagenome (GOLD analysis project Ga0157379, IMG submission 121802) | Switchgrass rhizosphere microbial communities from Kellogg Biological Station, Michigan, USA - S2-5 metaG | ecosystem: Host-associated > Plants > Roots > Rhizosphere > Soil | place: USA: Michigan... | reverse complement strand
TTCTGCTCCGATTCCGATGGACCCACAAATTTCGATGCAGACTCCCGGCTATTTCCGTACGGGGAAGAGGGAGTCCCGGCAGTTCGTTCCTCTAGTCAAGCGGCATGGCGCCGGCGTCAAGATAGGCGAGGACGACAGTCATGTTTTCTTTCGACCTTGAGGAGATCGCTGTTTTTTTGCTTTAGCGCTTCGGGCTTTGGTCCTGGTATCCGAACTCGCGGTGAGCTGCCGGGTCCTGGACACCAGTTGCTTCGACTCCTGGACGGTTTCTGCCTCCTTGGCATTCACGCGCCGGGTAATTTCTCGCCTCTCGCCCGTGTTTGGCATGATTGATCCTCTCGGGAAACAGGATGGTGGACAGAGTAAAAGCGCTGACCGAGACCGGCACCCGGTCTCCGCCAGCGCTGGAAACTCCTCCTCAACTAGTTCCTTTCGTCGTTCGCTTCTGCAATGGCTGCCTGGTGTCCGGCTTCTGCCACCGCCCGCATGAACGCATCCGCGCTTCTCGGGGTTGAGGCTTTGCCCGAAAGGATGTTGCGGAATGTCATGTGCTTTCCGTAAATGGCGCGGGTGGAGTCGTTATCCTGCTCGATCACTGCGCCTTCGAGCGTCAGACCGGCAAATACACCCTTGGAACGGGAGTAGGTGAGCATCTGAGTGTTCATCTTCCAGTCAGTTCCGGCAGAAGCATGACGGCCAACCGGGCCGGCGGCTACTGATCCTTCACCCGTGAGCGCGAACTTGCTCGAGAGCAGATGCTGGAAGCCCTGATCGTTCATGACCAGGATGACCAGGTCCACGCCTTCGACGCCGATCTGCAATCCCCAGCTTCCTCCGCCGATGGATACGAACGCCGGCGCGCTCCAGCCATTCGATGTGCGGCAGGTGGCCACTCCCCGTCCATGCTTGCCGCCAAAGATGAACCCGCCTTTGATCAAGTTGGGAACAACCAGAATGCACTTCGCATTGCTCAATACTTCTTCAGGAATTCCTTTGTCCGGAGCTCCCATGATGGCGTGCAGAACATCGACGGAGTTATTCAGGCGTTCCACCGTGTCTGAACGGGCGGTGCCCGCCCAGGCCAAAGTTCCAAACAGGCCCATCAAACCCATCAACAACACTGACATTGTTTTTTTCATAATTTGTTCCTCGAGGACCGCGAAACTAAGAGGATAGAACTTCAGATGGGCTGACTTAGTTCAGGGACCTGAAAGAGAAAGCAGGAATGCTCTTCTCTAGTTCATGATGGCCCTCCGACCACCGAATAGCTGATCTGAATTGCTCACTCTCAGGTTGCGGTGCGGCCCTCGATTCCCACAAGGAGCGAGCAATCTTGCTCAGAACTGCGGCCCCCAACCTGTCATCCTTACTGTTGCGGGGTTATGGAAAGGTGACAACCCAAGCGGTTTGGGCATTCAGGGTTATCCCAGCGCTTACCTCGTACTAGCATTCCGTTCTGCCCAGACGGGCAATGATTAGAGAATTCAGAAGTTTGGCCATGATATCCCTTCCGCATCCCTTTCTTAGCCGTATTCGAAGCCGGTGTGCCTTCATGGCGGCGTCGCTGAGGAAGTTGCTGGGGATGGAACCGCACGACGGCGATTTCGCCTCCCAGCGCATGTGCCCGTCCTGCGGGCTTATTACGCCACGCCATGAATCCTGTTGTCTGGAGTGCGGCAAGTCGCTTCGGCCCGCCTGAATCTTCCTGCCTCGATCATAGCGTTCCTGATTCTTCGCTCCGGTATCCCATCAGCGACGCCGGATCCGTCCCTCTCTGACTCACCGTCCGCTTCCCCGAATGGGACTGTATTCTCCCAACCTGGGACGGTTTTGGCTTAATCTGCGCCCCCACCCTCGCGCAAGTGATACTCGCTCCGCACTCCATCTGCCGGGCAAAAAATATTCTGCGATGCGCGGGAAGCGGATACGCGGCCCGGGTGCAAGTCGTTAGAAGTGTTGAAGAATTGGAAAAGATGCCAGCCCGTTCGCCGCCCACAATGGCGCCGGCGTGGCAGCCACCTGAACGAATTGGCTCAGCACTCTCGCGAAGTTCGGTCAGCCGATTGCATTTGCGTTGTCCGGCGGCACTTCAGCCGAGAAATCGAACAACGAGGGTGACGGCTATGCGAAGGTACAGCGCTCATACGATCTGTTTCATGTCAATTCTGCTGCTCTTGGTCGCGACCGGATGCAGCGACCCGGACGAGTCCGGCGGGAACCCCGGCTTGACCGCACCTGTCGCGGTGTCGGTTGCCCCGCTGACCGGCGCCAGCGGCGCCTGTATCAATACGATCGTCACCGCCACCTTCAGCAAAGCCATGAATCCGGCAACGATTAACTCCACCACCTTCACCCTGACCGGGCCCAGCGGCACCGCCGAAATGGGACAGGTCACGTACAACGTCGCGAGCAACACAGCAATCTTTGCGCCGGCGGCCGCTCTCACGCCCAACACGCTCTATACCGCCGCCATCTCGACCAGGGCCAGAGACGTATTTGGCATCGGGCTCGCGAACCGGCTGGTGTGGACCTTCACCACGGGCGCTGGAGCCTGCTCAGGGGTTGGCGCACCGGCGGTGGTATCAGCTACTCCCGCGAATGGAGCGTGCCCCAACACCATCGCCACCGCGGTCTTCAACGAAGCCATGGACCCCACCACACTCGATACCTCAACCTTTACCTTGACCGGACCGGGCACCACGCCGGTAAACGGGGCGGTCACCTACGATGCGGCCAGCAATGGTGTGACTTTCACTCCCGCAAGCGCCCTGGTGCCGAGCACCACTTACACCGCCACGATCACGACCGGGGCAGCAGATCTCCTGGGCCAGCCACTGGCCAGCGATTTCGTGTGGACCTTCACCACCGCTGCCACGCTCTGCCAGCCGCCGTTGCCGCCCAATTCGGTCAACCCTGCCAACGGCTCTACCGGGATATGCTCGAATACCGTGGTGGCCGCCACCTTCCCTCAGGCGATGAATCCAGCCACCATCAACCCGGCGACTTTCACCCTGACCGGACCCGGCGTCACCCCCGTCGCCGGAACTATCACTCACGACGTGCCCAACCAGATGTTTGTCTTCACCCCGACCAGCACGCTCGCCCTCAACACAGCCTTTACCGCCACCATTACCACCGGCGCCCAGGATGTGGCGGGCAACGCGCTGGCCAGCAATTTTGTGTGGACTTTCACCACCTCCGCGGCGGCGTGTGTTCCGCCGCCTCCTCCCACGGTGATTTCCGTGTCGCCTCCGGATGCGGCCCTGGGTATATGTCCCGACGTTGTAGTCACCGCCACATTTGATGAGGCCATGAACCCTGCAACGATCACCACGACAACTCTGAAATTGGCCGGGCCCGGGGTAACACCAGTCACCGGAGCCATCGCACTGGACGTCACGGGCCGGGTCGCCTCATTCACCCCGGCGAGCGATCTCGCACTGAACACTGTCTATACGGGCACGGTCACCACTGGGGCCCAGGACCTGTTCGGCAACGGCCTGGCCAGTGACTTTGTCTGGAGTTTCACCACGGCAACGCAAGTATGTCAGCCGCCGGTACCATTGGGATCGGTGGCGAATTTCGACGCCGTGGCCGGCTCCACCGTCACCAATACCGGGCCCACCACCATTGCCGGCGGCGACATCGGGCTGAGCCCGGGAAGCGCGGTTACGGGATTTCCTCCCGGATCCATGGTCCCTCCCGCGGTGATGCATGTCACCGATCCGATCGCGGCACAGGGCCAACTCGATCTGACCTCCGCCTACAACTACGCTGCGGGCTTGCCCGGAGGTGCGGTCCTGCCCGGCGACTTGAGCGGTCTGACGTTCACCCCTGGCCTGTACAAGAACTCGAGCACGGTTATCTTGTCGGCCGGGAACGTCACGCTCGACGCCCAGGGGGACGCGAATGCGGTTTTCATCTTCCAGATCGCTACCACGCTTACCACGCTGGGAAGTACACAGGTCGTTCTGGCCGGTGGAGCCCAAGCCAAAAACATCTTTTGGCAGGTCGGCAGTTCCGCGACCCTGGGAACAAACTCCATCTTCAAGGGAACGATCATGGCCCTGCAAGCCGTCACCTTGAACACCGGAGCCAGCCTGCAAGGCCGGGCTCTGGCCCGCAATGCCGCAGTGACATTTGACAGCAACACAGTAACCGCGCCCTGAGCGGGAGCATACGGCAGCGGCCAGCTTCAGGCTGGCCCTGCCGGGCCGGGCACGAAACGATTTCAGTCTCAAAGGTCGGAGGACTCTACGTATGTCGTCGTCTCATTCTCACCGCCACTATGGCACGTTTGCAGCAATGCTGTTGGCAGCATTTGCCGTCCTGTGCATGGTCACGTTCGCGGCCGCGCAGGAGCAGCCAGCCCCCAAGTGGGAGCTTTACGGCGGGTACTCTTTCTTCCATCCCGGCGCCGACATCCACGGCGTGCTTCCCCTGGGACTGCTCCCGGTAAGCAGCCGCCTGGAACCGAATCCGCGGGGTATCGGTGCCAGCGTGACCTATGACTTTAACCGCTGGTTCGGTCTCACCCTCGACAGCAGTACGTCCTGGAATAGCGGCGAGGTGGGAACGGACCGCGTGGATGACACCGCGCTCTCCAATCTTTCACTGGGCCCAAAGTTCACCTTCCGGCACCACCGCTTTTCGCCATTCCTGGAAGTGTTGGTCGGCGACCATCGCCTCATGCCCGATGCCTTTCACGACATCCAGAAGCTTGGCGTCATGGCTGGAGGCGGCCTTGATATCAACCTGACCCGGCATGTGGCGCTGCGGCTGCTGCGGGCCGACTTCGTTTACTCCAACTACCGCTACGGCCCGTCGGACACGACTTCAGAAACTGAAATCCGGGGGGTTCGACTGCAAAGCGGGCTGGTGTTCATGCTGGGCGGCGAAGCCGCTGCGCCGGTCGGCGCCAGCTGCTCGGTGCAGCCCGGCGAGGTCATGGCCGGCGAGCCGGTCAGTGCAACCGCGACCGCCAGCAACTTCAATCCCCGGCATACCCTGGATTACCGGTGGACCAGCACCGGCGGGAGAGTTAGCGGGAACGACGCCAACGCAACCGTCGACACCAATGGCCTCGCAGGTGGAAGTTACACCGTGACTGCCCGGGTGTCGGACCCCAAGCGGCACAAGATCGGGGACGCAATCTGCAGCTCGACTTTCATAGCCAGGGAGCCACCAAAGAATCCACCGACAATTTCGTGCCTGGCAAGTCCGGCCACGCTTCAAGCCGGCATGACGTCCACCATCGATTGCACCTGCACCAGCCCGGACAACGCCTCGTTCACGGTGGGCCAGTGGACCGCCAGCGGGGGCAGCATTTCTGGCAGCGGCAACACCGCCGCTCTCGATACCTCCGGTGCTTCCTCCGGGCCCATCACCGTGGGCGCGACCTGCGGTGACACCCGCGGCCTCAATACTCCGGCGACCGCCATGGTGATGGTGGAGAACCCGCCGCCGGTTTCGCCGGAAGTCAGGCGACTCGAAGGGCGGCTTGCCTTGCACAGCATTTACTTTCCCACGGCTAAGCCCACGCCCGAGCATCCCGACGGCGGCCTGCTGGCCAGCCAGCAACAAACCCTGGTTTCGCTGGCTGACGATTTCCAGAAATACCTGGAGCTCAAGCCGGATGCCCACTTGATTCTCAAAAGCCACGCCGATCATCGCGGCTCGGTGGAATACAATCAGGCCCTTTCCGAACGTCGGGTCGATCGCACCCGGCAATTCCTGGTCGAACACGGCGTTCCCGCGGCAAGTCTCGAAACCAAGGCGCTTGGGGAAGAACAGAACCTGACCGAAGCGCAAGTGAAAGATGCGGTCGAGCAGAATCCCGAACTGACTCCGGCGGAGCGGCAAAGAGTGCTTGATCACATGCGAACGATCGTGCTGGCGAGCAACCGGCGTGTGGACGTGACACTCAGTACTACGGGGCAAGAGTCGGTCCGCGAATACCCCTTCAACGCCGCCGATTCCCTGACCCTGATCAAGACCGAGGAAACTAAAAGATCACCCGCGGCCGCAAGACGAAAGGCCAAGCCTAAGGTTCAGTGATCAGTCAGATCCGACGCGCACAGGAAAGGCAGGCCGAGTCCATTCATCGGCCTGCCTAGTTTTTTGCGCGTGAAATCGCTCGCGGACATTTCGAAAAGCAGCTGGCCCGCGCTCATCCGCGAAACTCGATACGGCTCCTTGCCTGACAATCTGAATAGCAGGATTTTCCCGGAGGCGCATGACAAATGCCCGCGCTGCCCAAATCTGACAGACGGGGTTCTTTGCGTCCTTTGCGGTGTCTGTTTTCTTTGCGTCCTTTGCGGTCCAGGGCTTTTGAACGGTTACTTGAGCTCAAACCCATTGACCTCAAAACAGGCAAAGATTGAGGACTGCAAAGGATGCAAAGAAGGCTGAATTGCACTTGCTGCTCAGTCGCTGGCAGAAGTGCTCTGCTCCATCGCAGCATTTGCGCCCCACGTCCCGGGAATTTCAAGGTTCGGCATAGGAGACGCCGCAAACAGCTTCTGGCAGGGCTTGGCCAGCCAGCGGGCCCACTGCGCGGAACGTGATACGCGGGCGCTGTCGGTGGCGATTCCGGTATCGGCGTACATCTGCCGGTAGATTTTAGAAATCAACACAAAAGCCAGGCGGGCGCGCATGGATTTTATGAAGCGGGAGCGCATCCAGATGGACTTCAGCCCATAAAACGTGTCCCAGACGGACTGCGTGCGCTGGCGAATTTCTTCCGCTGACATCGTAGGGTGGGGCCAATACAACTTGGGCCGCTGCGCCTGTGGAATGAGCCAGCGCCGGGTGATGGGGATGCCGGCAACCTCCACCGGCGCAGCTTCCATTTGCTTTTCCCAACGGATGAAGTCCACGGTGCCGGGATAAGGTGTCAGCGTGACAAACTGGGCAAAAGCCATCTCGGCCTGAACGGCGGCAAGCGCGGTCGCATCAAAGGTTTCCGGCCGGTCGCTGGGCAAGCCAAAAATAAACGAGCCCAGAATATACACGCCATGCTGGCGAAAGGTCCTCAACTGTTTGACCAGATCGTCTCCGGCGCAATTGAATTCTTTGTAAACGTCTTTCAATCCAGCCGGAGTCACCGCCTCGACCCCCACCAGCGCCCCTTTGATGTGGGCCGCCTGCATGGCATCGAGGAACTCAACATCTTCGGCGGCTTCCATGGTGATCTGGGTGAAGAAAATCGTGTCGGGCGGCAGCTGGGCCAGCCGCCGCATGAGCTCAAAGCGCTCTGCCCGGATGGTCTTAAGTTCATTAAGCCGGTGCGCGTTGTGTTGCTCCTCGGCCAGGCGAAGGTCGGTGAGAGTCACGGGATAAAAATTGTCGTCGGCGAGCGCGATGAAGCGAAATCCCAGTCTCCTGAGTTGGACGATTTCCTCGATCACGACATCCGAGGAACGCTGGCGGGGACGCTGGCCGTCAGTCCGCCAAACCGAGCAAAAAGAGCAATGCTTGGGGCAGCCCCGAACCGTCTGCACGGATGCCCACATGTACTTCTTGCGCGGCACCAGGTCCCAGCGGGCGGGCAGGAACGAGTCGGCTTCGATACGGCCGCCTTCGTAGATGGCCAGCGGCGCTCCATTCGCGCAATCCGATAACGCCCTGGACCAGACCACGTCTCCATCGCCCTTGACCACCGCATGAGCGCCGCCCAGTTCGTGGGCCTCGTTGGGATAGAGGGTGGCGTGAATGCCTCCAAACACGACGTAGGCGCCGCGTTCGCGAGCCAACTTCCCGATCTTGTAGCCGCGGAGCGCGTTGGCGGTGTGGATGCCGATGCCGACAATATCGCCGGCTTGAATCTCATCCAGCTTTACCGGCTCCAGGGTCTCGTCCACCAGGCAGGGATCGCCAAAGCTCGCAGGTGTCGCCGCTGCAAGCACATACAGCCAGCGCGGGGTTATGACCGCGGTGCCAAAAGAAACTTCACTGGGATTGATGAGGTGAACGCGCACGCGATGTCGCCCTCCTTGGGCGGCCTTGCAAAGGCTGTCGAGCAACTAGCGCCCGGGACGACTATTTCGGATTGCTTGGAAGGCTGTAAGCCCAGCAGTTTAAAAGCCATCGATAGACGACGTACGGGTAAGATTGTCGGGCGGGGGCAGTAGCAAAATCTGGTCAAAATTGAACACTTTTAAAGAAAGCGCTTGGGTTATCTTTGAGGGAGCCTGGTCCAGCGATGAATCCTCACCTCCGTTCCGCCCATCTTGCCCTGTCGTTCCTTCTGAGCCTCGGCCTTTCCCCGATCGCCTGGGCACAACCTGCCGACACACTCGTGGCGGTGCCCCACATCCAGCTGAGCACGGAAGAAATCGTGACCAACCTGATACAGAGGAACCTGGAACGCGCGCGGGCCCTGGGCGCCTACCAGGGGACCCGTACTTATCGCCTGGAGTATCACGGCTTCCCCGGTTCCCGAGCGGCGGAGATGACGGTGGATGTAAAGTACAGCACTCCCGGAACCAAGGAATTCAGCATCCGGTCGGAAAAAGGATCTCAACTCATCATCGACCGAGTATTCAAACGAATGCTGCAAAGCGAGAAAGAGGCAGCCTCGGAAGAGAACCAGAGCCGCGTCGCTCTCAATCGCGACAACTACAAGTTCACTCTGGATGGCTACGAGAGCACGCCTTCGGGCCTGGCCTACATTCTTTCGGTGGAGCCGCGGACCGGCGACAAACTGCTGTATCGCGGCCGCATCTGGGTGGATGCGGAAGACTTTGCCGTGATCCGCATTGATGCGGTCCCGGCGAAGAATCCTTCCTTCTGGACCAAAGAAACCAGGATCGAACAGATTTACGCGAAGGTGGGAGATTTCTGGCTCCCGCTGTCCAATCGCAGCACCAGCGCGATTCGACTGGGAGGCCGTGCATCCTTCACCATTGACTACCAGGATTACCTGATTACGTCTGCCACTGCGGTTGGCACACCGCGCAAGGTCGCGGGCTACCGGTAGAGGGAGGACGGGCGTCTCGCCCCTCCAGCCGGGCGGGGACGCCCGGCCTCCACTCTAGAACGCTCAATCGTGCAGCACGACATTCAACAGGGAACTGTGGACCTGTAACCCGCCCTCTTCGCCTCCGGCGTAATGAATGAAACCCAGCTTCCGGAAGCGGTTCATGAAAAAGCTGACTCGCGAACGAGTCGTGCCCACCATCTCGGCCAGGGTCTCCTGACTGATTTTCGGGACTACAGTCTCGGGCACGCCTTCCTTGCCAAAGTGAGCCAGCATAAGCAGGACCCGGGCCAGTCTCTTTTCGCTGGAATTGAACAGTTGGTCAACCAGGTCCTCCTCGTAGCGGATATTGCGCGCCAGCAGGTACGAGACAAACAAGTCGGAAAAGGCGTGCTCCCGATGAAGCGCAACCATCATGGCCTTCTTGTCGATGCGGAGAAGTTGGCATTCGCTCATGGCAGTCGCCGATCCCATGCGGACAGATTGCCCTGCCAGGGCGCCCTCACCGAAGAAATTTCCCGCATCCAGGATTCCGATCGTGGCTTCCTTGCCGATCTTGGACACGACGGTCAGCCTGACTTGACCTTTCTGGATATAGAAGACGGCGTCCGCCGCGTCCCCCTGGGTGAAGATCCCTTGTTTCTTGGCAGCAGTCAGGCTCTTCCTGCCCTCGCCAATGGTTGCGAGGAAGGTGATAGGATCGAATTCGCGGTTCTTCTTACTGCCTGCCACTGGACTCATCAGCCTCCATTCTAGTCCCAAAGGCCAGAACACCAGCATAAATCGTGGCCCAAATGCACAGGAAATGATGTGAGCAATTTTGTACAGCATCTGAAAAGCAAATGGGCTAACCTGCTGGTTTGGCTCGGCTAGATTTTGCCTAACCAGCAAACTCTGACCTGCTCCCAGAGGCCAGGGTTTACCCGCTCTTTAGCCAATTGGCCGCATTTCTGACTTTGAGCCTGGATCCGGCCTGCGGAGCGTAAGACCAATGACGCACCGAAACGGTCTTTAGGTCAATTCGGAACAAGTAAATTGCCCCCCGGCGTGTTATGGTTAGCTTTGAGGTGGTTAACACCTTCTCCTCTTTCAGGTCTTCTGACCTAAGCCAGTCCATCTGAAGTCCTCCCACACCTTAGGTTTCTTCGAAAGAGCGGTGTACTCATGCCTCTTGAAGCGATCCTGCACGAAGTCGAACAACTCCACGGCGTCAGTGACCGTCTTGAGGGACTGGCGGAGCAACATCCGCCGGTCTCGGATGCGCTCATCACCATCGCAGGAAGTGTTCGCAACACGGCCACTGTATTGGCAGTGCTGGTAGCAACCAAGGGTCCCAAGGTGATCTGACCAGGATAATCACAGGATGCAGGACAGGTTTTTTACATTCGCAGGGCGTGATTGAGCGCAGGTTGAGTAGCTCCTGCTAAAGGAAATTGCAGACCCCCTGAACCGTCCAGCGGTTGCAGTTCCGCAAGCAGAGGGACAACCGCCCGCAGTCTGGTGCCGGGATCGGCAGCTTCTATTTCCAGTCCCCCGTTCAATTCATTCAAGCGTTCGCGCATTCCGGCCAACCCTACACCAGAATCTTGTACGGGCGGTCCCATGCGACTCAACCATTCCTTGGGCATGCCGCGTCCGTAGTCGCGCACCTCAAGAATCGCACCCTGTGTGTCTCGGTGAAAGCGCACCTCCACCTCGGATGTTCCCGAGTGGCGATGCACGTTGGTGAGACTTTCCTGCAGCACGCGGAAGAGCGCGATCTCAATCGTGTCGGGCAAGCGCGCGACCTCCGGTGAAAAATCCATGCGCACTTTTATCCCGCTGCG
>Ga0157379_10005586_pt1 | contig 10808 bp, 13 predicted proteins | sample S25metaG_FD_121802 | JGI IMG/M metagenome (GOLD analysis project Ga0157379, IMG submission 121802) | Switchgrass rhizosphere microbial communities from Kellogg Biological Station, Michigan, USA - S2-5 metaG | ecosystem: Host-associated > Plants > Roots > Rhizosphere > Soil | place: USA... | reverse complement strand
GGCCTCCTGGCAGCTACCCGGACCGGACTCACACCGGCAAGCGACGACGAGCTTACGACTAGTGGATCAGCCGCTACACGGCGTCACCTCCAGTCTGCTGGACACACGAAAGATCGAGGCTAGGTGGAGCACGACATGCGTCCGCGCGAGCCTAAGATGTTGGCCAACTTCGCTGGGATGGACCGGACGACGTGAGTCCGATCAAGCGCATCGCGGCGCAGCTGAACCTGGAGCCTCGGGAGGTCGCCGACGTGGTGCATTGCTGCCCGTCCGGGTTCGGCTTGTGGCCGGGCGCACCGCCATTGCATCGCGCGGCGAGCATGCAAGGACGGAAGACTGCGCATGTCGATAGGCCATCGGTACAAGCAGTATCTAAAGGCTCTGGCAAACACGGATCTCGCAAGTGGCGCGTATCCCGCGCAAAGGGAAACTTCGAAGGAGGCAAGTAAACGAGCCCGTGCTGCTGAGGCAGGCGAACCCACGGAGCTGGAGCGAAACCTAGCACATCCATATATGCAGGGTCTTCCTACCTGGTTAGTCCCGTGGGTTAGGCGCTGGGCAGGTTCCATGCCGTCGATGAATGAGACGCGGGCATGGCAGTTAAACCTGCTGTTGCAGACCCTTCATATGGCAGCTCGGAAGAGGTTCGGAACCAAGGTTGAACGCTTGGCGCACCTTCATCACTCTCTTAGCGACGAGCCGCGTGCCAGCGTAACAGTCTTTGCGGACTCCAGCATACTTGTGCGGTACTCCGAACGCCTGTTTAATTTCGTCGAGTTTTTTTGCGATGCTGGGTCAGGCCGATTTCTACAGCCCCAAAGACATTGAACGTCTCCGCGAAAAGGGGAACCGGGCGTCGCCGGATGATATTCGTGCCGGTCTAGTTCGGTATGCCTTGGTCCAAGAGAATCTCACCAACGGCGGGGCGTATCTAATAGATCGATGGGCATTTCTGCTGGCGCGTATGCCTGGAGCGCTGGTTGGGCTCGCAGCGCACGATTTTATTCTTGCCCACGAACTCTCACACAAGTTGCTCGACGAAATCGATGAAGCTCCGGGCATTCGCACGTGGCTTGCCGAACAGTCCCTCGATGGAGCTGACATCGAGATCGCATGTGATGCCATGGCGATTGAACTGATCAAAACAACTCATGGAATTGATGCAGATCCTGGCGCGCTGGGTCCGATACTTGCACTGAAAGCGTTACAGGCGTTCGACATTGGCTCGCACGCACGACTTCCTGCGGGTTCGTCGTACGAGGAACGGATCGGACGGATTGCCCCAGATATCGTGGCGGGATTCAATGCGGGGCTCAATCTTGCACGCGTGGACTTCCTCGTACAACTTTGTAGATACGAGTCCTTCGTATCCATGGAAGGTTGGAGGGCCCTTCTGCTGCTCTACCAGAGCCGTCGGATATTTGTCGTAGGGGATGTGCCACAAGCAATCGATCTAGCCATCTTGGGTGATCGTATGATCTCCGTGGGGAAGAGGGACAACACTTTGGAAGTCTTGAACCGCCTAGCCGCCGCGAGTCCGAGTATTCTAGGGCCACTTGCGGATCACAGACGATCGCTCCAAGTGCATTCTGGCGACGACATCTGGACCTTCTCGCGCCGATACGCAGATACGCTTCGACTCGACGAGCCCGAGAAGAGCTGGCTGGAGGATCCTTCAAGGCCAATTCGATACTACGATCTCATAGCTTGGTTGCTGAAGAGTCCCTTGATCGCGCCGATTGAATGGCTCGACAAAGATGAGTGCTACGCGACGGCGATCTATCTAGCGGGGGCATATGCAGGATCTTGCGAAGAGTTGCAGGGAGGTTCAAAATGACCGCGTCGGCGACCGAGTCTGACGACGAGATATTCGCGAGGCTCGACTCATTGGTCTATGGATCGGATGAATACATATCGGGGAGGGAAATTCGCGCAGCCGCAGATCGAGGGCGTCGTTGGATGGCTGTGTGGCTTGGTCACAATCGGGAACGTCTCTGCGAAAAATTCAGGGAACGCGGTCTCCTTGGTAGTGAGTTCAAAAGTTCTCTCGTCGAGGTCGCAACGGTAATTGATGTCATCATGCAGTTCGACATCGACAGGCCTGTTGCTGCGGTTCTTGCCGCCATCCTGATTAAGCGTGGACTCGGTGTATTGTGTGGCTAGCAAATGGAGCGGTTGTCCGACTACAGCAATGGCTCCGTTAGCGTCGAGATGCTCGCCAGGGAAAGCCATTGAGCGAACTGAACAAGCCCACTGGGAAGTCACGTATGTGGCGCACCCAGGCCCGCGTCGTCGAGACCTGGGTATCCCTGGACAACGGCAACCACCTCTACCGGTCTCGACGTTTCCGAGCTTCAGAGGCAGATGCGGCACGGGAATCGGAGTAATCTAACGCGAGCGCTCAAAAACCTCGGTTCCGAAGGCCTCGCTGAGGGCCTGATCGAACCGAACCAAGGAGCACCTTCGGGGTGAAGACTACCGGTGCTTATCCGTCGCTTGACCTTGATGGCGGCGGCCGTGGCGTTGTGTCGCACGCAGGTGGGATTCTGCTGACCGAGACGGTCCGGGTCAGCGGGCTGGACCGCGAGTTGTCCGGCGGGCTGGCGCCGTGGAGGCACCCGGGAGCGAAGCATGATCCTGGCAAGATCGTGGCCGATCTGGCGTTGTCGCTCGCGCTCGGCGGGGACTGTCTGGCCGACGTGGCGGTACTGCGTGCCGAACCTGAGGTGTTCGGGCCGGTGGCCTCGGACCCGACGGTGTCCCGGCTGATCGCCCGGCTCGCCACCGACGCCACCGCGTCGGCGGACGATCCGCTGGTGGTGGACCTGGACGCCACGCTCGTGGCCGCGCATTCGGAGAAGGAGAAAGCCGACCGGACCTGGAAGAAGGGCTTTGGGTTCCACCCTCTGTGGGCGTTCGCCGACCACGGCCCGGCCGGCCCGGGTGAACCACTGGCGGTGCAGTTGCGGCCGGGCAACGCCGGGTCGAACTCCGCCGCCGACCACATCACTGTCGCCACCGACGCGATTCGCCAGCTCCCTCGGCGGCGCCGGCGAGGCGACGGCACCCGCCCGGCCCAGCCACGAGGCGTGGACCCGGGCCGCGATCGGCCCCACCACGGCCGCGCACTACGCGGTCCCGCGCGCCGGCCGGCTGGTGGCGGTCTGCTCGTCCCGGATCGCGCGGGATCTGACCGAGACCGAGCGGCCGGTGGACTGCCGCAGCTGCCTGCACCTGGCCGGCGGACAGGATGGCTGAACCCGCGACCGGCCGGGGCCGCCGGCCGTCACGGGCGTGCGGCGGCGTCTGTCCGCGCCGGGAAACGATTGGCCCGGCCCGCCCCGTCCGAGCGGATGATGATGGAACTATGCTCGCCGATGATCGGGTCTTGCTCATTGATTTCGAAAATGTCGTGGGCGGTGCCCAGCTGCGGGAGAGCCTGATCCGTTCGAGGGTCACCGCGCTGATCACAGCCGCGGGGCCGACCCATCACACGATCGCCGGCTACGCGCCGAAGGATCCCCGCGAGGATCCCGTCGCGTCCGTGCTGGCGGAACTCGGCGTCGCCTCCTGGCCGGTCCCGCGCGGCACCGACGCCGCGGACCGCGTCCTGCTCCGCCACACCCACTACGCCTACGACCGCGGCTGTCGCCTGTTCACCGTCGCCTGCGGCGACGGCCGGTTCCAAGCTCGCCGACCTCGGCCGCCTGGAGGTCCTCGTCTGGACCGAGCAGACGGTGTCCCGCGCGCTCGTCCACGCCGCGGGCGAGAACCTCCGCCGCCTCGACCGGCCACCCCCGGCCGGCACCGCCGACCCGGCCCCGCCCCCTCGTACGCGACGCCCGCCGGGAATGACCCGAGCGACACCAGCCGCCGGCAGGGAGGCGACGGCGCCGACCGATGGCGCGGCCCACCCGCGGGCGGCCGGCTCGGGCTGGCGGCGGCCGACCGCCACGGCGGTGCTCACCGGCATCGGCGTGGGCGTGGGAGTGGGACAGCGGCTCGCCGACGCGGCCCTGCGCCGCTGACCGGAGCCCGACCCCCGGTCGTGGTGAAAGGCAGGCCGGCGTGATCGCTGGCATCGGCCCGGTGCCAGCGATCATGGGCCGGGTGGCCTGGTCCGATCGGCGTGATGATCGCTGGCATCTGGTCGCTGGTGCACAGAGTTCCAGGTCAGAGCGACGCTGGCCCGCCGGCGGGCCGGGATTCGCCTATTACCACGTTTCCCAACGGGTAAACAACGATAAAGAATCATGAAAGGCGACTGTCAAAACAGGGCCGAAAAACCGGTCTCCTTTGGTGCGGGGCCCCTCGTCCCGCCCGAGGCCAGGGAGGCCGTATGACCGCGAACGGGCACCGCTGGGCACCGTTTCCCGACGGGAAAATCGGGGCTTGCCCGCCCCGAAGCATGAAGCTATCCTCCTGTCAACCTCACGGGTAGCGGGGCCGCGGACGCCGCTGAGATAGGCGCCGGGACGCTACCGGGGCCGCTGACGCACCGGGCTTCGCCCCGGCGCGAGGCTGATCGTCGAGCACCCGGACCGGGTGGCGCGGCGAGGTCCACTGAGGGCTAGCAGAGCCCGGACTTCCCCGCACCTGGCCACGCTGGCTCGACTTCCTGTGTGCCGGTATTCGGCGTGCCTGCGGGGCTGCTGGCACGCGGTTTCACCGGCCGTCTCACCCACCGTTTCCCTGTCCAATTCACCGCCCGTTCCAGAGATGGGGGGTGAACCGGCGGGGGCCGGTAGGCGTGCTGGCGCAGGTCAGCCGGCCTGCCGGCGGCGGGGCCGTGTGCCCCGACTTTCTACCTGGAGGTAGTGGTATTTCCCCGACTCGTACGCGGCCGGCGGTGGCCCGGCCGTCCCCGGTGGATCTGCTGCGGGAACTGACCCCTCGTGATCTCTACCTGTTGGATGTCCTGTCCGCGCATCGTGTCCTGACCGCCGAGCAGGTCGGCGCGTTGCTGTTCCCGAGTCTCGACCGGGCCCAGCGGCGGCTGTTGACGCTGACCCGGCGCGGGCTGCTCGACCGGTTCCGGATCTGCGTGCGGCCCGGCTCGCAGCCCTGGCGCTACACCCTCGGCCATGCCGGCGCGGTCCTCGTCGCCGCTACCCGCGCCCAACAGCCGCCGGCCCGAGCCGCGCACGAACGGACGGTGGCCGCGCTCGCCCGGAGCGGCCAGCTCGCGCACCGGCTCGGCGTGAACGGCGTGTTCACCGACCTCGCGGGCGTGGCTGCGGCCACGCCGGGCGGAGCGCTGATGAGCTGGTACAGCGAAGCCGTCACCACGACCCTGATCAAGTTCGCCCGGCCCGCCTACAACGAGGCCCCGCTGCGACCCGACGGGTATGGCCGCTGGCAGGACCCCGATAAAATGATCAGTTTCCTGCTCGAGTACGACACCGGCAGCGAACCCCTCGACCGCCTCACCGCCAAGATCGACCGCTACCGGAAGGTCATCGCCACCTTCCGCATGCCCGTCCTGTTCCACCTGCCCAGCACCGCCCGGGAAACGAACCTGCACCGCCGGGCCGGTCCCGCCGCGCCGCGCGGGATCGCCACGACCGCCGCCGACCTCGTCACCGCCTCCGGTCACACCCTCGCCGGCCCGGTCTGGCTCCCGTTAGGCGAACGACGCCGCCGCCGCCTCATCGACCTGGGCGATCTCGGCGACCTGGGCGGGAGCCTGTGGGCCGACTACGCCCACACCACCGCCAGCCCGCCCGCGCGCCACCTCCCCATGATCGCCTGACCGGCCGCCGGGCCGGAGGAAGGAGACCCGTCTGACAGTGATCTGACAGTTCCCTGACACCACCCCTGACCAGCACAACCACCCGCCCCTCCGGGAGGAGAGGAAACCGTATTGGTGATCTGACACCGGACAGCGCGCACCCGCACCCGCCCGCACCCCGCCGACCGGGCGCGGCCACACCCGCCGTCCGCCGCGCGCCGTTCGGAGACAAGGCGCCGCCCCGCATGCGCGACCCGTCCGACCCCCACCCCGCCGACCAGGAGCCCGAGCCAGCCCGCCCCGACCCCGCGCACCCAGCCCCCGACGATCCCGACGCCGACGCCGCCCGACGGCGCTGGATCGCCGAACAGCTCGCCCGAGCCCCGCAACCCACGACGATGACCATCTCCATCATCGTCGCGATCCTCACCGACCGCCCCGACGACGACCAGGAGGACAACACCGCCATCCCACCCGCCGCCTAGCCCGCCGCCGCGACCGCACCGAATCGTCCCCGACCATCCTGGTCGGGGCCGATTCGCGGTTTCAGCCGTCGCAAGGTTCACATCGGGCGCACGCACGACGGGCAGGGGCCGCCCTGGCTAGTGAGGCCAGCTCCCCTGACCGGGCGGCTCGTGTGCCTGAAGGGGCGTGAGAGCAACCGAGCCTCAATGAAAGGCGTGAGCCTACGCAACCTCGCTCGATCGGTTCGCGTCACACGTGTTGAGCCGCCTAGCGGCTGGTCCCAGCAGGTCAGGGGCGCAATGTGGACAGGAGGGCGAGAGCGAGAGTCAGCCAGCCAGCGCCAGCACCGCCACCGGCGAGCACCGCACCGGGCAGGCTGGCCCCGTTGGCGTAGGACAAGATGCCGGCGACCAACGCAACGATGATCGCTGTGGCTCCAGCGAGTGCCAGTGCCAGCAGCGTGGTAGCCAGCCCGTTGGCCATAGTGGGAGCCGAGCCGAGCCGGCCGGTCGATGATCTCAACGTGGAGCCTTCCAGGGTCCGCGTAGGGCCCCGGCGCCGTCGCGATCAATCTCTTGCCGGAGGATGAGCGACGGCGCCGGGGGAGCACCTCCCGATGAGGCCCTCGAACCATTGGACTCTTTGGCGGCCGTTCTGGTTGCTCCGACTTTGGTCGTTGATCATCGGCCGGCAGCCCCGCTGTCGATACCAGCCGGTCTTGACCTGGGAACGGCCGGAGCGGATGACTGACGACCGCGTGCCCCGGCAACAGCCCGGCCGTGGTCACCGTGATCGCAGCGGAACAAACGGGGGTCCCGCTGCGCGGGACCCCCAGGCCCACCAGCCGAGATCATCACCGTCTGGCGCTGGCCCGGCGGTCCATCCCCTTGGGAGAACTCCGAGCCAGCCTGACTACTCTACGTGGCCGCATGGGTAGGGCTGTCATCAACACGCAGCGACCTACCGCCCGCGCAGCCCGCGCGCGGCTGCAACCGAGCCGCCCTCGATCACGGAACCCAGGTGCCATGATCGGGGCGGTTCACGGTTCATGGTCGACGACAACGACGACTCAGTTCGCCGCGCGGAAGTACCAGCACACCATCACGGCGCCCCCACGAAAGATGGGCCGGTCGCGCAACTTCCCGCGGCCGATGCTGGTCGTACGTGACGAGACCGCCATGCGGTCCGACGCCGATCGGTCAGGAACGCAAGGTGGACAGGAGGCCGAACGCAAGCCCCAGCCAGCCGGCGGCAGCTCCGCCGCCAGCGAGCACCGCGCCAGGCAGGCTGGCGCCGGTGGCGTACTCCAGAATGCCGGTGACCAACGCGACGATGATCGCGGTGGCTCCCGCGAGCGCCAGAGTCAGCAGGGTCATGGCCAGCCCGTCGGCCACGGCGGGGGCCGAGCCGGGACGACCGGTCGATGATCTCAACGTGGAGCCTTCCAGGGTCCGCGTAGGGCCCCAGCGCCGTCGCGATCAATCTCTTGCCGGAGGATGAGCGACGGCGCCGGGGGAGCACCTCCCGATGAGGCACTCGTCCTCTTCGACGTTTAAGGGTCGGCCGTTGTTGTGCCGGAACGGACATCAACTTCCCGTTCACTCGCCTCGAGGAGCGGGACGCCCAGGCCGAGGGCCCAACCCTCCCCGCATCCGGAGTCCCGCCACGCGCCCGACCCCGCAGCGGACGGGCACGTGCCTGAGCGTCTGTACCGGTTATCCACATAGCTGCCTACAGCGCTCCGCCAGCCGAGAGCGCCAACACCACGAGTCCGAAAGTCCCGCCGCCGGCTCCTCCGCCGGTGAGCACGGCGCGCGGGACGCTCTCCCCGGCAAGAAGGGCGAGGAGCCCCGCAATGAAGGCAACGATCAGGGAGACGGCTCCCGCGAGCACAAGCAGCAAGACGTGGACCACGACCGGACTGACCATTCGCAAGGCTTCCTTCCAGGCACAGACCTCTCCCGATGAGAGGAGGCCGGGTCCGGAACCCGCGGGGCCGCGCTTCGCTTTTACCGATTCAGAGGGTGGGTTGGCAAGTGTGACCACATGGCGCCACATGGCGGGATATGCCAGAAGACTCCGTCCGATTTTTCTAGATATAGGAGCTTAGCTCTGACGGAGGTTGAAGGATCGTGCTGGAACATGCAGGTACATCGCTGTACATTCATGTATACGAAGTTGTTCGGTAATTGTTTTTGTCGATAAATCTACAAGGCTTGAGTGTCAACCTGTAGCGGTGGCGGATGTCCACCTATGGCGATCAAGGTCGTTCGGAGACATGCGTGTACGGCTGACCAGCGTCGAGCATTACGTCACGGCCGACGTCAGCCGCACCCTCCTGATGGCGAATCTCGCCCCGCCGGACCACCGAGGCCACGGCCAGTGTCATCACGTCGGGCGCCGGCCTGGCAAAGCGGGCCAGCGTCGGCGGTCGCCCGCGCCTCGCGGCCCGGGGGTCCCGGCACGATGCGCCCTGATCGTTCTCGCCCTCCGGTATCCCCGCGTCTGGGCGCATCGCGACCGGTGGCGGGTACCTCTCCGTAGCGGCTAGGAGATTGCGATCGGGCGCGGATGGCCTGGGGGGTCCCGCGCAGCGGGACCCCCGTCTCTGGTGTTTCGATCATGGTGACCACAGGCGGAAACGGTACGTAACAGCGGCTCGGCGCCCCGAGGAGCCGGCAACGACTCCCGGATGGGGGTCCCGCCGCGCCGAAGCCAGCCCAGGCGAAGGTCGGGCCGACCGAGAGGACCCCGGGAGGGTCATCACCCCCCACGGAACATGATCGAAAACCATTGAAGATCGTCCGGACGTTTTGATCTTCACGCCTGCCCGGGGTCCGGTCACGGTTCGTGGCGGTCAGTGGGCGGGCTACCCGTCGGCGGGTTCGGGGCCGCCCGCGGGCGGGCCGGTGGGTGTTTTGCGGGCCGGGCGGCGGCGGGGCGTCGGGGCCGGTGTTTCGGCGGCGGCGGGCGGGCTGGCGGGGGTGGTGGCGCGGGTGAGGTCGGCGGCGTAGCGGTCGCGTTCGGCGTGGAAGCGGTCGCGTTCGGCTTCCATCTGGTCGGCCTTGAGCTGGGCGGCGATGGCGCGTTCGTGGGCGGTGGTGGCGGCGGCCTGCTCACGGGCGAGCGCGGCCACGTGATCGGTGCGCAGGTCGGCGAGCATCGTCCGGTACTCGGTGCGGGTGGTCTCGAGCTGCTCGGCGTGGGAGCGGCGGAGATCGGCGTCGGCGCGGGCGTGGTCCCGGTCGAGCTCGGCGACCCGGCGGTCGGCGTCGGTCCGGGCCCGCTCGAGTTCGCTGGCCAGCGCGGTCGCCCTGGCTGTCGCCTCCGTCTGGGCGTCGGTCGCGTCGCGGGCGGCCTGTTCGGCGGCCTCGGCCCGGGCGATGGCCTGGTCCACGACGGTCGCGGCGTCGGTCTCGGCCTGGTCGCGCTGCTCCAGGGCGGCGGCGAGATCCTCCCGCAGGCGGGTCAGCTCGCTCCGCAGGCGGCGGGTTTCCTCCTCGGCCCGCTGGGCGCGTTCGGTCTCGGCCTCGGTCGCGGCGGCGATCCGCGCGAGGACCGTGTCCTCGTCGAGGTCGCCGGCCCGGCCGGCGACGGCGGCGGCCAGCCCGCCCACATCCCCGGCCAGGACCGCGAGACGCTCCGCCAGAGCGCCCACCGTCGCATCGGTCAGACCGAGCCGTTCCAGCGCGGCGACGGCCGGCACAGGGCGTGCCTTGGCCGGTTCTCCGGCGGCGGTCTTGCGGGACCGGTACTGGGCCCGGGCCCGGTGGCGCATCCGCTCGGCCTCGTCCGCCCCGGCGTAACGGCTGCGACCGGACACCGGCTCGCCACACCCACAGGCGCACGTCCCCGGCGTTCCCTCGGGCGTCTCGGTCATGGTCCCGGCCTCCCGTCGGTCGGCGCGTCCGGACGACGCACCATAGGCATAGACCAATCATAGGCGTAGAACCGACCTATGTATATGGGTATTGACAAAATTTAACAGACATAGAATGCTATGATCTGATTACGGGGACGCTGGCCCGGGCGTCGGCTCGCTCCCCCCGGGCTGGGCCGGAGCGTGGCGGCGCGCGACCCCCTCCGCTCGGCCGCGAGCCGGCCGCCACAACCCCCTCCCTAAGCCCCTCCACAACCCCGCCCATAGCCCCCTCCGACCTAAGCCGGAGGGGGCGTGTAAACCGCCGGGCCTGCTCCGGGCCGCCGGACCCCTCCGTTCCGGCGCAGGCTGTCCCGCCCACAGCGGGAGGTGACGTAAGAGCGGCGACCAGGCCAGCCAGTCGGATCCGGCCCCAGGCCATCCCGGGGCCGCGGAGTGCGCGCGGTTCTTCGAGGGCCTGGTGCTGGTCGAGCCGGACGTCCAGGTCAGCTGATACGGCGCCTTGCCCGCAAAGGGCGATGCTCGGCCGGCGCGGGCCGGCGCCCACCGTAGCCACGGCCCGGCGGGACATGACTCCCGCGATGACTCCTCCCGTGAGCGATATCGTGACGCGGGTGAGGGTGCGGCTGGGTCGGGCACGCGTCCCAGCCGGGGCCCGGGGGCGCGGGCGGGCCGGCGTGACTACCGCGACCTGCCCGAGGCCGACGGCGGTGTATGGGATTGCGAGCGGGG
>Ga0157379_10005582_pt1 | contig 10809 bp, 7 predicted proteins | sample S25metaG_FD_121802 | JGI IMG/M metagenome (GOLD analysis project Ga0157379, IMG submission 121802) | Switchgrass rhizosphere microbial communities from Kellogg Biological Station, Michigan, USA - S2-5 metaG | ecosystem: Host-associated > Plants > Roots > Rhizosphere > Soil | place: USA: Michigan... | reverse complement strand
GTGAGTGGATACGTCGAACAGTTCCTCGGCGTAATGGCGCAAGGAAAGGTCATGTGCAACCAGCCGCCGTTCGCCGCAGCGCGGGCAATATCGGTCGACTATGGTCGTGCCGCAGGTCGGGCAAGCTAGATCCGAATCCAATTGGCGAGACCTCCCCCGCCCACACCATAGCACGGCGGAAACGATCACGATCTTTGGGCGTCAGAGCTCTTTAAGGCGCAGAACTCTTGTCTGGCGCGCCAACTGACAGTTTGCATCCCTCGGTCAGGCAGGTGCGATAAGATTTGGGCACGGCCCGATCGCCAGGAGAGGTGGCAGAGCGGTTGAATGCACCGGTCTTGAAAACCGGCAGCCCTTCACGGGGCTCGTGAGTTCGAATCTCACCCTCTCCGCCAAAGTAGATACCCACTTTTCCAAAGTGGAGGTTGAATTCTCAGGCAAGAAACTTAGTGAGCGGATCCCAATAGTTCTGCTGCCAGCCGGAGGCTAGATGCTCGGCTTGGCCTTCTGGAAACCCCGTATGGTTGAACACGAGTTTGGTCGATCCGCCTTGATCGCTGAGTTCAAAATGTGCGATGGAGTACAAGCCGAGGGGCCAACTCAGTGCCCGCCAAGCCTGGACAATCCGTTCTTCGGGAACGAGCTCGATTTGACGCCCGACGATATGCCCGCCAAACAGAGCGAAAGCACTCCCCACCAACGGACTTAGGTTCGTTGGCGTCCGCATACCCTTCATAGAGTCGGATTTCATGACGCCGCTCAATTGGACGATCTTGTCAAACTGACGTTCCTCGGTCAGCGCCTTGAACACTCGGTGCCGTTCGGCACTGAAGAGCCGCACCTGGCGGATCGCCTCCTCGGTACGAGAAATCTCGGTACCCGGATTCGCATATATTTTTGATGGGCGCGCGCCGATTCCGGTCACCATCAGAGCCCCGGCCGTGATGACCCGGCGACGCCCGAGACAGGGCGGTGCCGCGCAAGATGTGCCCGTCAAGATCATTGGTTTCCGCTCTCCGCTACTAATGGAGCCAAAGCAGCGTGCGTCAACGTCTGGTTGAGCTGCGGAAGCTTGTCACGCAGAACTGTTTCATAGTCTGTGTAGGCACTCTGCGCCTGGTCTTCGTAGGACTTGAGCAGGTCCAGTTGCACCGTGCGGGGTGCGAAATCAGCGCTGCCGGCGACATCGCCGCCCCCGGTGCCCACCTCGGCATTGAGCCATATGAGATCAAGATAGGTGCCATACGGTTCGACGAAATACTTGTCGTCGCTGTTACGCAGGGCTTGCGACACCAAGCGTGATTCCACCCCCTCCAGGCGCCCGTCGAAATCCATGGTTGCTTCGAGTATTTCGGTTTTCGTTCTCTGCTGCGCTTCGGTCAGCTCGGGTTCGGGCGCCTTGCTCGGGTGCCCGTCATACTCGTCGTTTTCTTCCGCTATCGGGGGTTCGGGTCTGTCTTCCGACTTGCTGGGTTGCAGCATCGCCTTAATGGTCTCGAGTTGCTTTCTCAGCCATTCGATACGGTTTACGAGATCCGCCACGTGACTGATGTCGTCGCGTATCCTGATGAGCGTCTTTACCGAGGCCTCGATGTCAGCGGGCGAACCCGGTCCGTGCGGGTCGCTCAGGATGGTGAGTGGCTGAGTCAGGGTCTGCCCGTCCACCTTGAGTCGCACGGTATAGCTACCGGGAGCTGCAATGGGCCCGACCTCGGCCGGCTCAGATCCCCAGTGTGTGACGTGTCTAGAGCCCGTCTCGCGAAAACGCGGCTCGTCCCACACTTGAGAATTGTCGGGAGCTACTGTTCTCATCTCCACGACTCGCGGCGAGTCATGGCGCAGGTCCCATTCGACGCGGTTCAAGCCAACGACCAGATCCTCGGCCTCCACGGGCTTGATCTTTCGTATTACCGCGCCTTGCGAATCGAGGATTTCAAACTGGACCGCGTTCTTGGGCACCGCTTTGAGCGCGAAGTTGAGCATCGCGCTCGGGCCACGCACAAAACGATAGGCTTCCCGCGGCTCGAAGAGCACGACGGCGGTATCAGCGCGATGCTTGACCATCTGCTCTAGCGGCGTGATGTCATCGAGAATGTAGAGCCCTCGGCCATATGTCGACACCACGAGGTCATGGAAGGTTGGCTGGACCACGGCCCAGGTGACGGGCGAGGGTGGTAGACCGGTTTTGATCTGGGTCCAGTGGCTCCCCTCATCGAGCGTGTAGTACAGGCCATTGCCCGTGCCCGCGAAAAGTAATCCCGCGGCGTTGGGATCGTCCGTGACGGTGCGGACATAGGACAGTTCGTGCTTGGGCAGATTGCCGCTGATTTGCTTCCAGCTCTTGCCAAAGTCCGTGGTCTTGTAAATAAACGGATCGCGGTTATCGACCAGGTGCAGATCCACGGCGACATAGGCGCTGCCGGCATCGAAGCTCGACGGCGCGATACTGGTAATCGTACCGTCCGGAGGCAAGTCGGGCAGGCGCTGGCTGACGTTCGACCAGTGGGCCGCGCCATCCTGGGTGATCCAGATCTGACCATCGTTGGTGCCAGCCCAGATCAGGCCTTGCTTAATTTTGGAAGGCGCGATGGCGAAAACCACGCTGCCATAGAACTGTCCGAGATTGTCGCCCACTAATCCGCCGGAGGCAGCGATGCGCGCCCTGTTATTGGTGGACAAATCCGGACTCACCTCCGACCAGGTTGCGCCCGCATCGGTGGTCCTGAAGATCACCTGGCAGCCGTAATACACGCTGTTGTGATCGAAGGGGTCGACGGCAATCGGGGAGGTCCAGTGGCAGCGATACTTGAGTTTGTCGGGTGGTGAGTCCAGGGTCATCTTCCACGGGCTGACCGTGTGCGCTTCCTTGTAGCGGGCATCCCAGCGCGTAACCTTATTGCCGTAGCAAGTCGCCCAAACGATGTTCGGGTCTACGGTGTCAGGAATGGTGAAGCCCGACTCGCAGCCCCCCATATGACGGTCCCAACCCGTTTCGCGAGAATCGTACGATACGCTCGGGCCGCGCATGTTCCCGTCATCCTGCATATTGCTGTAAAAATAGTAGGGAATCTGGTTGTCCACAGCCACGTGGTACATCTGCCCGATCGGTAGAGTGACGCGGTGAAAGCCGCGCCCGTGGACGGAGGTGATGATCAGGCCCGCGTCGTCGGTGACTACGAATCGATCGGCATTGGACGAATCTATCCAGATGTCGTGCGTATCGCCTCCCCAACGGACCTCATGGAAGTTCTCGCCGCCGTCCAAGGATTGCCAAAAGGAACTGTTTGCGACCAAAACTTCGTTGTCGTTACTGGGCGAAACTGCAAGCCGAATGTAATAGCCCGCGCGGCCAATCAGGGCGCGCTGGGAATTGATTCGTCGCCATTTCTCTCCACCGTTATCGGAGCGCCAAACCGAGCCTTGGTCCTTGGTTTGAATGAGCGCGTAGATGCGTTGGGGGTTGCTGGGAGCGATGGCGACATCAATCTTGCCCAGCGGCGACTTTGGCAGTCCGTGCTCTTCGATTCGCGTCCACTTATTGCCGCCATCGTGGGAAATGTAGATGCCGCTACCGGGCCCTCCGCTGAGCTCGCCCCAGGTATGCATTTCCACCTGCCACATACCGGCTATCAGCGTGTGAGGATTGTGCGGGTCCATGGACAGACCTGAACAGCCTGTTCTTTCGTCCGCAAATAGCACGCGTTCCCAGTTCTGACCGCCATCCATGGTGCGGAAGACGCCGCGCTCCTGCTGCGGGCCTGTCATGCGTCCCAAGACGCAGGCAAATACAACGTTGGGATTGGTGGGGTGGACGATGATGCGGCCGATGCGACCGGATTTCGGCAATCCCATGTTAGTCCAGTTCTTTCCTGCATCGAGCGACTTGTAGATGCCGTTGCCCATGACGTCGATGTCACGGATCGCCCATGCCTCGCCGGTGCCCGCCCAAACCGTGTTTGGCTCCGACGGAGCGACGGCCAGAGAGCCGATGGCAGCCGCAGACTGCTTGTCGAAAACAGGTTCCCAGCGGTTGCCACCGTCCACCGATTTGAATACGCCTCCGGATGCCGCGCCGGCGTAGTACGTGCTCGGATCGCCGGCAATGCCCGCTACGGAAGCTATGCGATTGCCGACTCTGGGGCCCACAAAGCGAAATTTGAAGTCGCTCTCGTGATCATCATCGGCAGCCGTTGCAATTGCGACCCCGCTAAGAGCCAGCAACGTCAATAGGCAATATTTCGCCGCGGATTTATTCATCGTCGACCTCATATATCTTTTCGTTGCGGGATTGCTGCCCGCGAGGGACTGATTGCCTTGTTGTTCTCACTCCCCGGGTCGCGCAAGCATACCGCCCCTGCGCGCAGTATGCCGGGGGTGTTGATATCCCCGCCCACAGGCTGCCTGCGGTGCGGCAAGAGGTGCCGGCAAAAGTCGGTGCCCCGAGCTTATGGATTAGTCAAAATAGGTGCGGTTCCGGCAAATGTTCGAGAGCGCGCGAAGCGCGTGCCGCTTGCTACAATGGCCAATTCCACTGATATTTTTCTTTGGCGCAATGAGCCGTGCGGTGACCCCATGTATCTTGCGTGTTCACCGGATGCCGGGCTTTTCGTATGGTGATTGGTCCTTTTAGTCTGGCTCCTGCCTTGCGTCATAGCGTGACCCTTATCGCCCTCGCGGTTCTAGGCGGCGGGGGTGTCGCCCGGGCCGTGGAACCGACCTATTCCGGCGCCCCAGCAAGTACGCTGCCCGTTTCCGCCGTCGCTGCCCGCGTCGACCAGGCACCGCGGATGGATGGCACGCTCAGCGATCCTCTGTGGCAGCAGGCCGTCCCGCTAACAAACTTTCGCCAGCGGGAGCCGCACGAAGGTGAGCCACCAACGGAGCGCACCGAAGTAAGGATCATCTACACGCGCCAAGCAGTCTACTTTGGAGTCCACTGCCTGGACTCGGAGCCCAGCGGCATTGTCGCGTCCGAATTGCGGCGCGATGCGAGCCAGGAGCTCGACGATTATTTCGAGATTATTGTCGACTCCGACCACGACCGAAGAAATGCCCATGTCTTCCAAGTCAATCCCCTGGGCACGCAGCGCGATAGCCTGATCACGGAGGAGCATCGTTCGACCGACGGAAATGGGGACGGCGAGCCTGGTTGGGACGGCGTCTGGCTTTCCGAGGCACGCGTGCAGGCGGACGGCTGGACAGCAACGATCATGATTCCGTTTGCGACACTGAACGTGCGCCATTCCGATACTGCCGTGTGGGGCCTCAACTTCAAGCGCTTCATTCGTCGTAAGAACGAAGAAATGCTTTGGACTTCGTGGCTACGCGTAGAGGGCGCCAACCGGATCAGTCGTGCAGGAGAACTGCAAGGGCTGAATGACGTCGGCGGCGGCCGCGTGGTCGTAATCAAGCCCTACTTGCTTGCGGGATATGACTCGCTTTCGCAGTCGGCAACACAGGCCGGGCTGCAGCCCGGCGGCAATGCGCTGCTCACGGGCGGAGTAGATGCGCGCGTCGGACTGGGCTCCAGCATGGTGGCGAACTTTACGGTCAATACGGACTTCGCCGATGCCGATGTCGACATCAACCAGTTCAACCTCACTCCCTACCGCCTGTTCTATCCCGAGAAGCGCGCTTTTTTCCTTGAGAACACCGGAATATTTTCCTTTCCGCTGGGAGCGGCCTCGCCAGATAACTTGTTTTTCAGCCGCAACATCGGCATTGACTCCTACACCGGGCAGGAGGTGCCTATCAATGCCGGCGCCAAGATTACGGGTGCCCTGGGCGACTACCAGCTCGGGCTGCTAGCGATCGGAACGCGCCAGCAGGACACCAATCCCGAAGCCAGCTTCGGCATTGCGCGGGTGAAGAGGGCGTTTGGTGGCGGTTCGTACGTGGGCGCCATCGCCATGACGAAGCGGTCGGGCGACTTCGACGACCGCTACAACAGTTACAATCAGGTCGAGGGTATCGACACCCGCTGGGTCGTGTTGCCGAACCTGCGGGTCAGGGGTTTTCTGGTGCAATCGCGTAGCCCCGGCGTCAACTCCGGCCAATCAGCATGGGGCGCGCTCGTGTTCTACGAAAACAACCATGCCGAGGTCTGGTGGGATCATCGCTTCTACGGAGCGAATTTCAATCCCGAAGTCGGCTTTCTGGCGGTGTCGAACTGCATTTGTGACTTCGCCAGCCTCAACCTGAAAGCGCGCCCGCAGGCCATGAACCTGCGCGAGATCGGCTTTGAGAACTCCGTGCAGCGTGCGCTTTACACCGGCGGCCTCATGCAGTCCGAGGAGGTATTAAGCACATTTCGCGCCACGCTCAACAACGGAGCGTACACCGATGATGACCTCGTGTCTGTGAATACCCAGAGGCTAGTCGAGCCGTTCAACATCTACAAGAATGTCTTTATCCCAGTCGGTGAGTACCGTTATCTGAGGCACCAGATCGCTGTTGGCTCACCCAAAGATAAGAAGATGATCGTTGAGGTGCGAGAAGTGTTCGGTGGCTATTACGACGGGACGCTCGATAGCACCCACCTGGCAGTCAGCTATCGCGTGAGCCCACGGCTGTTGCTGGATTTAGCGCAGGACTGGAATCGATTCCGGCTGCCCCAGCCTGGCGGACATTTCATGGTGTCCATAGGCAGCCTGCAGGCCAACTATTCGTTTTCACGCTTCCTAACTGCGAGCGCATTGTTGCAGGTCGATACCGCGTATGACAGACCAATCGGCGCGAACTTCAAACTGCGCTGGACGTATCGGCCCGACAGTGATGTTTATCTCATTTACACGTCGGGCACGCATCTCGCCAATGTCGTCGACGACAATCCGCCGCAGTACTACGAACGCAAGTTCGTACTGAAGTGGACCTATTCTTGGGCGCCCTAAAAAGGGTGGCCGTGAGTTGAGCGGGAACGCCGCGCTTCAACTTTTGTCAGTCGGCGGTACGGCATAGCCCAATGAATGTGCCGAGCGACGCCACCACAGGTACGCCGGCAGACCCAGCGCCATGAGCAACAGGCCCCAGAGCGATTCGATAGGTCGCACGCTCAGGGTGTTGCAGACGAATGCGAACGCCATGAGGATGAATGCGATAGGCGTCCACGGGTAGCCCCAGACTCGGTAAGGTCGGGGCTGATCGGGTCGCCTGCGGCGTAATACGAACACCGCCGCACCGGTCGCGACATGAAAGGTGAAAGTGGCAAATATCACATAGGTCCCGAGTTGTTCATACGTCCCGGAGAAAGCCAACACAATTGACCAGGCGGCCTGAGCAACAATGCAGTTGCTCGGAGTGCGGTGCACCGGGTGGATCTTTGCCAGCGCGCGGAAAAAGAGCCCGTCCTGCGCCATCGGCAGATAGATCCGCGCCGCGGTGAGGACATTGGCGGATAGGCATCCAAAGACCGAAACGAAGACCGCTAGAGTCACGAGGACTGCGAATTTCGATCCAAAGAGTGTCGTGGCTGCTGCTGCGCCGATGCCACCGGACTGTCCCAAGTCGTGCAACGGCATTGCGCGCATGTAGACCAAATTGACCAGAATATAGAGTACTGCCACGAACAAAGTGCCGAGCAACATCCCGCGCGGAAGGTTCCGGCTCGGGTCGCGCATTTCCCCGGCACAGAAGGTCGCCGAATACCAGCCGTCGTAGCACCACAGCACGCCTATCATCGCCAGGCTGATCGCACGTACCAGGTCGTGCTCCGGGAGTGGCGCGTGCCAGGGCGTTTGCACAGCGGGGGCGACCGCCAGGCCGAAGCCCGCCAGCGCCAGCAGAGAGGCGATCTTGACGATCGTGATCGCGTTTTGCACCAACGACCCCTCGCGCAAGCCGACGTAGTTCACCGCGCTCAGCAAGATAATGGCGATTGCGGCGCCGATTTGGCTGCCAGAAACCTGCAAGGAGGTAAGCCCAAGCGGTACCGACGCAATCACATGGGACGATCGGAAGAAGGGTAGGAAGGCTCCAAGGCATTCCGCGCTCGCAACCGCGAGGTAGGCAATCGAGCCGCATTGCATTACCAGGAACGACGTCCATCCAAACAGGAAGCCATACAGGGGGCCGTAAGCCTCCTTCAGATAGTGATACTGCCCGCCGGCCTTCGGGAACATGGTCCCCAGCTCTGCGTAAGTAACGACGCCCGCGAGTGTGAGCAGCCCGCCCACGCACCAGAGGCCGATGAGCAGGGCAGGTTGGGGCATCTCGCGCGGCGGGATGCTGGCGGCGATGTAGATCGCGGAGCCCACAATTATCCCGAAGGTAATTAGCGAGACGTCCCACGTCCCTAACCCTCGCACCAGCGTGGGAGCCTGCGGTGATTGCATATCTACCCCGACCCTACCGAAAGTTTGCCTCGGCATTCTAGGGCAACGATGGTCTTCCATGCGGCCAGTCTGCAACTGTAGAAGCGGCGGCTAGCTGATCTAGAATTGGCCATGGCCTATTCACCCGACAATGCGCCTCTCTTGCTGTGGCTGACGCCCGCGCTGCTCGCACTGCTGCTCTATGGCCTCGGGCAGGGCTTCGTGAAAATGTGGATCACGGAGGTGCCGCCGGCGCGTTTCTGCTTGTACTTCGCCTGCGCGCGCGCGGTGGTCATGTCTTGTTACTTCCTGGCCAATCCGCACACCCCAGTGTTCGCGGAAGAGGGCCGTCGCGTGCTCCTTATAGGCGTGCTCGCCTATCTGCTCGACGGCACGGGATGGATCTTGTACTTCCAGTCGATCATTGCCGGTCCCATCACGATCGTCGGGACGCTGTCGGCCGCGTATCCTGCGCTCACGATCGTATTTGCCCATTGGTTTCTGGGCGAGACCCTGTCACCCGCGCAGTATGTTGCAGTGGTTCTGGTTATCGGCGGGTGCATTGGACTGGCCTATCAGCCGGAAAGTGCTGCCAACAAAGTGAGCGGCAGGGCCTGGATTCCGCTCGCGTTTGCGGCCCTGGTGCTGTGGGGCGCGTCTAACACGGTCGTCAAGTACGACTACAGCCTCGGTGCCACTGACGCCAACATGTCGCTCTATAGTGTGTTCGGCGCACTGCTCACCTTGGGCGCCTATGGCTTATTGAGGGGTCGCGCCGGCACGCACACTTTGGTGGAGTGGACGCGTTCGTTCCTGCCCATGGGGATGATGGCGGCCGGCGATCTCGGTGTGCTGATCGCCAGTCGCTATGGACAAATATCCATTGTCACGCCCCTTACCGCCGCGTACCCATTGGTGACCCTGGCATTCGCTTCGCTCGTCTTGCGAGAGCGCATCACGCTGTTGCAATGGAGCTGCGTCGTCGCAATCCTGGCGGGCATGTATTTGTGTACGGCCTGAAGCCGATAGACCGGATCGCGATGCCTGCCAAGCTTGGCAAGCGGGGGCAATGGCGAGCTCGGAAGTAACCTTTATAGGTTGGCGGCGAGAGTTGCCCGATAAGCTTGCAGTTCACGCTCATATCGAGCCCGATCGCGCTCAAGGTTCGTTATTTCCACCTCGGTGCGCCCTTTTTGCTCCGCCAGCTGCTTGGTCTGGACAAGGGCGTGCGCCCGATCCTCGGCCGTGGAGTCGGTAGCGACCAGCACCGCCCCGCTGCTTACCATGTCCTGCTCGATACGATCCAATTCATCGTGCTTATACGCCAGCTGCCGTGACGCATTTGAAGCGCGCTGCTCTAGTGTGTATAGCTGGCGGCCGGAGTAATAGGATGCGAGGAAGTTGTGCTCCAGCGGAACCGGGCAAACTCCCTGATAAGTTTCACCACGCGCGCCGACTCGGAATCCATTGGCCGCCTGGCAGTATTCCTTCAAACCCATCTCGCGCCCGGCCTGATACGCGCTGAGATCTGTTCCGACGCCATGCTTGGCACAGGCCTGCCGATAATGAGCAATATGGCTGCCGGGCAAGCCCGCAACTCCATCCTCGTAGCCTACGCTGCGCCAATCGAGGACACTGCATTCTTCGGCGCTCATGCTCGTGCACGCAGAAAGCAAGACAGTGACCAGGACAAGGCTCGCGCCTAATGCTGGGATTCGTAAACTAAGATTCGTGTACCGCATGGGACCGCAATTCCGTGAAGCTTAGGGTGCGAGTCACTCTCGCGCCGATCACCCTAGCCCTGTGGCCTGCCATGCAATGTGCCCCCCGTCACAAAGTGCGGATCGCCGAATGGTGATCAGGTCATATCGCCGTTAATTAGGGCGTCTGCCGGACAGCTGGCCCACGCTGGCCGTGGTGCCTCGCAACGCCTGATGCGTCAGGCGACGACCTCGCTTACGGGGCGCGTAGGATTCGGTACCGGGCTGTTGACTCAAATGCTCGTCCCCACGCTGCCCGTAGTCTGTGGAGGAGCTAAGAAGGGGAGAGGCGCGAGCCCAAATCGTCAGGGGAACGGCGTGCGGCGCCCGCTCGAGCAGCCTGCGTTAGCTGGCTTCGGCTACCTCGGCAGTCCGCTTTACGATTATTTGACCGTGTAGCGCTTGCCTTCCATGCACGCGGAAAAAGCCTTGTTGTATGTTGCTTTTTGCTGTGCCACCGATGCTTGCGCCTGTTGCTGCTGATTGGCAGCTGCCTGTTGCTGCTGATTGGCCGCGTCCTGCTGCGCTTGACGCTTGGCGGACCTTCCTGCCATCAGACCAGCCGTTGCGCCGATCGCCGCACCCTTACCGGTATCCCCGGCAATAGCCCCGATCGCCGCCCCGCCAGCCGCACCTCTAACGGCCCCTCGCGCACCCGCGCCGGAACCAGCGGTGGCAGGATCTGCGGTCGGCTGAGGCGCTGATGTTTGTGGCTTGATCGCCATCGGATCAATGCCTGT
>Ga0157379_10005579_pt1 | contig 10813 bp, 11 predicted proteins | sample S25metaG_FD_121802 | JGI IMG/M metagenome (GOLD analysis project Ga0157379, IMG submission 121802) | Switchgrass rhizosphere microbial communities from Kellogg Biological Station, Michigan, USA - S2-5 metaG | ecosystem: Host-associated > Plants > Roots > Rhizosphere > Soil | place: USA... | reverse complement strand
CAAGCAGACCGCCGGAGGTCAAATTGACCGTCTCCTCACCGAATGCATTATATGGGTGAGTTAAAGGGGTACAGTTATTTCTCAACTCATTCTCACAACTCTATAGGCAAGACCCGTCTACTTGACCCTCCCAACAGACCTTGTATATCAAAAGATCCCTGCGGCCCCCCTTCGTACCCCCCTCAACCTAGAAGTCCCCCCGAACAATCCAGATATCGAAGCATATGTTCTGGACGAAATCGTAAAGCGTGTCGAGGAAGCTAATGGGGATCTTGCGTTCCTCGTGGATGCTTGTGCTCTCAGACACCACGTTGTTGGCGAAGTTCGTGATCTGGTGCGCACTACTGGATTCCCCGTATATTCGGCACCTATGGGGAAGTCCATTGTCCCTGAAGACTATGAACGCTTTGGAGGAGTGGGTACTACGAGCAGATTCGCTGTGATATTGAATAACCTTTTCTGTCAGATATACAATGGAGAAAACACGCGTCCTGATATTCTTCAGAAGGTTGAACAAGCTCAGCTCATTATTTCTATTGGATCACTTCAGAGTGATTTCAACACTGGCAATTTCACATATCATCTTCCTCTTACCGCCACTATCGAAGTAAGCTTTTATCCAAGCGTTCCCCCGAATGAAATGGTTTAGCCCGTATCCTAGTTACATTCCGACCACACCAAGATCGGATATGCTATGTTCCCTGACATCAAGATGAAGCATTTGATCCCAAAGCTAACAGCCCGTCTCAAGCTCATTCCAGCAAAGTACAAGCAGATTCCAGTTCCTGAATGGAAGATTACTCTCCCGAAAGCGACTGGTCCTATCATTTCGCAAGACTGGCTTTGGCCCCGGCTTAGCTCTTTCTTCAGGCCAAAGGACGTCATTGTGACTGAGACTGGTTTGTGATATCTTTTTCGGGAATAACAAGCACAATTTCTGATGGGAGAATCAAAGGAACTTCGTCGTTCGGTGGTACTGAGATCGTCCTTCCTGCCCAAGCTATCTACGTTTCCCAAATTCTTTGGGGAAGTATCGGATGGACAGTAGGAAGTACCCTTGGCGCCGCTTTAGCAGCTCGCGAGCAAGAGCTTGGAAGGACCTGCTTATTCGTTGGTGATGGTAGCTTGTAAGTGTTTAGTTCATCTGAGTGTAGCAACCACTGAAGCTTTTTATCTATAGGCAACTTACCGTGCAGGAACTCTCTTCCATGATCAGATGGAAGCTTACTCCTATCATCTTTGTGCTTAACAATAGTGGGTATACCATTGAAAGGTACCTTCATGGCAAAACAAGGTTTGTCCACATCTCTTCAGGATTATCCCCATCCCTGCTAACTCTTGTTTTAGAAAATACAACGATATTTTGAATTGGTAAGCAGATTTCGCTCTTTTCTTACTCTGGTAGTCACTTATTATTGCTCAGGAAATGGACGAGCCTCTTAGACACACTGGGCAGCACCGATGGCAAGTCGTATACTGTGAAGACGAAAGAAGAATTGTCGGCTCTCCTCGACGACAAGGAATTCGCTAGCGCGAAGGTCATACAACTCGTGGAAGTCATCATGGATAAATTCGATGCTCCAGAATCCCTTAGGAAGGAAGCATTGCTGAGCCAAAAGGCAAATAATTACGCTCCGGCTGACTAGAGTCACGTAGAAAACCGGGATTAACGAACGGACGATGTATAGTATTCTATAAAGACCCTCATTCGATGTATAGAATTTTTTAGTTGATCATATGCGGGTAAATCTGTCACAGTCAAGGACCCCAGGACCATTCGTTGTCCCACGGCCCCCCACGCCGCAAATTAGGGGATATATAGAGATATTAATATCTGTAAATTTACTTTTAGTTACCATGAAGGTATCACAAAAAGAATGGGGAGGAACTGCCAAGAGCTTGAGGTTTTAGAAAATTTTGAGTAGTGTAAATCGGCTGTTTGGTGGTACTGACGATCTGTTCCAGTATTTTTTACCTTCCAAATAGCTCTGGTTTTGGCCACAACAGCAATATAGTATATATTATATATTAATTTCAGCTGTTTAAACTCAAATAACCCAATTTGCAACCTATGTGAGGGCTACACCCCATCAAGCCCCACTAGGCAGTAGGCGTGACATCCAGTCTTCCACTGGCCTAGAATTGGCCACAATTCAACATATACCTGTTGAAGACATGTTACAATTAAATTTCCAGGATATACCTCCTATTATTCGAGTGCTCAAATCTGACCCTTATGATGTCGGAACCAATGGAACCAATGCGGGACAGGGTGCAGTTTTGTGACAAAATGTGACCGAAAAGTACTTCCTAAGGCAAGTACCTTTCGACATGCTCTGACGCCGCCAAAAACTTTATTGTGTGTTCTTATGTAGCTGTATAATTGATATGTGTTGAGGACATATTAGAAGGAAAAAATAGATATTCAAATTACAAACACGTGGGACAAGGAGCTGTTTACATGGTCGCGTAAGCCAAGCCACCGTTCATTTCCAGGGAAACAAATTAGAAACGAAGTCTAAAGTGGTCTAAGAATTCTTACGTTCTCTTACGTCGAGAATTGATGTAAAAGCCCACGAAACTGTTATGGAAACAGTTTGTTAGTTCCCCCAACGAATTTACGAATAGAAGCTACCGAAGCGCTTAACTGTCTGTGGCAAAGAGGTTTGTTAGGGACAGGCGCCAAATTAACCGCTGCTGGCTCAGGATGCGTAGGGATGTGAGGATCGTGCTGGTTGGCGATGGTAAGTTAAATATGCATTTCTGCAGTGTATAGAGCTCATCGTTTGTGTTCACAGCTGGCGTTGGAAAGAGCACAATTATCACATCGTTGATCAAAGAGTCCTATGTTGCGCATGTGGGTATCCGTACTTTCCGTACGCGTATCCATTCATACTGAAGCTTGTGATGTCTAGGTGCAACATATTGTGCCAGAAGTAACCATCCCACCAGAAGTAACTCCAGAGAATGTGACAACTTACATTGTAGATACCGGTGGTGAGCAGATACGTTGGAATCTCATATTCAGAGCTCAACGCCAAATATTCTCAGCTGGACCTCAAGACCGACCTCATCTTGAAGCAGAAATCCGAAAAGCACACGTTATTTGTGTTGTATATGCTATTGATAATCCCAACTCTTTTGACCGTCTACCGACATACTGGTTACCTTACTTTCGGTCACTTGGTGTCAATGTGTGTGTGCATAATTCTGCTGGATGCATTCAAGACTCTTAATGCGCTACTCTTATTCTAGATTCCGGTAATACTTGTGGGGAATAAGATAGATCTGAGAGGAGGGCATGTTACGAATCAGGCGTTGGAGGATGAGATTTTACCTATAATGAATGAGTTTAAAGTTCGTCTTCCGGATACCAGTCGTTGGGCCAAAAGCTAACTATTGTGCTCTGTGATTTCAGGAGGTCGAGACGTGTGTAGAATGTTCGGCTCGAATGCCACTGAACGTTTCGGAGGTGTTCTACTTTGCTCAAAAGGCGGTACTCCATCCCACAGCGCCGCTCTATGATTCCCGTGACCATGTTAGTCCCTCTCTCTTTCAATTTCACCATAAGCTTACAAAAGTATTAGGTTCTGAAGCCAGCATGCGTAAATGCGCTGCGGCGAATATTCAAACTATGCGATACCAACAAGGACGGTATTCTCGATCCCGCCGAGCTGAACGAGTTTCAGGTACCTTGTTATTTTTATGGTGCTTCCCACATATTGACTCTCTACTTTATAGCGAAAGTGTTTTGATACCCCATTGCAACTTCAGGAGCTTGAAGGCATCAAGGAGATGGTCCGCGAAAACATACCAGGTGGTGTTCGGGATGATGGTCTAACAGAAGGTGGGTTCTTGTATCTCCACACCACCTTCATCCAGAGAGGACGGCTGGAGACGACATGGACTGTATTGCGGAGGTTTGGATATGGTGAAGACATGCGATTAACAGAGTCGTTTTTGTATCCCAAGTTCGTTAAGCTTTTTTCGTTAACGGTGTTAAAAACTCACAGTCCGTCAGGTTTGATATGCAGTATGATTGCTCTGTCGAACTTAGCACGCTGGGCTATCAGTTCTTTACCGATATCTTCCAAATTTTCGATAAAGTATATGCATTCATTTCGGATTGAGACTGTTACTAACGATCTTCATGTAGGATCAGAATGGTGCTCTGAGCAACGATGAACTGGAAGCATTGTTCAGTACATCACCAGGGAATCCATGGGTTGGCCAAGGTTTCCCTGATACCACAATAACGGACGACACTGGGTCTATCACCTTACAGGGATGGCTAGCACAATGGAGGTGAGATTTTCTGTGATAATGAAGGGCCCTTGTAGCTCACGAGCATCATAGTATGACAACACTGCTAGATCACAAAGTAACCTTAGCTTATCTAGCCTATCTTGGTTATCCCGATGATAATCGAACAACTGCAGTCAAAGTAACACGGCCGCGGAAATCAGAACGGAAGAAGGGTAAAGTTACCCGGAATGTCTTCTTGTGCTACGTGTGCGGTGCAGCTGGATCTGGAAAGACCAGTCTTCTACGAGCATTCGTTAGGAAGCCTTATAAGGACGCATACGTGCCAACTACGAAGCCCGTGAGCGTGGTGAACTCGGTAGAGATTGATGGGGACGAAAAGTACCTTATCGTAAGCCTTTCTCATCCTTCTCCGTGTGACTTCTTATTGAATGATTCCATAGCTTCAAGAGTTTGGTTCGAAGTACGAAGTCGAGGCCCTGCGAAATTCGAAAAGGACGGATCTCGCAGACGTCATCGTCTATGTCCATGACTCGAGTGATACGAATTCGTTCTCGTATATCAGTAATCTTCGGGTACGTTGATCTTCAAGTTGGATATGAGGAGGCAATGTGCTAATTCACCCTTGCTGTAATTTAGCAACAATATAGTCTAGACCATATACCCACACTCTTTGTGGCTACAAAGTCAGATTTGGACCTGGCTCAACAACGTCACGAAGTCCAGCCAGATGTCTACTGTCGCCGTCTAAGCCTGCAAGTTCCCGTCGCCGTCAGTGTCAAAACCTCGCAAATGGCAGATGTGTACAACGCCATTTGTGACATTGCCATTCATCCGTACGTGTTGCATCTATCTGTCCTTCATTCCGTTCAAATCTAACTTCTCATCCTAGATCGACAGCCATACCCGGTGGTGCAGATCGTGCAGCAGCCGCAGGACGACTGCGGATGTATTTCACCGTGTCAGCCTTAGTAGGAGGCTTTGCAGCTAGTTTGATATTCATGTATAGATCGCTTTTCAGATCGAACGGTGGGTCAGGAGTGCTTGCGACGACGCAGGTGGGGATGTGGTTAGGGTGGCTATTGGGTAGACGAGATCTTTAAGTCGTACATAAGATCTTTATTTTTACTTGAACATATAATTTGCTTTCCTTTATTTTCGGCGAACTATACCGAACTCTGGATGTGGTACGGCACCGTGGAGAAAGGGCCACTTCTGAAAATTCCTTAATGGTGTAAACCCAGGAAAATCATATTCATGGTCGGGAGTCAACGAGAACTTCGATGACTTTACTACGGAATATATATAATAGTAACAATTATATTCAACTATGTGGAATGCATACCTGTTTCAAAATTCTAGTTTGGATCTGTTTTATAGGCTCATAATTATAGTGAGCAAGTTATGCGAAGTTTATCGTTCATCGTCATAAAGTTAGAATGGTATAGGACATGGAAAGAAAATAAAAATATAGAAAAGGTATAACCGATAATTTGGATTCCATAACGCCCACCGCAGTTCGAAAGAAATTCGGTTAACGAGTCGATTTGAGTATCTATAATGAAGAAATGAACCTGGGGTGTGTTTTGAGATAATTCCGTACAAGAGGCATCGTCATGGAAGGAGGAATCAGAAATAGTTTGGATTAAATAGGATGGGAAAACGCGAATTAATAGGAACGGGCAACTTGATTTGAACCTTCTAGGAATATACTATCAGCAACGAAATATAAATAAGAAAGGAAAGGAAAGGAATACTGACGAGCAAGTTCAAATTCTACAGAGCATGGGCAGTTATGTCAATGGGCGGTATGTCGCACCAAGCGGAATGTAGAAGTCCCTCCAATGGAGTTAGCAAATATCTAAGTGAACCGACTCGGTGCAGAACGACTAGGTCTTTTCGAGTCAGGTCGCTTCGTTTCTCTCAAGTTGGATCTATTTCACTTCGTCCATATCCGACCTCGCTGAATTTTTTTTTTTAAATTGGGGGCCGCTTTCACAAAGCTGTTCAGAAATAGGTGTATTAACCGACTACTTTTCACCGCCACGACTGGAGTATCATTGAGAAGCCCCCTGACGCGTTCGACCTTCCGCGTGACTGTCCTTAGGACACTATATATTGGTTATAAATAATGATGCCTTCAATGGCCTTCTAACAATTGATGAAATAGTACATGCCTTCCCAGCAGTAATCCTAGATTTGGAGGAGTTCCTGGGACTCGAACGCCCAAAGATATAATTGATGGTAAGGGGAGTTAAGAAAACCACACAACTGCTCTTCTTCAACAACACATACGATGGTCGTTAGGTTTGGGCAGCTTGGAAAAATCGGAAGGGGGATATCGGTGTAGACTGTAACCAGGTTAACAAACGTCCCGCGTTGACATCGGTAAATATGGGTCCAATGCAGAAATTTATTGGATTTGGGACTCGCAGGGGTCGGATATTTTATGTGGGTGGAGGAATAGAATCTGGGAATTCAGCGTCGAGGTGTGCGGGTGGTTGACAAGGAAGTGACCGATGACGTCCGTAAGTGAAGACGAGATTTCCGGGGAGGCTCTATAAACGAAAACCGACGTATTGCTGGCCAATAGCCGCAGATGAGGAGTCGCTCGCATTCCGTAAACGCGCTCGAGGGAGCGGAAAGATCAAGGCATACCAATGTGGGACAGTATCGTGCCAGTGCCAAACTAAGAAATTCTTGGCCCCAGGATCCTCAAGTGTCTGCTGGAGGCATTCCATACTCCAATGGCTACATCCTCGACAATGGGACAGGTAAGACCAGCATCTACAGCAAACCCATAACAAGCATCCAAGTTTAGTCACCGTGTGCCATTTCTTTGAACAAAGTACTGTACCGATCCACGACTGGAATATAGAAATCGCTCCACTGGAGTCCGAAAACACCTAGGTGAGACCACATGAGGCAAAACAACCAAATTTACAGATTGGGTTCCTCTCTGGACCTTTCTACCTAAATCCGGTACACATTGTCACCCAATATAGCGGAAATTCGCTCTAAATTGGGAGCTGCGTTTGCAAGACCGTTTAAGAAATATCCTATATAATGACCTTCCGCTGTCGGGGCTTGAGTGTCATTAAGAAACCCTCCGGTGTTTTCCACATTCGCGTGATCGTCTTGGGGGTTGAAGAAGTCCCTTGTACACCTTACCAGACATACCCTTACGAAATGATGATTCCAATGCCTTTCGGAACCGAATGAAGAATGCATACCTTCTTATACCCGGGTCTAGAGAAGGTCCTGAATACTGAATAGTGAAAGAAATAATAGATGCAGAAAGATAGTTAAGGAAACCGCACAAACTTGAATCCTCTGTATGAACAATACATACGATGGTCATTAGGTTGAAACAGCTTGGAAAATCGACGGAAGGGTATTGGTGTAGACCGAAACCAAGTTAGAGATGTGTCGCATTAAAAAATGTAAACATAGGACCAATGTCGAACTTTTTCGAATTAGTGGCAGCCAGGGATTACACATTTGGTATTGTAGTGGGATGGATGGAATATGGGAGGTTCGAGTGAGAGAGCTGAAGGGAAATATCTGTGAGGTCAGGGTGTTCAATGGGAGAGTGCCAAAGACTGCCTTGGCGAACGAAGCCGAGACGTGGGTTAGGGTTTGAGTAACCTCTGTGAAGGAGAACCAGCGCATTGCTCGTCAATTACCATAGATAAGGAATCGTTCGCATGCCTGGAAGGCGTCCCAGGATGGAAAGATTGAGGCATACCAACATCGGACAGTATTGTAGTAGTACCAAAACTGGAAAGTTATCGAACCGTAGGATCCTCAGGGATTCGGCTCTCCCTCGGGTAACCTCAGCAGTCATAGCTAGATTCTCGACATTGAACGCTAGGACGGGCATCTATAGCAAGCCCATTGTTAATAAACAATAGGACACTTTACCTTCTGTTGAAGAAAGGGGAAGATAACTATCATTGAAGATATGGATTTCTCTTAACAGAACACAATTTGAAATCGCGGAAGTGAAAACCTTCTCTAGAAGCATCGGCAAGTCTTGTCCTTCCCAGTGTTCGAAGGTTTCAAATCTCTAGAAGAACCCACGAAGAGAATGAAAATCCTGAATGATGTTAAGTAGAGGTAAAATATTATTCTGTACAATGCTGAGATGTTTCAGTAATTCCCTCAAAGGCGTCACCCAAATATTTGATCGGTTTCAGGTTGGTGGATGGGTTATAATAACAGCGACAGGAATAGAGTGTGATGTTAGAAAGTGTCTCTACTCCGCCAATGAGGTCAATAATACCCTCCTGTAGCCCCCAGGATAATTCTGAGAGTGTGGCAAATAATCTGTCTGCTTGACGACACGCCGCGATAAGAATTTTTGTGGGGGTGGGGAAGAAAAGAACAGTATGTGACAACATGTGTCCTTTCGGGCGTGAGTCACTATTTGCTCTTTTATATTTTTCTCCGTCTTGAATTAAAAATGTGCATGGACGAAGGGAACCAAATTCCGGCAAATACAAATAAACACACCCTTAGATATCGAATAGGGCAAAGTAAGAGCAAATTTGGGAAAAGCAACAAATTCTTAGTACATCGGGTTTAGGATTGGTCTAGACCATTGACCTATGTGAACCACTATGGACCACCATGAGCGCTTCTCTAACAACAGACTTTCCTTCATGAGGCTCCCTAGACGTGTTCCGTGGGCTGATATCTCAGAATTTGAAGAAATTTGTACATGGATATATTCCAATGAAGACGACACGACCACGAAAATTCAAGCGGTCAACCGCGTACGTCTCCATCGTTTTGCCAACTGCGGCTCATAATAAAAATACAAGTTGTCAGCCTGGAAAGTGAATACAGTTCTTCCCCATGCTCTTGACACCGTGCATTCCCTCTTAATTGCCATTCTTGAAGATGAAGAATATTCCAATGCAACCTCCGACGCGAACACCCGTCGTTCTTCAGCATTAGGATTGAGGCAATCATATTCGCTCGCTTTGATTCGGATGGTCAACGGACTCGTTGATCCTTTACAACAAGGAGCGTATGCGCGTTCAATAGCTTCAATAGCTGGGCAAATTGGATTACCAATGTGGTTAGTTGAACTGCGACATGTGAGCACGCATGAGGATTTACCGAGTCTGGAGCTATTACGAGAGGGTGCACGAGAAGTGAGTAGCAGACCTCCTGCTTCCAAGCGAAAGATATTGATTATTGAACAGGCAATGTCATGGCTGCTTCACAACTATTTTCTTCCAACATTGTCGCCGTTGTCACAACCAACCAGGCCCATAGTCCCCTTAAGCCCCATCTCGCCGCTCATGACCCAATACAAGCAACTCATGAAATCTATAACCCGCGATGTCTCCCTAAAATCACGCTCGGGAACTGAACTAAACAAGACTTTACGCGCTTTTGATAACTGGGTGTCCGAGGCTAAAGTGGCAGCCTCGATGGTCACTTTTGACGTGGAATCAAATGTAGAGGAAGAGGAAGCTAGGGAACGATGGGCGATTGAACAAGTCTGTGATGCACTTATTGGACGAGGAGGGTTGGTTCCAGTATCGAAAAGGTTTGTCTTCCTATGAGTGAAGGAGTTCAATAGTTATTTATTTACATTTATTCCTTCAGAAAACGGCCGTCTCCTTTACAGGTTCTCTCCGTGCCTTCTGCACAGTATGTCAGCATGTGGTCACCACTCCTTTTGCACTTGCAGAGCCATTACCCGACGTTTCCATCAATTCTGTCCCATCGTATTCTATCGAAGTTACTCCCATTCCATGAAAGCACCAATGCTGATGAACCCTCAGCACCAGATCCAACATACGATCATACCTTGGCATCATGGCTATTATGGACCACAGAGCAGTGGAGGAAGGACTCGAATTCTAAGGTTGAGCGCAAGGATGTTATAAAGCATATTCTGCTAGGGTTGAGCCGATCGGATAACAAAGCGTACATTTTTTTGTTTGCTACCTCATTGCAATGCTGATCATCTTTGCAGTGCTCGAACGCTACTTTCGACCATCGCAGATGAAGATCCTCAATTACAAGAGACAGTCACTTTGTTGTCTTCGGCTCTCCAGTCCTCAAGCAGAACTGCCGTACGTTTTTGATCTCCTCAATTCCTTCTATTAGTGATTTCCTCTTAGATTTGGGACGAGGATGCGTTATCTATCATGTCACAACGTTTGTCTTCGCTGAAAACAGAGACCGATTCCAATCTACATGGCGAAGATGTGGAGATGTCTGATGCTAGTCAGGCTCTTGGGAAGGACGCCTCGGATGGCGTACGACCCCTGAAAGGCTGGAGATTGCTTACCGTCGAGGACGGATGGAAACCCTGTCCGATCGGAGTCTTTGTCGGAGGTAGATAGCTTTAGAGTCAGAAACCAACTCCTGGAGGAGTAGTATTTGGTGGTAGAGGGAGGGATTCCAGTCATGGGTCATTGCAAACCGTATTGAATCATTTCCCCCTCTCCAGGTGAGAGGGCGTTCCCTATCATGGCCCTTCTCAAGGAATGCATCACATTCAGACCACATAGTAAACCGATTTACT
>Ga0157379_10005578_pt1 | contig 10814 bp, 13 predicted proteins | sample S25metaG_FD_121802 | JGI IMG/M metagenome (GOLD analysis project Ga0157379, IMG submission 121802) | Switchgrass rhizosphere microbial communities from Kellogg Biological Station, Michigan, USA - S2-5 metaG | ecosystem: Host-associated > Plants > Roots > Rhizosphere > Soil | place: USA... | reverse complement strand
TGCTCAGCCGAAGTGTGCCCGCCGCCTCTAGTACTCTCCATCCGCCTAGTACTGGCGCTCTATTCTCGCCCGTGTCCCCGGGGGCTATCTTGAAACAGCAATACCATGAACCCCCGCCGCAACCAACGTTTCGCGTTCTCCGGCAAAGTCATCCTTTCCTGGGAGCAGGGACCCGACTACGCCATGGCGCGGGGAACCTGCCTCGACATCTCCCAAAACGGCCTTTGCATTAAGGTCAAGGAGCCAATCCCCGTAGGCTCGTACGTGGGATTGAGTATTGAGCCGCTCGGCTTCAGAAGTTCCGCATCCGTTCGGCACATCGTCCGCGGAGTGGCTCACTTCACGGTCGGCCTCCAACTGAGTCAACCCGCCCCCGCCCGGGCCTTGAGCGGCGAGTAGCTACCGGCTCGCCGATTGCTGCTGCTCTGCTAACTTCGCCTTGAAATTCTTCTCCTGCAAATCCAGGTGCGCCTGATAACCCGCCGGATCGATGAACGGATTCGCCCCGCCCTCTTTCATCTTGGCGTATTTCTCCGCCATGCCGTAAAAACGGCCGTGCGACGCCAGAAACACATCGCAAGGCAGCGCCCGCAGCGTCTTGAACCCGCGCACGTAATCCTCTGCGATCTGCGGATAGTCTTTGTTATTCACCAAAATATATCCCGGGTTGACGCCGATGCTGCCGAGGATGACGACGTTGTAAGTCTTCGCGCCGTCCTGCACTTTCATGGTCCATGTGGTGCAGCCCTTTGTGTGCCCCGGAGTCAGATGAGCCACCAGCGTCACGCCGCCCAGCTTCACTTCGTCGCCGTCGTGAATCACGCGATCCATCGGGTGCGGTTTCCCATGCGGCGTCATGCGGCTGAGCGCCGGAACGTCCTGCTCCATCACCAGCACCTGCGCGCCCGTCAACTCTTTGACCATTGCATCGCCTTCCATGTGATCGCCATGCGCGTGGCTGCCCAGCAGAATTTTAGTGTCGGAGAACTTGAATCCCAGCTTTTCCACCGACGCCCGAATCTGCGGAACGGTCGATTCAAAATCGCTATTGATCAGGATGTTTCCCTCGGGCGTGGTGATCAGGAACGATCCCAACTCCTCGGTGCCCACAAAGTAAACGTTGCCCATCACTTTGTAAGGCGGAAACGGCTTGTTGAAAGTGTCCTGCGCATTCTGCGCGAAAGCGCCTAACGCACTCATCAGAAGGATCGCCACGAGTTTCATGGCTGCCAGTTTACACCAGTCAATCGAAGCGCAATAGCTCCGCGATCTTCTGTTCGGAGAGCCCGCTTTTCTCGATCGCGACCTCGCGAACCGTGCGGCCGCTTTCGAAGGCCTCCTTGGCGATCAGAGCCGCCAAGTCGTAACCGATTTCGGTCGCCAGCGGCGTTGCCAGCGCCAGCGATTGCTCCACCAACGCCCCCGCCTTGTGGCGATTGGCCTCGATTCCCTTCACGCAGCGCAGCGAGAAATTGCGCACGCCCGCGCTCAAAAGCTCGATCGAATCCAAAAGGTCGTAAGCGATCACCGGCATCATGACATTCAGTTCAAAATTCCCCGCCGCGCAGCCCCAGGTGATCGCTGCGTCGTGCCCCATCACCTGGGCGCAAATCATCAGCAAACTTTCCGCGATCACCGGATTCACTTTCCCCGGCATAATGCTCGATCCAGGCTGCAATTCCGGCAGCCGAATTTCCCCCAGCCCGCCACGCGGGCCGGAGCCCAGCCAGCGAATGTCATTCGCGATCTTCGTCAACGAAACCGCGCAAGTTTTGAGCGCCCCGCTCAAGAACGAAACCGCGTCTTTCGCCGCCTGCGCCTCAAAGTGATCGCGCGCCTCGCGAAACGGCAGTCCCGTGCGCTGCGCAAGCAGCGCAATGGTTCGCGGTGCAAAATCCTGCGGAGCATTTATGCCCGTGCCAATCGCCGTCCCGCCCAGCGGCAATTCATACAGACCGTCGAGGGCCGCCGCGAGCCGTTCCCGCGAAGCCAGCACCTGGTGCGCGTAACCGCTGAATTCCTGCCCCAGCCGCATCGGCGTCGCATCCTGCAAATGCGTGCGTCCGATCTTCATGACGTCCCAAAACGCCGCGGCCCGCTCTTCGAGCGCCTTGCCCAGCATTTCCAGCGCCGGCACCAGTTGACCCGAAACCTCCATCGCCGCCGCAATGTGAATGGCCGACGGAATGACATCGTTACTGGATTGACTGCGATTGACGTGATCGTTCGGATGCGCGTTCGCCAGCCGCCCGATCACCTCGTTCGCGTTCATGTTGGTCGAAGTGCCGCTGCCTGTCTGAAAGACGTCCACCACGAATTGCTCGTAATGCGCGCCTTCAACAATGGCGTCAGCGGCCTTCTCGATGGCCGCCGCCAGTTCTGGGCTCAATGCCCCGAGTTCCCCATTCACCCGCGCCGCGCAGGATTTCACCAGGCCCAAAGCCTGAATGAACGCCGGTTGAAAGCGCTGCGTCCCGACCGCGAAATTCTCCACCGCCCTCTGCGTCTGCGCTCCGTAAAGGACGCCCTCCGGTACGCGGACTTCGCCCATCGAGTCCCGCTCCACGCGCCATTTCATGACTTATATTATGGATCGCACGACGCCGCCATCGACGCGCAGCGCCGCACCGTTGGTTGCCGCCGCCAGCGGGCTCGCGACAAACGTGACCAGCGCCGCCACTTCTTGGGGAGTCGCAAAGCGCCGTAGCAGCGAACTGGGCCGGATGTTTCTAAAAAATTCCTGCTCCACCGCCGCGCGATCCGTTTTCAGATCGGCCGCCAGCCGCCCGACGAATTCCTCCACGCCTTCCGACGCCGTCGGGCCCGGCAGAACGGAATTCACCGTGACGCGCGTCCCCGCGGTGGTTTCCGCGAGGCCACGCGAGATCGCCAACTGCGCCGTTTTCGTCATGCCGTAATGAATCATCTCCGCCGGAATCTGTACGGCGGATTCACTGGATATGAAAACGATGCGTCCCCATCCGGCTGCTTTCATCCGCGGCAGATAATGCCGGCTGAGACGCACCCCGCTCAACACGTTTACTTCAAAAAAACGAAACCAGTCGTCGTCGGGAATCACTTCGAAAGCCTTGGGCTCGAAGACGCCCATATTGTTGATGAGAATATCGACGTCCGGAAACCGCCGGATCGCCTCCGCGACACCGCCGCTAGTTCCGAGATCCGCGGCCAAACCAACCGCACCCGGAAGTTTCGCCAGCGCCGCGTCGACGCGCTCTTGCGTCCTGCCGTTGATGATGACGCGGCACCGCTCGCGCGCGAGCGACTCGGCGATCGCGTATCCGATGCCGGCAGTCGATCCCGTGACCAGCGCCAGCTTTCCATCCAGTTGCAGGTCCATTTCTCTAGAATGCAACAACCGGACTGCTGCCTAGGTCCGGTCCAAGCACTCGGGATGCCCGCAGTTGCACATGATATCGGAGGTTTCCGCTTCGCCTTCGCAGTAGGTTCCGCAATAATCGCTGTCTTCTTTGGCGGGGCAGGCGCAACTGGGATGGGCGCACTTTTTGATAGTTTCCATGCCCTCCGCCTTGCACTTCGAGGTCCGTTATTGGATCAACTCGTCCTCGATCAATTTCGGTCCGCTGCCGAACACAACGATGGTGTAAAGCTTGCCCGCTTCGAGTTCGCTGGAGGGCGCGATTTCCTTATATTCCGTGAAATGGCCAAAGTCGCTTCCCGGAGCCGTGTGAATCGAACGCACTTTGGCCTTGCCCGGGGCCGGTGGTTTAAGCTGATCGGGAATTACAGTAAGAGTAAATTTTCCACTCTTCTCGAGGGCCAAAACCGTGTAGCGGTGTCCCGTGGTTTCGGGCTCCGAATCGCTGATGAGCGGCTTTCCGCCAGGGTTCGTAGAATCGTAGAGCTTGAGTTCGTGATGCGCATCCGCACGCGGGCTGAGCAGTGCCAAGTACGGAGTCACCGCCGCGGATTCCACCTTGCGGAATGCCAGTTCATCCTGGAAATACAGATCTTTGGAGCCGGCGGTCGCATTGATGAAGCGCAGCAGAGTTTTATGCTCTTGTTTGGCGGCGGCGGTGGAAGGCGCCGTCGAAGTCGCGCCCTCGACAGTAGTTTCGGTGGGAAGGGAAGGCTTGGAACAAGCCGCTGCCAGCAGAGCGCCTAATACCATCAGCGCGCTGCCGGCAGGGAATTTACGAATGGCAATCATGCCCTGGAGCGGAGCATTCCAGGGTCCATTGGCTCGACTTAATAGCCGTAGCCGTAATAATAGGGATCCGCGCCGCAGCCGGGGATCCAATTCCCCCACGTGTCGTAATAGCCGTATGGGTTGCAATACGGGACGCTGTAATAACCACCGTAATAGGGGTAATAGCCGCCGTAGCCGTAGCCGTAGCCGTAATAGCCGCCGCGATAATATGCGCCACCGCCACGATAGCCGTAATAGCCGCGGTTATAGCCGCCTCCGCGGTAGCCGCGGGTGCCGCCCGAAAAGCCGCGTTGACCCGAGAAAGATTGTCCGCCGGAGAAGCCACGCGTGCCGCCGGAGAAGGATTGCCCACCACGCTGGCCGCCTGAAAATCCACGCTGGCCGCCGGAGAACGATTGTCCACCGCCGCCGCGGGGCCCTGAGAAATTCTGTCCGCCACCGGAAAAACTGCGGCCGCCTCCTCCTGAGTGGTTCCCACCGCCTCCTCCGCCGCCGCCGCGATGCTGGGCCAAGGTCACGCCCGGGGTAAGCAGCATCAGCGCGCCGGCCAATAGAGCCGAAAGCGCGAATTTGGACGATTTCACAGTGGGTTTCATACGGAACCTCCAGGTTCACCCTTTAATAGCACTCGAGTCTCCAATTGTAACTGTTTGATCTACAACAAGTTAGTAATCCATACTGTGGTGGATTTGCACCAGTCCGGCTGCTTGGAACCAATGAACCGCCGGTTCAAAGCTAGCACTTGCATTTTTTGCCGAGTAATGAAATGGTATGCATATGGCTCGGCAGTATCAAAGGCACGACTGGGAGATTTTTTGGGTACTCGTGGTGGCCGCCATTGGTTGGGGCATTCTTTGGCAGCACGAACTGGTCGGCAGTTGGGTACACAAGATTTGGATATCCAGATCGAAGCTGTTCTAGGGCGTTCCGCGGATGCGTAGCACGCGAAGCTGGCGCTTCGCGGTGTTATCGGCTGCGCTGGGGGCGTGGCTTCTGGGGGACCGCGCCGCCGCGCAAAAAGATTCCTTTCCATTTGTGATACTGGGCGACCGGACGGGCGAGGCGCAGCCCGGTGTTTACGAGCGTGTGTGGCGGCAGGCTGCCGCTGAAAATCCGGTGTTCGTGGTCAGCGTCGGTGACTCGATCGAGGGGTTGAACGATGCCACAACCGAAGCCGAGTGGCGTCGGTTGCAAGAGATACTGACGCCGTATCGTCGGATCCCCCTGTTTCTGGCTCCCGGAAATCACGACATCTGGTCGGCGCGATCACAGACGGCGTTCGAAAAACACGCGGGGCATGCGCCGCACTATAGTTTCGACCACGCGCAAGTGCATGTCACGGTTTTGGACAATAGCAGATCGGACCCATTGGAGGCCCCGGAACTGCGGTTTCTCGAACAAGATTTAGAGGCGCACAAGGATCAGCCGGTCAAGTTCATCGTATTCCATCGGCCGTCGTGGCTGGTCGATGCGATGTTTCAGAATCCGCGTTTCGCGCTGCATCAGTTGGCGAAGAAGTATGGAGTGCGGTGGGTGATTGCGGGGCATCTGCATCAGATGCTGGAGGTGGAGCTGGAAGGGGTGACGTACCTTTCCATGGTGAGTTCGGGCGGACATTTGCGAGGGAGCGAGCGTTATGAGGACGGATGGTTTTTCGGCTATGCCGTCGCGGCGGTGCGAGGCAATGAGGTGGGATTGCGGATTAAAGAGTTGTCGGGGCGGGTTAGCGAGCCGAAGGATTGGCGCAAGGTGAATTAAGCGGCGCCGATGTAGGTAGCGGCGTGACGCTGGTCTTGAATCTGCTGCATCAGTCCCAGCATGTCCCAGTTCTGCCAGCCCTCGACGAGTTTTCCACCAGCGATGCGAACGATGGTGATTCCTGTAGTTTGCAACGTCTTGCCGGTGGGCGGCATGCCGAGTCCCGCACCGGTGTGTTGTAACGCGCAGCGCCAACGTACGCAGACTTTGTCGCCGTCGGCGATGGTTTCCTCGACCGTTACGTGGATGTCGGAGAATGCATCGGCCATGCGGTCGAAGAACGCATAAAATCCGGCGGGGCCATGAACTGTGATGCCACCGTCGTGGATGGGGGCGCCGTCGACGAGCAATTCCGCAATGGCTTCGCGGCGGCGTTTATTCCAGACTTCTTCAAACCAGCGGGCGGCTAATTCGCGATTGGGTTCCGGCATGATGCCTCCGTTGAGAATCATGTTACTCGATTGCGGCGGGGAGGCGGAGGCGGGCGGCGGCTCCTACGAGGATCGCTACAAATGCGATGGCTAGGGAACTGAACCATACGATGGGCGTGGCGGTAGCGATGCGGTCTAGCGTTTCTTTTTGGGCGGGGGTGACGAAGAACGAGGCGCCGTGCTGTTTTACTTCAATGCTGAAGGCTGCAGTGGGAACGGGCGAGGATTGTTGGTACACGATTCGTTCAGGAATGGTCATCCAGACTATCGTTGCCGCGAGCATGGCAAGGAAGGCTAGAGAGCCTGCTGCTAGAGCGGCTAGGAGAATGCGGCGGCTCATTAGGTTTAGGGTAGTACGGTTACACTTTTGGGATGGGCTCTCATACTCGGTTATTTATTGATGGATCGTGGACGGAAGGCGTCAACGGAAAAACGATTTCGGTAATGAATCCGGCTACCGGCGAAGAAGGTGGAACGGTGGCTTGGGCCGAAAGAGAAGATTTGGACTGGGCGCTAGCGGCGGTGGAGCGCGGGTTTCTTACCTGGAAGAAGATTTCGGCGTTTGAGCGCAGCAAGATCATGCGAAGCGCGGCGGGATTGGTGAGGGAGCGGGTGGACGCGATTGCTCGCGAGCTTACGGCGGAGCAGGGGAAACCCATCGCGGAAGCCAAGATGGAAGTCTTGGCGGGGGCGGACATTATTGATTGGTTCGCCGAAGAGGCCCGGCGGACTTATGGGCGCGTGATTCCGGCGCGGGCTGAGGGCGTCTACCAACTCGTCGTGAAGGAGCCGGTGGGTCCGGTGGCGGCGTTTTCGCCCTGGAATTTTCCGATCAATCAGGCGGTGCGGAAGATTTCGGCGGCGCTGGCGGCGGGGTGTTCCATCATCTTGAAGGGTCCGGAGGAGACTCCGGGGCCCTGCGCGGAATTAGTGCGGGCGTTTGTGGATGCGGGCGTGCCGGCGGGGACGATTAATTTGGTCTTCGGGGTTCCGGCTGATATTTCGAATTACCTGATTCCGCATCCGGTGATTCGCAAAGTCTCTTTCACGGGATCGACGGCAGTGGGCAAGCAACTGGCCGCGCTGGCGGGGTTGCACATGAAGCGCGTCACGATGGAACTGGGCGGGCACGCTCCGGTGATTGTTTTCGATGACGCGGATTTGGATGTGGCCTCGAAGATTCTGGCGGCTACCAAATATCGCAACGCGGGGCAGGTTTGTGCTTCGCCTACGCGGTTTCTGGTGCAGAGCAAAGTTTACGATTCGTTTGTGGACAAGTTCATTTCGGCGAGCAAGGCGCTGAAGGTGGGCGATGGGATGAAGGCGGATACGAACATGGGTCCGCTGGCGCATGAGCGGAGGTTGGATGCGATGGAGGGGTTTGTCGCGGACGCGGTCGAGAAAGGCGCCGAGGTGCAGACGGGCGGCGGGCGCATCGGCGACAAGGGATACTTTTTTGCGCCTACGGTGTTGACGCATGCAGATCGGGGAACGCGCGTGATGAATGAGGAACCGTTTGGGCCGGTGGCGGTGATGATCCGGTTTGCGGATTTCGGGGAGGCGGTAACGGAGGCGAACCGGTTGCCTTACGGATTGGCCGCATACGCTTACACGAAGTCGGCGAAGACGGCGAATTTGATTGCGTCGGCGGTGGAAAGCGGAATGATCACGATCAACCACAGCGGGTTGGCATTGCCGGAGGTTCCGTTTGGGGGCGTTAAGGATTCGGGGTATGGTTCAGAGGGCGGGTCTGAGGCGATTGAGGCTTATCTCAATAGCAAGTTTATTTCGCAGGCGGGTTTGTGATTTGAAGATAGCCGCTGCACGTCAGGACCGGGAGGCGGGGGTATTTGGGGAACGCGGGATCGGTGGCGGATAGGCGGCATTGGTAGAAGATTGAATTGCGGTCGGAGCGGATGATCTTTGCGTTGGCGCAATCCTGGCACAGGCCCACGGGTCCGCTTGCTGGCGCGCGCGGTTCTGTGCGGGGCATTCGTTACGGCAGAGGCTGGAGTTCGGGTTTCGCGCCGTCGGGGAGCGGATAGCGGTCCACGTTCAGCATCATGGACACGAAGCAATAGTAGCCCATGACGCCGGTTAGATCGACGGCTCCGCGCTCGCCGAATTTTTCCACTACGGCTTTGAAGGCGGCGTCGCTGACTTGCTTGGTGCGCAGCATTTCACTGGCGAAGTTATAGACGATTTCTTCGTCGGGCTGCATGGCGGTGGGGCGCTTGCCTTGGGCGATGGCGTCGATCACCGCGGGGCTGAGGCCGGCGGTGAGGGCGCCGCGGTGGTGCGCGTACCACTCGTATTGCGAATTCCAGAAGCGGGCGGTCATGAGAATCGCCATTTCGTTCAGGCGGTTGGGGAGCGCGGTGTGGAAGCGGAGCTGGGCTCCGAGCTTTTGCGCGGAGTCACCCATTTCGGGATCTCGCAGGGTCACGTTGAAGGGGCCGTTGGTGCCGCCGCGTTCGCCGGCTAATAAGTTTTGCACCATGCTTTTCTGTTGGGGTGTCATGGTGTCCCAAGTGAGCGGCTTGAAGCGGTCGCCGCGCAGGTGGATTTCGGGGGACTGGGCTAGTCCGAGACTCGATAGAACTGCGAGGGAGATGATTTGCAGACGCATGGCTGGTCCTTTCTACTTTTCGTTTTCTTGCATCCACTGATAGATGCGGCGGACGCCGCGGGGCTCGGCTCCCTGGGCGATCTCGGGGAAATCTTTTTTATGTGAGGTTAGGTCTACGCGCTTGGCGGCGTCGTCCGCGGACACGCCTTGTTTGCGCAGAGTCGCCACTTGCGCGGTGATGTCGGTAAGGTAGCTTTGGAACGCGGTGATGATGGACTTGTCGCTGAAGGGGACGCCGTGGCCGGGAAGCACCCGCGCGAAGTCCAGCTGCTTGAGTTTTTCCAGGGTGGCGATCCATTCGTCGGGAAAGGCGTCGCCCATGTAGGCTACGCGCGTGCCCTCGTCCATGTCTCCGGTGCAGATGATGTGTTCCTGCGGGAGGTAGACGAAGGTGTCGCCGGCGGTGTGGCCGCGGCCTAGGAACAGGAGTTGTATTTCACGTCGGCCTTTGTGGAGGATCAGCTGCGTGGTGTAGGTGCGCGTGGGCGGGGTGGGTTTGACTTCCTTTAGCTGCTCGCGCTCGGATGCGGACAATCTGGTTTGGGATGTCAGGTAGGGCTCGCGATGGAGCACGTCGAGGGTTTGGATGGCGGTGCGGACGTATTCGTGGGCGATGATTTCTACATTGGGGCCGAAGAAGGAATTGCCGTCAGTGTGATCGTAGTGGAAGTGAGTGTTGACGACTGTGCGGATGGGCTTCGCTGTTAGGAGTTTGATGTCTTCTACCAGCGCGCGGGCGGTGGCGGGAGTGGTGCCGTCGTCGACGAGCAAGACATCGTCATCGTTGATGATGACTACATTGTTGCTGCCGAGGCCGCCGGTGGCGTAGTAGACTCCTTCGGCTTCCTTTTCGAACCTGTAGACTTTGCCTTGGGTGATTGGGTGCTCTGCGTAGTTCTTGAGGCGGGTGAACTGTTCGGTTAGCATCGCATTCACAGGGGCGGCCCAGGCGGCCATGCCTGCGGGTTGGTAACCGAGTACTGAGTAGGAGACGGTTAGCTTGGTTCCGGCTTCGGCGGGGGCGAAGTGGATGGTCATAGTGCCGGTGGCGGCGAGAGATTGGAGCGGGCCTAAGGCTCCGGTAAAGACCAACGTCTGGCCAGGGGTGAAGTTGATGAGTTCGAGATGGCGGACGGCGCCTCCGCCAGGGAGTTTTTCGCAGAAGCAGCCCATGGGTTTTTCTTCGATGCTCAGGTTGTGGGCGTCGCCGGAGAAGGTGTGGTTGGAGTCCCACCAGTCGCCTATGTTGATCAGTTTGCGGTAGGCTTCGGCGGGTTGAGCCGCGATGGGGATCGAGATCTTTACAGTGAAGCCGTTAGCGGATGAGTCCGCGACGTCTGCGTGTGCCCAGATGGGGCACAACAGAAGAGCGATGGCGAGGGCGAACTTCATACTACTTTTTGTCCGGCAGAGCGAATACGTAGAGGGCGTTGCCGCTGGCGGGGTGGCGGACATCACCCGCAATCGTGCCGGGGACTTGGCGCGGGCTGCCGCCGCCAAGTCCTGTCGACACGGCGATGTATTGTTTGCCGCCGACGCTGAAGGAAACGGGGAAGCCTTGCACCGAAGTTCCCAGGCGCGTCTGCCAGAGGATGGTGCCGGTCTTCACGTCGACGGCTTTGAAGACGCGGTCGAGGTCGCCGACGAAGGCTACGCCGCCGGCGGTCGAGAGGACTGCCGTGAGGAAGGGCGCTCGTTGCGTCAGCTTCCAATTTTCTTTCATGGTCTTCACGTCGTAGGCGGCTAGCTTGCCGATGTTGCCGTTGCTGCCGGGCATTTCGAAGAAGCGGCGGTTGGCGGAAGTGCC
>Ga0157379_10005577_pt1 | contig 10816 bp, 10 predicted proteins | sample S25metaG_FD_121802 | JGI IMG/M metagenome (GOLD analysis project Ga0157379, IMG submission 121802) | Switchgrass rhizosphere microbial communities from Kellogg Biological Station, Michigan, USA - S2-5 metaG | ecosystem: Host-associated > Plants > Roots > Rhizosphere > Soil | place: USA... | reverse complement strand
TACCCAGCCGTCGCCGTGCGCGGAAACGAGATCTACCTGTACGGCGGGGATGTGGCGAAGCGTCCGACCGACGTAATCCAGCGGATCTCCCTGTCAGGGACAGCAACGGTGGCAGGCCACCTGCCCCGGCCGACCGGGCACGCGGCCGCGATGGTGTTGGGCGGTGCCGTGTGGTTGGCCGGCGGTTCGACGCCGGCTGGCAGCGTGCGCCACAACTCGTTATAGGCCTGCTCGTCGTACTTCGCGCGCCGCCGACGCTTCTCCAGCACCCGTTCCTTGGACGGCTTCGGCGGTCTGCGGTAGCGGAAGACACCCTGGTCCATCAGCGCGTGCGCCGAGTCCAGCACCGCTTCGACATCGTCGCGGCCATAGCGCTCCTCGCATGCCGCAATGTATTTCTTGGCGAAGGACAGATAGTCGAGGATGCCTTCGGCGTTTGTCCATTGTCGGAAAAGATAGTTGTTCTTGAAGAAGTGGTTGTGACCGAATGCGGCATGCGCCATGACGAGGGTCTGCATCGTCATCGTGTTCTCCTCCAGCAGGTAGGAGATGCACGGGCTTGAGTTGATAACGATCTCGTAGGCCAGCGCCGAGTAGCCGGCGCGGTAGAGCGTTTCCTCGCGCGCAAACATCTTGCCGAACGACCAGTGATTGTACATCAGCGGCATGGCGAGCGAGGAATAGGCGTCCAGCATCTGCTCGGACGAGATGATTTCGATCTGGTTGGGATAGATGTCGAGCTTGAGTTCGTTCAAGGCGATTTCCTCGATCGCCCGGTAGGTACGATCGATGGTGGGAAAGTCCCACTCGGATTCGGTAAAGAGGGGCGTCATGTCGCCTCCGCTTTCTTGAACAGCTCGTGGAATACGGGGAAGATGTCGGCCGGCTTGGCGATGCGCTTGGTGGCGAAATTCGGCCACTCCTGTGCGACGGTGCGATAGGCGCGCCAGAGTTCGGCACCGGAATCCTCCGAGGCGAAAACTTCCATCTCGCGCTCGTCCAGGATTTCGATGTATGCGTAGTATTGGCAGAGCGGCATGATCTGGGCATTCAAAAGATCAACGCAGTGCCGCGCGTCGCCCGATTGGGTATAGCCGTCGCTGGCTTGCGCTGCGTAGATGTTCCAATCGGCGGTCGCGTAACGCTCCTTCTGGATCTCCAGCATCTTGTCCAATGCGGTCGAGACGATCGTGCCGCCGGACTGGCGAGAATAGAAAAACTCCTGCTCGTCGACTTCCTGGGCGTCATGGGTGTGGCGGATGAAAACCACATCGACCTTCTTGTAGCGGCGCTTCAGGAACAGGTGCAGCAGCATGTAGAAGCGCTTGGCGAGATCCTTCTCGCGTTCGCCCATCGAACCCGACACGTCCATCAGGCAGAACATGACCGCCTGGCTCGTCGGCACCGGTTGCTCGGTGAAGGCGTTGAAGCGCACATCGATCGGATCGATGAAGCCGACCCATTTGCGCTTGGCATTCGCGCGGAACAGCTGCTCCTTCAGGGCTGCGATCTTCTCTTCGTTGATGGGCGTCTGCTGTTCGGCGGCATCGAGCTTGGCTTGCAACAGCGCAATGTCTGCCGCGGTGGGCCGCTTCAGCGCCAGGCGGCGGCCAAAGGAGTTGCGCATCGTGCGCACCAGGTTGATCTGGTTGGGCGAGCCGGATGTCGTGATGCCGGCGCGCCGCCACAGCTTGTTCGGTGTCTCCTTGAGCGTGGTGCGCACCAGGTTCGGCAATTCAAGGTCCTCGAAGAAAATGTCGAGGATCTCTTCCTGCGTCATGGTGAATTCGAAATCGTCCTCGCCTTCGCCCGAATCGGCGGCTTCCTTGCCGCCCTGGCCGGCGCCGGTTTTCGGCTTGTCGATCGAATCGCCCGGCATGAATTCCTTATTGCCGGGCAGCACAAAGTCGTGTTCTCCCGAGGTGCGCGGATCAAGCCGAAAGCGCGGCTCCTTGGTGCCTTTGGCCGAAATCTTGATCTTGCGATCCTTGTCGAGATCGGCGACAGCAGCATCCTTCAGCGACTTTTGCACCGCTTCGCGAATCTGCGTGCGAGCGCGGCGCAGAAAGCGCTGGCGATTGCCGAGGCTTTTGCCTTTGGGATTGAGACGCCGGTCGACGAAGTGGGTCATTCAAAAGCCGTCATGGGCGGCCTTGAGCCGCCCATCCATTGCTGAGCGCCAGCGAAGGAAGCTCGCGTCTGCGAGCGTATGAAATCATTTGAGCGCGCGGACGCGCGTTTGATGGCTGGCCGGGTCAAGCCCGGCCATGGCGAATAGGAGAGAGACGCGCACATGGCGGCACTCTTACCCCGCCTTATTGACGCGCATGTACCACTCGACGAGGCGGCGGACCTGGCGCGGCGTGTAACCGCGGGCCAGCATGCGCTTGATGAACTCGTTGTGCTTGTTGGCGGTGTCGTTGTCCTTCTTGGATTCGAAGGAGATGACCGGCAGCAAATCCTCGACCTGGGTGAACATCCGTTTTTCGATGACGGAACGGATTTTCTCATAGGCCGTCCAGGACGGGTTCTTGCCGTCATGCTGCGCGCGATAGCGCAGGGCGAACTTCACGACCTCGTTTCTGAAATCCTTCGGATTGGCGATGCCCGCAGGTTTTTCGATCTTGGACAGTTCGTTGTCGAGCGCAGCGCGATCGAGCAGTTGGCCGGTATCGGCGTCCTTGTAATCCTGGTCCTCGATCCAGGCATCGGCATAGGCGATGTAGCGGTCGAACAGGTTCTGGCCATATTCGCCATAAGATTCCAGATAGGCCTTCTGGATTTCCTTGCCGATGAACTCGGCATAGCGCGGCGCCAGTTCCGACTTGATAAAGTCGAGATACTTTTTCTCGGTCTCGTCCGGAAATTGCTCGCGCTTGATCGATTGTTCCAGCACATACATCATATGCACAGGATCGGCAGCAATCTCGGTCACGTCGTAGTTGAACGTCTCCGACAGCGTCTTGTAGGCAAAGCGGGTCGAGATGCCGGTCATGCCCTCGTCGACGCCGGCCATGTCCTTGTATTCCTGCAGCGTCTTGGCCTTGGGGTCAGTGTCCTTCAGCTTCTCGCCATCATAGACGCGCATCTTGGAGATGATGTTGGAATTCTCATGCTCCTTGAGCCGTGTCGAGACGCAGAATTTCGCCAACATCTCCAACGTCTCCGGTGCCGTCGGCGTGCTGCCGAGATTGGAGGCGTCGAGCAGCTTCTTGTAGATCGCGGTTTCTTCGGTCACGCGCAGGCAATAAGGAACCGTGACGACGCTGATGCGGTCGAGGAACGCTTCGTTGTTGCGATTGCCCTTGAATACGGTCCATTCCGCTTCGTTGGAATGGGCCAGGATCGTGCCATTATATGGAATCGGGCCAAGCGTTTCGGTACCGATATAATTGCCTTCCTGCGTTGCGGTGAGCAGCGGATGCAGGACCTTGATCGGCGCCTTGAACATCTCGACGAATTCCAAAAGGCCCTGGTTGGAGCGGCACAGCCCGCCCGAGAAGGAGTAGGCGTCGGGATCGTTCTGGCTGAAATGTTCGAGCTTGCGGATGTCCACCTTGCCGACCAGGGCTGAGATGTCCTGATTGTTGTCGTCGCCGGGTTCGGTCTTGGCGATCGCATATTGGCGTAGCTTGGAGGGATAGATCTTGGCGACCTCGAACTTGGAAATGTCGCCGCCGAATTCATCGAGCCGTTTCACCGCCCATGGGCTCATCACGCCACCGACGCGATGGCGTTCGATGCCGTAACGTTCGGCGAGCAGGTTGCCGAGTTCGGTGGAGCGGAAAAGCCCCAGCGGGGATTCGAAGACCGGGCTGATCGCTTCGCCCGCCTTCAACACGTAGATGGGATGCATCTCCATTAGATCTTTGAGCCGTTCGGCGAGCGAGGACTTGCCGCCGCCGACCGGGCCGAGGAGATAAAGAATCTGGCGCTTCTCTTCGAGACCCTGCGCCGCATGCTTGAAGTAGCCGACGATGCGCTCGATCGTGTCTTCCATGCCGTAGAAGCCTTCGAAGGCGCGATACATCTTGATCGTGCGATTGAAGAACAGCCGGCTGAGGCGGGAGTCCTGCGCCGTGTCGACCAGTTCGGGTTCGCCGATGGCCGCGACCATGCGTTCGGACGGCGTGGCGTAGAGCATCCGATTGTCGCGCGCGGCCAGCAGCCAGTCGCGCAGTGACATGGATTCAAATCGCTCTCGCGCGTAGTCGCGAGAGAAGATGTCAAAGACGTCGAGCGTGCTCATAACCGCTGACTCCTAACGTTCGACCGCACAACCTCCACACTTAAAGATCGTGATCGGTTGCGGTTCTGACAAGTGCGTTGCTGCCCCGTATGCCATTCGACCTGGTTGCAAAGTGTGTCACTGCCTCTTAAAGGAATGCTTAACCCAGGGTTTCTGTTCCATTTCACGTGTACGTGCTCAGGCGGCGTTGCCCACCCGCACGGCCTCCCGCGCGACAGCCCTCCCCACGTTCCCCGTATCGTCTTTTTTTGCAGCCCGCCCGCTAACATCAACGCCAGCTTGGCTGATTTGATTCGAGTGTACGCTGCTTCGGGTATTTTCCAAAATGTAGTTCGCGACATTCTCGTCGCACCCGAGCAAAATTTTGCCATGTAGATGAACGGATAAAAATAATACGGCCGCGACCCGGCGGAAACCTTGTCCGGCGCGCCTACAAGGGAGCTTGGCGGCAATTGCAAATGCATCTGTTGTTCGACGTCGCAGCGTGGTTCTCTGCTTGGCTTATCGGCCGCAGCGTTGCGAAGCGATACTTTGACGCCGAGGTGCTGCGCTCACCGTTGCGCGATCCGGGTTACTTCATCGCGCTTGGCATCGGCGCGATCGCCGGCGCGCTCCTGTTTGGCAGTCTCAACCTGACATTGGCTGGCTTTTGGCAGATCGGGCATTCGATTGCTGGAGCCGTCGCCGGCGGTATTGTCGGGGTCGAACTGTTCAAGCTGGCGACGGGAATCCGCGGCTCGACCGGTGGTCAGTTCGTCGCGCCGCTGGCGCTCGGTATCGCGGTCGGCCGGCTTGGATGTTTTTTTGCAGGCCTAGTGGATTTTACCTACGGCACGCCCACGCGACTGGCCTGGGGAGTGGATTTTGGCGACGGCATTGCCCGGCACCCGGTGCAACTCTACGAGTCCGCCAGCATGCTCGTGTTCCTCGCGCTCTATCTGTGGGCGCTTGCCAAACGCTCGCAATTCGTGCGGCGGCAGGGCTTCTATCTGTTCGTGGGATGGTATGCTGTTCAGCGCTTCGGTTGGGAATTCCTCAAACCCTATCCCGCGATTTTCGGACCGTTCAATATATTCCATCTGATTTGCATGGCACTATTCGCTTACAGCGCATTCATGATGAGGCAGAGCGATGAACTTAGTACGGCCAGCTAGGGAGTACAGCTTCTACGGCCAAACCTTGTCGCTGTGCGAAGTCTGCCTGAAGCTAGTACAGGCAAAGATCGCGATTGAAGGCGACAATGTCTTTTACCTGAAGCGCTGCCCGGAGCATGGCGCACAAAAGACACTGATTTCCAGCGATGCCGCCTATTTCAAAAGCTGCAAGGACTTCATCAAGCCGGGCGACCTGCCGCTGAAGCACCAGAGCCGCACGCACTATGGCTGTCCCTATGATTGCGGACTCTGTCCGGATCACGAACAGCATTCCTGTCTGGCCCTGATCGAGATCAACGACGCGTGCAACCTGACTTGTCCCGTCTGTTTCGCCGAGTCATCGCCGCTGAAGACAGGCACCCGCACTTTGGCCGAAGTCGAGGCCATGCTGGAGACGCTGGTGGCGAGCGAAGGCAATCCTGACCTGGTGCAGATCAGTGGCGGAGAGCCCAGCATCCATCCTCAAATCGTCGAAATCCTGCAGTTGTGCAAGACCAAGCCGATCCGTCATGTCATGCTGAACACCAACGGCATCCGGATCGCGCGCGATCCGGCCTTCGTTGCCGAACTGGCTAAGCTCAAACCCGGCTTCGAAGTCTATCTCCAGTTCGATTCGCTGCAGCGCCACGCGCTGGAAAATATTCGCGGCGCCGACCTGCGCAAGGTCCGCGAACAGGCTCTCGCCAATCTGGAAGCAGCCGGCATTTCCACCACTCTCGTCTGCGTGGTGAAGAAAGGCGTCAACGACGCGGAAGTCGGCGATATCGTCCGCCACGCCCTGTCTTACAAATGCGTGCGCGGCGTGACTTTCCAGCCGGTGCAGGATGCAGGGCGCAATCTCGACTTCGACAAGAACCGCGACCGGATGCTGTTGAGCGACATTCGCCGCGCCATCGCCGCCCAGGCCGGCGAAGTCTTCCAGAGCGCCGACATCATCCCGCTGCCCTGCAATCCCGATGCCATCTCGATCGCCTACGGCCTGCGCGACGGGACGAAGGTCACGCCCATTACGCAACTTATCCCACAAACGGAACTGCTGGCGGCCGCACCGAACACGATCTCGTTCGAACGCTACCCCGAGTTGAAGAACCGCTTGTTCAATCTTCTGTCCCTGGCGTCGTCGGGCGAGCGCACCAAGACGCTGCTGGGCGAATTGCTGTGCTGCCTGCCGCAGGTCGAAGTGCCGGACGATCTCGGTTACGACAAGATCTTTCGCATCGTGATCGTGCAGTTTCTCGACAAATACAACTTCTGCGTCGCGGCCGTGAAGCGATCGTGCATCCATTTCGTCACGCCGGACGCAAAGATCATCCCGTTCGACACGTACAATCTTTTCTATCGCAGCGGATTGGATGTGAAATTGAGGGAGCACGCCCGTGTCCCAGCCTGAACCTGCACAAAAAAAACAGTACAACGCTGCCGGCACGGCGGCGCTGCTCGTTATCGGCCTGCTGGTTCTCATTCCGTCCGGCGTGTGCACCGGAATTTTCGGCGGCGGCGCGTTGCTTGACGGTGTTCTGCATCCTTCGAACATGCGCGACAGTCTTTCCGTGTTGCTCATGGCGACCATGTTCGGCGGACCGTTCATCGCCATCGGCGGCGTGTTGGTCTGGTTCGGGATCAAGCGCATCCGCGGTCGTTAATCGTTTCGCACCATCGTGATGCATTTCCCGCTTGCTCCGCTTCTCGCGTTGCGCGAAGCTTCACGGATGGATGATCTCGCGCTCAAGGTGAGAGTGGCGCGGCCCGCCGACGCGGCTGAGGTGGCGCGCATCTATATCGAATCCTGGCACGACACCTATCCTGCCGTACTTTCGAGCGCCCTGCTCTGCGCCATGACGCCGAAGGGACAGACCGCGCGTTGGCTCGCCGCGATTCGCAATCAACGGCGTGAAATTGTGCTCGTCGCCGAAAGCGCGCAAGTTGGGCTGGTCGGCATGGCGAGCCTGGGCACATCGCGCGATCGGGCGCTTGGCTATGACGGCGAAATCTACACGCTCTATGTCGATCCGGCGCATTTCGGGCGCGGTGCGGGCCGTGCACTGCTTGACGCGGCGTTCATGCTGTTGCGCCAGCGTGGGTTCAAATCCTGTGTCATCTGGGCCCATGCCGGAAACAATGCGCGCTTCTTCTATGAAACCATGGGAGGCAGGCTGGTGGCCGAGCGCAAGGCCCGGATGATGGGTGACTTGGTGCCCGAAGCTGCCTTTGGCTGGAAAACCCTGGCGCTGGTCGAACGCAGCCACGCCAAATGACGGCGGGCCCGCTGGCGAAGAACGCCATCGTCATACTCCTCGACAGCCTCAATCGCCACATGCTGAGAAGTTACGGCGGTAGCGAGTTCGCCACGCCCAATATCGACCGCCTGGCAAAACGCTCGGTGCGCTTTACCCGACATTATGCCGCGTCGCTGCCCTGCATGCCGGCGCGGCACGACATCTTGTGCGGCGCGTGGGACTTTCTCTGGCGGCCCTGGGGTTCGGTCGAATTGTGGGAAGACGCGATCACCTATCCGCTGCGGAGGGCCGGCGTCGTGTCGCAGCTAATCAGCGATCATCCCCATCTCTTCGAAACCGGCGGTGAGAACTATCATGTCGACTTCACGGCGTGGGACTATCAACGTGGCCATGAAGGCGACGCCTGGAAGACACGTGGCGATCCAAGCTGGGCGGGCACGCCGAAGTTCGGTCCCAGGCGCGACATGCCATATGACAAGTCACGCGGCCATTTCCGCGGCGAGGCAGATTTTCCCGGACCGCGCACCATGCAGGCCGCAGCCCGCTGGCTCGCCGACAATGCCGGCGCGCATGAGCGCTTCTTCCTGTTCGTCGACGAATTCGATCCGCACGAGCCGTTCGACACGCCAGACGAATACATCAAGCGCTACGATCCGCACTGGGACGGACCGCCGTTGATCTGGCCGCCCTACGGCATCGGCATCGTCAAGCGGGGCGTGATGAGCGCGCGCGAGGGTGAACATCTGCGCGCTTCATACGGTGCCAAGCTCACCATGATCGATCACTGGCTCGGCCGCGTCCTCGACATGATCGACGAGAAGAAATTGTGGGACGACACGATGGTGGTGCTGTGCACCGACCACGGCCACTATCTGGGCGAGAAGGATATCTGGGGCAAACCCGCAGTCCCGATGTACGAAACGCTCGGACGCATTCCGCTGTTGATCTCGGCGCCAGGTGTCGCGGCGGCTAGCAACGATGCCATGACCACCAGCGTCGACCTCTTCGCCACGCTCGCCGAACTGTTCGGTATCGAGGGCAAGATTCGCCAGCGCACGCATGGGCGCTCGCTGATGCCAGTCCTCTCCGGCAGGACGAAGTCTGTCCGCGACTGGATACTTGCCGGTGTGTGGGGGCGCGAGGTCCACTTCATCGATCGTAAATTCAAATATGCCCGCGCGCCGAGTGGAAAAAATCGCCCTCTCGCCGCCTGGTCGAACCGCTGGTCGACCATGCCGACGCATTTTCTCACCCGCGAGCAGGAAATGCCGCTACCCGACGACCGCGCGCGGCTGGATCGCATGCCGGGAAGCAAGGTGCCGGTGATCCGCCAGACCTGGGACGAGAGCGACGCAGTGCCGTATTGGGCGCTGGCGCGCTTTTCCGGGAACCACCTCTATGATCTCGACGAAGATCCGCAAGAAGAGAACAACCTCCAAGGTCACGCTCGCGAAAAAGATCTCGCCGCGCAGCTGCATGACGCAATGAAGTCGGTCAATGCGCCGGAAGAACAGTTTGCCAGGTTGGGGTTGAGCTGAACTGTCATCCCCGGCCGAACTTCAGAATCCCAACTTCGTCAAATGCGGCTCCAACTCTGCCAGCGTTTGCGCAACACTTTGCTGCCACTTGGCCGTTGCGCCGTATGACAGCTGGTTGATCATGTAGCGCACAAACGTCCAGTGCGACCGCGATTTCAAGGCCGCGTCCGCCAGCGCATAATCGCCAAGCACGCGATCGACGCTGCTCTCGCCCAGCCGCCAGAAGAAAGCGAAGTCGATTGCCGCGTCGCCGTACGATGCGTCCGAAAAGTCGACGATGCCTGCAATGCGTCCTGAGTCATCGACCAGGATGTGATCGTCGCTGATGTCGTCATGGACGAGGCGTGCCGGTCCGGGCGCCAGCGTTTCAAATGCGTCATGGAACGCATCGAAGCGTGCCAGCAGCGCGGCCGGTACCACCCGCGCGATCCTGGCGCGCCGCATGCCGCGATAGAGTGCGGCGAACTGCTCGCCTGACCAGGTGCGCGCGATCGTCCCGTCTGGCTGTGTGATGGTATCGGCGGGCAGGCCATGCAGTACCAAGAGAAATCGCGACAGAGACGTGAGCGCCACCTGCTGCGCATGCGGCACCATGGCGGCAAAGACGGTGGGCGTCATTTCGCGCCCGGCGATCCGGCGATAGGCGCCGAAGCTCTGGTCGGGCGCGACTTTCTCGTAGTTCGGAACGGCGAGCGGCGAGAGCGGACGCAGCCGGTGAAGCAAATTGAGTTCCGCGGCGAAACGCGCGCGATATTCCGCGTTGCGCGGAAAGCGCACGATCCACGATCGATCGAGCGCGACGACCAGATTGTCTTCACCATGCGTGATGAGCTCCGCATGACTGAATGGCAGTTCTGCGAACGTCGCGCGGATGCGCGCGATAAGTTCGTCGAAGGTTGGCGCTTCAGAGGTCGCGGGGGCGGACAAAGTCGATCAACTCCCCCTGCCCCGGCGCCACGTCGCGCCACAGCGAAACGGCAAAGTCGAGCACCGCCAGTGCCGCGGTGGGAAACTTCTCTTCTATCAGATCGAAGCGATCGCGCTCCTTGCGCTGCACCGGTTCGCGCGCCAACGCCGTCGCCAATCTCTCGATGCCGGGATTGTGTCCCACCAGCAAAAGCGTCTTGATGTTTTCCGCCGCGCTCCGGATCGCTGCCAGCACGGCCGGCGGCGCAGCGAGATAAAGTGCCTCGACATAATCAATCGTGCGCATGGCGGGCAGCTCAGCCACGACCAGCTCGGCGGTTTCGGCGGTGCGTCGCGACGTCGAACACAGAATCGCATCGGGAATGTAGCCGCTCTCCGCCATATACTGGCCGATCGCCGGTGCGTCGTGACGTCCGCGCGGCAGCAGGTCGCGTTCGTGATCCTCGATTCCGGGGTCGGCTGGAACCGCTTTGCCGTGGCGCAGCAGCAGCAGGCGCTTCACGCGACCTGGTACTTTGCCCGCGCACCGCGCTCGATCGCCGCGGCCACGAGCTTATCGATATCCAGCATGCGACGCAGCGCGTCGAGCACGCGCACCTCCTCCAATGCGATGCGGCGATCGGCCAGCGACACTTCCAGTGCCACCCAATAGGCGGTTTCGCGCAGCACTTCCGGCAGGCCTTCCTTGATCAGGCCCATGACGGCGTCGGC
>Ga0157379_10005575_pt1 | contig 10816 bp, 8 predicted proteins | sample S25metaG_FD_121802 | JGI IMG/M metagenome (GOLD analysis project Ga0157379, IMG submission 121802) | Switchgrass rhizosphere microbial communities from Kellogg Biological Station, Michigan, USA - S2-5 metaG | ecosystem: Host-associated > Plants > Roots > Rhizosphere > Soil | place: USA: Michigan... | reverse complement strand
TTTCGAGCTGCAATGTTACGAAATGGTTGCTGGTTTCTGAGCGCTGGTGTCTGGTTTTTGCTTGCTGTGTTTGTTTTAACCAACTAAAAAATTCGAAATAGCTACGAGTAACTGGCGAATGGAAATAGCCAGTAACAAGCAACGAATAGCCACCACCAAGAATGAATGAATTGTTAAAACATTAACGACATACACAGTTTTCCACAGCTGTTTGGAATGATGTTTGGTCAGCCCTGAAATAATTTCAATATTTAGGACGTTAAACCCTCAACCGGTTAAAGGACACATTAACATGAAGACTCAATCCGCTGTATTCTTCGCCTTGCTTTTTAGTATTTCAGTTACTGCTCAGCAAACAGCAATTTATTCAGATCCCGAAGAGAAATTTAAAGAAGCCAAGGAGTATTTTCAGAAAGAGGAATATAGCCTCGCTTATCCCTTGCTTAAAGAATTGCAACAATCCATTCGAGAAACGGATAAGATCAACAACGTTACCACGGTCCAGGAAATAAATTATTATACCATAGCCTGTGCACTTAAGCAAAATGAAGGTCGCGCGGAGGAAATGGCAAAAAATTACATCGAACTTGAAAGGAACAATGCACGGGTACAGCAGATGAATTTCCACCTCGGAGAGTATTATTATCGCCAGGAAAAGTTTCCGGAAGCCACCGAGCGATATGAGCAGGCCAACATTGCCAACCTTAGCAATCGTGAGATTGCCGACATGCAGTTTCACGAAGGGTATTCATATTTTGTTCAGCAACAATTTGCCAAGGCAAAGCCACTGTTTAATAGCATCAGGCAGGTAAAAGATGATCCTAATTATCTCGATGCGAATTACTATTACGGTTTTCTCTCTTTCAGAGACAAGAATTATACTGACGCATTGCAAAGCTTTAAGATCGTAGAAAATGAGAAAAACTATCAAACTATCGTTCCTTATTATATCGCACAGATCTACTATATCCAGGGTAAAAAGGAGGACGCTATTGCCTATGCAGAGAAGAAACTAAAAAAAGGCACCAGCTACTATGACGTTGAAATGAACCAGTTGTTGGGTCATGCTCATTTTGAAAGAGGTGAATTTACGGAAGCGCTACCCTTTCTCGAGGCCTATGTGAACAAAACAAAGAAGGTTCGTCGTGAAGACCTTTACGAACTTTCTTATTGCTATTACCAGGCAAAACAATATCCGAAAGCAATTGAGGGATTTAAACAATTAAGTGGTAAAGAAGACACACTCAGCCAGCATGCCATGTACATGTTGGGCGATGCTTATTTGAAAACAGGCCAGAAAGCTAACGCAAGAAATGCCTACCTGTTCTGCGCGTCCAATAGCAGTAACTCTTCCTTGAAAGAAGTTTCAAAGTACAACTACGCTAAGCTTTCGTATGAATTGGGCTACCAGGACGAAGCTCTTAATAGTTTACAATCTTTTTTAACCGAATACCCAAACTCAACGTACAATAAAGAAGCCAAGGAATTGTTGGTTTCAGTTCTCGCCAACACCAGCAACTATGCCGACGCCCTGAATTTGTTGCAAACAGTGGACAAACCATCTGAAAATGCAAAAAAGTTATACCCGCGGATCTTATTTGGACGTGCTACCGAATACATCAATGATGGAAGGCTGGCAGAGGCAGATGCTTTACTCGATAAAGCGATGAAAGAGCCTGCAAATGCGGCCATACTGCCTTATCTAAATTTCTGGAAGGGTGAGATCGCCTATCGCAACAACAAAATAGATGATGCCATTCGGTATTACAACAATTATGTGACCGCTGGTTCGCCTGCAAGTGGTGAAGCCAATGCAATGAATGCAAAGTATAATTTGGGTTATAGTTATCTCCGCAAAGAAAATTATCCCGCAGCGCTAAGCTTTTTTGAACCCGTTGGAAAAAATGCGTCATTAAACGCTGATCCCATTATACAAGATGCATATATCCGCACGGCAGACTGTTATTTCATGAACCGCGATTACACCCGGGCAAATGCTATGTATGGCAATGTGATCAAATTTTCATGGCCGGCGGAAGATTATGCTACTTTCCAGCAGGCAATGATCGCCGGGATAAAAAATCCTGGTGATAAGATCAACTTGTTGAACACAATGAACAGGAAATTCCCGACTTCATCTCTCGTGACTGATGGCAACATGGAGATCGCCAAAGGATATATGTCGCAGGAGCGATTCAAAGAGGCAATTCCCTATCTGAACAATATCATAAAGGAACAAGGAAACAGCTCGCAAAAACCGCAGGCTTATCTGCGTCTTGGAATCTGCTACTACAATTTGAATAATACAGGTGAGGCTCTGAACCAATACAAAACACTCATTGCGCAGTATCCAAATTCTGATGAGGCGAATGATGCTTTGGATGACGTAAAGACCATCTCTGTTGAAACGGGTAAGACAAGCGATTACGTCGATTTTATGAAGAAAGCCGGCAAACCACTGTCAACCGATGCAGAAGATTCGCTCACATTTTCTGCCGCGGAGGCCCAATATGAAAACGGAAACGTGACGGCTTCTCTGAATTCCTTCAACAACTACCTGCAAAAATTTCCTGATGGGGCTCATACAGTTGATGCAAATTTTTACCGGGGAGAAATCTATAACAGCAAGGGTGATTGGAACAATGCATTGAACGGTTATGAGGCCGTTGTGGCTGAAGCTCCAAACAAATACGCGGAGAAATCTGCGTTAACAGCTGCGCGCATTTATTTCTTCGAATTAAAAAATTATGCGAAGGCTGAAACATATTACACCCAGCTAAAACAATTCACTACGAACCAGGAGAATAAACTGGAGGCGATGCGTGGCTTGTTGCGTAGCCAGTACCAACAGCAGAAATGGACAGATGCTGTAAATAATGCGAAAGACCTGCTCAATCAAAAAGGTAGCAGCAGCGATGACAAAGCATTGGCGAATATGGCCATTGCAAAATCGTACCAGGTCGGAGGGCAATATGATCTTGCGATTGCTAACTATAAAACAGTAGTTACCATTAACAAATCTGCATTGGCAGCCGAGGCGCGATACGAGATCGCGAATAGCTGGTTTGCTGTTGATCATTTGACTGAAGCTGAAAAAGCAGCCTTTGAAACGATCAACAAATCAGGTTCGTACGATTACTGGGTAACAAAAAGTTACATTTTGCTCGGCGATATCTATTTCAAGGAAAAAGATTATTTCAATGCAAAGGCGACATTCCAAAGCATTGTCGATCATAGCATCAATATGGAATTAAAGACAGAGGCTCAAACAAAATTGTCTAAGGTGATCGAAGAAGAAGGTAAGAACAGTAAGGTGGGACAGTGACGTGAGACGTCCACGTGAGTTGGCCCGAAGAAGTAAATTATCTACGATGACAACAAAAAACAAAATATTACAATGATAAAACGGCGACACTACGCGAGAGTTTTTTGGGGAATTTGGGTTTTATTATTTGGCATTCACGTACAGGCGCAGGTTGATTCAAACAAGCGGCGCACGGTAGAAGTAACTTCTACCTTCAAGCCTGTTCTTCATGAGACGGCTAAGATCAATATGAATGCTACTCCGCCGGAGGCTGATACAACCAAACCAAGATTGCAATACAACTTACCTGATCAAAATTTATTGTTTGACTATCAACCAGGAAATTTAAAACCACTTGCATTGAATATTGATACGGCTGGCAGGTGGGATAACAATAGTTACATTAAGGCGGGTTTTGGAAGCCAAAAGACACCGTATTTGCAGGCAGGTATTTCCTTTGGCGATGGCAAAAAAGCTGGATTGAACATTTATGCCAAACACGTGGCATCAGAAGGGAAAAAAGATTTCCAGAAATTCAGTCATACAGACCTAGGCCTGGATGGTTTTTTTCAAACATCAAAGAACCTGGAGTGGGATGCCAAGTTGGGCATGAAAAGTGACCTGACTTATAAATATGGTTATTTACCAGAAATATTATCATTTCCCACCGATTCAATCAAGCAGAATTTTACCACGTGGATCGCGAGAGGTTCATTTCACAATATCCAACCAACAAGTTTTGGGCTGACCTATGCTCCAGACATAAATATCCATGTATTCAGCGACAACCACAATAACAACGAGAGCAACACGGTCGTTAACCTGCCCTTCGAGAAAACGGCTGGAAACAATTTTGCTGTTGACCTTGGATTGAATTTCGATCTCACAAGGTATAAGCCGGGAGGAAAGGTCGCCATTAACAATACGGCCTATTCCATTGCGCCTTCCGTATTGTACAGAACGGCTACTATTAACATCCAGGCCGGTATCCGTCCCACCTGGGATAATGGAGATCCCAGGGTCTACCCGAACATAACTGCGGAAATAGGTACACCGGATAAACGATTTAACGTGATCGCGGGTTGGATCGGCTATTTGCGGAAAACGAATTACGAATACCTGGCGTCATACAATCCTTGGATATGGGCGCCTGCAACGATGGACAACAATACCGGAATTGAAGAACGCTATGTTGGTTTCAAAGGATCGATTGGTGATCATTTTTCTTACAGTACCAAAGCAGGGTTTAATAAAGTGACCAATCAACCTTTATTTGTGAATGATAGCCTTGATGGCAAATCCTTTATTGTACTAAATGAGTCGCAGATGAAAGTACTGCATTATGATGGAGAGATCGGGTACACCGTGCAAGAGAAATTTTCGCTAAAGGCTGGGTTTAACCTGAATGACTATACGAATTTACATGATAATGCCAAAGCATATGGATTGGTGCCGGTAGAATTAAACGCGGCCATGAGGGTACAGGTGTTAAAAGACCTTTATCTTACCAGTGATCTGTTTGCATGGAATGGTGTGCAATACCGCAAAACCAATGGCGATAACGGCGAATTGAACGGAGCATTCGATTTAAATGCCGGTCTTGATTTCCAGGTCACAAAAAATTTAAAAGTTTGGAGCCAGTTCAATAATATCTTTAACCGGAAATACCAGCGCTGGAATCAGTATCCTGTCTATGGTTTTAACTTCGTAGCCGGCGTTATCTTTGCGTTTGACCAAAAGAATTGAAATGTACGAATACCTGTACAGGTTCCTGATCAAATATAAAAAGCTTGATCTTCCCGGCATCGGAACGGTTGCGCTGCATTCGCGATCTTCGATATCTGAAATTACCGATCGCCATTTTTCAGCCCCCGGCTATTTTTTTTCACTTGAAGGAGAAGACGGGATTCCCCGGGGAAAATTATTTGCATGGCTGGCATCACATCTAAGCATTACGGACAGCGAAGCTGTGATCCAGTTCAATGAATTTATTTTTGAATTGACCAGGAAACTGAAAGAAGGAAAAGAAATACACTGGGAAAAAGTAGGACGCTTTCAAAAGGAACTTTCGGGAGAAATTAGGTTCACCAGCGCAAACGAAGATATTTCCTGGCTTGAAAACGTTCCTGGTCAAAAAATTATCAGGGAAAACGTTGAACACCGGATGCTTGTCGGGGAGGTTGAAAAAACTTCTACCGAAATGAACAAACTCTTGAATTCAGTAACGTTGGAAAGGAAATATCAATGGTGGTTATGGCCCGTTGTTCTCGTCGTTGCGATCTTTCTATTCCTCGGGTGGTATTTTTCTGAACATGGCCTAACGAGTGCCTCAACGGGAAACCATCTAAAAATTTCTCCCGCCAATCCACCTGAAGGCTACAAACTGGCTCCTTAAGGCATCTTTTGTTGCAAATTCATTTTACTTTACGCGTCATTTAATAAGAATGAATTCAATTGTTCATTATACTCATTGCCCAGGCTGTGATTCTTCATCCGTTAAGTTTGTGCTTGACACGAAAGACTATTCAATATCGGGAAGATCTTTTTCAATTTGGGAATGTGCCAATTGTACCTTACGATTTACCCAGGACGTCCCGGACAGCGATTCGATAGGACCATACTACAAATCTGAAAACTATATTTCCCATACAAACACTTCGATGGGTTTTGTTAATCGTTTGTATCAAATTGTTAGAAAAAAGACGCTGAGGCAAAAAAGAAGATTGATCTGTAAAACAACAGGGAAACAACGGGGAACCCTGTTAGATGTCGGCAGTGGCACAGGGGCTTTTGTAAATGAAATGAAACAAAATGGCTGGGAGGTTACCGGCCTGGAACCTGACGAAGATGCAAGAAGAGTTGCAAAGGAGAGTTTTCATTGCGAATTAAAAAGCACTGACGTGCTCTTGTCGCTTCCCGAGAATGCTTTTGATGCCATCACCCTATGGCATGTGCTTGAGCATGTACACGACCTCAAAAATTACTTACATCAATTTAAAAAACTATTGAAGCCTGATGGTCGCCTCGTTATTGCGGTTCCCAATTATACTTCTTTTGATGCGTCTGTTTACAGGCAATATTGGGCAGCATATGACGTACCAAGGCATCTTTATCATTTTTCGCCCCTGTCAATGAAACTCCTGGTGCACAAAAATGGAATGAGAATCATTGAATATAAACCGATGTGGTTCGATAGTTTCTATGTAAGCTTTCTTAGCAGCAAATACAAAAATTCAGGACAGGACAGACAGGGAAAGACAAATTGGTTGGCGGCGAGCTGGAACGGATTTGTGTCGAACCTGCAAGCCTTGCTTGATAAAAGGAAATGCAGCTCAGTGATCTATATCATCTCCAAATGACTTCAGTTGAATTGAACCTCGTATAAGTCGGGCCAGTTTTTTCCTGTAATGTATATCTTCTTTGTGTCGGGATCATAAGCAATGCCGTTAAGTACATCCGCTTTTGGAGCTTTTTGTTGAATGCGATTCCAGATATCGGTCAGGTCGGCTTTAGCGACGACTTTACCACTGGAAGGATCGATTTTTAAAATATATGGTAGCTGCCACTGGTTAGCATATATGTACCCATCAATGTATTCCAACTCGTTCAAATTATACCCAAGGGCGCCGGCATCTGTGACAGGAAGTTTTTTGATCAGCTTAAAGGTCGAAGGTTCATAAAAATAGAGATTGCTGCTGCCATCATCAACAATCAGGTTTGTTCCATCCGTTGTCATTCCCCAGCCCTGTCCATTGTCGGTAGTTATCGTAAATTCTTTGATCTTCTTAAAATCCATTGTATAAACAAACACGGCTTTTTCGGTGTAGGTGAGTTGATAAATGGTATCGCGTAAAATAACGATACCTTCTCCAAAATACTTCTGATCGAGGTCCAGTTGTTTCTCCACTTTACCCGTATTCAGATCAATTTTCAACAATTTAGATTTTCCGTGATCACCTGTACTTTCATAAAGAGATCCCTTGTAAATCAATAAACCTTCTGTAAATGAAGTTGTGTCGTGAGGCAATACCTTTTGGATAGTGTAGCTCAAGGTGGCCGGCGCAAGTGATGGCGGCGTGGCGGTTGGCTCAGGGCCATTATTGCAGGCGGCGAGGCAAATGAGTGCAGCTTTAGTAAAAATACCAAGGCAATGAGAAGTTTTCATGCTATGCGTTGATTCGCACAAAAATAAGGTTTGATATGAATTCGGCTTGTTAAAGCTAAAAGGCTGCAACTTTCTTTGATATCAGGGTTAAAGGAATTATATTTGGATGAAATCTCACCTTCCGAAAAATCTTTCCCGAAACCGATCCCTTGAATTCCCTTTAATTTTTCCCCAATATTCGTGTTATCCTTTCCAATGCCGGTTTAAAACCGCTGAAAATCTCTGCATACAGTTAATGTTTAATCGTACATATGAAAAGGGTATTACTTGGATGGATCGGTTTATTGGTAAGTTGTACTGCCTTCGCTCAGCGCGATTGCAGATCATTTGAATACCAGCAACTGCTGCTTCAAAAAGATCCGGGTTTGCAGGCGTCACGCGATGCCGCACAGAATTTTGTTCGACTGCAGGAGGCATCGAGAACTTCTTCTTCAACCATGGGAAAGACAATAACAATTCCAGTTGTTGTACATGTTATCTATCATTATCCGGACGAAAATATTTCTGACAGCATAGTGAAGACCCAGATATTCGCATTGAACAGGGATTTTAGAAAACTAAATGCTGACACAATAAAAATACCTGACGTTTTTAAAGCTTTCGCCGCAGATTGTGGAATTGAATTCCAGTTGGCGACTGTTGATCCTATAGGTCGCGCAACTACCGGCATCATCCATAAATACACTCCTATTACAAAGTGGGTCATGGATGACAATATCAAGTTTTCATCGGAGATGGGAGACGACGGTTGGGATGCCCGGAGCTATTTGAACATTTGGGTTGGCACACTGGACAAACTTCTCGGCTACTCAAGTCTGCCCGGTGACCCGCTCGAAAAAGATGGAGTCGTCATTAGTCGCACAGCTTTTGGAAACGGACTGCCCGGCGTTTATTCGAAGGGAAGAACTGCCGTTCATGAAGTTGGTCATTGGCTGGGGCTAAAACATTTGTGGGGGGATGCAGATTGTGGCGACGATGGAGTTGAGGATACACCAAAACAAGCGACATATACGAATGGGTGCCCAACTGGCATTCGCATCAGCTGCAACAATGCTCCGAATGGGGACATGTATATGGATTATATGGATTTTACGAACGATGCGTGCCTGGTTATGTTCACTAAAGGACAAAAACAAAAAATGAAAGCCTTGTTTGAACCGGGAGGCGCCCGTTATTCCCTACTCTCGTCAACCGCACTTCATGCTCCAACGAGTGAAGAAATGTCGCCCCAGGATCCATCTCCCCGTTGGCTTCATGTAAAGATCTATCCGGACCCAGCCAGCACCGAGCTTACAGTTAATGTCGAGTTCGACACAAGGTGGATGGGGAAGGAAATACAAGTGATCAATATTGCCGGGCAGATCCAACTGAGAAAAACAATCAGTTCAAAAATTCAAAAGCTCGATGTAAGTCAACTTAAACCCGGGCTATATTTTATCCGGGGAGAAAAGGATGGAGAGAGGATCATTGAAAAGTTTGTAAAACTTTAGGCCACCATCACGGATTGGAGGGATATCCATATTTATGCTTCTGAAAAACGGCTTTTTTGCCCTTTATCTTCACGATAAATAGATTGTCGTATTCGCCATCCTTCAGATCAGTCGCAATATTTACCTGGCCGCACATTTTATTAACGATATCATCTACTGTATTTGAATGACCCACCACCAACACATTTCCTTTAGCTGATCTGATGGTCGTTACTAAAGAGTCAAGATCACTATACAATTCAACATTTATTTTTATTGCCTGGCTTAAAGGCTCGACTGTAGACATAGTACGAACGGTCCTGGTTGAATAAATATGAGTGATATGCTTACTGGTCAGTTCGTTTTTCAATACAAGCGCCCTTACTTTTCCTGCGTCTGACAGAGGCGGGTCATTCTCCATCATCTTCGAGGCATTATCGGAAGAAGTACTTTTCTCAGCATGGCGAACAACATACACCGTCCGGCTGCAGGATAGCAAGCATGCACCCAAAATGACAATAAAAAGGAAAAATCTCATAGTATTTCGTTTTAATCCGGCTCTTTGTTAGGCATTATTTGTGGATATTAACAGTTTAAAGTTAAACTCCTATTTAATTAATGAAGTCTTTTTTTTATATTAGTCAAACGCTAAACAAGACACTATGAAAAGTTTATCTGAGACCTGGTTTGCCGAAGGTTACATTGATTTTGAGTTAAAAAAATATACGCTACTCGCCTATCTCCAGCAAGTAAATAAATACTTTAACGAAAACAAATTATATCCTCAGCTTGCAGATGTGATATTCCATTACAACAACCTGGTAGCATTCAGAGAAAATAAAAAATTCCTGCAGGAACATTTTCCAAAGAAGCTGACCGGGATACAGTTGGAAAAGCTTCAATTTCTTTATGAGCAAATGGTGGAAGACAATGAATTAATGAAGGAACTTGAAGAGATCATCAACTATTCAACCAGTATCATCAGGACAACGATAAAAAGCGGAACAGAAATTTATGAATTCATAGAGCACAAGCTCGTTATTAACCCCGTGGGCCTGGTACCCCTTGATACTAATGAAGGCTATTTTTTTCTTAGCAGCGGCAAAAGGAATACATGGGTCTATCATTATCGCCTTTCCTTCTTTGAAAAGCATGATGAGAAATACCGCAGCATAAAAACCGCGTACGTTGATAACCTGCGACGCAGTATGAGCAACACCTATGAGAGCATAAAGGCTGACCTAATCCGTCACAGGAATGAACTTCCAAACCCTGCAGTGTATGCAGTCGAAATTGATCTCACCTTTCCTTACAATGAAACATTATTACCGATCGCAAAAAGAAGCCTTGTAAAATATATTTCACAACCTGCTGCATAGGGACATTCCGCTCACACGGCCTTTGCGAAAGAATACCTTGACTGTCGCCAAATCCTCCACATTTGAAGAAAGAGAGCGAGTACGATCAGGCTTAAACCCAGAAAAAAGCTCCAGTTTAACTCATCGTTCTCATGATAGACAAAGAATGCAAGCAGGATCCCATACACAGGTTCCAGGTTGAAGGAAAGGTTGACGGTAAAAGCTGTAAGTTTTTGTAGCGCGTTAACCGAAAACTGGAACGCAAGAACCGAGCAAAACCAGGCAAGCACCAGTAACCACATCCAGTCGCTAAAGCTTGGAAAGATATAAGCAGTGGGAAACGCTTTTTGGTAGAACGGCATGAAGAATGACAAAGCCATAAATCCCCCGCTCAGTTGATAGGTAAGGATCGTTTGGGAATTTATTGTATGCACAAACTGGCGGATCAGTATCATAACAACAGCCAGCAATATGGCGCAAATGACGCCGAGAATTATTCCTGTCTTATATTTCGGGTCAA
>Ga0157379_10005574_pt1 | contig 10817 bp, 9 predicted proteins | sample S25metaG_FD_121802 | JGI IMG/M metagenome (GOLD analysis project Ga0157379, IMG submission 121802) | Switchgrass rhizosphere microbial communities from Kellogg Biological Station, Michigan, USA - S2-5 metaG | ecosystem: Host-associated > Plants > Roots > Rhizosphere > Soil | place: USA: Michigan... | reverse complement strand
TGGGCGCACGGCGCGACTCGTCCGTTGGCGTCGAATCTGAACTTCCTGCCGGGGCAGATCATTCCGAATCTGGTGGTCGTGCCGGTGGGTGATGGCGGAATGGTCGATCTCTACAACGGGTCACCGGGTTCCACTCAGCTGGTCGCCGACGTCGCCGGCTACTACTTGTCGGGCAGTCCCGTCGCTGCGGGTGCGTTCGGTTCGTTGTCCCCGTCTCGGTTGTTGGACACGCGCAGTGGTGTGGGTGCGCCGAAGGGCGCGGTTGCTCCCCTGGGTGTTGTGGAATTGCAGGTCGAGGGTCGTGGTGGGGTTCCGGCGTCGGGGGTGTCGGCGGTGGTGTTGAACGTGACGGTTGCGGGGTCGACGAGTTCTGGTTTCGTGACGGCCTGGGCGCACGGCGCGACTCGTCCGTTGGCGTCGAATCTGAACTTCCTGCCGGGGCAGATCATTCCGAATCTGGTCGTCGTGCCGGTGGGTGACGGCGGAAAGGTCGATCTCTACAACGGTTCGCCGGGTGCGACTCAGCTGGTCGCCGACGTCGCCGGCTACTACCTCCCGGGCACACCCGTGGCTTTAGGTGCGCTGGGTTCGTTGTCCCCGTCTCGGTTGTTGGATACGCGCAGTGGTGTGGGTGCGCCGAAGGGTGCGGTTGCTCCGCTTGGGGTTGTGGCTTTGCAGGTTGCGGGTCGTGGTGGGGTTCCGTCGTCGGGGGTGTCGGCGGTGGTGTTGAACGTGACGGTTGCGGGGTCGACGAGTTCGGGTTTCGTGACGGCGTGGGCGGACGGGGCGACTCGTCCGTTGGCGTCGAATCTGAACTTCCTGCCGGGGCAGATCATTCCGAATCTGGTGGTCGTGCCGGTGGGTGACGACGGAATGGTCGATCTCTACAACGGGTCACCGGGTTCCACCCAGCTGATCGCCGATGTCGCCGGCTACTACCTCTCGGGCACTCCGGGCTCCGGCTAGTTGCTGGGTCTGGACCTGATACATTCTCTGCACCGGTCCGGCTGATGGTCGGCGCACAGCTTTCGACCAGGAGGTTGCCAGATGGCCCGTCGACCGGTCGCATTTGCGATTGTGACGACCGTGATCGCACTGGTCGCAAGCCTTTCGGTGGCACCGGCGGCGGTCGCCGACACGGGAACCGGGTCGTTCACGGGAATGGTCTCCCTCGATTCGACGGGTCACCCCGCCACCTCCGGAAAGGTCACGATCAATTACACGATCCCCTCCGGAGCCGGCGAGGTCGGCTATGTGACCGTGAATCCAGACGGCTCGTTTGCGATCACGGGACTTGCTCCGGGGCAGTACAGCTTCCGAGTCCATGATGACTCCGGCGTCTATGAAGACGGTTTCCCCCTTGCCTCCTTGAACGGAGCAATGAGCCCCGTTCGTCCGACGTCGCCCGAGTGGATCACGGTCGCAGCGGGTCAGTCGATCTCGCTCGGCGAACTCGTGATGACGCCGTGGGGCGTCGCGTCGGGTCACGTCACGGTCCATGGGCAGCCGGCGTCGTCCGACGGCCTGAGAACGTGGACGTCGGTCAATCTCTACTACCAGTTGCCAGGCTCCACCGACTGGACCTTCACCGGATTCGATCGGACCGACGTCAACGGCGACTATCGGATCACGACGGTTCCGCGGACCCTGGGGGGAGGCAACATCGGTCATTTCAAGCTCACCGCAGAACCGGTGAACACCGACCAGTTCGCGTCAGCGACCTTCGATGACATCTCGTCCTCCATGAACATCGATCTCCCGTTTGTCTCCAGGATCTCGGGCACGGTGTACAACGGCTCGGTGCCTGCGGTGGCCAACGAGGTGAATCTCAGGTTGACCAGCGGTGGGACCACGCTGACGACCACGACGGATGGCAACAGCAGCTATCTGTTCAATGACGTTCCGAATGGCACGTGGCACCTGACCGCGGCCTATGCCAACGGCAGCGGACAGCCGGTCTCGAAGACGGTCGTCTTGGCGTCGAACTCTTTGGATATCCCCACGACGACCCTGAGCATCAACCTTGCACCGGCGGGGTCGTTGTTCGGCCAGGTCGAGGCCAGCCTCCACGGAAACCCACTGGCAGGGATCGATGTGGACGCGTACGAGTACGACGCGAACACGGGTGATTACGTCACGACGTTCACGGCGGTCACCGACGCCCAGGGTGACTACTCGTTCCTCGATCTGCCCCGTGCGAGCTACGGAATCCAGGCGCGAGACCCCGCGCAGGTCTACGCCACCATGGAATACGACAACGAGAGCCCGTATTACCAACCCGACAGCATCCCTGTGGACAACCAACCGGTTTACGGTCTGGATTTCGCCTTGCCCCTTGCAGCCCACCTCACCGGAACGGTGCATGGTGCGTCCGCCGGGGACCTGGCGGATGGTGATGTGATGGCCGAGGTCGAAGTGCAGGACTTCTCGGGAGGCGATCCGGTGTGGTTCGAGACCGGTGACGATTGGCCCGTGAACTCGGACGGCACCTTCGACGTCGGAGATCTGCCTCCGGACAATTACCGGCTGAAGTTCTCAGACGACGCGGACTCGCGCTATGCCGCGGTGACAACGCCGGCCTTCCAACCGGCCGAGGGCCAGACCATCGATCACATCGACGTGACGATGGGCCTGACGCCAGCCGGCGGCTATGTGTCGTTGACGCCGTCGCGGTTGCTCGACACCCGCAGCGGCGTGGGCGCACCTGCCAGGCCGGTTGCTCCGTTGGGTGTCGTGACGCTGCAGGTGGCGGGCCGCGCCGGCGTCCCGGACAACGTGTCCGCGGTGGTGTTGAACGTGACGGTCGCGGGCTCGACCAGCTCGGGATTCATCACGGTGTGGGCCGACGGCGCCACGCGGCCGACGACGTCGAGCCTGAACTTCTTGCCGGGTCAGATCGTGCCGAATCTCGTGATCGCGCCGGTCGGCGAGAACGGCAAGGTCGATCTGTACAACGGGTCGCCGGGGTCGACGTCGTTGCTGGCGGATGTGGCGGGCTATTACGTGTCGGGCACCCCGACGGCCACCGGGGCCTTCGGCGCGGTGACCCCGTCGCGGTTGCTCGACACCCGCAGCGGGGTGGGGGCTCCCGCCAAGCCGGTTGCTCCGCTGGGCAACGTGGTGCTCCAGGTCGGCGGCAAGGGCGGGGTTCCGAGCGACGCGTCGGCGGTGGTGTTGAACGTGACGGTCGCGGGCTCGACCAGTTCCGGCTTCATCACGGTCTGGGGCGGCGGCACGCGACCGACCACATCCAGCTTGAACTTCCTGCAGGGTCAGATCATCCCGAACCTCGTGATCGTCCCGTTGAGTTCGGACGGGACGGTCACCCTCTACAACGGTTCGCCCGGGTCGACGTCCCTGCTCGCCGACGTGGCCGGGTACTTCAGGGGCGGCACGGACGGCCCGCTCGCTCCCGGCGCGCTCGGGGCGCTGGCGCCGGCTCGGTTGCTGGATACCCGCAGCGGAGTGGGGGCTCCCGCCAAGCCGGTGGCGCCGCTCGGGGTGGTGCGGTTGAAGGTGACGGGCCGCGGCGGCGTCCCGGACGGCGCGACTGCGGTGGTGTTGAACGTGACGGTCGCTGGTTCGACCAGTTCTGGGTTCATCACGGTGTGGGCCGACAACGACCCGGCCGGGCGTCCGACGACATCGAGCCTGAACTTCCTGCCCGGTCAGATCGTGCCGAACCTCGTCATCGCACCGGTGAGCGCAGGCGGCTATGTCGACCTGTACAACGGGTCGCCCGGATCGACATCGCTGGTCGCCGACGTGGCCGGGTGGTTCGCGCCCGGGTGATCTCGCCGACCCGGGATGCGGTTCACGCCGGCTTCGGAACCTCGATCGCGGTGAGGCCGGCCAGGCTCAACCAGATCCGGTCGTCGGACTCCACGATGGTCGCCAGCACGGCCCCGCAGTGCGGGCAGCGGGCCACGGTGCCGGGGGCGGCCTGGTAGACCATCGCGGCGCCGAGCATCCCCGAGGTGCCGCAGTTGATGCAGCGGCCGACGGCCGTGGTGAGGTCGAACGCGAACAGGTCGGAGAGCTGCCCGGCCAGGGCGTTGCCGTCGACGTGGTTCATGTCAGTGCCCCGTTCATCACTGTCCCGTTCATCACTTGCCTCCGAATCGCTCGGTGCGGATGTCGCCCGCCGCGTGCCCGAGCTCGATCAGCCAGCCGGCCACGAGTTCGACGAATCCGGTCGACCCGCAGATGAACACCCGCGGCTTCTCGGACGCGGGGATCGCGAACCCCGCCAGTGCATCCTTGGTGATCCGCCCGGCCGGCACCGGCCAGTCGCGCGGAGCGGTGCGGGAGTACACGAAGTCCAGCTGCAGTCCGTTCGCGGCCAGCTGGGTCAGCTCCTGCCGGTAGAACACGTCGTCCGGCTGACGCACGGCGTAGAGCAAGCGGAACGGCGTCGGGTCGGCGGCCTCGGCGTGCGCGCGCACCATGGCGAGAAAGGGCACGACCCCCGAGCCACCGGCGATCAGCTGCACGGGGCGCGGGTCGTGGGTGTCGGCCTGCGGCATCCAGATGAAGTAGCCGCCCAGCGGGCCGTGCAGCTCGAGCTTGTCGCCCACCATCACGTCTTCGACCAGGAACGGCGACACCTCGCCGTCCGGCAGTTGGTCGACGGCCAGCTCGATGCGGGTGCCGCTGCCGGATGACGCGATCGAGTACGAGCGCTGGGCCTGGTATCCGTCGGGCGCCGTCAATCGCACGTCGAGATGCTGACCGGCGTCGTTGCCCGGCCAGTCGGGCACGTCGATCACCAGGCGGCGCGCGCTGCTGGTCTCGGGACGCGCCTCGACCACGGTGCCGACCCGCCACGCGGTGCGCGCGGCAGCGGGCGGCTCGACGGGCTCGGCCGGCGGGGCGCTCACCAGTAGCGCTCTTCCTTCCACGGATCGCCGTGCAGGTTGTATCCCGCCTGCTCCCAGAAGCCTGGGTCGTTGCCGTCCATCAGAGTCAGGCCGTTCACCCACTTGGCGCTCTTCCAGAAGTACAGGTGCGGGACAAGAAGACGCGCAGGACCGCCGTGCTCCGGATCCAGGGGCGCGCCCTCCGCCTCGAAGGCGACCCAGGCCTGGCCGTTGAGCAGCTCGTCGAGCGGCACGTTGGTGGTGTAGCCGCCGTAGCTGTGCGCCATCACGTACTTGGCCTTGGTGGGAATGCCGGCCAGGATCTTGTCGATCGGCACCCCCCGCCACGGCATCTCGAGCTTCGACCAGTGCGTGACGCAGTGGATGTCGGTGGTGATGTCTTCGATGCCGAGCGCGCGCAGCTCGTCCCAGCTCCAGTGGGTCTGAGCGCCGGTCTCGGTCGTGACCGTGAACGACCAATCGGCGGTATCGATCTTCGGCGTCGGGCCTGCCGAGAGCACCGGCCAGTCCTCCACCTTGGTCTGGCCGGGAGGCAGGCGCGGATCGCGCTCCCGGTTGCGGCCGCTGAATCCCCGAGTGATGAACGACATGAGCCCAGCGTAGCCACGGCGGCCCCGGCGGGGCAGTGGTCGTGCGGCTTAGGCTGGCGGCATGACGCTCCAGCTCGGGATGCCGGCGATCCGCCGCGATCCGAGCGCAGCGCCGTCGACGCAGGGCCGACCGGACGTTCCCGGTCTGGTCGATCGCTTCGGCCGGGTCGCGCGCGATCTGCGCGTCTCGATCACCGAGAAGTGCTCGCTGCGCTGCACCTACTGCATGCCGGCCGAGGGACTGCCCGCTATCCCGCGCGACGACCTGCTCACGGCGCCTGAGATCGCCCGACTGGTGGGGATCGGCTGGCGGCAGTTGGGTATCAAAGAGGTGCGCTTCACCGGTGGCGAGCCGCTCACGCGGGGCGACCTGGTCGAGATCGTGCGGTTGAGCGCGTTGGCTGCGCCGGGCATCCCGCTGGCGATGACGACCAACGGGATCGGGCTCGATCGCCAGGCGGCCGCCTTGCGTTCCGCTGGACTGACGCGGGTGAACGTATCGCTCGACACCGTGGATCGCGAGCACTTCAGCCGCCTCACCCGCCGTGACCGGCTGCCGGCGGTGCTGCGCGGCATCTCGGCAGCGCATGCGGCCGGGTTCAGGCCCCTGAAGATCAACGCCGTGCTGATGCGCGAGACGCTCGCCGATGCGCCGGACCTCTTGGCGTGGGCCCTGGACCACGACGCGCGTCTGCGGTTCATCGAGCAGATGCCGCTGGATGCCGACGAGGGCTGGCAGCGCGACAACATGGTGCCGGCCGCCGAGCTGCTCGACGTGCTGTCGACCCGGTTCGCGCTGACGCCGGCCGGCCGCGAGGATCCCGCGGCGCCGGCCGAGGAATGGCGGGTGGATGGCGGCCCGGCCGGCGTTTCGGGAACCGTGGGCATCATCGCCTCGGTCACGCGCTCGTTCTGCGAGGCGTGCGACCGCACCCGGATCACCGCGGAGGGCACCGTGCGCTCCTGCCTGTTCGGAGACGACGAGACCGACCTGCGTGGCCTGCTGCGCGGCGGTGCGTCGGATGACGAGCTCGCCGACCGCTGGCGCGCGGCGATGTGGGGCAAGCAGGCCGGCCACGGCATCGACGCGGCCGACTTCGTGCGCCCGGTGCGGTCGATGGGCGGGATCGGCGGGTGAGCGGCGCGGGCGTGCGGGTGCGGTATTTCGCCGCCGCAGCAGAGGCCGCCGGTCGTGCGGAGGAGACGTGGGACTCGCCGGTCGCGACGGTGGGCGAACTGCGCGCTGCGTTGGTTGCGCGCTACGGCGCTGCGATGTCACGGGTGCTCGACGCCGGGTCGTTCCTGGTGGACGGCATCGTGACGCGCGATCCCGACCGCCCGCTCGGCGAGCGTGTCGACGTGCTGCCGCCGTTCGCAGGCGGCTGAGGCCGTCGCCCCCGTCCCAGCCCCGGCGCGCTGGCACCGAACGCTCCCGCGAACGCTCGACGCCATGCCGGGGAGGCTCACAATCCCCATTTCACTTCGCAGTGAATTGAGCGCGAAGTGAAATGAGCGGGACGAGGGTGCCGACCCGGGTGACCGACGCGCCGGGCGCGGTGCGGGACGGGATCGGGCGACGCGGGGCGAGCGAAGCTACGCCAGCCCGACCCACTCCGACAGGCCGTCGTCGAGGTGCTGCCGCTTCCAGATCGGCACTCCCTGCTTGATCCGGTCGACCAGTTCCGCGCAGGCGGCGAAGGCATCGGCCCGGTGCGGGGCGGCGACCGCGGCGATCAGCGCGATGTCGCCGACCACGAGGTGTCCGATGCGGTGGGCGGCCGCGACACGCAGGCCGGATTCGGCGGCCATCGACTGGCAGACCTCGCGCAGGAAGGCCTCGGCATCCGGATGCGCCTCGTAATCCAGCGCCGACACGCCCGAGCCATGATCGTGGTCGCGGATCACGCCCTCGAAAGTCACCACGGCACCGTCGGCCGCGGTCCGCACGAAGCCCTCGATCGCGGTGCGGTCGAGCGGTGCATCCGACACCAGGGCGAACACGATCGGCTCAGCCATGCGTGTGCCCGCCGCCCGCCAACTGGTCGATCAGATGGGGCAGCAGCTCGTCGAGCACGGCGAGTCCGTCGCGGACGCCTCCGGGCGATCCGGGCAGGTTGACCACGATCGTGCCGCCGGCGACGCCGGCCACCGCGCGGCTCAGTGCCGCGGTCGGCGTCGAGGCGCGACCGGCGGAACGGATGGCCTCTGCGATGCCGGGCAGTTCCTGGTCGAGCACGGCACGGGTGGCCTCGGGGGTGCGATCCTGCGGATGGATGCCGGTGCCCCCCGTGGTGAGCAGCACCGCCGGGTGGGTGCTCAGGGCGGCCTCGATCGCGGTGGCGATGGCGGCATCCGGAGTCACGACCACCGGGTCGGGGCTGAAGCCGTGCTCCGCCAGCCACTCGGCGATCAACGGTCCCGTGGTGTCGTCGCGACTGCCGTCGGCGGCTCCGGTGGACGAGACGATGACGACGGCTCTGCCTCGCGCCGCGCGAGGCCGCTCGGGAGAGGACTCGCGAGACCAGGTGCCGCGCTTGCCCCCGCTCTTCGAGATCAGCTTGATCTCGCCGAGCACCGCCGCCGGGTCGACCGCCTTGATCATGTCGTGCAGGGTGAGTCCGGCGAGGGCGACCGCGGTCAGCGCCTCCATCTCGACGCCGGTGCGCGCGGTAACCGACACGGAGGCGCGGATCTCGATCGAGTCGGTGCCGAGTTCGAAGTCGACGGTCACGCCGTCGAGGGGGAGCAGATGGGCGAGCGGGATCAGCTCGCTGGTGCGCTTGGCGCCCGCGATACCCGCGATCCGCGCCGTTGCGAGCACGTCGGCCTTGGGCAGCCCGTCGGCGCGCACGAGGGCGATCACCTCGGCGGTGGTCTTCAGTCGCCCGCCCGCCACGGCCACCCGGTGGGTGATCGGCTTGGCGCCGACATCGATCATGCGGGCGCGGCCGGCGTCGTCGAGATGGCTGAGGTGCTGGTCGCTCATAGCTGCCAAGTCTCCACGGATTCGCCGGCCGCCACCGCGGTCGCGTCGTCGGGGATGACGATCAGCACATCGGATGCCGCGAGCGCCGCCACCAGATGCGAGCCCGGTCCCCCCACCGGCGTGACGCCGTGGTGGCCCACCAGTCGCCCGCGCAGGAATTGCCGCCGCCCCGCGATCGAACTCACCGCGGAGTCGAGAACGCGGGTCTCCTCGACCCGCGCCGGCAGCCCGGCCAGTTCGCGCAGCAGCGGTGCCACGAAGATCTCGAAGCTGAGCTGGCTGCTCACCGGATTGCCGGGGAAGCACACGACCGGCGCCGAGTTCCAGTCGCCGAGTCCCTGCGGGCCGCCCGGTTGCATCGCCAGCACGTCGATGACGGCACCGCGCGGCTCGAGCAGCTCGCGCACGACCTCGTGGTCACCCATCGAGATGCCGCCGCTGGTGAGGATCAGCCGGGCATCCAGCTGAACGGCGGCGTCGAACAGCGCGAGGAGTTCGTCGACATCGTCGCGGACCCGGCCCTCGAGCACGACATCGGCGCCCGCGGCGCGCGCGGCGGCGGCGAGTGCCACCCCGTTCGAGTCGAAGATCTGCCCGGCGCCCAGGGTCTCGCCCGGTGCCACCAGTTCGCTCCCCGTGCTGATCACGGCGACCGGCACGCGTGCGAACACCTCGACCTCGGTGATCCCCGAGGCGGCAAGGGCCGCCAGGTGCCGCGATGCCAGGACAGTCCCTGCCGGGATCACGACGGCACCGGCGCGCAGATCGGATCCCGCCTCGCGGACGTAGTCGCCGGCGGATCGCGCGCGTGAGATCGAGACGTGCTCGCCCGCCGCCAGCGTGTCCTCCACCGGGACGATCGTGTCGGCTCCCGCGGGAATCGGGGCCCCGGTCATGATCTTGACGGCGGTGCCCGCGCCCAGTTCGGCGGGTGAGCCCGGAGCGGCCGCCACCTCGCCCACGACGGGGAGCGAGACCGGCGCGGATGCGACATCCGCCGCCCGGACCGCGTACCCGTCCATCTGCGAATTGCGGAACGGCGGCAAGTCGATGGGCGACGCCACATCACGCGAGCTGATCCGGCCCAGGGCCAGCCCCAGCGGAACGCGCTCGGACCCCCGGCGCCGGATCCCCTCGACCTGAAGGGCGGCCAGAACGCGCGCCGCGTGGACGTCGACCGGCGTGCGTGCCGCGGGCGTGTCGTCTGCCGTGCGGCTCATCAGTAGGCGGCCATCTCGGGATCGACCTGCACGCGCCACGCGTCGATGCCGCCGGTCAGATGGCGCACGTGGCTGAATCCGGCCTTCTCGAGCGTCTCGAGCGCGCGGGCCGATCGGACGCCGTGGTGGCAGTAGACGACGATCGACGCGTCGCGGCCCCCGGCCGCGTCTGCCAGTTCGTCGAGCCGATCCGGCAGCTGGCCGAGCGGGATCAGCACCGAGTCGGGCAGCGAGACGAACGACGCCTCGGGCGCCTCGCGCACGTCGAGCAGCAGGGGCGGGGTCTCGTGGATGCCGTGGGTGGTCGGTCCGGCGAGCAGCCGCTGGAGGGTGGCGGGCGTGACCGAGCGCTCGGGATCGGGCTCGCGGACCGCGGTGCGCTCCTCGAGCGAGCCGGGTCGGGCGGCATCCGGATCCCGTCGGTATTCGATCTCGCGAGTCGTACCGGTCAGCGCGTCGAACGAGGCGACCCGGCCGATCAAGGGTTCGCCGATGCCGGTCAGCAGCTTGATCGCTTCCGTCGCCATCATCGCGCCGACGACGGCGCAGACCGTCGGCAGCACTCCGACCAGCTCGCAACTGAGCGCGTCGTCGTCGCTCGGCTGCACCGGGAACAGGTCCCGGTAGTCGACGCCCTTCTCGTCCCAGGCGACACCCACTTGGCCGGCGTACTGCGCCGCCGAGCCCCAGACCATCGGGATGCCCCGGATCGCCGCCGCGTCATTCGCGACGTACCGGGTGGCGAAGGTGTCGGAGCCGTCGATCAGGAGGTCCGCGTCCAACAGGAGGTCGAAGGAGTTGGCCTCGACGAAACGGACCTGGTGGCGGATCACCGTGGTCTCGGGCGACAGCCGGGCGACGGCATCCGCGGCTGAATCGACCTTGGGCCTGCCGACATCAGCCGGCCCGTGGATCGTCTGGCGCGCCAGGTTGCTCGCCTCGACTGTGTCATCGTCCACGATCGCGAGGGTGCCCACCCCGGCGGCCGCGAGGGCCGGGATGACCGCGCTGCCCAGTCCGCCCGCCCCGATCACGACGACGTAGGCCTCGGCGAGCGCGCGCTGGGCCTCGGCGCCGAAGCCGCCCAGCACGCGCTGACGTAGGAAGCGCGGGGAGTCGGGATCGACCGAGGGGGCCATGC
>Ga0157379_10005570_pt1 | contig 10823 bp, 17 predicted proteins | sample S25metaG_FD_121802 | JGI IMG/M metagenome (GOLD analysis project Ga0157379, IMG submission 121802) | Switchgrass rhizosphere microbial communities from Kellogg Biological Station, Michigan, USA - S2-5 metaG | ecosystem: Host-associated > Plants > Roots > Rhizosphere > Soil | place: USA... | reverse complement strand
GGAATTTGTGAAGATGAATATTGAACTCACACTTGGTATTTATCCCGTGAGGCTACACGTCGTGTTCCGGTAATGGGCAAACCCCTCGCACCGTGACATACCAAGCACCAAGCACATTATTCCCAACATTTTGCTACATTTACAGACTAGCCTAGTAAGGCCCAGCAAAGGCGATGAGCGTTCTAGCCAGCGGGTGTGACGAATTGTGACAACGCGTCCGAAGTTCCCAACGTGAACAAACTCCTCCGAATTGCCGTCTTTCGACTTGTGAACGTCTATCTTTGTGAATACCTTTCTATGGAAGCTAAATCATGGTTCAATTGCGAGATAATGCCTAGGACAAGCTGCAAGTTTACATCCAAGTATGGTGTATCGGTCTCTGCATCTGCTCCGACCTCTGGATGACCTCTGCGGTTAACGGAGGTGCTGTCAAAAGGCGATTCAACATGATATTCAGAGTTATGTTACCTCAAGGTACATACTCAAAGGCCCCTTCTCCTATGTGAAGACGCGTCGAGACCACTGCAACGGAACTTGAGCGAAGTTCCTACGATTTCTCCCCAACAAAATCATTCCTTGGGCTTTGCACTTAGAGTCGGTCATATAAAGAGGCTAAATAATGTTATATTGGTGAGATTTTGGAGATTATTTGATTTAAAGAACTCCGCTTCTAACATCATGCACATCCCAGGTTGTGCTATGGAACATGTTCATCCTCATATGACAGTTCCGAAAGTTCAGGAGTTTAAAGGGTTATTCGAATATAACTCTATTCTCTACCAGTAATAAGCCCTGATATGAGGTTGCCAGAAAAAACACATTCATGATCCCCGTCCGACACATAAAGCTCTTGCACCCCCTTATCCTGATTATACATCGCTCGTATCTAAATCAAACATTTCTGGATGTCATTTCTTTACTTTTCCGGTCGCCCTAGTAGGAAAGATCCGGGCTGTAACAACCTCGCCCTCACGCAAGACTTCGCTTCTGAGAAGCGTTTCGGGTTCACCATCGTTCAAGAGGCTGAACAGAATGGAAGCTCGTCAAACAAAGATGTATGTTTATTACTTCCCATTGCCCGTGTACTGTAACGTTGACTGCTCGTATCCAAAAGAGACTGGAGCTCATCCCTCTAATATCGAGATTCTAGCTAGCCACGATACCGAAGAACAGACAAACGTCGTATGTACAGTTAACTATCCTTTCCCGGGCATCATCTCGGCTAATGTCACAGAGGACAGACTACAGGGCTGATGGATCTATCATCTTTTCCGTTGACCACAGACGGATATATATATAGTACCTTGCAGCCGTCTGAGGTTATTGAAGAAAAAGGTAGACAACATCCTTGAAGAGAGTGTCGTCCTTCTCGATGCCTGAAGTAAATTGGGAAACCCATCCTTCCGTCGCAGGTATGAATATAAATGCAGCATTCCCTAAGTTTGCTCCTCTAGCGGCATTTGAGATATTCAAAGCTGCTGAAACACGCCCACTTCATCCTGATGAGTGCCCTGTAAGAACCACTTCATAGCATCTGATACTGTTATTAACATCGAAGTGCTCGTAGGCTACACAGTAAGCAATATTCGCGTCTACCAGGGTGTGTTGGTTAGATTAGAAGTGCGCCTAGGTAATTTGATCATAAATTTCAATTCCAATAAGCTTAATACCCTCCCAAATGTTCAGATATCTCTCTGCAACAAAATCTGGAGCATCCAGACCATTTCAAATTATTCGCTCTTGGTCTGGTGAGTTCGTGATCTCCGTCCATGAGCAACGGTATTAATCAAAGGAAACGGTTTCAGTTTGAGCATGTGTATTATATAGCAGAGTATTGCTCACCCTCCAATATATAATGGACTTTATCTCGCCACTCGAATATGCTTACGAAGAAGGATCGGGAGACTTCGACATGAATGTATGCAATTATCCGGCTGACCACCAAGAACTCGATCGGTCTGTATATGGAGCACCCGATACCACTGGTTCAAAGGGGTCCGAGATTGTTCGACACCCCGGCTTTTCGGAAGATCTATTGGGATCATAGCACGGATGTTTTACAACACCTCGTGGATTAGTGCATTCTCGTGCCATCTCGTTAAAAATCATCCCAGTGGTGACTCTCATGAAGAAGGAGGCTACTATTTTCGGGGAGGATATAAAGATGACTCAAATTCACTACCACCTATCAGTGGCTTCATCCCACCCACCAATCTTGATCAAGCCTGGATATTACGTTCGTCCCAACCCATGTCGGTCGTCGGATCAGTATTCTGTATTATTGGACCGGAGCGTGAAGTCAAGAAAACACACCAATGGTATTGCAGAACGACGACGATATATACCCATTCTATTTCTTAAGGACACCTCCTCTCACTACCTGCGATTCACTTCTGTCTTTGATCAATCTCGCCCTCGTTCACTTTGGAAGTTTGCTCTTGCTGCCGCGATAGCAGACCTAAACAGAAGTGATAGACATGGAATTTCTTCAAGCAATGCAGGGATACAAGAAAGCGCTTTTATAAACTCTTCTCGAGAGATAGTCGATAACACCAACGAAGATGACGATGAAGAGTTCATCTCTCTAATCGCAGGCCTGCTTCCCCCGGATGGACAGTTGTATAGGCCAACCAAGAGATACGAAAGATGCGAGCGCGATGTTATAGGTACGTTTAACATTACAGACAACATTGACGACCCAGCCTCCGTCTCGATCCTCTGTGTGTCTCCTCTGCAAACGAAGAATTGTGACCCCGTGCTGGTACTGTGTCCAATGCGAAATTAAGCCATCGATGAACTTCAGCTTCATTTCGACGTTAATAACCATTCCTTGTTTCTGAAGGACACGTGTTTATATTTATGGATTGCAAACTAGAGGGCCCATCCACGTTCGAGACATACGAAGATCCCCATAATTACCAGGAACACGACTTGATCAGATGTCCAAAAGTCACAGATGAAACCGAAGTTCTGAGCAATGAAGATGGCCTATGGGAGATGGAAGAGCAAACAAATATGATCCAAAATAAGCTATAGGAATTTGGGATGGTGCTCCACGAAGATCTTGATCAAGTTGAACAGTTGCTTGGAGGTGAGTGAAGGCGCATGAACATTGAAGGGAGAGAATCGACCTTGGAATAGAGCCCAACTCATCATTGTATTGGTATAATAATTAATTATAAAAGATTTACCAATGCTTTATTGTGACCGAACGACGTTGACGGTGGACGATTTTCCGCCTTAAACGCGCTATCAAAACTGCTGTTGATTATGCTTTGGCTGGCCAGAAAATATACATGGCGTTCGTAGGATATTGAATTTCCTAATCGAGCAGCATTACAAAGCATCTATTGGAGCTACTTGACATCACATAGACAACTATGGAAACCCCAGCTTCACTGCAAGGTGTAGAGTGTTTCGTATTCGATCTCATGGGCACATGCACGGACTGGCATAGTTCGATTACAACTGCAATGCACAAATATCCTCTCCCAGCCCAGCTATCCGAAGCAGAACTTCCCAAATTGGCGTTGGAATGGAGATCAGGATTCTTCAAATACATACTCAACTCCTTTGCAGCCGGAGAAGAGTCGCCAAGTATAGATGAAGTCCATACAAGAGTCTTGGACGAGATTCTATCAGCTCGAGGGATAGACAATGGCGTTTGGAACCAACATATCCGTGAAAGATTGGTGGACGCCTGGCACGACCAAAAGCGTAAGCTGAGAGCTCGAATGTTCTAGGCTTGTAATGTCTGAGTGTATTGTAGCATGGCCGGATAGCGTCCCTGGATTAGAAGGGTTGAAGAAACGAGCCTTCATGTAAGTTTGTTCTTAGTCTTCAAACCTCTGCTTCATTAGGGCTTCAGCGTCGTGCTGGCGAATGGAACGACACGCCTCCAGCTGGACATAGTGAGGTCTTCAGGACTACCGTTTCACACCCTTTTCTCCTCACAGTTGCTACAAGCGACCAAAGTAAGTCAGGATCGAAGTATGCAGAAGGGCCGCAGTCCATGTTCTGAAAACGTTTTAGCCGAGTCCGAGAATTTATCAAAAGGCCCTGGAGCTGCTCGGGTTAAATCCTTCACAAGTTGCGATGGTTGCTGCACATGCTTATGATCTACGAGCTGCAGCGCAAGTGTCAGTATACGGAAGGTACCACATCAAGAGAACTAGAATTCACAATCTTCCACAGTGGGCTGAGAACTGTTTACATACGAAGAACAACAGAAGACCCAGAAGAAAATATGGAACAAATTGAACGAGAAGTTGATATCTTCATCGACGGCAGAGATCCACAGGGAGGCCTTCTCAGACTGGCAACGTTATGGGATAGCAACCATTAGGCTCTAAAGGATAATAAGCTTTGACTCTGTGTGGCCAATAGTCGGAATAAGCATGCATACCTTTTGGGTATCCACTCTGTCAAACAAAGCTGAAGTCTCGTATTGCTTGCTGTGAAAATGCAGCCCAAATTAGGATCCTCGTGCCTAGTTCAGCAGAGATATTCCGATGTCATGAGCACGTTTGTTGATACCCTCAGCTAAATCTGTAGAGATATTCAAGTTACCATAAAAGCGCTGAAGGCCAAAATGTCTGCAGATGTGATTAGATCAAAAGATCGAGATAATTAGCGAGTCAAACACGTGCAAACATTGTGCTATTCCGCGTGGAGTCACCACCAACACGATCCTCGTCTGCCATGTCTGTCCTCAACGTCGCTGTCATCGGTGTCGGGCTTGTAGGAAAAGAGTTTATCTCTCAACTACTCGCAGTGCCTCATTCGTGCTTCCGTCTCGTTTCAGTTTCGTCCTCGACTCGCACATATTTTTCACCTAATGGATTGTCTCCCTCCGATTGGCAAGATTCGCTAGCTAAGAGCGGTACCAAACTCGACCTTTCTGGTCTCCTCACGGACTTGACCGTCCTCACCCCCCATGGACTCGGTGCTCGTGCTGTAGTTGTCGATAACACCTCTTCAGATACCATCGCGGCCTTTTACCCAGAATTTTTGAAGGCTGGCATTCATGTTGTTACTCCGAACAAAAAAGGATGGTCGGGTGAATTGTCGTTGTGGCAAAAAATTGATCTTGCTGCCAAAGAAGGCGATGCGAAGATGCTGGGTGAAGCTACCGTTGGTGCAGGATTGCCGATCGTGGGCACTTTAAAGGACATGGTAGGCACTGGTGATAGAGTACGCGCATATTATTATCCTATCTTCTCTTCGAACTAAATGATGTTAGGTTGGAAAAATAGAAGGTGTTCTTTCTGGCACTCTCAGCTATATCTTCAACGAGTTTTCAACCGTTAACGGGGGTGGACCATCTTTTTCGTCGGTGGTAAAGACGGCGAAAGAGAAGGGTTATACTGTACGTGTATTGAAAATAATTCCGCATTTCTTTATTGAAGATGGGATTCTCTTCTGCAGGAGCCACATCCAGCCGAGGACTTATCAGGCAGCGATGTCGCTAGAAAGTTGACAATTCTTTCACGTCACATTCCCTCCTTATTACACCTTCTCCCTCATGGTTATTCCTCGGTGGCTGTCAGCTCTTTGGTTCCATCAGAACTGGAGAATGTTTCTTCCGGGGACGAATTCCTTGAAAAACTTCCTACATTTGACGAACACTTTGATAAGCTTCGTGCAGATGCCTTCAAAGAAGGAAAGGTGCTGCGCTTTGTTGGTGTAATTGATGTTCCCAACAAGATTGTCAAAGCCTCCCTCGAAAAGTATGTACCAGTCAGTTAAGTTCTCACATAAACAGTGAGACTAAACCTGCCAATTACAGATACTCGACCACACATCCGTTTGCAACTTCTCTCGGCGGATCAGACAATATCATCGCCTTCCACACCGAACGCTACACACGTCCACTGATTGTCCAAGGAGCAGGAGCAGGAGCGGCTGTCACTGCCGCAGGTGTTCTCAGCGATATTTTGCGTCTAGTGTAAAGATAGAGTGAGTTCTGTCCCTAAGTAGACATTGGCATGCTGCTATATCTTTGGCGTCTTTACACGTCTCTACTGTCGGTTAAACAAATAGTAATTGTTCAAGCTTGAGATGCAGAGTATCCCGTTTAAGGCCATTCCTTCAACGTTCGTAAGTAAGTAAAAGGCCATATTTGTTAACTTGGCTTTCCTGAGTTCTAAATTCCAGCTCCATTCTTGCCAGGTATCACCGGGGCCTACTGTCCTTTATCTCCGTGCCCCGCCTTTCGAATATCTGGGTGATCCAGAAGTTTCATCATTTGAAGGTAGCTCCCTAAATGGGGGTATAATAAGCCCGAAATCGACCAGGATGGCAAATAGGAATTCTCAATACCACTATGACAGGCTGACCTCGGCGGTCCTGAGTAATTTTAGATATAAACCCAAACCCAACAAGTACAGCAAACTTATAAGATCCCAAGATTCACGCCCTTCCTACAAGCTTACTTCTCAGACTTCATGTCCAATCCGACCCGAACCGCTATCGTTACAGGTGCTGCCCAAGGAATAGGCAAGGCGATTGCCTTACATCTTGCTCGAGATGGCTTAGACATAGTGATAAACGACCTTCCCGGACAGGTCGAGAAGCTTGAAGAGGTAAAGTCGGAGATTACGAACGAACCTGGCCGGAGGTGTATTATCGTTCTGGGAGATGCAAGTGACGAGAAGGACGTGCAAACTCTGATCGATTCATGCGTCTCCCAGTTGGGCGGCTTGGATGTTGTGAGTATAATCCCCATACAGTAAGAGCCCTCTGAATGACCTGGATACTTTCTATAGATGGTGGCCAATGTAGGCATCGGAAGAACTGCTCCCATAATTTCCAGTGAGCTTAGGACCATACTATCAAGTTCAGAAATTTAGTTTGAACTCGTAACAGCACCTGTCGAAGAATTCGATGAAGTTCAACGGGTCAATCTTCGCAGTACTTTTTTGGCATACAAGGCAGCTGCCCTTCAAATGATAAAACAACGAAGAGGGGGCAGAATAATTGGCAAGCACAGCTGATTCTTAATTAAATTATGGCCGCTAAGCACTTTAATGGTCAGGCGCATCTTCAGTGGCTGGCAAACAAGGTTGGATTATATTTTCATCTAGTGAAACTCTATTGAATACTTTCCCCGCAAAGGATTCCTTGAGTTTGGGTCATACTGCGCAAGTAAATTTGCCATACGCGGACTCACCCAAACATTGGGTGAGATAGAACAACTTATCCGCGTTTATATGCACTTTCTCACATTGGCGAAGCTCTTGAGTTGAAGCCACACGGTATAACTGTTAATGCGTACGCTCCGGGTCTAGTGAACACTTCGATTTGTGAGTTTTCCAGTTATCCCTAGCCCATCTTTTTCGTTCTTTACAGCACAATCCTCGCAGGGGATGATATGGCAAGGCATCGCAAAACACTGAGTAAGTTAGCCTAGCTTCTGAGAACTCGATTACTCATCCACTCCCCAGAGCTGGATCACCCACCTCCTCTGAATCCGGAATGGACAATCTTTCCACCAGAAAATGTGGCAGGATTGGTCTCTTATCTTGTCAAAGAGGAAGCGAAATATATCACAGGTAAGAAACCGGCAGCTGTAGCAGATCTCGTCCTCTAAACGCTCCATGTCAAAAGGTCAGGCGATTAATATCAACCATGCAATGATCTGTGATTAATTTTTTGGTCGGCGTATGAGGGGGCAGTGTCGTCATATCTTCATAGCTCCAGATGTAGACGAAGTAGTTGTAACGTATTATGATGATCACTTGAGTGGAGCGTATTTCAAAATTTCCAATCTTCTTCTGTGGCTATTTTTTGTTTACAAAGGACTCGTAAACTGGATTCGCCCTCTTCCAGGCCATTTCTGGGACCTTCAGGAACCTTTCGCCATCGCCATAGCTTTGTGAAGTCAGTTTCGTGACACATAAGAGCGTCGATGATATGCTAAAGTTCATATTACGCATCAATATGACCAAGATGAATAAGTAAGATGACTTACAGAGCCAAGAATTGGAGCAAACTTGAATCCGTGGCCACTGTGAAAGATGTAGATATATTGCGAATTATTGGTTGATTTTGTTTTTAATTACCAACCTTCCACCAGAAGCCACGAAAAGAGTCTTGTTATACCCTGGCACATAGTCGATCAAGAAGTCGTTATCTATATTGAAGGGGACTGGGCTTAGAAGTCGATTCTCTTTAACGGTGGAAATTACCAATAGAGTCAGTATACCAGCAAAGACGCGTATACGATATACCAAAGGGAGAGAGGTCAGCGAAGTGAGACCGAATGTACGACTTTGCAGCGTTGATTGCCTGCTGAGGAACATGGTGTTGGGAGGGGGTCGTATACGCCGTTATTGGTACTGATATACGTCCACTCCCTGATACATCGCTATAATTAGTGTACTGAGATAGATGAGGCTCGATTATCGATCTTCCACCAGTGCCAGTGAGAAGGAACGAACCTTCGTTCCTCTGTATCCCATCTTAATCGTGCCATTCACCTGGGGTAAGGAGTATAGCTGAGCATCACTTCCTTGAGAAATGACTGGCCAATGAGCGGCCGAGTACTTCTCCCAAAGGTCGGGCCGTTCTTCGGCAGGAGGGAGACTGATTGAAACGATAGAGCCAGCAGTTGTCTCCAGTAACTGGCGAGTTTCTGGGACAAGACTTGGTGTCCACCCTCCAGCTGGCAAAACGATTAAGAGTAAGTAGGTTTAACCAGGGGACGAGATACTTTACCTGCTACAATAACTAAGTCGGCTGGATGGAAAATTCCATCCGCTGTCTCTACGCCTCGAATCTTATTCTCATCTGCTAACGAGTCTACGACGATCTTGATAACTTTACCATTGAGTTCTCCTTCGATAAAACAAACAGCAGCGTGTTTTGCCTTCATCGAAAGCCATATACAGGCCTTATCAGCCCTGACATACCCCGCAGTCGCGTCGAGAACGCCTGTCCCGTCCCAATCGACGGACTTAAGGACATCTTTCCAGCCATCCGCCTCCGCGTTCTTTCTCTCCACATTATTTCCGATAATATAGTTTTTCCTTCGATGCTCTGGATAGTTTTGATCTAAGTTGGTTAAGCCAGTAAGTTCTTTCTCCGATAACTGATGTTGAGAGGATTCGGCCAGACGAAGGAAACCACATTCTGTATAGAACTCTTCTACGTTCCTTAAACCTTCCGGCCTCGAAGAATTGGGAAGGTTCCTAAGTTCTAGAGAAAGCTTAGCAAAGGGGGGGAGGAAACCTTCAAGACTGGAAGCCAACCGTCGTTCCAGACTTTCCACGCATCTCGCGCGGTATACGCAAGACGTTGGTATTCGGCTTTATTTCCATCTTCTCCTAATGTAAGAAGACTGCAGTTAGGTTTTGAAGCTGAAAGATACTTACAGGAAGCTCTCAAAATCTTGTTGACGTCCGCGGAAGCTGCATCAGCACCAAGTTGTTGATCATACAGATTATCTTCATAAGGAGATTGATCGAAGACAGTAATGTTTGTAAAGCCTAGTCAGACTGTGAGCAAAGCTTTAAGTAGCCGAAATAATCATTCAACTAACCAGAAATTGCAAGATGATAAGCAGTGCTCAGCCCAAACACACCAGCCCCGATAATGGAAATATGGAGGTCTTTGTGAACTGACATGGTCATCAGTCCACCCTCTGAGTTTCCGAACCTGCTAATAATACTCGATATTTACGTTGTTGAAGTAAAGTGTGTGGTTATACGACAGTGGTTCGACCTAGGCAACTGGCGTGAGTACCCTGAGGTATAGAGTGTTTCGTAATAGTCTTGTACGACAACGCAATTGAACTGAGCAAGGGTTCGAATAGACTATGAAAGCCATAGAAATCATCTTCAAAATATGGGCAGTCTTAATTGTGGATGGTTTTATGGTCATTTTAGTATGAACAAGTTCCTACCAACTGTGCAAATTCAGTACATTCTAATGTTTTAAACACGGAGCAAAGAGATCAGGGAAGGCAATGATGTTACACTTTCAATGGTTCGTTGACCTAGACTGCTGTTGTCCCGACTGTTGCTGTCCCGACTGCTGTCCGGGCCCAGACTGGCCCATTGACCCAGACTGTTGTTGTCCCGACTGCTGCTGTCCCGACTGCTGCTGTCCGGACTCAGACCGACCCGTTGTCCCAGACTGTTGTTGTCCCGACTGTTGTTGTCTCGACCGCTGCTGTCCCAGCCCTGACTGACTTGTTGATCCACACTGTTGTCCCGACTGCTGCTGGTCCGGCCCAGACTGGTTGTCGCCGTTATGGTTGTCGCCATTGCTGTTGCCATTGCTGTCGTCCCCATTGTTTTCGTTCCCATTATTATTGTCGCCATTATTAGTATCACCATTGTTGTCGCCGTGGTTGTTATTACCGTGGTTGTCAATACCGATGTCATTGCTCCCGACGTTGTTGTCATCGTGGTTGTCATTCCCGATGTTGTTGTTCCCGATGTCATTGTTGCCGTAGTTGCTGTCCCCAACGTGGCCTTCTCCGATGTTGTTGTTGCCATTATTGCCATTGGGCTGCTGCTGGGGCTGAGAGGACTGCTGCTGCTGCTGAGAGGGCTGCTGCTGCTGGGATGGTTGCTGCTGCTGGGGCTGAGATGATTGCTGCTGCTGAGGCTGGAATGATTGTTATTGCTGGACTTGGGAGGGTTGTTGCTGCTGGGGCTGGGACTGCTGCTGCTGGGGCTGGGAAGGTTGCTGGGGCTGGGATGACTGTTGCGGGATAGTGCAAGGCAGCCAGGTGGCCGCAATAGCGTCCAAGGTAGTTCCGATCGTCACAGTCTCATTCTGCGCGAAAGGACAGATGGTATCGGTCGTAGCAGGGG
>Ga0157379_10005569_pt1 | contig 10824 bp, 10 predicted proteins | sample S25metaG_FD_121802 | JGI IMG/M metagenome (GOLD analysis project Ga0157379, IMG submission 121802) | Switchgrass rhizosphere microbial communities from Kellogg Biological Station, Michigan, USA - S2-5 metaG | ecosystem: Host-associated > Plants > Roots > Rhizosphere > Soil | place: USA... | reverse complement strand
TCAACCAATGGGCCAATGTGGTGCGCTGGGAGATGCGCCCGCGGGTCCTGCTGCGCACCACTGAGTTCCTCTGGCAGGAGGGTCACACCGCCCATGCCGAGGAGGAGGAGGCCCGGCGCGAGACCGAGGACATGCTCGAGGTCTACCGCCGCTTCGCCGAGTCGTTCCTGGCGATGCCCGTCATCACCGGAGAGAAGCCCGAGGAAGAGCGCTTCCCCGGCGCCGTGATGAGCCTCTCGATCGAGGCGATGATGCAAGACGGCAAGGCGCTTCAGGCTGGCACCTCGCACTACCTGGGGCAGAGCTTCGCCGAGGCGGCCGAGATCGACTTCCTCGACAAGGAGGGCGAGCGCCGGCTCGCTCACACCTCGTCCTGGGGAGTTTCCACCCGACTGCTGGGCGCCCTGATCATGTCCCACAGCGACGATGTCGGCTTGTGCCTGCCACCGACAGTCGCGCCCCAGCAAGTGGTCGTCATCCCGGTGCTGAGAGGCAAGGACGATGACGCCGTCCGGGCCGAGGTCGAGGCGCTCACCGCCAAGATCCGCGAGCAGTCCTCCTTCCAGGATGCCTCAGTGCGCGTGCTGGCCGACTTCCGTGATCGCGAGGCGCCGGCAAAGCGCTGGGAGTGGACCAGGAAGGGCGTTCCACTCGTCCTCGAAATCGGTCCGCGCGACCTCGATCAGGGGGTCGTCGCGGCGTCGCATCGCGACGACGAGGATCTCGGCATGGAGACTCTGCCGCGGGAGGAGGTCAGCGCCGCCGTCGGGCCTCTCCTCGAGCAGATGCAGGCTGGCTACTTCGAGCAGGCGGCGGAGCGACTGGCTGCGAAGACGGCCCGAGACATCGAGAGCCTCGAGGAGTTCCGGGCCTGGTTCAAGGGGGAGGAGGATGCCGCGGCGAGCGGCTTCGTCAGGGCTCCCTGGAGCGAAGCGCCGGAGTCGGCTGCGATCTTCGAAGAGCTTAAGGTCTCGGTTCGGTGCATCCCCTTCGACCAACAAGTCGCGCCCGGCAGCACCTGCGTCCTCACCGGCAAGCCGGCGACGGTCGAAGTGGTCTTCGGCAAGGCGTACTAGCGACGCAGGCGTCGGCAGCAGGCGATGGCTGACACCGCCCCCTTCGGCCGCGGGCGGATCCGCCGCCTTTTCGGGCTCGACCGCAGCGCCCCGCCACCGCGTCAGGTTCAAAAGGGAGAACCGCTCAATCCCTGGACGTTGCCCAACGCGGTCGGCTATCTGCGCCTGGCGGCGCTGCCGCTCTTCCTCTGGTTCGCCTTCGAATCTGGCGACGGCCGCAGCGCCCCGGCCGCGATCACTTTCTGGCTGATCGCCGCCGGTGACTACGTCGACGGCTTCCTCGCCCGCGTCACTGGCCAGTACAGCCGGCTCGGCTCGATGCTCGATCCGGTGGTCGACCGGCTGACGATCCTCTGCGGCGCGATCGTCTGCTGGCATTTTGAGCTGCTGCCACGCTGGGCACTCGCGCTGCTGGTTCTGCGCGAGCTGGCGATGCTGATCCTCGGCCAGTACGCGGTGCGGCACGGAGTCGAGGTCCGCATCAACTGGCCCGGCCGCCTCTCTGTCTTCCCGATCATGGGCGGCATCTTCTTCGCCATGGTTTTCGCCGGCTGGGTCCCGTCGGCGTTGCTGATCTTCGGCATCGCCCTGGCGATCTGGGCCACAGTGCTCTACGCCCAGACCGGGGTTAGAGAAGTGCGCCAGGCCAAACGTCGCCTGCAAGAGCACAGCCAATCTGGATAAACCTTCAACCTTCAGTTGAACCTTGGCTCCACGCACCTATAATCGCCGGGAGCGGCCCGTAGGGGCCATGACCGCAAAGAAGGAGCGAGATGGAGGACACTTTTCCCGATCTGGGTTCGCTCAGCGACGAGGAGCTGAAGAACCTGATCGACAAGCTCACGGAGGAGGAGAACGAGATCTCCTACAAGCGGCGCGTACTGCACGGCAAGATCGACATCCTCCGTGCCGAGCTGGTCAACCGCCTGCGGCAGAAGCGCGAGCAGGGCGAGTCGCTCTTCTCCGGTGACGACGTTGCCCAGCTGACCGAGATTCTCGCCGGCAAGGGCCCCTCGCCCGAGGACGAGCCCGCCGCTTAGCGGAGCCAGGATCGATGGCCGTCCACTGTCCCGAATGCGGTTTCGTCAACCCTGAGGGCGCCAACTATTGCCAGAAGTGCGGCGCTTACTTGGGCGGCCCTGCCGAGGGCGACGCGGGCGGCGGCGATGACCCGACGACGATGACCTACACCGTCGACGACACCGGCGAGATGCAGCCGGTCGACATCGACGCAACGGTCGAGCGCAGCGGCGCCGCATTGGTGATTCGGGCCGGTGGCGGCCGCGCGGGGGAGAGCTTTGCCCTCGACGAGGACCGGATCAGCATCGGCCGTAGCCCCGATGCGGGGGTCTTCCTCGATGACGTCACGGTCTCGCGCAATCACGCGCTGTTGGTGCGGCGACGCGACGGCCTCTACATCGACGACCTCGGCTCACTCAACGGGACTTACGTCAACCGCCGACGGATCGAGTCGCACCGGCTCGCCGACGGCGACGAGATCCAGGTCGGAAAGTACAAGCTCAGCTACCTGGAGAAGTAGGAGGCCGATCGCCGATGGCAGTTTCCGAGCAGCAGGCCCGCCAGCGTGACTCGCGCCCGCGCAAGGCGTTGACGATCGGTGCCGTCTGCAAGATTCTGCAGAGTGAGTTCGACGACGTCTCGATCTCGAAGATCCGCTACCTCGAGGACCAAAAGCTCTTGACGCCGCGGCGCACCGCCGGTGGCTACCGCCTCTACAGCCAGTCAGACGTCGAACGGCTGCGCACGATCTTGCGTCTGCAGCGCGACGAGTTTTTGCCGCTGCGCGTGATCCGCCAGGAGCTGGCCTCCGGCGGAGACATCGTTGCCAGCGCCAGTGGAAGCGGTGGGGACAAACGACCCTCCAGCGGTGCCGTGCGGCGGGCGATCCTGGTCAACACCTCGCGCGCCTACCTGACGCTCGACGAGGTAATCGAGGAGACCGGCGCCCGAGAGGAGCTGATCGCCGAACTGGAGAACTTCGGCATCGTCGAACCGGAGAAACGCGAGGGCAAGACGGTCTACGACGAGACCGATCGCGAAGTCGTCCGCGCCGCCAACGAGCTCTCACGCTTCGGAGTGGGGGCCCGTAACCTGCGAGTCTTCCGCTCCTCGGCCGACCGCGAGGCAAACCTGCTGGAAGCCCTGCTTGGCTCCTCGCTGCGCTCGCGCAACCCAGACCGGCGCAAAGAAGCCCTGGAGAGCCTCGAGAGCCTGGCCGCTACGGTCAGCCACCTCAAGCACCTGCTGTTGGTGCGCGACCTGCGTCGCCTCGCCGGCGACTAGGAATCACGCGCCACCGATGGCTCGGGTCAGCCGCAAGAGGACGGTGCCAGCCTCCCGCGAGGACGTCTGGCGGCTCGTTTCGGATCCGTACAGCCTGCCGCGCTGGTGGCCGCGGGTGATGCGGGTCGAGAGCGTCGAAGGCGAGGGAGAGAAGACGCAATGGACCAAGGTTCTTGGCACCTCGGAGGGGCGCAGCGTGCGGGCTGACTTTCACTGCGTCGCCGCGCTTGAGCCGGACCGGTTCGGCTGGGAACAGGACATCGAGGGGACGCCCTTTGAGCGCCACTTGAAGCACTACGCCGTCGAGGCGAGCCTGGTCGAGGCGAGTGATGGAACCGAGGTCACCTTGGCCGCAAGCCAGACACTGCGCGGTATGTCCCGCCTGGGATCACCGATGATGCGCCGCGGGCAGGGCAGCTTGCTCGAGGAAGCGCTCGAGGGGCTTGCGGGGGTACTGGCGTGAACGCGCCAAGGCGCGACTCGAAGTGGTGGGGGTGGGGCGACCCCGCAATCGAACCGGAGCTCGACGGGCCAGCGCTGGAGACACTGCGCGAGCGAATCGGCGAGGTCGGCGCGGCCACGCCGGCACCGACCCTGGACGGCTTCGAGCTGCCCGACGCGCAGCCCCTCCCTCAGGCGGTCATCGACGCGGTAGGAGCGGAGAACGTCTTTGCCGACACCGAGGACCGGGTGCGCCACGCGACAGGCTGTGGCTACGCCGACCTGGCGCGGCTGCGTTCCAGGTGCCTGGACGCGGCGCCCGACGCGGTCGTCCTGCCAGCCGACGCAGACGCCGTCCGCGCCCTGCTCGACGCCTGCGCAAAGGAGGGCGTGGCTGTCGTGCCCTTCGGCGGCGGCACCAGCGTGGTCGGCGGCGTCGAGCCATTGCGGGGGAACCACGAGCGCCTGATCAGCCTCGACCTCTGTCGCCTGCAGGGCGTCGAAGTCGATGCGCGGTCGCTCACCGCGACCCTTGGGGCCGGCCTGCGCGGTCCCGAGGCCGAAGCCGAGCTCGCTAAGCACGGGGTCGTACTTGGCCACTACCCCCAGTCCTTCGAGTACGCCACGATCGGTGGCTTCGCCGCTACCCGTTCGGCGGGGCAGGCCTCGAGCGGCTACGGCCGCTTCGACTCCCTGGTCAGCTCGGTGCGCCTGATCGCCCCCAGCGGCGAGCTGCGCACCCTGGATACGCCGCACACCGCGGCGGGCCCGGCCCTGCGCGAGGTCGTCGTTGGCTCCGAGGGGGTCTTTGGCGTCATCCCCGACGTCACCGTGCGGGTTCGGCCGGCGCCGAGCGTGCGCCGTTACGAGGCCTGGATCGCGGAGGACTTCGAGGCGGGCACCGAGATCGTCCGCGCTCTCGCCCAGGGCCCAGGGCTGCCGGACATAATCCGGGTATCGGACGAGGAGGAGACTGAGGTTTCGTTGGCGCTCTCCGGCCCGCGTGGCCTCGCCGGCACACTCTTCGGTGGCTATCTGGGCCTGCGCCGGCGAAGCAATGGCTGCCTGGTCATCGTCGGCTTCGAGGGCGATGAGGAGGCGGTGGCACGTCGGCGCGCCCTCAGCGTGCGCGCCTTGCGCGGCGGTGGCGCCGCGTACCTCGGCCAATCCGCCGGACGCTCCTGGGAGCACGGCCGCTACCAGGGTCCCTACCTGCGCGACACGCTGATGGGAATGGGGACGATGGTCGAGACGCTCGAGACCTCCCACACCTGGCGCGATCTCACCCCGCTCTACCGCGCCGTTGGTGGCGCAATTCGCGATTCGCTCATCAAGCAGGGCACGCCGGGACTGGTCTTCTGCCACCTCTCGCACGCCTACGCCGACGGTGCTTCGCTCTACTTCACTTTCATCTCGCGCGCTCGCCAGGGCGGGGAAATCGAGCAGTGGCAAGAGGTGAAGCGCGCCGCCTCGGAGGCGATCGTCGCCACAGACGGCACGATTACCCACCACCACGCGGTCGGCCGCGACCACGCCCCCTACATGGAGGCGGAGGTGGGGAGGACCGGCCTCGACGTGCTGAGGGCGGTCAAGCAGCAGCTCGATCCGGGCGGGATTATGAATCCCGGCAAGCTCCTCGGCTGATCTATTTACCGGCGGTGACCAGCGGGCCGCTGATTTCGCCGCTCATCACCGCGGTACCCGTGTAGGTCGATTCGTTTTGGCTTTTGCGCGCCTGTGCGACCGCGGCGCTGAGCCGGCTGTCGTTAGTGCGAGTGACATCGACCCGATTGAAGACCGCACGCGCAACGAGAACGAGTACCGCGGGCGGTACTTCAAAGCGGGCAGCAAGCTGACCCGAGCTGTCGACCTTGGCGGTGCCGACCGGAACCATCGCTTTGGCACCGTGGGAGAGCCAAACCGCATAGGACTCGCCATCGGCAGAGGGTTCGAGCCCTTCGCCGGTCACCTGCAACACGACCTTCTTTTTGAAGCGGCCGAAGATCGCCTGGCCTGTGGCGTCGCTGCCATCTTCGGCGCTGAGGATCGCCTGCGTGAGGCTCTTGTCCTTTTCCGTGGCACTGATGCCTTCGGCTACGCTGCCCTGCGCTGCCGAGGGCGATTCCGAGCTGCTGTCGCTGCCGCCACTGCCGCTGACGACCAGGGCCACGACAAAGGCGAGGATGACCAGGACACCCGCGCCCAGACCGATCAGGGCACCGCGGTCCTTCGGCAGCTTGAGGCTGGGAATCTGGGTTGAGCGCTTTGAAGTTGGGGCACTTGGCGCTGGCTTCTTACCTGCTGGAGGCGCTGGCGGGGACGGCTCATCCTCTTTGGGCTCCGGTGCTGCTTCTTTGGGCTCGGGCTCCGGCGCGGCGGGTGGTGCGGCCGGGGGCACTGGCTCAAGGGGGGGAGACGGTTCCTCGACCACGGGCTCTGCGTTCGTCTCGGGCTCCTCGACCTCCGCCAGGGCCTCTTTCACACGTTCGCGCACTTCATCGACGCTGATGCCCATCAGCGCCGCCATGTCGTCGTAGCCCTCCTCGCGCTGCGCGAGGAGGCGCAGCATCGCCTTCTGGTCGTCGCTCAACCCCACCGCCAAAAGCCTACGTCAGCCGCCAGCTGTCAAGGCGTCGCTGCGGTTAAGGTCCCGCCTGATGTCGGACGACCCGCGCGGCCTGCTCTCCCATTTCGACGCACTGCTCGGCACCGAGTGGCTCGACGACGATCCCGAGCATGCCCGGGTGCGGGTGGCGATGCGCGACGAGCTGCGCCAGCCGGTCGGGCTTCTGCACGGTGGCGTGATGTCGACCTTGGTCGAGAGCGTTTGCTCGCGGGCGACGGCATTGGCCGTGCTCGGCGACGGGATGATGGCGATGGGCCAGTCGATCAGCGTCAACTTCATCCGCCCGGTCACCGAGGGCCATGCCGAAGTCCAAGCCAAGGCCCGGCATCGCGGCCGCACCACCTGGGTCTGGGACGCCGAAGTGAAGGACGCCGAGGATCGCCTCTGCGCGCTCGCGCAGATGATGATTGCGGTGCGGCCGATCCCCCAGCGCGACTAACCGCGGAAGCGATTCGTAATTGGGAGGCGGCGGTCGCGGCCGAAGGCCTTAGGAGTGATGCGGATGCCGGGGGCGGCCTGGCGCCGCTTGTACTCGGAGCGGTCAACCATGCGCACGACATCGTCGACCACCTCAGCGGGCATTCCGGCGGCGACCATTTCCTCGCGGCCCTGGTCGCCCTCGACGTAGGACTCGAGAATGCGGTCGAGCAGGTCATAGGGGGGGAGCGAGTCGCTGTCGAGCTGGTCGGGACGCAGCTCCGCTGAGGGGGCACGGTCGATGACGGAGGTGGGGATCAGTTTGCGCCCGGCGCTCTCATTTCGATAGCGGACCAGTTCGTAGACGAGCGTCTTCGGCACGTCCTTGATCGCGGCGAAGCCACCCGCCATGTCGCCGTAGAGGGTGGCGTAACCGACCGACATCTCGCTCTTGTTGCCGGTCGTCAGGACCAGCCAGCCATGCCGATTAGAGAGGGCCATCATCAGATTGCCGCGGATTCGCGCCTGGATGTTCTCGGCGGCGCGACCGGGCTCCGAGGACCGGGCGGGGTCATGCGGAAGCGGCTCATCGCTGCCGTTGCTCGTATTCCGTCCCCCGAAAGAAGCAGAGAGCGCGTTCTCATACTCCGCCATCGCTGCCTCAATTGAGATCTCAAGCAGTTCGACGCCAAGGTTGGCGCCGATATTCCGCGCGTCCTGCTGTGTTTCAGAGCTCGAATGCGGCGAGGGCATGACCACGCAACTAACGTGCTCGGGCCCGAGCGCATCGACGGCAAGCAAAGCGACGAGGGCGGAATCGATGCCGCCCGAGAGCGCCACGCCGACGTGGCCGAAGCCGTTCTTGCGCACGTAGTCGCGCAGGCCGAGGGTCAGGGCCGCGTAGACCTCGGCCAGATCGGAGAGCGGCTCGGCCAGCGAATCCGGCCCGGGGGAGGGGAACTCGCAGACGAGCAGCTGCTCCTCGAACTGGGCGGCGCGGGCGATCACCGCACCGCTCGCGTCGACGACAAAGCTGTGACCGTCGAAGACCAGCTCGTCCTGGCCGCCAACGAGGTTGCAGAAGGCAAAGCCGGCACCATAGGAGCGAGCACGCTCGGCCAGCATCGCTTCCCGCTCGCGGCCCTTGCCGCGGTGATACGGAGAGCCCGAGGGGTTCGCGATCAGGGCGGCTCCGGCCTCCGCCTCGGTCGCCGCCGGTGGTCCCGGCGCCCAGACGTCCTCGCAGACGGTCAGCCCCACCTGGTTGCCGCCAACCTCGACCGTGGCCGGCTCCTCACCCGGGATGAAATAGCGCTGCTCGTCGAAGACGGAGTAGTTGGGCAGGCGGTTCTTGCGATAGACCGCCCGAACCGAACCTTCGGCAAGCACCGCGAGCGAGTTGTGGGCGTGACGAAAGTCGCCACCGCCGTCGACGGGCTCGGCAAAGCCGACGAGGGCCACCGTTTTGGTGACGCGGGCAGCGAGCTCGCCGATCGCTCGTCGGTTGGCCTCGACGAAATGGCGCTTGAGGTAGAGGTCCTCGGCGGGGTAGCCGGGCACGCAGAGCTCGGGGAAGATCGTCAGCTCGACGCCTTCGCTCTCGGCGCGGCCAATCCACTCGGCGATCTTGGCGGCGTTGCCGTCGATGTCGCCGACGGTGGGGTCGATTTGGGCCAGGGCTATGCGCAAGCCGGAGTCCTCGCGGGGGTCACGCCTGAAGTATCGCCGCCAGGCACGCCCGCACGCGCCTGGCCCCACTGTAAATTGCGCCGGGTGCGGGTTCGCTGGCGGTTGATAGGGGCATCGCTGGCGGTCGTCGCCGTCGTCCTCACCTTGCCCGCGGGGGCCAGCGCCGGTGATCAGTGGATCTTCCGGGCTCCAGAGGCGCGACCGACCGATCACCCCGACCCCAACCGCAACGCCTACAGCGTTCCCGAGGCACCACGCTCCCCGGCCTGCACTCGGCACTTCTGCGTGCACTGGGTGGCCGAGGGGATCGACGCCCCCAGCCTTGCTGACGCCAACGACGATGGCATCCCCGACTTCGTGACGCGCGTGCAGGAAGTGGCCGAACACGTCCACTCGATCGAGAACGACAAGCTCGGTTGGCGCGAGCCCAAGTCCGACGGGCGCAAGGGAGGAGGACGCGGCAAGACCGACATCTACCTTGATCAGATCGGCGGGGCGCTCTTCGGTTACGCGGCGCCGGACCGCGGTCAGAGCACCAAAGCGCATCGCCTACCGCGTCGCCTGCACGGCTACCTCGTGCTCGACAACAACTACGACCCGCACGAGTTCCCCGGCACCACGCCCGGGAAAGACCTCAAGGTGACGCTAGCCCACGAGTACAACCACATCCTCCAGTTCGGCTACGACGCCTACCAGGACGCTTGGTTTGCCGAGTCGAGCGCGGTCTGGATGGAGGACCAGGTCTACGACGGGATCAACGACTACCTGCGCTACGTCCGGCGCTGGGTCAAGCGCTTCGACACGCCGCTCACCGCCAACTCGATCAAGGAGTACGGCTCGACCGTCTGGAACAAGTGGCTGACGCGCCACTACGGGCGCTCGATTATCCGCAAGGCCTGGGCGCGAGCGATACATACCAAGCCGGGGGGCTTCTCCGTCTCCGCCTACAACTCGGCGATCGAAGCCGCGGGGAGCTCGAACTTCAGCCGTGACTTCGCTCGCTTCGCTCGCGACCTGCCCGAGTGGCGCACCGACACGGTCTTCCCTGAAGGCGATACATACCCGGACGTCTCGCGCCAGGGCAGCCTGCCCGTGGACGGCCAGATTCTCGATCGCAGTCTCAACCACACCACCTTCCAGCTGCTTCGCGTGCACACCCGAGGGGGCCGTGGAATCGTCGTCAAGGCGGTGGCCCCAAAGGGGATCTCGGCCGCTCTTGCCCTGGTCGGGCGTACCGGCAGCGAGCGGCACGGCCCGATCACGAGCGCGTTCGACTACAGCCAGAATGGCGGGCAGATGGTGGTGCGCCTAGGTCGTCCAGGGCGTTTCAAGCGACTGACTGCGGTCCTGGTAAACGCCGACACCAGCGCCTCGGGCTTCAGCGCCCGCCTGCTCGACTGGGCCTACTTGACCGACAGCGCGCCGTTCCGCGTCTCAGCGCGGGTCTTGCCCTGAGCGCCGACAGTCGCGGCGCCGAGTTCGGCGATCGCGTTCTCGAGGTCGAGCCCAAAGCTCTCCAGATCGGCCATCGCGTCGTAATCCCCGATCAGGCCGAAATCAACCTGGCCGTTGTAAGACATGATCCCGACGCAGAGCGCCTGGCGGCGGGCCAGCGGCACCATCGGGAAGATCGATTCCATCTGCCGTCCGAGGACGAAGAGGGGGAACTGCGGGCCCGGCACGTTGGTGACGACGAGGTTGAAGAAGCGCTGGGCTGGCTGCAGGCGAGCGGCCTGGGAAGCGATCGTGGTTGGCGCGAAATCAACGATGCGGGTGAGGATCTCGGCGCCGACAGCTTGACCGGAGCCCTTCAGGTCACCCATGATCTCGGTCACCAGGTGCAGGCGCTCGACCGGGTCCTCGCACCAGATCGGTAGCGGCGCCATCATCGCCGAGATGCGGTTGCCAAGTGCGCCGCGCTCCTCTTGGGCACGGACGCTGACTGGGACCATTGCCCGCATCTCGAGGTCGGTGGTGTCATGGCCCCGGGCACGCAGGTAGTTGCCGATCGCACCGGTGACGGCAGAGAGAATCACGTCGTTGACGGTGCCACCGTGCTGATCCTTCATCGCCTTCAGCGAGGCAAGGTCACTGCGCACGAAGGCGACGCGGCGATGCGGGCCGATCTCGACGTTAAAGGGAGTGGCCGGCGCCGACATGCCGGCGCTGATCATCTTGCTGGTGGCACCGACTCCGCGCAGGACCTGGCGCGGCCCGCGCAGGGCGGCGCGGACGCCGCGGGCGAACTCCTGCGGACTCGTCGCCCGCTCG
>Ga0157379_10005568_pt1 | contig 10824 bp, 8 predicted proteins | sample S25metaG_FD_121802 | JGI IMG/M metagenome (GOLD analysis project Ga0157379, IMG submission 121802) | Switchgrass rhizosphere microbial communities from Kellogg Biological Station, Michigan, USA - S2-5 metaG | ecosystem: Host-associated > Plants > Roots > Rhizosphere > Soil | place: USA: Michigan... | reverse complement strand
CGCCCGGGTCTCGTGAACCAATTCCTGACAGAATCAGTTCTGTTTAGCGTGTTATCGTTTATACTTGGCTTGCTGGTCGCCGTGTTGTTGCTACCATATTTCAATACGCTCGCAGCAAAATCCCTCGCGATTCCATGGACAGCATGGTGGTTATTGCCTGTGATGATCGGTTCCGCGATAGTTGTCGGTGTGATGGCCGGGTTGTATCCAGCATTTTATTTGTCTGCTTTCAAACCGATCAATGTGTTGAAAGGCCAGTTGAGCCGCGGAAGCAGGAACTCGATCCTGAGAAATGGATTAGTTATATTCCAGTTCACCACTTCCATCATCCTCATTATTGGCACGCTTGTGATTTATAAGCAGACGCATTTCATGCTTAACAAGAAAGTTGGTTTTAATAAAGACCAGGTGATGTTAATACAAGGCACAAATACTCTCGGCGATAAATTTGAAGCTTTTGAAAATGACCTGCTGAAGTCATCACAAATAAAAAGTGTCGCAGTCGGTGACTATCTCCCTATATCAGGGTCAAAACGCGACGGTAATACTTTTCACAAAGAAGGAAAAATCAAAGAAGATATCGGCGTTAGTTCTCAAAAGTGGGTGGTGGACTACGATTATCTCAAAACGATGGGTATGCACATCGTTGAAGGAAGGTGGTTTTCAAAAGATATGGTCTCGGATTCGGGATCCATCGTGATCAACCAAACAATGGCCAAAAAACTTGGTCTCAAAAATCCTCTTGGTCAACGTATCGAAAACGGGTGGCAAAAGTTCGCCATAGTCGGTGTAATGGAAGACTTCAATTTCGAGTCCATGAAGCAGGAAGTAACACCTCTTAGCTTCATCGTATCAAAATACACCTCCTCGATCATTGCAGTAAAAATTAGCGGAAATGATGTAAAAACAGCAATCAACTATGCGGGAACAACCTGGAAAAGTTTTTCACCCAATCAGCCGTTTCGGTATACTTTTCTTGATGAAAGCTTCGCCAATATGTATGCAAACGTTGAGCGTACCGGAAATATCTTCACCAGCTTCGCTGTGCTTGCGATCATCATTGCCTGTCTTGGCTTGTTTGCTTTATCCGCTTTCATGGCTGAGCAGCGCAATAAAGAAATCGGGATACGCAAGGTACTGGGAGCAAGTGTAAGCGGTATCACGGCGATGCTGTCAAAGGATTTTGTAAAGTTGGTGATCATTTCAATAGTTATTGCGTCACCTCTCGCGTATTGGGCAATGACAAAATGGTTACAGGATTTTGCTTATCGCATTTCGATCAGTTGGTGGATGATGGCCGTTGCGGGATTATCTGCTATCATTATTGCTTTGTTGACCATAAGTTTTCAGTCAATAAAGGCGGCTTTAATGAATCCTGTGAAAACATTGAGAACGGAGTGAGTCGTGAGTGACTAAAATATAAATAACAACCTGGAACTTTTTGAAACTTTAAACTTAGAATATGTTAGAATTAAAAGGAATCTACAAATGGGTAAATACGGGCGTAAACCGAACTTTTATTTTAAAGGATGTTGACCTTTCAGTAAAACAGGGAGAGTTTATTTCCATCATGGGACCTTCAGGTTCGGGCAAATCGACCCTGCTCAATGTAGTTGGAATGCTGGATGATTTCAACGAAGGTGAATATCATTTTATGCATGAATCGGTACATAGGTTAAAGGAAAAACAGAGATCTGCGTTGTATAAGCAGTATATCGGCTTTGTGTTCCAGGCTTACCATTTAATTGATGAGCTCACGGTTTATGAGAACATTGAGACACCGCTCATCTACCAGAATATAAAAACATCAGAACGCAAGGCGATGGTCGCTGACATCCTGGATCGTTTCCAGATCGTGGGAAAAAAAGATCTCTTCCCGACGCAACTCTCCGGTGGCGAGCAGCAATTGGTTGGCATCGCCAGGGCGCTGATAGCGAAACCAAAATTGATACTAGCCGATGAGCCGACTGGAAACCTGAATTCAAGACAGGGTGAAGAGATCATGGGTCTCTTCAAAGAAATGAACAATGAAGGCGTAACGATCATCCAGGTTACCCACTCTGAAAAAAATGCGGGGTATGGCACAAGAATCGTTAACCTGCTAGATGGTATGATCGCTAATTAATATCTATTCATAATTAAAAATGTAATTCAGATAAAATAACACGAGATGAAAAAAATATTTTTAAGTATAAGCCTGATCTTTATCTACCTGGTCACCATGGCGCAAGCCGATTCCACGGGGAGGAAACAAAATGTATTAACTCTTCAGCAATGTGTTGAAACGGCGCTCGCAAATAATTTGGATGTGTTGCAAAGTCAATTGCAGATGCAGAGTAGCAAAATAGATAAGGACCAGGCAAAACTGAATCTTCTGCCGAGTTTAAACGCTAGCGCGGGGCAGACCTGGAGCCAGGGCCGTAGTATTGATCCCTATTCAAATCAACCGGTAACCCAAAATGTTAGTTCGTCCAACTATGGTATAAACACCGGGGTCATTTTGTTTAATGGTTTATCTCTTCAAAACCTCATCAAGCAATATTCACTGAGCTATGAGGCTTCAAAAATGGATTGGCAACAGGCCAAGGACAATCTTACTCTAAGTGTGATACTTGGTTACCTGCAAGTACTAAGTACAGAAGATCAACTAACGCAGGCACAAAACCAGGCTACCCTTTCGGGTGCACAGGTAGAAAGATTACAAATCATGAATCATCAAGGTGCTATCCGGCCTTCGGACCTTTCTGACCTGCAGGGTCAATATGCAAATGATAAATTGACAATCGTCAACACGCAAAATTCACTGGAAACAGCAAAAATCAGTCTCTTTCAGTTAATGAACGTTCCATACAATCCGGATATCCAACTGGAAAGAATAGACCTGGCCGCTTTTGCCGTAAAATATGAAAGCACAAGAGAGCAGATCTATCAAACTGCCTTGCAGGAACTAGCCCTTGTCAAGTCCGTTGACTTCAAAGAACAAAGCGCTGCAAAAGCGGTGAAAGTTGCGAGAGGACAATTATGGCCCACGCTGAGTTTCGGGGCTGGTGTTTCAACCGCGTACTCAAGCGTTGCTCAACAAAATCAATATGTCAACAGTACCTACGAACCCACATCTGATTCAGCAATTGGCAATGGAATGAAACTGCCGGTGTACAGGTTCCATGATAATTTTAGCGCGTATTCAAAAATTCCTTACAAAGACCAAATTAACAACAACGTCTATACTTCTTATGGTTTTAATTTGAGCATTCCTATTTTTAATTCACTTGTGCAGCGCAACCGGTTGAAACGTGCAAAGCTCAATTACAAGAACAGTGAATATGTAGCAAAAACAACCCGCACGCAATTAGGGAGTATGGTCGCCAGGGGATATGCCAACATGGCTTCCGCAGCGGGCCGATATAATGTATTACTTGAACAGGTGACTGCCTACACCGCATCATTCCAGGCGGCGGAGATCCGTTTCAACAATGGTGTGGGTACTTCTGTTGACTATCTCATTGCGAAAAACAATTTGGACAGGGCAACCATTGACCTTATTACTACCAAGTATGACTATGTATTGCGCACAAAAATATTAGACTTCTACCAGGGTAAGCAGTTGTGGTAGCAGAATCTAAAATTAGATGACTTCCCTAAAATGATCCCGTACTCCTTATTGCTTAATGTATTCTTGGCTCTTTGTGTAGTTTGTTACCTTTCTCTTTAGCAATAAAATATGGTCACAAGGGTCACAAAACTGCCTGCCGGCAGGCAGGGAATCACAACGGGCACAAAAGTTATTACAAAGGATCGCCATTAAAAATGAATTGTGAACGCAATCTTTGGATTGCTTTTTTATTTCAACAACTCACTCTTAATTTTTGACAATTCAAACATTTTGCTGTTTTTGCCCGTGTTGTGAGGGATTATTTTTAATCCTTAATCACAAATCATGAAATCAAAATTGATAATCGCCGCATTAGTAATCATGTTACCATACTTCGCGGACGCCCAATTGAAGGGATTGATGAATAAAGTAAAAAATAAAGTAGACCAACGAATAGATACTAAGGTAGATAAGCAAATCGATAAAAGTCTCGACGAAGTGGAAGGTAAAAACGACAAAGACGTTGCCAGCACTGGAAACAGTTCTGCAAATACTGCAACAGAAACCAAAACCGAAGAGCCTGAATTAAAGAGTTTTTCCAAATATGATTTTGTTCCAGGTGATTCCATCCTTTACTATGAGAATTACGATAAAGAAACTATCGCTGAACTACCTGTTGGTTGGAATACAAGCGGAAGTGGGGAAGTTGTTACACTGGACAAAGTAGAAGGCAAATGGCTACGGTTGCACAAGCAGTTTATCTATCTAACCAACAACACAAAAGAGTTTGGCGAAAATTACACAGTTGAATTTGACTTTATACTACAGCTGAAAAATAATGGTTGGATGTTCCCCGAGTTCAATTTCGGTTTGTTTTCAACTAACAAGGAGCCGAATACAAACAACAGCTTCTTAAAGGACAACAGAAAATACGCCGCTGTTTTTACTTCCGTTCACCCCGGAATGTTCAAATCATCATCAGTCAAAATAAATTCTTATCTCGATAACAAAGGCTATTTCACCGGCGATCTGAAATCCTTTGGCAAGCTTGAAGAATCCTTTACCGGTATACCGGTGCATGTTGCCATCCAGGTTCAGAAAGAAAGGTACCGGATGTGGATCAACGAAGAAAAATTATTCGATGCACCCAAGGCCACTCCACCCGGTTATGCAATGAATCAATTAAAATTTGATGTCGGCTTTACCAATTACGCTGAAGAACAATACGGCGTTTTTATCAGCAACATTAAAGTAGCTACCGGGAAACCAGATGCGAGGCATAAGCTTGTCGAAGAAGGCAAGTTCAGCACCACAGGAATTTTGTTCGATGTCAATTCTGACAAGATCAAACCGACTTCGTATGGTGTAGTAAAAGAAATTGCAGATGTTCTTCAGCAAAACTCGGGCATAAAAATAAAGATCATTGGCCATACCGATAGTGATGGCAGCGATGCTTCTAATCTCGAGCTTTCAACCAAAAGATCTGCCGCCGTGAAAGATATGCTGGTCAATGAATTCGGCATTGATGCTTCAAGACTTGAAACGGATGGAAAGGGTGAGACACAACCTGTCACTGATAACAAAACAAAAGAAGGCAAGGCCGCTAACCGGAGAGTTGAATTCGTCAAACTCTAAAAATCAAACTAAACCTTATAATATGAAAAAGATCTCGTCAATGCTGATCGCAGCATTGGGCTTAATAACGCTCTGCAACAATGCTTCAGCACAAAAAGACACTTCGGCTTACAAGACCTGGGATGATCTTCTCACCGGCATAAAAAAAGACAAAAAGGTCGATTTGGCAACCGATCCGAAATTGAAAGCGATCAGTGAGCAATGGACAGCCGGTATCACGAAAACTATATCTGCAAAACCAGCCACCGAACCATGGAAGGAATGGACTTCCACTAATCAACATCCAACAGCGGACATGAATTTATTGCCCCTGATGGAAGGGGCTCCGGCGCCCATTTATATTTTACCCCAAGCAGGCCAGGCAGACCTTGACGCAAAGTTTGACCCTTACATTAAGAAGATAGAATCGCAGCAAAAAGAACTCACTGAGATGATCGCAAAGAATAGCAAGCTTCAGCAAGTGTATCAAAAGGAAGGCGAAGAAGGATTAAAGAAAAGATCCATTGCCGAATCTGACAAAAGTGTGATTGTCCAACAAATGGGAGGAACGGAAAAACTAATGAATATGAGCGAAGCTGAAAGAAAAGCCGCTGCCTATAAAATGGCCAGCGACGTAAAATCCAACCCCGGTATGTTATCCGGCAATAATAACCCGGGCATGAATGCCATGATGCAAAAAATGATGAGTGACAAAGAATATGCAAAACGTTTCAATAAGATGAGCGATGCCGAAAAAGAAGCGGAGGTTAAAAAATTCATGACAGAAAATTCTCAACAGGATGAAAATTTTGATTTGAATAAATCCAGCCAGCAACACGACCAACTAATGGGCGAGAGAAATAATACCAAGTATACGCAGGATATCACCCTTCTCAACCTACGTGTTCAGAAAAGATTAAGTGCAGCCACAGAACTATACAGCAAAAATATTTCAGCTATCAATGATTGGGTAAGCACGGTAGGAAATAATATCGACAAATGGTATAGTACAAAATATGCTGCCATCCCCATAGTAGAGCTGGGAGAATACGGTCATGACAAAGATCCTGGCCAGGTGCAGGCGCTGGAAATCACAGTTGCTTATCTCAAATACCAGATGCTCCAGGGTCCTGAAATGAAATTGCGCAGTGATAACTGGCACCTGTACAAAACAAATTGCAAATATGCCATTGGTGAATTGAATGACTTTATCGCCAATTACAAATGGGGAGCTCATTCAACAGACAATGTATTCGGTCCTGACGCAGACCAGGAAGTAGCTTCAGGCATTGGTGGAGCCTATGGAATGATGAACCAACTCGCGGAAGAATCGAAAAATTTCAGTTCGACAGCGAAAGGGTATCAAAAACAATTTGAAACGATAACAACTAGCCGATAGTAAACATAAAGACCAACAATTATCACCATGTAAGTTATTCTTGCATGGTTTTTTATTTATTGAATTTATCTCTCTGACTCGAGAAGTCTCAGCGTATCGGTTCGAATCGATTCACCACATTAGGCACATAATTCATCGAAGAAATCTAATTGTACTTATCTGTCTTATGTGGTTAGAAAAACCAATCAAAAGAAAACGATAACAACACATAAACAACCAACAATTATCACCGTGTAAGTTTTGCTTTTCAAACGTTTCACCACATTAGGCACATAAGTTAAGGAAGAAATCTCGTGCCCTTTATGTCTCTTATGTGGTTCAAAAAGATCTACACTTACCTGAAAAACTCTTCATAAAATTTATAAGTTCACTTCATGCAATCATTAATACAATTCATGATGCTATGCATTGACAAACGCTGATTCAGAGAGCAACTTTGTATCGTAAATAAGATAGCGTAAAAACTAAAACCGTTTCTTATAAACAATAAAAAGAATAAAACCAAATATCATCATTTGATAAAAACCCAGATGAACATAAACAACCAACCTTTAAAATGCGAGTTACCTCAGCCATATTGTGTCTTATTGTCTTTACGGCCAACCTGGCTGCAGGTAACTCCGCAAAAAAAAACCTTGCCGGAAAAAAAGAATATCACGTGGGTGACACAATAAAGAATGGCGAAGATGAATTTCTTTTTGCATCCGCTGTGACAAAAAATCGAAGTGAAGAATGGATCTTTAACCACGATGCATTAAGGAAGATACTGGAAGAAAGAAAAACCACCAGGTTTCTGTTAGGGCAGTCAAAGCAAATGCGAATGATAGAAGCCTGGTTCTTCCCCGGCACCAGTGAAAAAAAGGCGCTTGTCATTGGTGGCGTTCATGGAACTGAACTTTCGTCCACCGAAGTTGTCAAAAATCTTATTGAAAAATTAATGCAGGGTGGACAGCATTATTATAGTGTCATTGTCATTCCCTGCCTTTTCCCCGACAATGCTGCTACCGCAAAAGAAAATGCTAGTGCCATTGGAAGCACAGCCAACATTGGCAGGTATAGTTTTTCGTCGGCAGCGGATCCCAACCGCCAGATGCCGTCACCAGGAAACCCTTTCGATGAAGAGTCACGAAAAGATCATATGGGCAGGGAGATCGAGAAGGAAAATCAATTGTTGTTACGTTTGATCAACTTATTCAGACCTGAACGTATAGTGAATATTCATGCCATACGTGATATAGAACATGCGGGGATCTATGCAGATCCAAGAACCGACGATAAAGGTTATGCATTGGGTTTTGAGACCGATAGCAGCCTTGCGGTACAAATGGCTTTGCTCGTTGCTAAGAAGGGCGGATATATCCCCGGTAACCGGTTGAACAGCGATCCAACCGCACTTTACTACAAAGACCCAACACCCGTTGATAAAGGAAGTTTCCAACAAAGAAATTTCTCCGGATCATCCCTGAGTAACAATCGTGGAAGCGGAATATCATTGGGAACCTGGGCAAGCACCGCCGTTTCTGGTGCAACTAACCCGACAATGAACCGTGATGCTATGCGAATACTAACAATAGAATTTCCAGGTTATAAACGCCCTGGTGATTATAAAGATGCGAGGCAGAAGGATTATTTCGCAAGACAAGTGGATCTGTATGCGTCGGCTATCGAGAAGATCTTTTTAAAAAAATATTTTGTTGAAGAAGACCGGCTGTACAAAACGAATCTGGCGGCGAACAGATAAAACTTTCCTGTTTCACGTTTGCCGTTTGACGTTTAACAGTTCATACGCTCTTTCGTTCAACTCAGTCATTTGTCAATTGACGGCAGGAGTTTTCAAAACTAATTTGCCGCAGAATTAAGAACCTATAAACCTGTTTTTATGAGACGATTCAAAAAAATTCTGAAATGGATAGCAAGCATCTTGCTGGTATTGGCTGCAGGGTTAACTGTAGTAGTCATGGCAAGACAGAATCTAAAATACGATGCGCCATATCCGAAGATTAAATCCTCTACGGACAGTACAGTGATCGCAAGAGGAAAGCATTTGGTGTTCAGCTCCGCACATTGTATCAACTGTCACAATAACAATAATCCCGATTCATTAATAGCACTCGGGCAGGATGTGCCTCTGAGTGGCGGAGTTCTATTTGATGTAGGCATTGCAAAAATCTATTCAAAAAATATCACGCCCGACAAAGAAACAGGTATTGGCAGATACAGCGACGAAGAAATTGCGAGAGTGTTACGCTATGGCGTTCACCCTAATGGAGCTCCGGTACTAGACTTCATGCCTTTTCACAATACAAGTGATGAAGATCTCACTGCTATCATTTCTTATCTGCGTGCACAAAAACCCGTAAGAAATGAGATCCCTGAAAACAGTTATACGATTATGGGAAGGGTTGTAAAAGCTTTCCTGATAAAACCGGTAGGGCCGGATGCAGAAGTACCCAAAGCTGTTAACCGTGACACAACGGCTGCCTATGGCAAATACCTGGCAGTAAGTCTTGCAGAGTGTAACGGCTGCCATACAAAAAGAGACCTTGCCGGCAAATTCACCGGTGAACCATTTGCCGGTGGAAACGATATCGAGGGATTTCTTACACCCAATCTCACTCCTGATCCAAGTGGGAGAATATACACCTGGAGCCAACAAAATTTTATCGATCGTTTCCGAATGGGCAAACTATATCCAAAAAGCCCGATGCCATGGAATTCATTCAAGAGAATGAGTGACGATGAGTTAAAAGCGATCTACAATTTCTTAAGATCAACAAAGCCTGTTAAAACAGAAAAAATAGTTAACAAGTAATAACCAAAACCTGCCTCCTGTCGCGGCAGAACCTAAACATGTAAACCTTTAAACCTTTCATTATGAAAAAGATCTTTATCCTCGCAATCATTGCAACTTCAGCGCTTTCAGTTTCTGCGCAATCTTCAAAAGACTCAAAAGAGTCAAAATCAAAATTTGGTATAAAAGCCGGTTACAACTTTTCCAATGTTGTCGGAAGCGGGTCGTCTTTTGATCCGCAACACAACAATGGCTATATGGTCTCTGCCTTTTTTGGTAGCAGTAATAAAAATGGCTTCGGCTACAGAAGTGAATTAGTGTATTCCAAACAGGGATACAGTTTCGATGAAGGTGGAAAGAATACAGATGTGATGAACGATTACCTCTACATGCCGCATTTAATGACCTACACCATTGGTAAGGTGGTACAGCTACAGGCAGGTGCACAAATAGGCGTGCTCCTAAATGCGAAAAAAACGAGTGGTAGCAAGGATAGCTCCATCACCGACCTGATGAACCGCTTTGACTATGGCTTTGCCGGCGGAATTGAGGTTTATCCTTTCAAGGGATTGATCATCGGCACGAGGTATAATCTTGGGCTTGGGAAAATGTACAAGCAATACGAACAAACGCCAACTACACCTTATCCATTACCATTTGATCCCTCAACAACAAACTTGAAGAACGGAATCCTTCAATTATTCATTGGATACCGATTCTGACGTCTATAACTAAATATATATAAACCTTAAATTATGAAACTTCTAATTTTGATCGTTATGATGGCAACGGGATCTGCTTTCTTTTTGCCGAAACAACATAACATTGCAGGAACGTGGGTACTTGATACCACAGGGAAAAAATGTGAAGCGGCCGTGTTGCGTATTCAAATGGCGGAAGGGTATTTCACAGCAAAGTTGGATATCCCCGATCAGCAACTCTATGATCAAACCGTTACAGTCCAGTTCAACCAGGACAAAATAAGAATTTTGCTTGATCCAAAAGGAAGCTGTCTTATAGAAGGGATCGTTACTGACTCGCTGATCCTTGGCCAATCAGCTGTGTGTGGACAGATGGAGCCTGTAAAATTTTACCGGGTAAAGAATTAACTTAAGTGGCTCTTTCAAAGACGTTAGAAGTGAATTTGAGACTTTGACTTTTTGAGAGAGCCTTCCCGATTTAGATTTAAAGATCTTAAATCATATTATATGCTCACCAATCTTCCCGACAGTCTTTTACTGATCTTTTTACTGACTGTTGTCCTGACATTTTTGCTATTCATCAACGCTGTAAAAAATAAAGCAACCGCAGCAATTGTATCAGTGACCTGGCTGGCCGTGACTGGTATTCTTTCTTTGAAAGAGGTCTTCCAGGATACTTCGACAATCCCGCCCAGGCTATTGTTGGTCATAGCTCCCGCTATCATTT
>Ga0157379_10005561_pt1 | contig 10829 bp, 10 predicted proteins | sample S25metaG_FD_121802 | JGI IMG/M metagenome (GOLD analysis project Ga0157379, IMG submission 121802) | Switchgrass rhizosphere microbial communities from Kellogg Biological Station, Michigan, USA - S2-5 metaG | ecosystem: Host-associated > Plants > Roots > Rhizosphere > Soil | place: USA... | reverse complement strand
GTCGCCGTCCTGGGCTACCCCAACGTCGGCAAGTCCTCCCTGGTCAACCGCCTGAGCGAGTCGCGCATCGCGGTCGTCCACGAGCGGCCCGGCATCACGCGCGACCGCCACGAGGTGCCGTGCGAGTGGAACGGCCGGCGCTTCACGCTCATCGACACCGGCGGCATGGACTTCCTCGACGAGGACCCGATGGCCGGCTCGATCCGGGAGCAGGCCCAGGCCGCGATGGCCGACGCCGACCTCGGCGTCCTGGTCGTCGACGCGCAGGCCGGCGCGCGACCCGGCGACGAGGAGCTCGCCGATCTGCTGCGCCGCTGGCGCAAGCCGGTGATCGTCGCCGCCAACAAGGTCGACGATGTCAAGGACATGGCCTTGGCCGCCGACTTCCACGGCCTCGGCCTCGGCGAGCCGCTGCCGGTCAGCGCCGCGCAGGGCCTGGGCACCGGCGACCTGCTCGACCGTGTCGTGGCGCTGCTGCCCGAGGGCGACTCCGAGGAGGAGGACGACGACGTCATCCGCCTCGCGCTCATCGGGCGGCCGAACGTCGGCAAGTCGTCGCTGGTCAACCGCTTTCTGCGCTCCGAGCGCGTGATCGTCTCCGACGTCGCCGGCACGACGCGCGACGCGATCGACCTGCCGCTGGAGGTCGACGGCCGCCGGCTGATCGTCGTCGACACCGCGGGCATGCGCCGCCAGGCCAAGGTCACCGAGTCGGTCGAGTACTACACCACCTTGCGTTCGCAGCGGGCGGTGGAGCGCGCCGACGTCGCCCTGGTCATCTGCGACGCGCACGACGGCATCACCGCCCAGGACCTGCGCATCGCCGAGCTGGCGATGAAGGAGGGTTGCGCCACCGCGCTGGTCCTCAACAAGTGGGACGTGGCCGCCTTGCCGGAGTCCGAGCTCGACCACGAGCGCGCCAAGGTCCACAACAAGCTGCGGCTGCGTCCGCGGGTGCTGACGGTGTCGGCGCTGTCGGGGCGCAACGTGGAGCGCCTGCTGCGCGAGGCCATCATCCTGGGCGACCGGCTGCGCACCCGCATCCCGACGCCGCAGCTCAACCGCTTCGTCAGCGAGGTCGTCCAGGAGCGCCAGCCGCCGGCCAAGCACGGCTCGCGGCTGCGGCTGCTCTACATGTCGCAGTTCGAGACGCGCCCGCCCCGGTTCGCGATCCAGGTCAACAGCCGCAACCGGGTGACGCGCGACTACGCCTACTTCATCGAGAACCGCCTGCGGGCCCGGTTCGGGATGGACGGGGTCCCGCTGATCATCGACTTCAAGGAACGAGCGAACCGCCGTGGGACCTGATGCCGGAACTGCCCCCGGCGCGGTGTCCTCGCTACTCTTGCTGGACTTCCGAAGGCTGCTCCGTTGGGCGAGCAGACGGGCTTGGGGGAGTCGTCGGCCGATCAGGCCGCCAAGGCCGACCTTCAACGCGTCCGCGCCATCGGCGCCAGGACGTCGGGCAACGAGAACGAATCGACCTCGGAGAACACCCTCCTCATCACCCCCATGAGCTACGCCGACAACGAATACCTCTTCACCTCGGAGTCCGTCACCGAGGGCCACCCGGACAAGGTCGCCGACCAGATCTCCGACGGGGTCCTCGACGCGGTCCTGCGCGACGACCCGACCGGCCGCGTCGCCTGCGAGACGCTCGTCAACACGGGACTCGTGGTCGTGTCGGGCGAGATCTCGACCGACACGTACGTCGACATCCAGGAGGTCGCCCGCGAGACGATCCGCAAGATCGGCTACACGGACGCCGACCTCGGCTTCAGCGCCGACTCCTGCGCGGTCATCAACGCGATCGACAAGCAGTCGCCCGACATCGCCCAGGGCGTCGACCAGGCCTACGAGGCCCGCACCGACGCCTCCGACGACGATGCCCTCGACGTCGCCGGCGCGGGCGACCAGGGCATGATGTTCGGCTACGCGTCCAACGAGACGCCCGAGCTGATGCCGCTGCCGATCGCGCTCGCCCACAAGCTGGCCAAGCGGCTGGCGGACGTGCGCAAGGCCGAGGTCGTCCCCTACCTGCGCCCCGACGGCAAGACCCAGGTGTCGGTCCGCTACCGCGACGGCCGCCCGGTCGAGATCGAGAAGCTGCTGATCTCCACGCAGCACAAGGAAGGCGCCGAGTCGCTCATCCCCGACGACCTGTGGGAGCACGTGGTCGAGCCGATCCTGCCCAAGGACCTCTACGACGCGGGCAAGCTGCGCAAGTCGTTCCTGGTCAACCCGACGGGCCGGTTCGTCATCGGCGGACCGGTCGGTGACGCGGGCCTGACCGGCCGCAAGATCATCGTCGACACCTACGGCGGCATGGCCCGTCACGGCGGCGGCGCGTTCTCCGGCAAGGACCCGTCGAAGGTCGACCGCTCGGCCGCCTACGCGGCGCGCCACGTCGCCAAGAACATCGTCGCGGCCGGCCTGGCCGACCGCGCCGAGGTCCAGGTCGCCTACGCCATCGGCGTCGCGCACCCGGTGTCGGTGATGGTCGAGACGTTCGGGACCGAGAAGGTCGGCCGGGCGAGGATCGCCGAGCTCGTCGACCAGTTCTTCGACCTCCGTCCGGGCGCGTTCCGCGAGGCGCTGAACCTGCACCGGCCGATCTACCAGAAGACCGCCGCCTACGGCCACTTCGGGCGCGAGGACCACGACTTCACGTGGGAGCGCACCGACAAGGCCGCCGCGCTCGCGGAGGCCGCGGGGCTGAGCGCCCCGGCGACCACCGCCTGATCCGAGCGGCGCGAGGGAACGCCGGCCCCCCGGGGCCGGTGTTCTGCTCAGTCGTCGTCCAGGCGGCCCGCGTAGAGGGCGAACACCGCCCCCTGTGGGTCGCGGACGACGGCGATGCGCGCCAGGTCCGGGATCTCCATCGGGCCGTTGATCGTGGCCCCGCCGAGCTCGTCGACCCTGGCCAGCGCGTCGTCGAGGTCCTCGACGGCGAAGTACGGGGTCCACGCGGTCGGGACACCGTCGGGCGCCTCCATGATGCCGCCGTTGCTGCGCTCGCCGACCATGATCACGTTGTAGGGGACGGGGCCGCCCTCCATCGGCTGCGTGGCCCAGCCGAGCAACTCGGTGTAGAACGCCTTCGCGCCCTCGGGGTCCGAGGTCGTCAGCTCGTTCCAGCACAGCGCGCCGGGCGTCGTGACGAGCTGCGCGCCGATGTTGTCCTTCGGCTGCCAGACCGAGAACACGGCGCCCTGCGGGTCGGCGATGACGGCCATGCGCCCGGCGTCCATGACGTCGAAGGCCGGGGCGTGGACGGTGCCGCCCAGCTCGGCGGCGCGCGCGGCGGTCGCGTCGGCGTCGGCGACCGTGACGTAGGAGTTCCACAGCGGCGGGATGCCGGCCTGCGCCTGCTCGGGCCGCTGCGCGGAGATCGCCGCGACGTTCTGGCCGCGGACCTGCTGCATGGAGTAGATCTCGCCGGGGCCGATCGGGAGGTCCTGCGCCTCCCAGCCGAACAGGCCGGCGTAGAAGGCCTTCGCGCCGTCGACGTCCGACGTCGAGAGGTCGGCCCAGGAGAAGGTCCCGGGTGGGAAGCTCGTTCGTTGACCCATGCGGGTGACCCTACTCCGCCCGGGCGCTCAGAGCCCGGGGCCGCGCTGCCCGAGACGGCGCGCGCGATCGACCGCGGTGACCACGCCCGTGGGGTTGGCCACGCCGCGGAAGATGAAGTCCGAGTCGTCGGTGCCGGCCGTGTCGAAGTCGACCTTTCCGACCCGCAGGATGCGGTCGACCAACGACTGGTCGGTGTTCACGTTCTGCACGCGGTCGATGCTCGTCTGCTGGATGTGGCGGCTGAGGATGCCGGTCTGGATGTGCAACCGCTCGGTGGTGATGACGTAGGTCGTCGCCATGCGCATCAGGAACCCCACGAGGACGACGACCGCCATGACGACGACCAGCGCACCGATTCCCGGGGCGGCCGAGGTGATCAGCAGGACGATCGCCCCGACGACGATCGCCAGGACCAAGCCCTTGATGTAGAAGCTCAGCACGCCGCGCCAGGAGGGGTGGCCCTGGAAGACGATCTCCTCGCCGGGATGCAGGTCCATGGGGCGGTGAGCCTATCCTCGGGCGGCCCGTGCCGGAAGCCGCCATCATCCAGGTCGAGCCGCTCACGACGGCCCGCGTGCTGCGCGGGCCGTTCGACTACCGGCGCCCCGACGGCGTCGACGTCGGGGCCGTCCTGGAGGTGCCGTTCGGCCGCCAGCGCCTCACCGCGGTCGTCACCGGGCTGGCCGCCTCGTCGCCGCACGACGTGGTCGCGCCGCTTCGCGTGCACCCCGACGCGCTGCCCGGCGACCTCGTCGCGCTGGCGTTGTGGCTGGCGCGCGAGTACGCCTCGACGCCGGCCCGCGCGCTCTCGCTCATGCTGCCGCCGCGCGGCGCCCGCGAGCGGGTGCAGCTGTGGGCCGAGCTGGCGGCGGGCCGGGTCGCGGAGGACGAGCGGTTGACCGACCGCCAGCGGGCGCTGCTGGCGACGCTGCCGCGCTTCGCGGGCGAGGACCTGGCGGCCTTGCGCCGGCTCGAGGCGCGCGGCCTGGTGACGATCGCGCCGCGGGGCCGGCGGCGCGCGCCCGAGCACGTCGCGGTGGGCGCGCGACGCGGGCCGCCCGTGCTCAACGCCGACCAGGAGGCGGCGGTCGGCGCGGTGCTCGCCGCGGCCGTCGCCGATCCTCCGCCGCGGCTGCTCCTGCACGGCGTCACGGGCTCGGGCAAGACGGAGGTCTACCTGCGCGCGGCCGAGGCGATGCTCGCCCGGGGCCGCGGCGTGCTCGTGCTCGTGCCCGAGATCGGGCTGACCCCGCAGACCATCGACCGGTTCCGCGCGCGCTTCGGCGACACGGTCGCCTCGCTGCACTCCAAGCTCTCGGCCGGGGAGCGCTACGACGAGTGGCGGCGCCTGCGCTCCGGCGAGGCTCGGGTGTGCGTCGGCCCGCGCAGCGCGGTGTTCGCCCCGATGGCCGACCTCGGGCTGATCGTCGTCGACGAGGAGCACGACGGCTCGTACAAGCACGAGGGCGATCCGCGCTACGACGCACGGCTGGTGGCCGAGCGGCGGGCCGCCGTCCACGGCGCGGTGCTGCTGTGCGGCAGCGCGACGCCGCGGGCCGAGTCGGTCCATGCGCTGCGCCACGTCCGGCTGCCGCGGCGCGCCGACGGGGCGCCGCTGCCGCCCGTCGAGATCGTCGACCTCAAGCAGGCGCGCGGGGCGGTGCATCCGCGCACGCACGAGGCGCTCGTCGATGCCCGCAAGGCCATCGTGTTGCTCAACCGGCGCGGGTGGTCGAACTTCCTGACGTGCCGGTCGTGCGGGCGCGTCTGGGAGTGCCCGCAGTGCGACGTCGCGCTGATCCTGCATCGCGCGGAGGGCGCGGTCGCCTGCCACCACTGCGGCCATCGTGAGCGGGTGCCCGAGCGCTGCCCCGACTGCGGTTCGGTGTCGATCGCCCGTCACGGAGCGGGGACCGAGCGGCTCGAGCACGAGCTGAGCGCCCTCGGCCGCCCGGTGTTGCGCCTGGACGCCGACATCCGGCACGCGGCGAGGGTGTTGGCCGCCTTCGAGCGCGCCGAGTCGGCGATCCTCGTCGGCACGCAGGTGGTGGCCAAGGGACACGACTTCCCCGACGTCGACCTCGGCGTCGTGCTCGATGCCGACGCGACGCTGCGCTTCCCCGACTTCCGCGCGGAGGAGCGGACGTTCGCGCTCGTCACGCAGCTGGCGGGCCGCGCCGGCCGCGGCGGCGACGCCCGGGTGCTCGTGCAGACGATCGATCCGACGGCGGCGGCGATCGCACACGCGGCCCGCCACGACAGCGACGGGTTCCTGGCCGGCGAGCTGGCGCGCCGCCAGGCGCTGCGCTATCCGCCGTTCTCGACGCTGATCCGCGTGGTGTGTGCGTCGCCCGAGATCGGCGGCGCGGCGCACGCGGCCGCGACGGCCATCCAGGCCCGCCTGCCGGGCTCCCTGGGCCCGGCGCCCCTGTTCCGCCTGCGCGGCAAGGAGCGGTCGCAGGTCGTCATCAAGGCGGCCGAGCGCCATGCGGCGATCGACCAGGTCGACGCGGCGGTGCGCGAGACGGCCGCCGAGCGGATCCACCGCTCGGTGAGCTTCAGCGTGGACGTCGACCCGCAGTAGCGAGGATGCGCCGGAGCTCCTCGGCGACGGTGTGCTGCTCGCCGGTCACGCGCGGCCTGGTGTAGCGGACCGTCAGGTAGCCGGCGGCGGCCAGCGCCGCGTCCCTCCGGCGGTCGCTGTGGAACTTCCTGCGCGTGCGGTGAACGCCTTCGCCATCGAGCTCGACGATCACCCGCTCGGCGACGAACAGCAGGTCGACCTCGTGGAGTCGGTCGCCCGCTGGGATGTGCGCGCCCACGACCGGGCGCGGAAGCCCGTGCGTCTCGGCGAGCGCGAGAAACGCGGCGACGAACGCGCCGTGATCGGGCTCGGCGCCGTCGGGCGTCACGGCAGCGCGCAACGCCGTCATGCCGCGTCGGCCGGGCGATCGCTCGACCGCGGCCCGCACCGCGCGGACATCGAGCAGACGATGGACCTCGGCCTCGTGGACGGCCTTCGGCAGCAGCCGCGGGTAGGTCGCCGCGAGGTCGACGAGGGTCCGTTCGACCGAGGTCACCGGGATGCCGTCCCGGCGGCGAACGTCGTGCTCCGCCTCGAGCCGCCGCGCTCGGCGCAGATGGACATCGCGCGGTCCGCGTCGTCCGCCGGTCGTGGCGGGGACGAGGACGTCCCACCGGGCCTGGCCGCCGGCGATCAGGCCCCACAGCGCCGCCGCGCTGCGGTGGCTCAGGACGGCGTCGGGACCACAGGCCAGCACGGCGGCCAGCGTGCGGCCGTGAGGGCCCAGCGGTACGAGGCCGACGGCGTAGACGCCGGGGTGCACGCGGACCAGCCATCCGGAGCGCAGGGCGCCATCGATCCTCCGCGCCGACCAGCCCAGTGCTCGGAGCTGCGCGCGCGTGACAAGGCCATGTTGGCGGGCGCTGATCTCGGAGAGCGAGGTGTGACCGTCTGGCCACGGCTGCGGTGGGTGGATGGTCACACCTCGGAGCCTGGCGCCCGAACTCCCCGCAATCACCGCCCGACCGTCACGAACTAGCATCTCGGCCGTGGCCGAGCACCACGAAGAGCTCGACGAGGCCCCCGAGCCTCCGACCCTCGATCCCGAGACCCTTGCCCGCCGGCGGGCCGCGCTGCGCCATGTGCGCAAGTTCGGCGACCCGGTGCTGCGGACCAAGGCCCGGGCGGTCGACCGCTTCGACGACGACCTGCGCGGCGAGATCGCGCGCATGGGCGTGCTCATGCACGACGCCTACGGGATCGGTCTCGCCGCCACCCAGGTCGGGATCCTGCACCGGGTGCTCGTCTACCGCGTCGAGCCCGACAGCCCCGTCAACGCGCTGGTCAACCCGGAGATCGAGTGGTCCAGCAAGGACCAGGAGTGGGCCGAGGAGGGCTGCCTGAGCCTGCCGGCCGTCCACGTCGACGTCGAGCGTCCGGTGCACGTCCGCGTCCGGGCCCAGGACGAGCACGGCGAGCGCATCCTCGTCGAGGCCAGCGGCCTCGAGGCGCGGGTCATCCAGCACGAGATGGACCATCTCGACGGCGTCCTCATCCTCGACCGCGCCCCGCGCGACCAGCGCAAGGAGGGCATGCGCGCGCTGCGCGCCGCGCTCGAGGCGCAGGACGCCGACGACGCGGCGTAGAAGTCGTCCGCGGGCGGCATGAACCTCGTCTACCTGGGGACCTCCGAGTTCGCCGCGGGCGTCCTGCGCGCGATCGGCGAGGGCCCGTACCGTCCCGCGCTCGTCGTCACCCGGCCCGACGCCAGGCAGGGGCGCGGGCGCAAGGTCGCCCCGCCGCCGGTGGCGCTCGCCGCGCGCGAGCTGGACATCGACCTGGACCAGCCGGAGTCGGTCAACGACCCGCAGGCCGTCGCGCGCATCGCCGCGGTGCAGGCGGATGCCGTCGTCCTGTGCGCCTTCGGCGCGCTCGTCAAGGAGCCGCTGCTCTCCGACCACGAGATCCTCAACATCCATCCGTCGCTGCTGCCGCGCTGGCGCGGCGCGGCGCCCGTCGAGCGGGCGATCATGGCCGGCGACGTGCAGACCGGGGTGTCGATCATGCGCCTGGTCGCCGCCCTGGACGCCGGGCCGGTCTACGCGCAGGGCACCGAGCCCATCGTGCCGACCGACACCTACGGGTCGCTTGCGCCGCGCCTGCAGGACCTGAGCGTCGATCTGCTCGAGCGCGTGCTCGACGACCGCCCGCAACCGGTCGGCCAGCCCGACGAGGGCGTGACCTACGCCGAGAAGATCACCGCCGAGGACCGCACCCTGGACCTGACGCGCCCGGCGGTCGAGAACGAGCGCATCGTCCGCGCGCTGCACCCGCACATCGGGGCGCGCATCGCGCTGGACGACGGCTCCTTTCTCGGCGTCCAGGAGGCTCGCGTCAGCGACGACGGAACCACGCTCGAGCTGCTCACCGTCCAGCCGTCCGGCGGACGGCCGATGCCCTACGCCGACTACCTGCGCGGTCGCTGAGTCCTACCCTGGAGCGCGTGCCCGCCAGCCCCGCCCGTCGCGCTGCCATGGAGGTCGTGCGCCGCGTCCTGGAGCAGGGCGCCTACGCCGACCGCGCCCTCCACGGCGCGGCCCGCGACCTCGAGCCGCGGGAGCGCTCGCTGGCCAAGCGCCTGGCCTTCGGGACGGTCCAGCGCCGCAGCACGCTCGACTGGGTCCTGGCCCGTCACGTCGACCGCCGCCTCGACCCGCAGGTCCGCGCCGCGCTGCACCTGGGCGTCTACCAGCTGCTGTTCACCGACGTGGCGCCGCACGCCGCCGTCGCCGAGAGCGTGGAGCTCGCCAAGCCCAGCCCGGGCGCCAAGCTCGTCAACGCGGTCCTGCGCAAGGTCGCGCGCGAGGGCGCCGAGCTGCCGGCGGACACCAACCCCAAGGGCGCGGCGATCCGCCACGCCCATCCCGAGTGGCTCGTCACGCTCTGGTGGGACTGGCTCGGCGCGGCGGAGACCCGCGCGCTGCTGGCCGCCGACAACGAGCCCGCCGAGCTCGCGTTGCGCGTCAACCCCCTGGCGGACGTCGCCGTCGAGCTCGACGGCCGCCGCGAGGACGACGCGCTGGTCGTCGAGGGCCCGCTCGACGTGCTCGCCCACCCGCTGTACGCCGAGGGCGCGATCACGCCCCAGTCGCGCGCGTCGCAGCGCGTCGCGCGGATCGTCGACCCGCAGCCGGGCGAGCGCGTGCTGGACCTGTGCGCCGCGCCCGGGGGCAAGACGACCCACCTCGCCGCGCTGATGGGCGACCGCGGCGAGATCGTCGCCGTCGAGCGCCATCCGCAGCGGGCGAAGGCGCTCGCGGCGCAGGCGCAGCGCATGCACGCCACGAGCGTCCACGTGCACGTCGGCGACGCCCGGGAGATCAGCGCGCGGACGTTCGGGGGGAGCTTCGACCGCGTGCTCGTCGACCCGCCGTGCAGCGGTCTGGGCACCCTGCGCAGCCATCCCGATCTCCGCTGGCGCGTCGATCCGGCAGGCATCGAGGCGCTGCGCGTCGAACAGGAGGCCATCGTGTCGGCCGCCCGCGACGCGCTCGCGCCGGGTGGTCGGCTCGTCTACTCGACCTGCACGCTCTCGCCGCGCGAGGAGATCGTCGGCGGGGAGGTCGTGCGCACGTTCCCGCACCGCGATGACACCGACGGCTTCTATATTGCCAGCGATGGCTGAGCTCGGCCTCAAGTGCCCCGGGTGCGGCGAACCCTGGCTGCGCCCGACCACTCTGGCGGGGCGCTACCGGTGCGTGAACTGCCTGCACCGCTTCGAGCTGCGGTCCGTGTGCCCGAACTGTGGCGAGCATTCGACGATCGTCCGCATGTCGTCGACGGCGACGACCCAGTGCAACCACTGCGGCGGCTCGATGCTGCTGGAAGTCTGAGCGGCGTGCCGCCCGCCCCGCGCATCGCCCCGAGCATCCTCGCGGCCGATTTCGCCCGCCTGGGCGACCAGGTCCGGGAGGTCGTGGCGGCCGGCGCCTCGGTGATCCACGTCGACATCATGGACGGCCACTTCGTGCCGCCGCTGTCGATGGGGCCGCAGGTGGTCAGCGCGCTGCGCGACCTCGACCTGGGCGTCGAGCTCGACGTCCATCTCATGGTCGAGCGCCCCGAGCGCCACGTCGCGGACTTCGCGAGGGCCGGGGCGCACAACATCACCGTGCATGCCGAGGCCACCCCGCACGTGCACTACGCGGTGCAGCAGATCCGCGAGCACGGCTGCACCGCCGGCGTCGCGGTGTGCCCGTCGACGCCGCTGGACGTCTACCGCGAGCTCGAGGTCGACCTCGCGTTGTGCATGACCGTGAACCCCGGCTGGGGCGGCCAGGTCTACATCCCGGCCTCCGACGACAAGGTGCGCCGCCTGCGTGCGCTGCTCGGCGACGGCCCGCAGCTCGAGGTCGACGGCGGCATCGACGCCGAGACGGCGGGCCCGGCCGCCGCCGCCGGGGCGACCCTGTTCGTGGCCGGAAGCGCCCTGTTCGGGGCGCCCGACCCGGCCGAGGCCTACCGTCGGATCGCGGCCGCGGCGGGGGTGTAGCCAGCCGTAATGACCGGTCCTGGCGCACGGCCGATGATGTGAATACGCCTGTGAGTACCAAGGTTCTCATCGTCGACGACCACCCGACGTTCCGGTCGACCGCTCGCCTCCTGCTCGAGAGCGAGGGCTTCGACGTGATCGGGGAGGCCCCGGACGGCATGAGCGCCATCGCCGCGGCGG
>Ga0157379_10005560_pt1 | contig 10829 bp, 6 predicted proteins | sample S25metaG_FD_121802 | JGI IMG/M metagenome (GOLD analysis project Ga0157379, IMG submission 121802) | Switchgrass rhizosphere microbial communities from Kellogg Biological Station, Michigan, USA - S2-5 metaG | ecosystem: Host-associated > Plants > Roots > Rhizosphere > Soil | place: USA: Michigan... | reverse complement strand
AGCCGTCGAACACGGACGATTCGTATCGATGGCATTGTTTACTGCAAAGCCACCGGTTGGGCAAGCAATGAGGTTGCCGGAGCTGTCCGTCTGGAAAGCACTGGTCTGTCCGGCCTGAAAACGGGAGTCGGAAACCGTGATGCCATCGCGCGTCACATTGATTTCGTCGATACCCAGGCCGCTGACGCGATCATATTGGGAGCCGGCACCACTGATGCGTATTCCGGGCAGGATTTCGAGCAGGTCGAGAACGTTGTTGCCCACCATAGGCAATTGCTGAATGCGGTCTTGTGTCAGCACGTCACCAATGCTGGGGCCCTGTTCCAAAAGCGCCGTTGAACGCGCCGCCGTGACGTCCACCGTCGACGCGATTTCACCGACCTCCATCGTGATATTGACTTGAACGGTGGCGTTCAGCCCGACCGCGATCTCCCTCTGAACGAACGTCTTAAAACCCGGCAGCGAAGCGTTAATCGCGTACTTTGAGCCGAAAGGAACACTCGCGAATATGTAGACACCGCTTTCATTGGAAAGCTGCGTCTGGACAACTCCCGTCTCTGTATTCGTCAACGTGACCGTCACTCCAGGAAGCAACGCCTTGGAGCTATCTGTGACAGTGCCGCCGACGGATTGAGCAAACGCTGTGCTCACGGTCAACATGAAAAACAGGAATGTCCCCGCCCAGAAAAGTTTCTTCATTTCACCCCTCGAACTTTCTTTCTCATCCTTGGATTTCGATTGTGTTACCCGAAATTTGCGCGACATTGTTAAACCAGTGCCCCGGTTACGTCAACTAAGAATCGAAGAACTACTTGGATTTCACGAAAAAACCGGCCGGATTCCCAAGGACACCCGTGTTCGAGCGGTAATCCTTCCTGCTCGAGCCCAAGATTTCTTCGAAATCGGAATTCGCCGCCAAGCGAAGCCGGACCAGCGAAGGCGTCCTGACCGTTCGTGTCCCTTACTTTTTTCCCAAACAGATCGCTCAAACAAGGAAGTCTTTTGCTGAATCAAAACCCTATCGAACAGCGTGATTGAAGCCCGACGACGTCTTGTCTCTCCCGGTCCGGTGCGATCTGCACGCCACCGATACGCGTTCGAGAAACCATGTGAATGGGTTCTGATTTTGCGATCGTCGTTATACAACAGTCTCAGATGGGTGTCCATCTTGGATGCGCAGCTTTGGGAGCTTTGTCTTTAGCACATCAAATGTCCGCATGAATTAGGATGTGAATTGTACGCTTTTGACCACACGGGCGGGGACGCTCCAAACAACGGACGTCACGTGGTGGAGGTTAGTGGCAGGCCTCGTTTCCCTGATGTCACTCCGTGTCTTTGAAGAACGGCTCGACCGTCCCTCGCATCTTGATCGTTAACGGATTACCGTGGCGGTCCACGCCGCGGCCTGCAGCGACACGAATCCAGCCTTCGCTCACACAGTACTCTTCGACATTCGTTCGCTCGCTTCCATTGAAGCGAATGCCGACGGCGCGTTTGAGGATCTCCTCATTGTAGTGGGGACTCTTCGGGTTGACACTCAACCGGTCTGGTAAATCATTCGACATGGGACTGCTTCCTTACTCGCTTACGTAAAATGCATCCCAAATTTACGCGATTTCGTCCCGGCTCAAAAGAGGATCGCTTTCAACAGCGGCTGTTGCGAGACAACGACCGCAAATTAGCTGTTCGCCATGTTGATCGGTTTCCAGCAATTGGAAAACGTGTCACAGCCGGGCAGCGCGATGTCGCCGGCCTGGTCCATGGCGCGCTTTCTCGCCTCTCCCAGGGCATGCAGTTTCGCCAGCGTCAGGTTGTCTTCTTCAAAGCGATAATGAACGATCGTGGCATCGTTACGAAAGGTGGCGCCCCATTCGCGCAGGTCCGCTTCCTTCCAGAGCCGGATTTCAATTCCGTAGGCCTTCAACGCTAGGGCAAGTTTGACTTCTCGGATCGCCGTGGTTGCCATGCAGGAACCCTCCATGGTGGTGTCGGATCCATGCTAACGCCGGGACAGCCGTTGTCAAAACAGATGGGGGATCGGGAGCTTTATGATTGATGAACTATGAACTGATATTTTTGAAGTTTCCAGACACCCGCGCCCAGGCGCTTTCGGCTCACAAATATCATTTCATAGTTCATCAATCATAAAGCTCCCGATTCTCTCGGGAAGAACGGCATGCGCCTTGTCGTGTGGGTGAAAAATCCCGGGCTCAAGGCAGTCTTCTGGGATGAATTAGTCACGCTGAGTAGGACAATGCTTCGATAAATCCGCCCATATATCTGTTGACTTGATATCTCCAAGTAAAAATTTGTTACGGTTTTGTAATTGCTCATCAGGGTTGACGCGACGGGTAAAAAGTGATGGTATGCGCGTCAAGTACTAGCTAAGGGCTGAGACGGCACACCGTTCATATTCATCAGTACTTCACGCTCCGTGCCGGATATCGGTCCATCAAATGGGGGGACAAGTGAAAAGTACGATAGGACGGATGTGTGCGTCCGCAGCAATGGCGCTGCTGGCGCTTACTCTCTCGGTCCCGGCGTTCGGCCAGGGACTCTACGCTACGGTAACGGGAACGGTTAATGACAGTTCCGGCGCCGTCATTCCAGGCGTATCGATCAAAGCAACAAACGTGGGTACGGGCATTGCGTCTTCAACATTGACCAATGAAGCCGGCGTCTACAACTACCGCGATCTGGTTCCCGGGAAATACACGATCAGTGCATCTCTGCCGGGGTTCCAGACGAAAACACTCACCGACGTGAACCTGGGTCAGAACGGCTCCTACCGTTTCAACTTTGAGATGGTTGTTTCCGGTGTAAACACCCAGGTTGAAGTCAACGTCTCGGCCGACACGATTCTGTCGGCGCAGGGCGCGACCATTGGACAAGTACTAAATCAGGAGAAGGTTCAGGATCTCCCTTTGGTCGGCAACAACGTTCTGGATCTGATTACCGTTATGGCAGGCGTTGAAAACGTCGTGCCGACGAACCCGCCGAGCGCGGCAAACGCTTTCGGCCGCGAGAACACCACCTTTGCCGGCGTTCGCGCCGACAACGTCATGATCGTTCGTGACGGTATCAACATGAACGATAACCGCAGCCCGAACGGGATTTACTCGATCCAGACCATCAACCCCGACCTGGTGGGTGAAATCCGATTGATCCTCGCGCCGGTGGACGTCGAACTGGGCCGCGGCAACGGGTCCATTCAATACACGACGCGCTCTGGCACCAACAAATTTAGCGGTAGCGCAGTGTGGAGTTTCCGGAACACGGCGTTGGATCCCAACACGTGGTCCAACAACCGAAACCAGACGATTCCCACTTTTGCGGACGACGCAACGCGCGCACTCGCTCAACAGGGCAAGGCCGACCTGGCCCTCGAGCCCAACTGGACGAACACGCAACAGGCGACCATCAGCTTCGGTGGTCCAATCATCCGCAACAAGACGTTCTTCTTCGGCTTGTTCGACATGAACTCGGCCCGTACGCGCTCCCTGGATAACTTCATCGTCTACACGCCCTGCGCGCGGTTGGGTATCTGGCGCTTCTACAATACCTGGAACCCGACCAACGCCATCGGCACGGAGACTGCCAGTGGTGTGAATGCAACAAAGCGCGCCGTGGATTTGAACGGGAATCCGATCGCGCCCACCGCACCGTCGACCGCTCCCGATCCGAACTACAATAACGCGCTGCAGTATCGAAGCCTCTTTGGACCGATGCAGAGCGCGCCGACAACTGCAAACTGTTCGGATGCTGCAATCAACACGACCACACTGGTTCCGAATGGCGTCAGCATTTCAGGCTTGCCCGGCGCCGGGGGAGGCTGGGATGCCTACCGGCACCAAGTGGACCTGTCCGGATACATTAACAGGCAGCTGGCGTACGTTCCGCTTCCCAATAACTACGAAGTTGGCGACGGTTTGAACACCGCCGGGTTCCGTTGGTTACGTCGCACCAAGGGTCTCGATAACCTCTTTGGTTCGGGCGAAGCGACGGGCGACCGTAAGCAATTCAATGTGAAGATCGACCACAACTTCACAAACAATCACAAAGCGAATGTCAACTGGAGCTACGAGCGCGTGACCTCGGATGACGTGTTTCACGCCTTCGAGAATGGCTTCAGCAACTCGAACTTCCGACGTCCGCTGGTGATCACCGCCGGATTTACGTCCACGCTTTCTCCAACCCTGCTCAACGAGGCCCGCTTTGGTTACCGCCTGCAGGATCTCAATGTCGTTGCACCGATGGCGCTTGATGAAGATCAGGCCGCTCTCAACGCGCTGTTTCCGCCCGACGTCAACGGGATGAGGGTTGTGCCGTTCTACGGTTTCGGCGCTCCCGCTGGCTCCCCATGTCCGGCGCATTACGGCGCCAGGCCGCCAACGAATACGCCAACAGCCGGCGTTGCTCAGACGTGCAGTATTTCTCCGACTTCGAAGGGGAAAACCCCAACGTGGACTTTCTCGGACACAATCAGCTGGACTCACGGGACGCATGCGCTCCGTTTCAACGGAGAGCTCCGCCTCAACGGCAGCAAGACCGAGTCTCCTGGCACCAGTGACTTCACCGGTTCGACAACGTACGCAGCGGCGACGCTGGGATCGTTTGGCAGTACGGCGCCGGGCACCACGGGTGCACTTGACTTTTCCAACACGAACAGCCGTCCCACAACGGATCCCAATAACTTAAAGGGACTGAACAACACGACCGCAGGAAACGGGCGAACTCTGATGAGCTTTCTGGCGGGTTCACTCTCGGGTCTTGCGCAGCAGTACTACCTCGACAATCCGAATGTCGGTAATCCTTCGCAGCTCAGTGACTGGAGCGATTACAGGGACAACCAGTACATTGTAAGCAACGTTATCCAAACTGAATTCAGCGCATGGGCCAAGGATGAGTGGAAGGTTACGCGAAACCTGACCCTGACTCCGGGACTCCGATGGGATTGGACCGGTGTTCCGTACCTCGAGAACGGGACAACCGTAGGACTCGTCGGCGGCGGCGGAGCAGCGTTCGGTATATCGGGACGCGACTTCAGCGGCTGGCAGAATCCGGGCGTACACTCGGACCCGACCACTTTTGAATTCGTCGGTCCTAATTCACCAAACCCCGGCAAATCGGCATATCCCAACATCTGGCATAACTTCGGACCGTCGTTCGCGTTCGCCTGGACGCCGAAATGGGGAGGCGAAGGAAAGACGACGATTCGCGGCGGGTATCAGATCACCTATTCAACCGGTTCGCCTCAGCCTGGCACGGGTCGCTTCTCGTCGTATTCTGCTGCGCTGGCAGGCGCTCCCGGCCGCACGCTGACGGTGAATGCCAACTCGCAAAGCGGCATTTACCTGGATTTGTCGACCGCAAACAACACGACGAACCCGAACAACCTGACGGTGATGTTGCCTGTTCCCGCGACCGTTGCTCCTCTGCAGCCGCAGGTGACCAGCGGACCGCGAAACCAGGGTCTGTCGGCCTTTGATCCGAACTACGACAACCCCTACGTTCAGAACCTGACGCTGTCGGTTACCCGCAGCATCAATCGGAACGTCACCCTCGACGTGCGCTACATCGGCACCTTGGCGAGGAAGACCTATACGACTCAGAATCTGAACATCAACAACTTCCAGAGCAATGGCCTGCTCCAGGCACTTGACGCCGCAAGAAGGGGCGATGATGCCAATGCCGGACTGCTGGACCAGATGTTTAATGGGATCAACCTCTGTACTACCAATGCCAATCCGACCAACGGGAACTGCGCAACCGGGACCTGGGGCCCTATCAACGGCACAACCCAGACGGCGGCAGCCCAGATTCGAGCCGGCGGCCTTCCGGCAAGCGGACCGACGGCATCTGTTACCAGCCTGGCCAATGGAGACTTCAACACGCTTGCGGGAACGATCGCGGGCTACAACTACAGCTGGGGCTCGGCGGGGAATTCTCATGTCTGTGCGGTGAACTGCTCATTGCCGGACCCGAACCCGAACAATTCGACCGTGGGTGCCGCACTGCGCAAGAATGGCTTCCCGGACAACTTCATCGTCACAAACCCACAGTTCAGCAGCGTCACGTTCTACAACAACATGGGTTACAACAACTACCACTCGCTGCAGACGCAATTGACGCTTCGTCCGATTCAAGGTATGAGCGGATCGGTGACGTACAACTGGAGCAAGAACCTGGGGTTGTTGACCACCTTCACCGATCCGACGAATCGGGCTCAGGACTACACGAACATCGGCAACAATCCCACCCATTCGTTCCGAACCAACGGCACGTTCGAGTTGCCCATGGGGCCGAACAAGCTGTTCTTCGGCAACAGTTCCGGCTGGGCAGCCCGCGCTCTCGAGCGCTGGCAGTTGGGGCTGATCTATAACCTGAGTTCCGGCGCTCCGACCAGCATTACCGCCACGAGCATGTTGTACGGTAATGGTTTGCCGGACGTCGTCAATCCGGTCGACTTCAAGAAAATCACCGGCGTCCGTTGGGGTATAAGAAACGGAAACAACCTCGAGGGCCGGTACTTCGACAACGGCGATGTCTTCGTCAGAGTCGACGACCCCCAGTGCGCAACGATCGCCAACAGCATTGCGAGCCGCTGCACTCTAGATGCGCTCGCAATGGTTGTGCCCGCGGGAACGGCAAACTCTTTCACGTTGCCGGATGGACGGACCGCGCAAATGGTGCTCCAACAGGCACAGCCCGGAAAGAAGGGGAACCTCGGAAACAATTCCATTACCGGTCTGGGAACCTGGCGCTTCGACGCAAACCTTGGCAAGACCTTCCAGATTACCGAATCCAAGAGTCTTCAGGTTCGTTTCGATGCTCTGAACGTGCTCAACCACCCGCAACCGGGTACCCCGACGTTCAACATCAACGCAGTAGACTTGTTCGGCAACCCGCTGCCGTTCGGTCAGATCACGTCGAAGAGCGGTACCCGCACGATGCAGGGCCAGCTGCGCTTCACGTTCTAACCATCAACGAGGGAACCCGGCAGTCGTCGGGTTCCTTCAAAAACAATAGGCCGCGAGAAATCGCGGCCTTTTGTGCTTCTGGGGCCGCGGAGCTGCTAGGAGATTAACAGGCATCGCAGAAGAGTCATCCCCTGCCTTATGCCCTAGTACTCCAATAATCGCCTGATATATCGTTACGCCCGAAGCTTTCAGCTCGATTCAAGGAGGCACAGAGTATGAATTGGCGACATGCGATTCTCGTCACGACCCTGATTGTCGTTTGCGTCATGGTGGGCATCACCGGAGTGGCTCAACAAAGTGCGCAGCGCAGTCCGGATGCCGACTGGCCAACCTACAATCGCGATCTTGCCGGCACGCGTTACTCGCCTCTGACCCAGATCAATACAGCCAACGTCGGTAGCCTCAAACAAGTTTGGTCCTATCGTCTTCGCCCCGCGGCTGGCGCTTCCGTGCCCGCGGTTGACCGCCCCGCGAGCGCTGCCGAGATCTTCCACCAGATCACGCCGATTGTCGTCAACGGCGTGATGTACATGCCGTCCGGGAATCGCGTCGTTGCGCTCGAACCTGAAACCGGCAAGGAGATCTGGCGCTACGAACTTCCCGAAGGACTCGCTTCATTCCGTGGTGTCGCGTATTGGGCCGGCGATGGAAGCCTTCCGCCCAGGATTCTGTTTACGAATCTGCGCAAGCTCACGGCTCTTGATGCGAAGACAGGAAAACTCGACGTCGAATTCGGAACGAATGGAAGTGTGAATCTCGATATTCCGTACGTGGGCGTCCCGGCCATTTACAAGAACATCATCCTTATGGGATCCAATTTTTATGGCCCCGGCGAACGCCACATCGGGCCGCAGCTCAGCACGAGCAAGGGTGAGCTCGGCGACACGCACGCCTACGATGCGCGCACAGGGAAGAAGCTGTGGGATTTCCACACGATCCCGCGACCCGGTGAAGTCGGAAATGACACCTGGGGCAAAGACAGCTGGAAGGATCGTACCGGCAACAACGTGTGGTCATTCACACTGACTGTTGATGAGCAGCGTGGCATCGTGTATCTGCCGGTCAGCGGACCGGGCATGAATTATTACGGCGGCGACCGTCCGGGGAACAATCTGTTCGGGAATTCGACCGTTGCGGTGGATGCGTCGACCGGCAAGCTGAAGTGGTACTTCCAAAACATCCGCCACGAACTGTGGGACTACAATCTTCCGCCCGCGCCGGGACTGATCGACATCGTGAAAGATGGAAAAACGATTCCCGCGCTTGCGCAAGTCGGAAAATCCGGATTCATGTTCATCCTCAATCGTGAAACGGGCGAGCCCCTGCACGGAATCGATGAGCGTCCGCAGGCGAAGGCCGATGTGCCCGACGAATGGTACCCGGCAAGCCAGCCGATACCCAAAAAGCCCGGGCCGATTGCCCGCGTGAGCATGACAGCGAGCGATCTCGTCACGGCGCAAGATACCACGCCGGAGCATGCGGCTGCATGCAAGGAGCTATGGGATCGTGTGAAGTTCCGCAACGACGGTCCGTACACGCCGTGGAACTACCGTCCGAACGGCGGGCCGCCCAGCATCATCTTTCCAGGGATGACCGGCGGCGTGAACTGGGGCGGCACCGCGACCGATCCCAAGCTCGGATACATCTTTGTGAACTCGAAGGATGAGCCTTCGACGGGATGGATTCAGCCGAACCCGAAGTACAACGAATCCACTAAGGACACGGAGTTTCCGTATTCGCAAGTCGGCGGCGGATCGCTCTCGGCGCAGGCGAAAGATGCGAACGGCCAGTCGTATGGCACGCTTCCGTGCTTCCGCCCGCCATGGGCAAGCTTGATGGCGGTGAACGCTGCGACCGGAGAGTTTGCGTGGAGAGTTCCGCTGGGTGTGAATGACAGCATGCCGGAAGGGAAGAAAAATGTCGGCTCGCCGGGTTACGGTGGGCCGATGGTGACGGCGGGCGGCCTGGTGTTTATCGGGGCCACACGAGATCGGCGGTTCAGAGCGTTTGACTCCAAGACGGGGAAGGAACTCTGGTCCGTGCGGACCGACTACAATGTGACGGCGATCCCGATGACGTATCAGGGCAAGGACGGCAAGCAGTATGTCGCTGTGACTGCAGCGACGAGTGGCCAGGGCGGGAATGAGTCCCTGTTGGTGTTTGCATTGCCGTAAGGAAGAGAGGAAGAGACTTGTGATGGATTAACTATGAGTTGTTATTTGTTAAGTTTCGGGGACGCTGTTGCATTTAACAAATAACAATTCATAGTTAATCCATCATAAATCTCTGCTTCCTATTTTCCGGGTTCCCAGCCGGTCGGCGCGGGCACCCACCCGCGGCTCAGGTAGTCGGTCATCCCCAGCGTGAGCAATATCGCAAGCCACAGAAATCCCACCACCGCAAACACCCACAGATTTCGCGAGCCAACACGAATATGCATGAAGTACAGAATGATCAACGTCGCCTTCACGATCGCAATCCCAACCGCGGCAACGACAGTTAAATTTCCCAGATGCAAATACGCCGCGCCCACGGTCGCCGCCAGCAACACCATCAAGGCGAGATAGACCAACAAATACATCCCAGCCGACACTGTCTTCTCCGCCATCAGCTTCTCTCCACCAAATACAACAGTGGGAACAAAAACACCCACACGATGTCCACGAAGTGCCAGTACAGTCCCGCCATCTCCACCGGGTTGTAATACTCCGCTGTAAACTTTCCCCTCATCGCGAACACAATCAACACTCCCATCATCACAATCCCGATCACCATATGCAGCGCGTGCATCCCTGTCATCGCGAAGTAAAACGAAAAGAACAATTGCGCGTGCCGGCTGTCCGCCCCTTCAAACACAAACCCTTTTCCCGGCACGAGGTGCTCTTCGAACTTTTGAAAATACTCGTAGAACTTGATCCCCAGAAACCCGGCGCCCAGAACGATCGTCGCAAACAGGAATCCCACCAGACTGCGCCGCTTCCCACTGTGCGCAGCGTGCACCGCCATCGCCATTGTCAGGCTGCTCGTCAGCAGGAGTGCCGTATTCAGGGTCCCCAGCACGATATCCAGCCTCTGGCTGGACGCACCAAACACCATCGGGTACGACGACCGATACACCGCATATCCCAAAAACATTCCCCCGAAGAACATCACCTCCGTCGCGAGGAAGATCCACATGCCGACGGTCGCCGACTCCCTCTGCTGCACAGCGTCATCGAACTGCTCCGCTACCCGCGCCGCTACGTTAGACAAGGCTCACCTCCTCCGGCACCTCGTCATAGGCGTATGCCTCTTCCTGAACAACCGGCGTCTCTTCGAAGTTCTCCGTTGATGGCGGCGAGTCCGTGCGCCATTCCAGGCCTGTCGCGTGCCACGGATTCGTCCCGGCCACGCGCCCATACCGCAGCGACCAGAGCAGGTACACCAACGGGATCAAATACCCGATGCCCAGAATCGAGGCGCCTGCCGTCGACAGCACATTCAAAACCTGAAACTCGTCCGGATACGCGTAGTACCGTCGAGGCATTCCGAGATAGCCGAGGATGAACTGCGGGAAGAACGTCAGATTGAACCCGACAAAAACGATGAGAGCGGCCAGTCTCGCCCAGGTTTCCGGATACATCCGCCCTGTGATTTTCGGCCACCAGAAATGGATGCCCGCGAAGTACGCCATCACTGCCCCGCCCACCATGATGTAGTGAAAGTGCGCGATGATGAAGTACGTGTCGTGCACGTGGACGTCGACCCCGAGCGTCGCGAGGAAGAGCCCCGTCAAGCCTCCCATCGTGAAGAGTCCGATGAAGCCAAACGCGTAGAGCATCGGCGTCTGGTACGACACCGAGCCCTTGT
>Ga0157379_10005557_pt1 | contig 10832 bp, 6 predicted proteins | sample S25metaG_FD_121802 | JGI IMG/M metagenome (GOLD analysis project Ga0157379, IMG submission 121802) | Switchgrass rhizosphere microbial communities from Kellogg Biological Station, Michigan, USA - S2-5 metaG | ecosystem: Host-associated > Plants > Roots > Rhizosphere > Soil | place: USA: Michigan... | reverse complement strand
CGTGCGCGCGTTGCAGCAATAGCCGGGCTTTCGGTCGTGGGCCGTTCGAAAGGCCCGACCGAACGAGCGAACGCACCAACGTAGACCGAGCCTACGGACTCCAGCCCGTTTTCAGTACGTGTGCCACGACAACAGCATGTGGGATGGATCATGTCGATCCCTTTCAGCGAGCACTTCAGGGCGTGCTCTATGTGCACGGTAGATGGCAGACAATCGTCGATCAGCTCCGAGCGGCAAGCGAACGGGCCGGAGTCGAAATCCTCGTTGGCAGCGAGGTCGCCCCGGTGATCGCCGATCGACGGGTGCAGGGATTCAGTTGGCTGACGGCAGGGTTCACAGTGCACCAGTTGTGGTACTTGCCTGCGGTCCGCGGGAGGCACAGGCGCTCACGGGCGCCGCCGGTCAAAGGGGTGTGTTGGCAGCGGCGGCGGCCACCGATCCGGTGCAGATCTCCTGTCTCGGGGCGTCGCCAGCAGATTCACAATTCAAGTGGAGAAGGACGACGAGGGGCGCCTGAGCCACATCTACTGTGTGCTGGCTTCTCGCAAGTTGACCGCCGTGGCCGCTCCGCAGAACGCGAACCCATGAACAGCGGTCGTGACCGGCTTGCGGTGGACCTCCTCGCCGTCACTCTCTCCTCGCTTACCGGACGTCCTCGTCGCGCTCGCGACGGGGAGTGAGGAAGTGGTCGAGGACAAAATCAGCCACGTCACGACCCAGCTTCTGACCGGTGGTTTCGTCGAAGCGGAAATGTTGCCCGGCGAAGATGCGACTCAGCGCCGCTTCTTCTGCGGCCGCTGGAAGGCTCGTGAAAGATCGGACCACTCCGGGCAGCGCTTCAGAGGTCACTTCGAAGTCGAAGTGGTGCGGCGTCAACAGAGCGGTCAGAACCTCCGCCCCGGCGGCACTGATGACCGCATGAGCACCTGGATAGGACGGGTCGGGGGCGGTCTTGCCGCCCTGCGGCAACCAGTTGGGATCCGCCACTGTTTCGGGATTGGCGTCCGTATCGGCCGCCCGAATCGCCGTCACAGGACGCCAGAAATTGTACGTGTATTTGGCATCATAGAACGCGATCACACTGTCGGCGAGACTGAGGTTCAGCAGGGCAAACAGCCGCGCGTTCTGTGCCGTCGTCAGTTGATGTACCACGGACACCGTCTGGGCGATCTCGTTCCAATAGTTCTGAATCGCCCCGTTCCAAAAACGCCCGATCAGCACCTCATCCGGCGTGGCAGTCGTGCTGTCGGCGACCCCGAGTGATTCCACTTCGTTGAGAGCACGGCTGTACCTCTCGCTGGCCAGCGGCGGAGGAGGGCCGGGCCGGAAGAGGTTCGCGCGTGCCAAAGCAAAGGGCGTCACCTTGGACCAATGCGTGAATTGCGGTGGGAGCGGAAAATTCGGCGGTGTCGATTGGTAATCTCCTGGCGCATCGCCGAACACATACGGACTCGGCTGCGCATTCGAGCCGTCGTGGCTTCGCAGCGCCAGGATTCGTTCCGCAACCGCCTGTCCGATTCGGACACCACCAGAGTCTCCGTGATGTGTCATCTGTGCCAGCGAGTGCTGCCATTCGGCGTCGAGTGTGTTCTTGAACGCCGGATACAACGCCACGAGCACGTCGTGCGCCGCCGACACGGCGGCCGCTTCCGCTGAAGCGCCTCGCGGCACCTCTGCGACTCTCACCATGTACACGGCATGGGTCCGATCGATGGCATTGACGGCGTCATAGATGGCCGCGTGCATAATCGCAAAGCTGCGGGTGGGATGGATGGTTGCCGGCTGTGCGCCAGGAGTGCGAACAATGGACAACAGGATCCTGTTCCACTGCACGACGGGGTCGACCCACGAAGCCGCCAGGCTATCTCCGCCGCCGACGCGGCTGGCCAGAATGGCGCACGACACTGCAAGCGTGATCACGAATCTTCTCACGGTTAAACTCCTTCTGTAAGCGTTACGTGTCATTCGATCGGGAGAACAAGCGCGGAGGATGTCCCCCCATGTCTCTTTCCTCTCAATAATTCGTCGGCGGCCACGACACTGACGAGTCATCGAAGGCACGCGCCGGGTCCTCCGCTTCGGCACTCCTCGCCTATACAGACCACGCGCGTCACGGATCTATTCCCAATCGATGCCGACGGATGCGGGAAATAAACCTGTCGCGGATGCAGTCTTTAGGGAGACGATGACTTAGGTCGTTTGTGAGGACCCGTCACACGAATACGAAGACCCAGGAATAAACTCTTCTTCAAGCCGGTCTTCAGAGTGTCCATGAGGGACTCACGAATCCTGCGTTCGTCCGCTCATGGCACCGAGGTATCTCGATGGCGACGGTTTATGTACGTTGGACGATTGATGGGCTCGCCCGCGAAATAGCGGCGAGCGATGGCGTGGATATCCGAGAGGTGGAACCTTTTACCACTCTGCTGGTGCAGACGATGAATTCGCTCTACCGCATCATTCCGCTGGAGGCGGGTCGCTCGCGGATTTTGGTGCAGGGTGGACGATTTGTTCCGGACTTCGTCGAGGCCCGTCTGGTCGGCTCCACCTTCGGCGGAAGCTTTACGAAAAGGCACTGGATCGGCGGCGGGTTACGTATGGAGATTCACTCGGCCGAAGAACGCATCGTCACGTCGCCGGTCCGGAGCTTCAGGATCGAGCAGAACGCTGGGGTTTACAGCACGCAGTGACGAGCGTGGCGACCCTCTGATGCTGGGGTGGGTGGCCGCGACGGCCAGGAGTGGGAAGACACGAGGAGCGGGAAGCTTTTGGGCGATCAGCTTCCGAAGGTCAGCCGGAGCCGAAGGCTCAGCCCACGCCGGACCTGGGTTGCCGTGAGCAGGGACCGGGCGCCGGAGAACTCCGAGTGCACCTCGTCCAGGAGGTTCTGACCGATCGCCATGGCGGACGTGCGGCGGCTGAACCGCCACTCCATGCTGGCGTCGGCTCGTGTGTAGCTCTCCACCTGATACTGTTCGAGCCGACCGACGTAGAAGAGCGCCCCCGCGAGGGTGAGGCGGCTGGCCGGCGACCACGCTGACCGCAGCTGCCACTGCGTCTGCGGTGCCGCCCCATCTTCGCTCGCCGCCGTCGGATCCTGGCTCGATGGTGCCAGATGCGGCGTCAGATGGAAGGCCGAGTAGCTGCCGTCGAGACGCCACGACGGGACCGGCGTCCAGTGCCCCGCCACCTCGAGTCCGCGCGTCGTGGCGTCCAACTGGTTGTCGAACTGCGTGCCGACGAGAATTCGCGGAGACGGGATGAACTGTACGACGGGAGCTGAGACCTCCAGTGTCTGCAGCCTGGTGTAGCGGCCGCCGAATGCAGTGATATCAAGCGACGCGGCCCGCCCGATCTCGACTCGGTATCCAGCCTCGACGTCAACGAACCTCTCGGTGCTTGCGTCCGGGTTGCCCCGGAGCGACACGATCAAGGGTAACCCGCTGGCGGTCGGGACCGGGGGGTAGTCCAAGCGGACCGTCAGGTCGGTGAACGACGGCGTGCGAAGCGCCCGGGATGCCGCTGCCCACAGCCGTTGGCTTCGGCTCATCGTCCACATCACGCGGCCGGTGGGTTGCACGCCGACACCCGCGTGCGAGTCGTACTGCACCTGACTCCCGAGCGTCAGCTTCAGGCGGCTTCGCAGAAGCGCGATCTCGTCCTGCACGAAGCCAGTCAGCAGGGACGCCGTCTGATCGGCCGGATCCAACGACAGCCCCACGCTTCCCGTGGATCCCTCGGCGACAAACCGGTAACCAATGCCGGCCACCAGATCCTGGCGCGTCCCCACAGCGGTGTGATACTGCGCGTCGACGTCGAATCCCTGCCGGTCATAGTTTCCCAGAGGATCCTGGCGGGCTGTCGCGTCGACGAAGGACTGGACCTGCAGCGTTGCGCCGCTCGCGCGCGTGTGCGTCCAGCGGGCGAGCAGATGACCGTTCTTCTGATACGACGGGTCAGCTATCACAGGTGCGAGCGCGGCGGTCACGGGATCGAGATTGGCCCACAGTTCGTGGAAGCGGCCTGCCTTGAAGTCGCCGTCCAGCATCAACGCATCGGGCTTGCCGCTCCAGTCTGCGCGGAAGCCCGTCGTCACGCCGCGGGAGTCATCGTCGGCGCGCACGCCCGGTGCCAGGCTCGAGTCGCTCATGCCGGTCCACTGCGCGAACAGACGGTAGTGCATCGTCCCGGCCGCCCCGCCATAGCGGGCCGCCCCTTGTGTCCCCGACGTGCCGCCGTCGGCGCGGATCAGGCCGCCCTGCGTGTCGGCCGCCGTCTTCGTGACGATGTTGATGACGCCGTTGACGGCGTTGGCGCCCCACATCGCGGCGCCGGGACCACGCGTGACCTCGATCCGCTCGATGTCGTCGACGATCACCTCTTCGGCGTCCCAGAAGACGCCGGCGCTGAGCCGGTTGTACACGGTGCGACCGTCGATGAGGACAAGCAGTTTGTTCGCGTAGACATTGTTGAATCCACGTACGGATACGGCCCATCGGTTGGCGTTGATCTGGGCGACGTCCAGTCCGGGCGCCAGCCGCAGCAGGTCGGGGATTGTCCTCATGCCCGAGCGGAGGATGTCGTCACGTGTTATCACGAAGACCGCCGCGGCCACGTCTCCGGCAGGCTGCTCCTTCCGGGAGGCCGAGATAATCCGGATGTTCATGAGGTCTTCGAGCGCTAACCCGACGAGATCCTGCGGGTTCGTTTGCGCGAGGCCAGACGATGGGACGGACAGGAGCGTCACGACAAGAAACAGAAGCCGGGCTGCCGGGCATCGACGGCCAGCAGCGGGTTGAAGAGCTGCGCCGTCTGGCTCGTGGGGGGCACGCTGGTATGGCACGCCCGAGCTTAACGCCGCCGCATCGGTTCTAAACTGTTCAAAAGGAAACAACGGTGCGAATTGCCGTGAACGGTCGATGTGTTTGCTGACCTTGGCAGATTTCGCGATCGCCTCGCGGAGGCCACTCTCGCTCACGCTCTCCAAGTGACAAGACGATAGGATCGTCTCTGGGGCCTTGGTCGACAAGGAGGCTTCTGGTGACTCTGCGGTCAGTCAGTCCCCTTTAGCCGCGTCCACGTTCTTATTTTTGGCGTGCTGGGAGAGGGCAAGACGCGGCGGCAGCGGTCACCGTCAAAGCAAAAGCTACCGACGTTCGCATCAGTCGCCGCTATTAGCAACTTTCCGAGCTGCACGTTTCCTAAGCCGTACCTCGATCAGGTCGCCAATCGGCTGTGCCATCACTTCTGCAAGCCGGCGATTCCCTCGAGGATTCAGCCACATCATTTGACTGAACCAGACGGCGTCCCACTTTCCGCCGGACAAATACAGATTGTCGAGATACCGGAATTGAGGCTTGGCCGAGAACGGAGCGAGCGCCTGCCGGACGCGTGTCTGCTGCTCAAGGTGCGCCGGCTCTCCGATATACGGCTGCGACGCAAACAGAACGTCCCGGCCTTCGGCGAAGCGTGCCTGGACGAAGTGGAGGACGTTGGCCTCGTACACTCCGTACGACGGGGGCGCCGCGATCATCGCATTCTGACTCGCGAACGGCTTGGTGGTTTGTTGAAGTTGAAGTACTACTCCGAAGCGCCGCGTGATATTCGACCGAGTCCTGCGTTCATTCGTGCCGCGGCTCCCTCATCTTCGGGAGTTCTTCACTATGGTTCGACACATCACGTTGAGTCTCATTGACGTGCCGAATCGGGGCTGGCAACACCGCCCTCATGTGACGATGTCCGACTGCCTGCGGACCGATCGACTTAATGGACACGACGGCGTCGGGCAGTCAATCACTGGCCGGAAGGTTCGAGGCACTACTTCGTTCCGGCAGCGAGTGGGCCCCGGAATTCCGGCGGCTGCTCCCGGTGTTTGGTGACTTTTTCATAGGCGGAGGCAATCCGCAGCAACGTCGGTTCCCCAAATGGGCGCGCAGCGAAGTCCACGCCCACCGGCAGCCGCGCTGCCAGCGGACCGACCAGTCTGGTGCCCGTGCCGTCGGCCGAAGCCGCGTCGGGCACGCGGTCGTAGACCTGCTTCGTGAAGCCCGCTGGCACGCTGATCGCGGGGAACCCCTGCTGCCCGAACAGAGTCCAGTGGGCCTGGTTCCTGCCGTTCACAGCCGGCTCCTCCGGCGCCTGAATCTTCTGGGGCGGAATGTTGTTGGTCGGATACACGAACGCGTCCAGATTGAGATCCGCCATGCACGACATGATGACCTGCTGAAACGCGAACCGCTGCGCCAGGCGATCGGCCATGTCCAACTCCCGGTCCCCATTGCCGCCGCCATTACCCGGGCGGGCCGGCCCATAGGGAGACACGGTGCTGATGTTCGGGCTCGACGCTGCGAAGACCGGATCGACAATCGGCTTGGTTGCCGCATTCGCGTCGCGCGTCGTCTTGATCGCCGCATCGTTGCGATCGTGCAGGTACCGCTCTCGCCAGTAGGCCATGTCACCGGTCGCTGCGACGGCGCCGAGACTGCGAATCGAGATGCCGTCGGGAACGAGCTCGGGATGCGCCGCGAGCTCGACCAGCTTGGCGATGTGATCGGCGGTGGGTTTGCCTTGATCATCGACCGGGAACAGATCCGGGTGCTGGCGAGTAAAGAGCTTCCCGAAGGCCTGCGGCACATATTTCTGGAAGCACTGGGTGAGGAGCGCACCGCCGGCGCCGGGGTCGACGATCATGGCGCCGGTACGGCCTAGATCCGCGACCGCCTTGTCGACAACGCCGATCACCTCTTCATCCCGTTTCGAGAACAGGCGCAGGTCCATGTATTCCCGGATGACGCCGATCCGGATGCCGTCGAGCCGGGCGCCGGTCGCGAAGCTCGCATACGGCTGCGCCGGTTCGCGCCCGATGCTGAAGGCCGTGAAGGGATCCCGGGCGTCGTAGCCCACCACCGCCGCCAGCACCTTCGCCGTGTCCTCCACCGTGCGGCAAATGGGCCCTTCACGTACGTTCACACCAGGACCGTTCATCCCGGCGCGGCTGATGAGTTCCTGCGTCGGCGACAAGCCGACGACGTTGCTCGAGGAGGAGGGAATGCGGATCGACGTTCCAGTCTCTTCGCCGATGGCGCACGTCACCAGGTTCGCCGCCACGCCGACCGCCGACCCGGAGCTCGACCCGCGCGGCGTCCGCTCTGTGTCGTACGCATTGCAGACCGTTCCGCCGAACGCGCTGCGCGAATTGAAACCGCCGCGATTGGCCTTGGCCAGAATGATCGCCCCGGCTTTCCGAAGGCGCGCGACGACGGTCGAATCGTGCGGCGGCCGATCGTTCGCATACGCGATATCGGCACCGTTGGTGGTGCGCATGTCGAACGTGTCGAACTGGTCCTTGATCGCGACCACCACGCCTTGGAGGGGCCCGACGAGTTTGCCCGTCCGGGCGAATGCCCGGTCCTGCTCGCCGGCAGTCTCGAAGGCGTCCGGCATGGCCGGATCGTTGTCCAGCGCGTCCGTCATGCTGCGCGACTTGTGATCGTCCAGGTCCCAAGCCTTGCGCGCGGCCGGGCGCAGATTCAATGTCCCGAGCGCGTTCAGCTGCCCTGCGTGGGCGATCGCCGAAATCGGTCCGAGCAGCCCTTCCGGCTGGTTTACACACGTCCCGTCGTACGCCTTGATGCGCGTCAGGTACAACTTGACGATGTCGGTCGTCGTGACTTGCTTGCTCAGGATGGCTTTCTGGATCTCGGCGATCGTCGCTTCTTCGATATTGAACGGCGCCTTGCCGGTGGCCGCCGCGGCCACAGGGCCACGGGTAGATATCAGGATCAAGCATCCAATTGCGGCGCTGACCGCCCAAGAGCCATGGAACGTCTTCTTCACCGGGCTCATCTCATCACCTCCAATTGCGGTCGGCCGACATCCCTACTTGGTGCCCGCCGCCGCCGGGCCGCGAAACTCGGCTGGCGGCTCCCGATGCCTCGTGACCCTCTCATAGGCCGACGCGATCCGCAGCAGCATCGGCTCTCCGAACGGCCGCGCCGCGAAATCCACGCCCACCGGAAGACGCGCTGCGACCGGTCCGACCAGGCGGGTGCCCGTGCCATCCGCCGAGTTCGCTTCGGGCACGCGGTCGTAGACCTCTTTCGTGAAGCCACCCGGCACCGAGATCGCCGGGAATCCCTGCTGGCCAAAGATGACCCAGTGCGCCTGGTTGCGGCCGTTCACCGCCGGCTCTTCGGGCGCCTGAATCTTCTGGGGTGGGATGTTGTTGGTCGGGTAGACGAAGGCATCCAGACTGAGATCCGCCATGCATGACAGGATGACCTGCTGAAATGCGAAGCGCTGCGCCAGGCGCTCGGCCATGTTCAGTTCTCTCGGCTCCTGTCCATTGCCTCCGATCGCGCCCCCGCCGCCGTTGCCGGTGCGAGCCCTCGCGCCGTAGGGGGTCGCCGTGCTGATACTCGCTCCTGATGCCGTGGCCACAGGATCGACAATCGGTGTTGTCGCCGCGGTCGCCTCGCGCGCGGTCTTGATCGTCGAGTCGTTGCGATCGTGCAGATACAGCTCTCGCCAGTAGGCGCTGTCGCCGATCGCCTGCACGGCTCCACCGAGGTCGCGAATCGAGATGCCGTCCGGAACGCGTTCGGGATGTGCCGCGAGCTCGACCAGGGTGGCGATGTGGTCGGTTGCGGGCTTGCCGCGATCATCGACCGGGAACAGATGGGGATGTTGCTGGGTGAAAAGTTTGCCGAAGGCTTGCGGCACGTATTTCTGGAAGCACGCCGTGAGAAGCGCGCCCCCGGCGCCCGGGTCCACGATCGTCGCGCCGGTGCGACGCAGATCCGTGACCGCCCGATCCACCACGCCGATCACCTCCTCGTCCCGTTTCGAGAACAACCGCACGTCCATGTATTCCCGGATGACGCCGATGCGCACGCCGTCGAGCCGCCCGCCGCTCGCAAAGCTCGCATATGGTTGCGTCGGCGCTCGTCCGATGCTGAACGCCGTGAACGGGTCCTTGGCGTCGTAGCCCACTACCGCCGCCAGCATCTTGGCGCTGTCTTCAACCGTGCGGCAGATCGGCCCTTGCCGCACCTGCACGCCGGGTCCGTTCATGCCGGCCCGGCTGATGAGTTCCTGCGTCGGCGACAGCCCGACGACGTTGCTCGACGACGAGGGGACGCGGATCGACGTGCCGGTCTCTTCACCGATCGCGCACGTCAGGAGGTTCGCCGCGACCCCGACCGCCGACCCCGAGCTCGACCCGCGCGGCGTCCGTTCCGTGTCGTAGGCGTTGCACACCGTGCCGCCGAACGCGCTGCGGGAGTTGTAGCCGCCGCGATTGGCCTTGGCCAGGATGATCGCGCCGGCCTTCCGAAGCCGCGCCACGACCGTCGAGTCGTGGGGTGGCCGATCGTTGGCATAGGCGATCTCCGCGCCGTTGGTCGTGCGCATGTCGAACGTGTCGTACTGATCCTTGATTCCGACCACCACGCCCTGCAGCGGGCCCACCAGGTTCCCGGTCCGCGCGAATTCCTGGTCTTGTTCGGCGGCGGTTTCGAGCGCGTCCGGCTGCGCCGGATCGTTGTCGGCCGCGTCCGTCATGCTGCGCGCCTTGTGGTCGTCGAAGCCCCAGGCCTTGCGAGATGGCGGCCGCAGATTGAGCGTGCCGAGCGCGTTCAATTGCCCCGCATGAGCGATCGCGGAAATCGGGCCGAGCAGCCCCTGCGGCTGATCCACGCACGTACCGTTGTAGGCCTTGATGCGCGTCAGATAGAGCTTGACGACATCAACCGTCGTGACCTGCTTGCTCAGGATCGCCTTCTGAATGTCGGCGATCGTCGCTTCTTCGATCGTGAACGGGGCTTTACCTGCACCACTCACGGTCACGACACTGGCGCCGGACACGGCCACCAGGCACGCCGCCGCAACGCCGACCCCACACCAGCGACGGAACCTGCTTTCGACGCAGCGCATCTCGTTCTCCTTCTGGACAACTGTTCTCGACAGCGCGGGCTCAGGGCTGTGGGGGGAGCGGACCGAACTCCGGCGGTGGAAGTCGGTGCTTGGTCGCCGCCGTGTACGCCGAGCCCAGCCGGAACAACAGTGGCTCGTCGAAGGGTCGCGCCGCGAAGTCCATTCCGATCGGCAGCTTCGCGGGTGTTGGACCCACGAGGCGCGTCCCGTCAGGAGACGCGGTATCGACCACGCGATCGTAGACCTCGGTCGTAAAGCCGGCCGGCACGGTCATCGTCGGGAAGCCCTGTTGACCGAAGACGGTCCAGTGATACCCGGCGCGGTTATTGACAACGGGCTCCTCCGGCTGCTGGATCTTGAGCGGCGGCACGTTCATCGTCGGATAGACGAGAGCGTCGAGATGCTGCTCGGCCATGCAGCGCAGGATCAGCTCCTGAAACGCCACGCGCTGGAGCATCCGTTCCTGCATGTTGAGCTCCATCGCCTCGGCCTGAGGACCTCCTGCGCGTGCGCCGACTCGTGCGCCACCACGCGTCACGGCAAGAAACTGCGGGTCTTGAATCGTGTTGGCTTTCGTGGTCATGTCGCGCCCGGTCCTGATCGCGGTATCGCCGCGCTGCCGGACGTAGAGGTCCCGCATGTACTGGCCTTCGCCCTCAGCGGCCGCCGGCCCGAAACTGCGGATCGTGACCGCGTTGGGCACGAGCGAGGGGTTCACGGCCATGTCGACGAGGGTCGTGATGTGGTCGGCCGTCGGCTTGCCCTGCGCATCCACCGGGAAGAGCGCCGGGAGCTGCCGGGTAAAGAGCTTGCCGAGCGCCTGCGGCGCGCTCTCGTTGATACACGACTGGAACAACGCGCCCTCCGGTCCTGGATCCACCATCGTCGCGCCGAGCTCG
>Ga0157379_10005555_pt1 | contig 10834 bp, 6 predicted proteins | sample S25metaG_FD_121802 | JGI IMG/M metagenome (GOLD analysis project Ga0157379, IMG submission 121802) | Switchgrass rhizosphere microbial communities from Kellogg Biological Station, Michigan, USA - S2-5 metaG | ecosystem: Host-associated > Plants > Roots > Rhizosphere > Soil | place: USA: Michigan... | reverse complement strand
TATATTGATAAGAAGTGGTAATGTATCCATGCAGATAGGAGATAAACATTACCCGGCTGCCGCAGGCGATCTTATATTTCTGCCAACCGGGGTACCGCACGCGCTGGAAAACACCGGCAGCGGCACCACTACCTATTTCGCTTTTCAATGGCAATAGTAAATACAATCCCGCCTGTTGCTACAGGTATAGGCAGCAAGATGCCGGTAAATAACGTCTTAAAAACGGATTTAATTCTATTACTACCTTAATTTTTACTGGATTATTAATGTATCTTAATCTGTCTTTTATATTAAAACAGTGAATCTTTCACTGTATTAACGATTGTATACAACGGCATTAATATTTAGCCGGCTTTATATGAAAAGTATATGCACACTTTTGTTCCTGGCCCTCTTTTTTGCGGCTGATGCCCAGCAGTCACTAACGGATACAGCTTTTTATACCCAATCGATTAATAATGCGCTGGCGGCCTATAAAAAACAGGTGCAGGACAATCTTCATATTTTTAACGGCATTGAGTACCTGCGCAGCAGCCACGGTGTAAAAGGGACACCTTTTTTCGAAGCTGATAGTCTTTTGCCCGGGTCGGTTTTTTATGATGGCAGGCTGTATGAAGATCTCCCCCTGCATTACGATGTAGTAACAGACGATGTAGTTATAGAAAATTACACGAAAAATAATGAGATGAAGCTGGTGCCTGAAAAGCTGGTTTATTTTTATATTGCGCAGCATTTGTTTATTCGTATTACCGCCGACTCTCTGTTACCTTCTTTTATAACCACAGGCTTTTACGAGAAATTATATGATGGCAAATTATCCGTATTTGCCAGGCACCAGAAAATCCGCAAACAATCGGTCAGTGCTTTGGAAAATGAAGCGAAGTACATTGAGTACAACTACTATTTTGCATTCATCAACAACACATTTTATAAAGCAGGAGATAAGAATGAATTCCTGGCATTGATGGCGGACAAAAAAGACGACATCAGGAAATACATAAAAGATAACAAAATTAATTTCAATAAGAAACGCGAAGCATCAATGGTGCAGGTAGCGGAGTATTATTCTCAATTAAAAAATTGAAATGCGTTATTGCTGTCAGAGATTTGCAGGGTGCCTGTTATGGGCTTTTGCGTTTTTCCTTGTCCGTGGCCAGGATACTACGCGCATTACGGCAGATTTCAACGGCAGTACTTTCCAGGAATTTGTACAAAGCATAGAAACCACCACCCGGTATCACTTCTATTACGACAGGGAAGAAACAGATAGTCTTATTGTTACCGCAAAAGTTATGCGCAGCCCGTTGCCGCAATTGCTTGACAAGGTTTTTCAAAAAACATCCTTTCATTACGCTATTGATGCGGCCAACCGTGTCTTTATAACAAAAAGGGCTATTGTAAATACCGAACTACCGGAAGATTTTTTCAATCCTGCAAAAGCCGGCATTATTGCAGATGATAAGAAGGATTTGACGGACGGTGTTTTACCAAAAGAAAAGATCAAAGCTGCTGCAGAAAACAAATTATTTATAATTGGTATTAAAAGCGGCAAAGACAATAAAGCCAATGCATCCCTGGCCGGCTATGTAAGAGATATTAAAACCGGTGAGGGAATCATCGGTGCGTCTGTTTACCTGGATACGCCGGCCATAGGGGTCAATACAGATCAGTTTGGTTATTACTCGCTCACGCTTACAAAAGGCAGGCATGTTCTTACGATAAGCAGTGTTGGTATGAAGGATGCAAAACGGCAGGTGCTGGTAAATGCCGACGGGAAACTGGATATAGAATTACAGGAATATATCGGTACGCTTAAAACAGTAATTGTTTCTGCAGAAAAAAAATCCAATACAAGAGGTCTGCAGATGGGGGTAAGTAAATTAAATATAAAACTTATCAAGCAGGTGCCTGTAGTTTTTGGCGAAGCTGATATATTAAAAGTTGTACTGGCCCTGCCGGGCGTTACTTCTACCGGCGAGGCAAGCAATGGGTTTAATGTTCGTGGTGGTTCAACCGATCAAAACCTGATTCTTTTTAATGATGCTACCATTTATAATCCCAGTCATTTGTTTGGTTTTTTTTCTGCCTTTAATCCCGATGTTGTGAAAGGGATAGAATTATATAAAAGCGCTATTCCGGAAAAATATGGCGGCAGGCTTTCGTCTGTACTGGATGTGTCTTTGCAGGATGGAAATAAAAAACAATGGACAGGTTTGGCCGGCATTGGACCGCTAACCGGCAAATTCACGCTCCAGGGACCGCTGATAAAAGAAAAGACTTCCGTTATAGTGGGCGTGCGTACCACCTATTCCAACTGGTTGCTGAATACGGTACCATCTGATGCCTATAAAAACAGCAGGGCTAATTTTAATGATGCCAATATCCGCATCAGCCATTATATTAATGAAAAGAATACGCTGTTTCTTACCGGTTATATCAGCAACGATAAGTTTAACCTTAACAATGACACTACGTATAAATATGGCAATAAAAACATTAATCTTAAATGGAAACATAATTTCAACAATACATCCGGTGTTGTTTTTACGGCGGGCATAGATCACTATGAATACAGTATCACCAGCGTAGAAAATAAAGTGAATGCGTTTAAACTGGGTTTTAATATCAACCAGGATTATTTCAGGGCCGATTTCAGTTACACCCCTAATTACAGGCATGTAATCAGTTATGGGTTCAATACGATTTTTTATAAGCTTCATCCCGGTTCTTTTACACCCGCTAATGAGCAATCGCTCGTTGCGCCTAATATATTATCTGCAGAACAGGCCCTGGAAAGCGCACTGTACCTGGGCGATCAATACAGCATCAACTCCAGGTTGTCGGTAAACGCAGGTATACGATATGCAATGTTTAACTACCTGGGCCCGCATAATATCAATAATTACGCTGATGGGTTACCGATAGATACCGCTACCATTATGAGTACCAGCAGCTATGGCTCTGGCAAGTTTATTAAAACTTACCAGGCCCCGGAAATACGTATTGCATTGCGGTATGCCCTTTCAGACAGCACATCCATTAAACTAAGCTTTAATACCCTGCAGCAATACATTCATTCTTTGTCCAATACCGTAAATGTATCACCAACAGATATCTGGAAGCTAAGCGACCCGCATATAAAACCACAACAGGGCAAACAAGTTTCGCTTGGTGTATACAGGAACTTTAAAAATAATACTATTGAAACTTCTGTAGAAGTATACTACAAGCAAACAAAAAATTTTCTTGATTACAAAAGCGGCGCTCAGCTGCTGCTGAACAGCCATATAGAAACAGATGTCATTAGCACAAGAGGGAAAGCATATGGCATTGAATTTTTAATAAAGAAAAATAGCGGGAAGCTAAATGGCTGGCTTAGTTATTCCTTCTCCAGGACTTTTTTGCAGGCCGATGACGCGCTTGCTGGCCAGACAATTAACAGGGGCGCCTATTACCCTGCCAGTTTTGATAAGCCGCACAATGTAAACTTTATCGGTAACTACCGGTTTTCTCACCGTTACAGCATATCAATGAATATTGTTTACAGTACGGGAAGACCTATTACCCTGCCTATTGGTGTATTCACCCTGGGTGGTTCCAATTCATTACTTTATTCGGACAGGAACCAATACCGGATCCCTGATTATTTCCGCACCGATTTGTCGGTAAATATTGATGGCAACCATAAACTGAAACAGCGGTTTCACAATTCATGGTCTTTTGGCGTATATAATGTAACGGGTCGTCAAAATCCCTATTCAGTTTATTTTGTTCAGCAAAATGGTAAAATAAATGGGTACCAGTTATCCATATTCGGGACGGCCATTCCATTTATAACCTATAATATTAAATTTTAACAATGGCCATGAAGTATGGAGGGATGCCTATATTATGGATGTTGATGTTTGTGACAGCGGCACAATGCAGAAAGCCATATATACCTGCGATACTTGTGAAAGGCGATAAATACCTGGTAGTGGACGGCTTTATTAACAGCAGCCCTGGCGGTATAACGCGCATCTTTTTATCGCGCACAAAAAAACTGACAGATACTGTGGTAAATATACCCGAACGGGGAGCAACAGTAGCCATACAAAGCGCAGCAGGCAACACCTATGCCCTGCAGGAAGCCGGTACCAATGGCCGTTACATAAGTGATGCATTGACGCTGGACAATAAAGGACAGTACAAAATTGTGATTGCCACGGCCGGTAACAACCAATACCAGTCTGACTTTGTTTCAGTGAAACAAACACCACCAATAGACAGCATTGTATGGCGGCAGGACAATAAAGGCATAAACTTGTACGCAAACACGCACGATCCGCTAAACAATACCAGGTATTACCGGTGGCAGTATGTACAAACCTGGGAGTATCATTCACAACTGGAAACAGTGTGGGGCGTTGAAAATGGGTTGGCTTATTTAAGAACGCCGGAACAACAGGTTCATATTTGTTACACTACAACGCCCTCCACAAACATCTTAACGGGCACCTCTGCCTCACTGGCACAGGACAGGATCAGCGATGCATTGCTGGGAAGCATTGCACAAAATGATTCAACACTGAACTACCGGTCAAGTTTCCTGGTACAGCAATATGCGCTTACACCGGCGGCCTATTTTTATTGGCAAATCATTAAAAAGAATTCAGAAGAGCTGGGCAGTCTTTTTGATTTGCAGCCTTCGCAGCTGGAAGGAAATATCCATAGTATTGACAATGCCAGCGAGCCGGTGGTGGGCTATATGAGTGCTACCAGCCAGCAGGAAAAAAGAATTTTTATTAATAACGCCGATTTGCAAAACTGGCAACCTGCTGCAGGTTCGTATAGCTGCACGGTGGTGGAGGTGCCGCAGAACCCTAACAACTTTTTAATAGTCAATTATCCGGACACCAGCTATGCGCCCTGGTATTATGTATCAATGGGCCCGCTGAAACTGGCAAAGAAAGCGTGTGTGGATTGTACGCTGAGCGGGGGAGTAAATATAAAACCTTCTTACTGGTAAACGGCTGCTTTTTATGGAGCAATAATGCGAACAGTTTAAAATTGAGTGTATAATTAACAAATGCTGAATTGAGTAAGTCTTTTGGTAAATATTATCTGGTTATAGTAATGGGATTTTCTGTACTTACCTGCAGAAAGCCCTACCAGCCGGCTGTTTTAACCAAAGGGGATAGCTATTTGGTAGTGGACGGATTTATTGATACCAGCCCCGGGGGGATAACAAATATTCTGTTGTCACGAACAAAAAATCTTACAGACACCGTGATAAATATTCCTGAACGGGGGGCTAAAGTATCGATACAAAATACAGCCGGCACCATGTACGCTTTACAGGAGCAGGGTAGCAACGGCAACTATCTAAGCACACCGCTGCAGCTTAATAATGGCGGTCAGTATAAAATACTTGTCAGCACAGCCGCTGGCAGACCATATGCATCCGACTGGGTATCGCCAAAGAAAACCCCGGCTATCGACAGCATAAACTGGATACAGGATTCGCTGGGTGTGCATCTCTTTGTAAACACACACGATCCTTTAAATAACACACGGTATTACCGCTGGCAATATGTTGAAACATGGGAATACGATTCGCAACTGGAAACACCCTGGGGATTGAAAGGCAATACTATCTACGTCAGGGATCTGAACGACCTGGTGCATGTGTGTTATACCACCACGCCTTCAACAAAAATATTATTGGGCACTTCAGCGGCACTCAGCCAGGATGTTATTAGCCTGGCCAGGCTTTTTACTATTCCGTTAAATGATACCACGCTGGCGCACCGAATGAGCATACAGGTAAAACAATTTGCACTAACCCCGCAGGCATATGCTTACTGGCAAATCATTCAAAAGAATTCCGAAGCGTTGGGCACACTGTTCGATTTGCAGCCCTCGCAACTGGAAGGTAATATTCATTGCCTCGACAACAGCAGTGAACCTGTTGTAGGTTTTATGACAGCAGGCACGGTAGAAGAAAAAAGAATCTTTATCAGTGTATTCGATCTGAAAGACTGGAAGTCGCCAGACGGAAGCTATAGTTGTTTGATTAAAGAAACACCCACCGATCCGGTTGATTTTTCAAGGTGGACTTTCCCTGACAGTACCTACCTGCCCTGGTATTTTTCAGGACCAGTGTTGCGGGTGGCAAAAAATATTTGTATTGATTGCAGGCTGAGCGGTGGAACTACTGTTAAGCCTTCTTTCTGGTGATTGAATCAATTTAAAATTTTTGAATGAGAATGACGGGTGAATATAAATGGATAATCAATTGTTGCAGTATTTTGCTTACCGGTCTGACCGGTTTTTCACAGCCTGCCGGTGCGGATATGGTGAAAGAAAAATTCAACCAGTACCAGCTTAACGCGTTGCAGGAAAAAGTTTTTGTGCATACAGACAAGACTTTTTACCTGGCTGGTGAAATTATCTGGTTTAAGATATACTGCGTAGACGAATCATTCAACAAACCCGCCGGCATCAGCAAAGTAGCATATGTTGAAATTATCAGCGAGGATCAGCGGGCCGTTATGCAGGCAAAAATTGCAATGGCCGATGGGGCAGGCAACGGCTCGCTCATTATTCCATCCTCATTGGCTTCCGGCATTTATAAATTGCGTTCTTATACCAGCCGTATGCAGAATTTCAATGCCAATTATTATTTTGAGCAACCGCTAACAATTGTTAACACACTAAAATCATCGCCATTAAAAAAAAGCACATCTCCTGTTTATCATGTTGATTTTTTCCCCGAAGGCGGCAACCTGGTGAATGGCATTGAATCAGTAGTAGCATTTAAGGTGACCGATCAGTATGGAAGCGGTGTACAGTCAACCGGTATCATCGTAAACGGCAAGGATACCATTAACCGGATACAAACATTGCATTTGGGAATGGGGAGTTTTTTACTGCTGCCGCAGAAAAATGCGGCTTACCAGGCGATATTAAAAATAAACGATACAACAATAGTCCAGTACCTGCCCCGGGCTTACGAACAGGGATATGTAATGAATATAACGAACGACGAGTCTGCCAACCTGCTAACGGTAACGGTAAATGCCAGCAATCAGCTGAACAATTTACCTGTATTTCTTTTTGTACATACCCGGCACCTGGTAAAAGAAGTTATTGCTGCAACAACCGCCAACGGGAAGGCGGTCTTTAAAATAAATAAGGACAAGTTGGGCGATGGTATATCGCATTTTACTGTTTTTAACGCAGACAGACAACCGGTCTGCGAAAGATTATTTTTTAAAAAGCCGGTCAATAAGCTGATTGTTCACTCAGCAACTGATCATAAAACATATGCAACCAGGGATAAGATAAATATTGCACTGCAGGCAACAGATTTGGCAGACAAGACCGTGGCCGCAGATATGTCCGTGGCTGTTTTTATGATAGATTCTTTACAACCTGCAAAGTATGAAGACATACACGCCTGGCTGATGCTGCAATCTGAACTGGCCGGCAAAATAGAATCACCTGAATATTATTTTAACGACAGCAGTGCAGCAGGCACAGAAGCATTGAATAATTTAATGCTTACACAGGGATGGAGGCGGTTTAAATGGGAAGATGTACTTACCGGTAAACTACCCACCTTTGAATTTATTACAGAAAACGAGGGGCCGGTGATTAGCGGTACTGTTACAGACAGGAAAACCGGGTCGCCGCAACAAAATATACTTACCACACTCACCATACCGGCAGAAAACTTTGAACTGCGCAGTGCGGTAAGCAGTGCCGGCGGGAATATAAAATTCAACGTAAACGATTTTTATAGCGGCAATGAAATTATTCTGCAAACAGTAAATGCGGCAGACAGTGCAGTAAAAATAAATATTGCCAGTCCTTTTTCCGATAAATTTTCGTCTTCACCATTTGCACAATTCACAATGCCGGCCATTTGGAAGGATCAGCTATTGTACCGCAGTATTAATACACAGGCCGACAATGCCTATTTAATTGATCAGAAAAAAAATGCCTTTGACCAACCCACTGTTGATACCAATGTGTTTTATGGTAAGGCAGATAAACAATATTACCTGGACGACTATACCAGGTTTATAACCATGGAAGAAGTGATGAAGGAATTTGTAATTGATGTACGGGTCAGAAACCCGTCAACAGGCTACCAGTTCAGAGTTGTAAACGGCACGTATAAGAGTTTTTTCGACCAGCCGCCCCTGGTTTTAATTGATGGCCTGCCGGTTAATAATATTGATAAAATAATGGCTTTTGATCCCTTAAAAATTAAAAGGATTGATGTGGCCACCCACCGGCACTTCCTGGGTCCGCTGATATGCGATGGAATTGTGAGCTATAAAACCTACCAGGGAGATTTGGGCGGATACGAATTGGATCCCAATGCCGTGGTGATTGAATATGAAGGCCTGCAACGCCAGCGTCAGTTTTATTCGCCAGTGTATGAAACCAACGTACAAAAGGAGAGCCGTGTTCCCGATCTAAGAAATCTATTGTATTGGTCGCCTTCAGTAAAAACTACTGCGGATGGTAAACAGCAATTATCTTTTTATGCTGCAGATATAAAGGCCGGTTTTGCAATCGTTGTGCAGGGTATAACAGCCGATGGCTTGTCCGGCAGCAGCGTTATAACTTTTTCAGTTGACAAATGACCAGGTTGTATCCTGCAGCAAAAAAATATACTTTCTTTCTATGCTATGCACTTAAGTGGCCCGGGCGCATATTAAGACGCGTCTGAACCCGAAAGGCGATAAGGAAATTTTTCTTCTTCCAGCTTACCCTTTGCTATATTGCCTGTTCCTTTTACCGCCACCATTGTTATAATAGCCGAAAGAAAAAGTGAGCCTGCCATAAAAATATAGGAAGCGCTGAAACTTTGTGTATGATCTTTCAGGTAGCCGACCAGGTAGGCGCCTGCAAATGAGCCCAGCGCTCCAAAACTGTTGATGAGTGCAATGGCACCACCTGAAACATTCTTTGGCAAAATTTCTGTAATAATGGCAAAGAACGGGCCGTAAGGCGCATACATGGCGCCCCCCGCAATGATCAATAAAACAAATGACAACCAGAAATTGCCGGTGCCCACCATATACGAACTATAAAAAGCAATGGCGCCAATTAAAAGAAAGGGCCAGATAAATATTTTTCTGTTGAGTGTTTTGTCTGAGAAATACGAGACGCTAATCATTCCGGCAATTGCAAGCACGTAGGGCACTGCAGAAAGCCAGCCGGTTTTTACAATATTTGCATCGGGTGCTGCATTCAGGATAGATGGCAACCACATTACAAAACCATATACGCCTATGCTCCATAAAGCATATTGCAGGCAAAGCAAAATGACTGTTTTGGATTTAAATGCAGCTGCATAGTTTTTAACTGGTTTGATGCCCTGTTGCTCCAGGTGCAGGGCGTTTTCTAAATCCTGCTTTTCCGTATCTGTCAGCCATTTGGCATTTTTGGGTGCATCTTCTACCAGCATCCACCAGAAGAATGCCCAGATAATGGCGGGTAAGCCTTCATAAATAAACATCCACTGCCAGCCAACCGCATGTATTAAATAGCCCGATAAAATTGACATCCACAATATGGTGACCGGATTGCCCAGGATCAAAAATGTGTTGGCGCGCGAACGTTCCGATTTTGTAAACCACCTGCTCAAAAATATCAGCATAGCGGGCATAACGGCACTTTCAACCACGCCCAGCATAAACCGGATTACGATCAGCACATCGATGTTTTTGAAAATGCCAGTTGCCATTGCCAGTGCACCCCATAGTATCAACGACCAAAAAATTAATTTCTTGGCGCTTTTATTTGCGGCATACAATGCCCCGGGAATTTGAAAAAAGAAATAACCAAGAAAAAACAATGAACCCAGCAATGATTTTACAGCGTCCGTAATATGCAGATCCTTTGCCATATCGCCCGCTGCTGCAAAACCAAAATTGGCCCTGTCAAGATAGGCCAGGCTATAGGTAATAAAGGCAATAGGGATTAGGCGGTACCAACGTTGCCTGGCAATAGTGTTTGCCATAATTTATTTTATTTAAATGAAGCAATTTATAACATTAACCTATAAGGTTTGCCGGGCGGCAATGGCAGGGCTGCAAACCTTATAGGTTTTGCACAACCTGCCGATGGCTACCATGTTCTTTTGCTCATCATCTTGTCAAGTTCGGGACGCGTCATTTTACCTAACTCAGGATGCAATGCCAGCCATTTAAGAAATTCGGTTTTTATTTCATCCGTCCACTGACTGTCTATCTGCCCGGTAGAATATTTAGCAGATTTAACCATTTCAAAACCAAATTTATCTTTGCGTATTACAAATTCTGCAGTGCTGATTACTTCTTCAGCCATATGTGCAGGTATAAAAAGTATGCCCTCGCGCACACCCAGTACCAAATCTCCGGGCAATACCATTACATTGCCAATGCGTATGGGCGTATTAAGTCCCATCAATACCATTTCTTCTAAAAACGAGGGATGAAAATCCCGTACAAAAGCGTTAAAGCCTTTCATCTCCTGTATTTCACCCAAATCTCTCGAGGCGCCATTAAATACCACACCGTTGCCCGACTTGCTGAAGATAGAGGTAGCCAGCGTTGAACCCATCAGGGTACCGCCGCCAATTTTACCAAAACCATCAGCAACATATACATCCCCTTTTACCAATGTTTCAATGGGCCATGAGTTGGTGTTTCCCTTTCTTCCGTCTTTTGTAATACCCTTTGCTTTAATATTTTTTTCTACATCGGGCCTGCTGGGCATAAACAGGGCGGTAACAGCACGGCCTATTACCGGATCGTTGTTGACCGTTTTCCAATTGCCTTCAAACTGATTCAGG
>Ga0157379_10005552_pt1 | contig 10837 bp, 9 predicted proteins | sample S25metaG_FD_121802 | JGI IMG/M metagenome (GOLD analysis project Ga0157379, IMG submission 121802) | Switchgrass rhizosphere microbial communities from Kellogg Biological Station, Michigan, USA - S2-5 metaG | ecosystem: Host-associated > Plants > Roots > Rhizosphere > Soil | place: USA: Michigan... | reverse complement strand
TTGCCGTCTACGCGGCCTGTGCCGTGCTCGTGGCCCTGCTGGGCTGGCGCGCGCTGCACGCGGACTCGGGGGTCGGCGAGTCGGTCGCCTCGGCCTCTTCGACGCGGCCCGCGAACGCGACGACGACCGCCGGCGTCACCGTCGCGGCGGCACCGCCGTCCGACGCTCTGGTGGACGTCGTCGGCGCCGTCCGCCATCCGGGCGTCTACCGGCTGCGCGTCGGCCAGCGGGTCCAGGACGCGATCCGCCGGGCGGGCGGCGCGCGGGCGGACGCCGACCTCGAGGCGGTCAACCTCGCGGCCAAGGTCGTCGACGCCCAGCAGATCGTCGTCCCGCGGCGCGCGGCGGCCGGGCATGGGGCCGGGGCGCCGGCGACCACAGGGGCGGGCGGCGCCTCCGCCGCGCCCGTGCATCTCAACACGGCGACCGCCGAGCAGCTCGACACGCTCGACGGCGTCGGACCCGCCACGGCGCAGAAGATCCTCGCCTACCGGACCGAGCACGGCGGCTTCGCGTCGGTCGACGACCTTGCGCAGATCCCCGGCATCGGGCCCAAGCGGCTCGAGGCGCTGCGCGGCCAGGTGCAGCTGTGACCGCGGCCGCGAACGTCCGCCGATCGCTCGAGCAGGCCGCCGTGCCGCGTGGACGGCACGTCGCGCTCGCCGCCGCGTGCCTCGGCCTCGCGCTCGGCCCGCGCGTCCCGATGGCCGCGGTGGTGCTGGGGGCGGGTGCGACGCTCGGCGCCGCGCTGCGGATCCCGCTCGTCGCGCGTCGTGGTGCCGGGTTCGCGCTCGCCGCACTCGTGCTCGGGGCAGCGGCGTTTGCCCATGCCCGCACCGCGGTGCTCGACCACAGCGCCCTGCCACCGTCGTTCGGTCGGGCCGTGTCCGGGGAGGCGACCGTGCTCGCCGCCGTGCGGACCGATCGGACCGGTGGCCGCCGCGTGCTCGTGCGCTGGCGCGGCGAGCCCGTGCTCCTGCGCCTCCCGCGCTGGGAGACGACGCCCGCGCCGGCGATCGGCGCGATCGTCGCGGCCGACGGGCGCCTCGCGCCACCCGATCTCGCCGCCGCAAGCGTGCACGCACACGCGGTTCTCCGGGCCACGTCCGTGCGGCCGACCGGCCGCCGGCGCGGCGGAGCAGCGGGGCTCGTCGACCGGATCCGCGCCTGCGCCGAGCGGGCGCTCGATGCCGGCAGGTTGCCCAGACCCGAGGCCGCGCTGCTGCGCGGCATGGTGCTCGGCGAGGACAGCGCGCTGCCCGACGACGTCCGTGACGCGTTCCAGGCCGCGGGTCTGACGCACCTCGTCGCTGCGTCCGGCCAGAACATCATGTTGTTGGCCGCGCTGGCCCTCGGCATCGCCACGGTCGCCGGGCTCGGCCTGCGCGGGCGCTGGCTGCTCGTCCTCGCGCTGATCATGGTCTACGTCCCGCTGGCCGGCGCGGGCCCTTCCATCCAGCGCGCGGGGATCATGGGGGCCGCCACGCTGGCGGCGTCGCTCGCCGGCCGACCCGCGTCACGCTGGTACGTCCTGCTGGCCGCCGCTGCGCTGACGCTGGCCCTCGATCCGCGCAGCCTGGCCGAGCCCGGCTGGCAGCTGAGCTTCGCCGCGGTCGCCGGCATCGCTGTGCTCGCGGCGCCCGCGCGCGACCGGCTGCGGCGTGCCGGCCTGCCCGCAGCCGTGGCCGAGATCGCCGGCGTGACCATTGCGGCAGGCCTCGCGACCGCGCCGATCATCGCCTGGCGGTTCGACCGAGCGTCGCTGGTCAGCCTGCCGGTCAACGTCCTGGCGGCGCCGGCCGTCGCGCCGGTCATGTGGCTGGGCATGCTCGCCGCGGCGCTCGGACAGCTCGGGCCGGGCCTCGGCACGCCGCTGGTGACGCTCGCCGGACTGCCGCTGGGGTTCCTGGTGTGGCTGGGCCGCGCGGCGGCCGCCCTGCCCGGTGCGCAGGTGGCCGCGCCGGCTGCGGCCGTCGCGGTGCTGGCGGGGCTGGCCGCGTTCGCGATCGCCGCCCGCGAGGACCCCGGCGTGCGCAGCACGAGCGGGCGACGCCGGGTGCGCGGGCGCGTCGCGGCGGTGCTGGTGGCCGCCGGCGTTACGGTGCCTGTCCTGCTCGCGTTGGCTGCGCGTCGGGCCCAGGCGCCCTCCATGCCGGCCGCGACGCTGCGGGTGTCGGCGCTGGACGTCGGGCAGGGCGACGCCACCCTCGTGCAGGCCGGCGGTCACGCGGTGCTCGTCGACAGCGGTCCGCCCGGCACGCCGCTCGTGGCGCGCCTGCGCCGGGCCGGGGTGCGGCGCCTCGACGCACTCGTCCTCACCCATCCCCAGACCGACCACGACGGCGGCGCGCCCGAGGTGCTGCGCGGGCTGCCCGTCGCGCTGCTGCTCGACGGGCGCGGGGGCGACCGCTCGGCGAGCTCGCTGGCGATCGACGCGCCGCTGCGCGCCGACGCCACCCGCGTCGTCGCCGCGGCCGCCGGCCAGGAGCTGCGGGCGGGCGACCTCTCGTTGCGCGTGCTGTGGCCACCGCCCGGCCCGGCGCCCGCAGGTGGCGATCCGAACGACCGCGCGATCGTCGCGCTGGCATCGGCCTACGGCGCGCGGGTGCTGCTCACCGCCGACGCCGAGTCGCCCGTCCTCGCCGGGCTCGACCTCCCCACCGTCGACGTTCTGAAGGTCAGCCACCACGGCAGCGCCGACCCGGGCCTGCCCGCATTGCTGGACAGAGTGCGTCCGCGCGTGGCGCTGATCGAGGTGGGCCGGCACAACACCTACGGCCATCCGGCACCGACGACGATCCAAGCGCTTGCGGCGACCGTGCCCACCGTGCGGCGCACCGACCGCGACGGCACGATCCGGGTCGACCTGCATGCCGGGCGGGCCACCCTCGCGACGGAGCGGGCGGGATGACCGCCGGCGGCCGGGCCGGACCACCGGCCCTCAGGGCACCGGGACCAGCTCGATCCGGATGCGGTTCTGCAGGCTTCGACGCGCGCCGGCGCCGCAGCGAGCTCGTCGACCTCGAGCGCCAAGCGCCGACCCATCGGGAGAGCGCTGACGCCCAGCCCGATGCGCCGAAGCCGCATGGCCGCATCGACGGCGGGGCGGTCGGCGCGTCGTCGGCGGCGGAACCTACACTCCCCGTGGTCATGGCCGTCTGGAAGCCCGCCTACCTCATCCACGGCGACGACCACGGCCGGATCGCCGAGCGGCGCGCCAACCTGCGGGCCCGCGCGGAGCAGGAGAGCGGCGCCGGCGGCCTCGAGGTGCTGGAGGGCGACGCCGCCACGCCCGAGGCGGTCGGGCTCGCGCTCAGCGCCATGACCTTCGCCGTCGGCCGCCGCTTCGTCGTCGTCGACGGGGCCGAACGTTGGAAGGACGCGGACGTCGAGGCGCACGTCGTGCCCGCGCTGAAGGCGCTGGCGCCGGACACCACCGTCGCGTTCTTCGCGCGCGAGGACGGGCGGGCCAAGGCACCGGCAGTCCTGGGCAAGACCGTCGCGAAGATCGGCGGCGACGTCGTCGCACACGGGACGGTCAAGGCGCGCGAGCTCCCGAGGTGGGCGGTGGCCGAGGCCAGGCGCCTGGGCATCGACCTTGATCCCGCCGCCGCCCAGACGCTGGTCGCGCAGGTCGGCGAGCGCCAGCAGCGGCTGCTGCGCGAGCTCGAGAAGCTCGCCCTCGAGCGTGGCCCGGGTGCGCGCATCGGGGTCGAGGAGGTCGAGGACGCCGCGGCCGACTCGGCCGAGATCCAGGTCTGGGGGCTGGTGGACGCGCTCGTCGCCCGCGATCGCCGCCGGGTCTTCCGGGCCTTCCTCGAGCTGCGCGAGCAGGGCGAGACGATGGCGCGGCTCATCCCGCTCATGGCCCGCCGCCTGCGCGACGTCCTGGCGGTCGCCGATCGCATGGAGGCCGGCGAATCGCCCGCGCAGATCAAGGCCTCCATGAAGGGCAGCCCGTGGGCCATCGACCAGCGCATCAAGGAGGCGCGGGGCACGGAGCCTGAGGCGCTGCGCCGCGCGCTGGAGACCCTCGCCGACCTCGAGCTGCAGACCCGCGGACAGGGCGACCTCTCCGAGGACACCGCGGCGATCCGCGCCCTGGGGCGCATGGCGTCGGCCGCGTAGCAGCGTCGGGCGCGCCGGGGTCGCGGCGCTCAGGCGTCGCCCGTGCTCGACCAGTCCGGCGCCACGTACGCCTGGCCCGGCGTGCCGCCGACGATGAGGACCCGCAAACCGTCGGGGCCGCTGGTCACCGTCCGCGCGGTCGTGGGGCCGACCGCGGCGACGTGGTCGGCGTCGAGCACGAGGCGCTCGCCCGTGGCGTCGAGCACGACCGCGCCCGATCCGGCCAGCGCGACGTACAGCTCCTCCTGGCCGCTCCCGGACTCGTCGTGGGACTTCGTCGCGTAGTCGGGCGGCAGGTTCATGATGTTGGCACCGAAGCCGGCCAGGCCGAGCCCGGGGCGGACCAGGCGGGCGAAGCCGTCCCAGAGCGAGGGCAGCTCGTCGATCGCGGCACCCTTGGCCGTCAGCGCGGAGGTGGTCATGGCGCGATGCTCGCGCCCTCGCGGCGCGCGGTCAAGCCGCGGCGCGCACGCGAAAACGGCCCCGGAGGCCGGGGCCGTCGATCAGGCGGGGGGCGGCGAGCGCCGCGGACTCAGGCGGACGGCTGGCCGGCGCGGACGCGCGCGGCACGGCTCTTCTTGCGGGCGCCCGTGTTGCGGTGCAGGGCGCCGCGCTTGACGGCCTTGTCGATCGTCTGCACGAGGCTGCGGTGCTCGGCGTCGGCCTGCCCGTCGTCGCCACCTGCGACCGCGGCCTCCAGCCGGCGGAAGTAGGTCTTGATCGTGGAGGTGTAGCGCCGGTTCTCCAGGCGCTCACGCTCGGCCCGGAGGATGCGCTTCTTCTGCGAGTGGATGTTCGCCATGAGCGGCCAGGCAGTGTAGCGAGCCGCGAGCCGCAGCGGGTCGCGGCGACGCGGCGGAGGCGACGGGGGCCTCATCTAGCATGGGCGCGAGTGAGCGCCGAGGCCTCCACTGCACGGGCGCCGCGACGCTCCTTCGCGCGCAACACCGCCGTCTTCTCCATCCTCACGGGTCTCTCGCGGATCGCGGGGCTGGCGCGCGAGATCCTGGCGGCCGCGTTCTTCGGACTGAGCGGCCCGGCCAACGCCTTCACGATCGCGTTCTACCTCCCGAACACCGTCCGCTCGCTGGTCGCCGACTCGGCGCTGAGCGCCGCGTTCGTGCCGGTCTTCACCGAGCTGCAGGAGCAGGGCCGCAAGCGCGACGCGTACCGCCTGGCGTCGACGCTGTTCCTGGTGATGCTCACGGCGCTCGGCGCGATCACCGTGCTGTTCATCCTGACCGCAGGCTGGGTCGTCCCCGTCTTCACCGGCGACAAGTTCACGCCGGAGATGGACACGCTCGCCATCGGGCTGAGCCGCGTGATGTTCCCGATCGTCCTGATCCTGGGGCTCAACGGCCTGGTCGTCGGGATCCTGCAGGCCTACGACCACTTCTCGATCCCGGCGCTGAGCGCGCTGGTCTGGAACGTCGTGATCATGGTCTTCCTCGTCGGGGGCCGGCCGTTCTTCCACGGCGACGACCAGATCTACGCCTACGCCTTGGGCGTCCTGATCGGCACGGTCGTCCAGTTCCTGATGGCCCTGCCCGTCCTGCGCACGGTCGGCTTCCACTTCGAGTGGTCCTTCGACTGGCGCAATCCACGCGTCAAGCACGTGTTCGTGCTGATGTTGCCCGTCACGATCGGCCTCGGGCTCATCAACTTCAACGTGCTGGCCAACGCGATCCTGGGCGCCTACGTGTCGCCCCAGGCGCCGCGGGCGATCGACAACGCGTTTCGCATCTACATGCTCCCGCAGGGCATGTTCAGCGTCGCGATCGCGACCGTGCTGTTCCCGGCGCTCTCCCGCTTCGCCGCCCGCCGCGACTTCGACGGGCTGCGTGCGTCGGTCGGCCGCGGCCTGCGCCTCATCTTCCTCATGCTGCTGCCCGCCGCCGCGGCCACGCTCGTGCTGGCCGAGCCGATCACCCGTCTGATCTACGAGCACGGCCACTTCACCGCGAGCGACACCGACCTCGTGGCGACCGCGCTGTTCTGGTTCTCGTTCAGCCTCCCGTTCAGCGGCGTCAACCTGCTGCTGACCCGCAGCTTCTTCAGCCTCCAGCGACCGTGGCTCGTCACGTGGCTGTCGGTGGGCAACCTGGTGGTCAACGTCGGCGTGTCGATCGTGTTCGTCGCGCTCGGCTTCGGCGTCGGCGGGATCGTCTTCGGCACGGCCATCGCCGACGCCGTCATGGCCGTCGCGCAGTTCTACGTGCTGCGCGGCGAGCTCCACGGCCGGCTGGACCTCAGGGAGACCTCGCCCGCGATCCTCAAGATGCTCGTCGCGGCGACGTGGTTCGGCATCGTCGCGTGGCTGTCCTGGACGTTCCTGGACTGGCTGCTGGGCGGCGGGATCCCCGCCGAGATCATCGAGGTCGGGGGCGCGCTAGCCGCCGGAACCGGCGCCTACGTCTACGTCGTGCTGGCGCTGTGGGTCGCCGAGGCCGACCAGGTCCGCGACATGGTCCTCGCGCGTCTCCAGCGCGCCTGAGGCCGCCGCCCGCCGATCTCTATCCTGGGCGGCCGCTTGTCCGACCAGTCGCTCATCCGCAACTTCTCGATCATCGCCCACATCGACCACGGCAAGTCGACGCTGGCCGATCGCATCCTCGAGATGACCAAGACCGTCGACCCGCGGCTGATGCGCGAGCAGCTCCTGGACTCGATGGAGCTCGAGCGCGAGCGCGGCATCACCATCAAGTCGCAGGCCGTGCGCGTGTTCTTCGAATCGCGCGACGGCAAGACGTACCAGTTCCACCTCATCGACACGCCCGGGCACGTCGACTTCACCTACGAGGTGTCGCGCAGCCTGGCCGCGTGCGAGGGCGCCCTCCTGGTGGTCGACGCCTCGCAGGGCGTCGAGGCCCAGACGGTGGCCAACACCTACCTGGCCGTCGACGCCGGGCTCGAGCTCATCCCCTGCCTGAACAAGATCGACCTGCCCGGAGCCGAGCCCGAGCGGGTCGCCGGGGAGGTCGCCGAGCTCATCGGCGAGGACCCCGACGAGATCCTCATCATCTCGGGCAAGACCGGGCAGGGCGTCATCGAGGTGCTCGAGCACCTCGTCGAGCGCGTACCCCCGCCGGGCGGCGACCGCGACGCGCCGGCGCGCGCGCTGATCTTCGACTCGGAGTTCGACCAGTACCGCGGCGTCATCGCCTACATCCGGGTCGTCGACGGGGTGTTCAAGAAGGGCGAGGCCATCAAGGCGATGGCGGCGGGCACCGAGGCCGACATCGACGACATCGGGTTCTTCACCCCGGCGATGACTCCCGTCCAGCAGCTCGGTCCCGGCGAGGTCGGCTACCTCATCACCGGCATCAAGGACGTCACGCGCCTGCGCGTCGGCGACACGCTGACCACCAAGCACCACGGCGCGACCGAGGCTCTGCCCGGCTACCGCGACGTCAAGCCGATGGTCTTCTGCGGCCTGTTCCCGATCAGCAACGACGACTACCCAGACCTGCGCGACGCGCTCGAGAAGCTGTCGCTCAACGACGCCGCGCTGTCGTGGGAGCCGGAGACCTCCGACGCGCTCGGGTTCGGCTTCCGCTGCGGGTTCCTCGGCCTCCTGCACATGGACATCGTCCGCGAGCGCCTCGAGCGCGAGTACGACCTCGAGCTGATGGCGACGATGCCGTCGGTGAGCTTCGAGGTCACGCTGACCGACGACGAGGTCGTCGAGGTCCACAATCCCTCCGACATGCCCGACCCGGCGCGGATCAAGGAGATCCGCGAGCCGTACATCCGCGCGTCGATCCTCATGCCCAAGGAGTTCGTGGGCACCGTGATGGAGCTCTGCCAGGAGCGGCGCGGCGACCACGCGGGCATGCACTACCTGAGCTCCGACCGCGTGCAGATCCACTACGACCTGCCGCTGGCCGAGATCGTCCTGGACTTCTTCGACCAGCTGAAGTCGCGCACGCGCGGCTACGCGTCCCTGGACTACGAGCTGCTCGGGCTGCGCCCCTCGAACCTGGCCAAGCTCGACGTGCTGCTCGGCGGCGATCCCGTCGACGCGCTGTCGATGGTCGTGCACCGCGACAAGGCCTATGAGGTTGGTCGCGGGCTGACCGAGAAGCTGCGCGAGAAGATCCCGCGCCAGCAGTTCGACGTGCCCATCCAGGCGGCGATCGGCTCGCACATCATCGCCCGCGAGACGGTCAAGGCCTATCGCAAGGACGTGACGGCCAAGTGCTACGGGGGCGACATCAGCCGCAAGCGCAAGCTGCTCGAGCGCCAGAAGGAGGGCAAGAAGCGCATGAAGCAGGTCGGGCGCATCGAGGTACCTCAGGAGGCCTTCCTGGCCGTCCTGGAACTCGGCGATGACCGCTCGAAGTAGGCGTCGCTCGGTGGCCGCTGCGGGTCATCGCGGCGATGACCGCTCGAAGTAGGCGTCGCTCGGTGGCCGCTGCGGATCATCGCGGCGATGACCGCTCGAAGTAGGCGTCGCTCGGTGGCCGCTGCGGGTCATCGCGGCGACGACCGCGGCAAGTAGCGCCGCGCCCACGCGTCCATCGCCAGGACGTGGACGGTCAGCTCGCGTCCGCGGGCGCTGAGGCCGTACGCCCGGCCGTCGCCGGTCTCCACGATCCCGGCGTCGCGCAGCTCGCCCAGGCGCTGGGTGAGCACGCTGCTCGACACCTCGTCGCAGGCCTCGCGCAGCCGCCGGAAGGGCAGGGGATCCTCGCGCAGCTCCCACAGGATGCGCAGCGCCCACCGGCGGCCGAGCAGCTCGAGGAGGTCGTTGATCGGGTGGGCGGGCTTGTGCTTCGGAATTCGAACCGCTACCTTTCGCATCAGGTTGAACGCTTCGGAAATCGAACCGCCGGGAGAGTCTCGCATGCCGCCCCGTCTCGCGCCACTGGATCCGCCCTACGAGCCCGCCGTCGCCGCGACGCTGCGACGGCTCATGGGCCGCTACGACGTCCCGCCGCTCGCGCTGTTCCGCACGCTGGCCCACCACGCGCCGCTGCTCGATCGCTTTCGCGAGGTGGGGTCACGCTGCTGGCCTCCGGCGCGCTGCCCGCGGCCGACCGCGAGACGCTCATCCAGCGCACGACCGCCCGCTGCGGAGCCGCCTACGAGTGGGGTGTGCACGCGGCGCTCTTCCCGCGCGCGCTCGACCTCGGCGCCGACTGGGTGTCGGCCACGTGGACGGGGGCGCCGGGCGACCCCGCGTTCACCCCGCGCCAGGCGCTGCTCGTGGCCGCCGCCGACGAGCTGCACGACACGGCGACGCTGACCGAGCCCACGTTCGCCGCGCTGTGCCGGATCTACGATGACGCCCAGCTCGTCGAGCTGGTGTGCCTGGCCGGCTTCTACCACCTGGTGTCGTTCGCCTGCGGCGCCTTCGCCGTCGAGCCCGAGCCCTGGGCGGTCCCGGCGCCGTCGCAGTAGGTTCCGGGACCATGGACCTCGGACTCCGCGACAAGGTGTGCGTCGTCACCGGCGCGAGCCGCGGCATCGGCCTCGAGGTCAGCCGCCGCCTGGTGGCCGAGGGCGCGCGCGTGCTGATGATCGCCCGCGGGGAGGCCGCGCTGCAGGCGGCCGCGCAACAGCTCGGCGCCGAGTGGCTGGCCGCCGACGTCACCGACCCGGAGGCGGTGGAGCGGATCGTCGCGACGTGCGCCGAGCAGATGGGCGGGGTCGACGTCCTGGTCAACAACGCCGGCACCTCGGCGGTGGTCGCGCTCGACGATCTGACCGATGAGGAGTGGTACGCGCAGCTCGAGCTCAACGTGATGGCCTCGATGCGGCTGATGCGCGAGGCGGTGCCGCGTATGGCGAAGCGGGGATGGGGCCGCGTCGTCAACGTCGCGTCCTCGTCCGGCAAGCGGCCCGGCCAGACGAACGTCGCCTACGCCGTGGCCAAGGCGGCGCAGCTGTCGCTCTCGCGCGCGTACGCGGACGCCTACGCCGACTCCGGCGTGCGCATCAACGCCGTCGCGCCCGGGCCGACCGCGACCGGGCTGTGGACCGGCGAGGGTGGCATGGGCGACCAGTCCGCCGCCCGCGCGGGCATCACGCGGGAGGAGGCGCTCGAGGTCGCGGCGGCCAAGGTCCCGGTCGGCCGGCTCGCCGAGCCGGGGGAGATCGCCGACGCGATCGTCTTCCTGTGCTCGGAGCGCGCCGAGTACGTCAGCGGCGCGGCCTGGTCGGTCGACGGCGGCACGGTCAACATCATCATCTAGCCCAACCTAAAGCAACTTAAAGGGGTCTGACCCCTTTAAGTAGGAAATTCCAACGAAGAGGGTGGCCGGGAGCCCTTCAGGTCGCGGCGGATCAGGACCTCGACCGGTCCGCCCGCGCCGAGGCGCTCGCCCTCCGAGGCCGCGTAGGCCGCGAGCCGCGCGACGTCCGTCCCCGGGTAGGCGGCCGCCGCCTCGAGCTTGGCCGCCAGATGCGGCTCGGCGGCGGGGACCGCGACGACCTCGCCGGCGCCGAGCGGGGCGCCCGGCGTGCGGCGCAGCGCATAGGGGAGATCGACCCAGCGCAGGCGCGGCAGGCCGAGCTCGTCGAGCGCGCGCTCCACCACGTCGTGGTCGACGTGGCCGGTCAGCCCGAGCGGCGCGAGCACGAGGTCGGGCTCCAGACGGCCGAGGGCGATCGCCAGCACCGCCGCGGTGGTCAGCGGCGCGTCGTCCCCCGGACGCAGCCCGTCGTGGGCACCGCCCGCGTCCTCCGCGTAGCCGCGCAGCACCGC
>Ga0157379_10005551_pt1 | contig 10838 bp, 15 predicted proteins | sample S25metaG_FD_121802 | JGI IMG/M metagenome (GOLD analysis project Ga0157379, IMG submission 121802) | Switchgrass rhizosphere microbial communities from Kellogg Biological Station, Michigan, USA - S2-5 metaG | ecosystem: Host-associated > Plants > Roots > Rhizosphere > Soil | place: USA... | reverse complement strand
GTTCCTGACTTGCCTGTTGGTGGTCCTCCTCCTCCTCCTCAAGATGGGACGGCAATGATGGGAGGAGGGTATGGAGGGGAGTTTGGATATCCACCGCCGCCGCCGATGAGCGAGATGGGGTATGGGATGCCTCCGCCGCCGCCGCCACATATGCATATACCCCCTCCGCATGGGATGGGTGAGATGGGGTATCCCCCGCCGCCTCCACCAGGACCGTATCCTGAGTATGGGATGTCTGGACCTCCTCCACCGCCTCCGCATCATCAACAACAGCCACCCCGGGAATTCTACTCCACCTCTACTCCCGCTGGTGATCAACCCCACCAACAACCCCACCAACATCACGCACATGAAGGACATCAACATGTTCACGTTCATCACCACCATCATGGACACGGACACGGACACGGGCATGAGGACGAGGAAGAGGAAGAAGTCGTATTTGTGATGGGTGAGGGGGAGGGTGTTGCGGCTAGTGTGGGGCCGACGCCTGGCCCAGAGGAAAAGTTATAGTGTGGGAAGGTTGTTATAGGACTAAATGAGGAGGGAAGTGAGTGAATTCGGGTTTTTGAATGGTTAGATTCCGGTTCGCTGATGGTTGGGTATGTATGTATAGGCTGGCGTTACGGTTTCAGCCTAACGTGTATATCTATCCTGTCATCAGGACTAGGATCGAGATTTCATCAAGATCAAGAGCAAAAGCTTATCTAAATACAAAAAGGTCTCGTTTCGCAGCAAGAATCTCAAAGCAAGTAAAATGTTTTATAGATTTTCGTGGTTTCGTTTTTCTTCTGTGTTTTTGTTTTTGGTGGTTTGGGGGTGTTTTTCGTGTCTTGGCTTCATTTCATTTGCTTTTTTTTTTGTTTATTGTGTTCTTTTCGTGTTGTTCAAAGTCATTTTCTTTATGCTTCCTTCCCGGTTTCGGTTCCGAATCCTTTCTTCTTCTGCCTTCGGTTGGGTACGTCAACGGACAGTCCATCTCTCGAACAAACCAAACAGTCAAACTAAACCAAATCATCGCAATTGCGGCTCAAAACCCAAATCGAACCTGACCCAACGATATGCCCATCATCCCCCATCTTCATCAATCTTGGACCCTTCTGGGACGACACCACAAGACGTAACGTACATACTCCACGAACCCATCCCAAAAATTGCGGACTCTTAACGTTCAATTTATCTCCATTTCCTACGTATTCCCCTCCCATTCCCATTCCTCATCCCCAGTACCATGCAGTCCCCACCACCCCTACATTATCAATGGTTACTCGATCGCTTCATTTCCATCCTCCTACCTTACCTGCCGAATCATCTCTCCCCTTTGCGTTGCGTTGCGTTGTCTTACATTACGTTTTACATACATAAATTTTTACATACATATGGTATACATATACGAGAACGATTATATCTGTTTCCATTTGTTTGTTCTTCTTTCTTTCTCCTTTCGTAGCTTCTTTGCCCCTCTTTTTGTGTCTGCCTGTTCGTGTTTCATTTTCTTTCTTTATTTTTTGGCTTTTCTTTGTCTCTACATACATCAATCCGATCATACAGTTCTCATGTCGTCTCACAATAGTATCCCATTTTCTTCCGCTCTATTCTTTTTCCTATGCTTATACTTTGTTGTTTCTTACATTATGCTGCGTTGTGAGTGTTTTATTAAAAGAGTCTTGAACCAAGAGCGGATTCACAGAGAAAGGAATAGATGGAGAACTGATGGATTGACGGTGGGCGTACTGTTGTTCCGCTGGGCGCCACCTGTCATAAACTGAAGATTGCGATCGGCATTTGAGAGGTTATATTTATACTTCGTAAGATAGAAGAATTAGTCTGGAATAAATGACTATTCTGACTGCTAGGGAATGAAATGTCAGGCAGGCGGAGACCACGGCTTCACTACCGAGAAGCGCGTTTGTAATTAAGCGAGAAAAGTACAGTAGATATGTTAAGAAATAATTACGAATGAAAAAAGTGGTATATACCTCCTCCTAATCATGAATTTGTACCAACTGCTTCGTCAACTCACTCGCCAACAAAAATTCCCTAAATCTCTGATCCAACCCTCCAACCATATGTATTGTGCACACCTTATCCTTCGCAAACTTGGCCTCTCCCCACACCAGCGGCCTCGGATGCACCTCATCCAACATCTTCCCCGTCTTACTCTTCGGATCCGGCCACTCCCTAATCACCTCATACAACACACTGACGGCATTCGTCTTCGTCTTCGAATCTTTCCACACAAATCTCTGTCCCCCGTAAGTGAATCGCCGGGGATTCCATCCCTTATCCAACCGATCCGGAGCCTCGAGGAGTTCTCGCCGGTCCTCCGTGCGCATCTTGAATGGTCGTCCGATATCTCGTATGTCGGACATGTATTGCCATTTCACTTCTACGGGTGAGATGGATATTGAGATGCAGGGATTGTGGTATTCTGCGCAGCGGTTGAGAGTGACTTTGGAGAATTGGCTCGTGGGCTTTCGGAAGGAGTCAAGGGAGTAGAGGGTTTGGGTTTTGTCTGCGTTTTTGATGTGAAGGTAGATCCAGATGCCTTTACTTCGCTGGATTTGTTCGCAGTACACGTGGTAAGTTATCTCGGGGAGAGAGGTGGGGAGGAAGAGGCTGTAGAGAGGCGGGGAAGGGAGGGTTTGGAGACCCGGTGGGAGTGATGTTGATTCTGAGAGTGGTCGTCTAAGTCCCAGTTCGATCTGTGAAATGTCAATAAGTAAAATGGATCATAAAATGCCGTAATTACTGCAGTGAGTGATCGTAGTCCCGGAGTATTGTGTGCTCCTTCCCGCTGTATGGTGAAGAAAGATGGCAGAGGTTCAGGAAAGTACCCCGTCCCGTCCTTAAACGCTGCTAGCAATCTCCTCCGCTCTTCCACAAACTTGAACTGCCACTCTACTCTTCTCCTCTCCTCAGACTTTTGCGAGATCCTGGGAATGGCTCTTTGCAGCAACTGCGATGCCTCTTTGTAATGCTCCTGAGCCTCCTCAAATTTCATAGCGAGCTCGGCCATCAACGCCCGATTCGTTGCCTCAATCCCCTGTTGGTTTCTAAATTCCTCGATCGGTAGCGGCATCCTGGACAACCCAAGAACGAGGGGTGAACGGAAAAGAGGGAGGGAGACGCGTCAACCTCCCAGGATAAGCCTGGCGATATTTAAACATCCAGTAGCCACCAACCGGCTAGCGAGTGATCGTCATGGTGCAGGGACCAAACTGTAATGAAATTGAGTGGCTCGAGATCAATGAATTGACTTACGCGAGAGAGATATTTATACCTAAGCGGGTGCCTTCAATCTTGAACTCACCAGGACTGATCATCCCCATCCAAAGCCTTCCCTTTTGGGTCCAGATCCTGGGAGTGTTGTTCTCTAGCAGGCTAAATCGCCCCAAAAGGCCGTAAATCAGCGTAGACACGAGACCATGAGTAAGATATACCGATACCATTTTCGTTCCCATAATCGAGGGCAAGTTACTTCCCTTATTTAGCCGAAGGTCAATGAGAATGTACAACACGACAGAAACCTTTACAAAGTTGTTCGCATAGATCTTCAGAATGATGGTAACAAGGGGGTTAAGCATCGGCTGCCAAATTATGATCCCAGAGTGGAGAAGATCTTCCCCTTAACCATAAGCATGAGGGACCGCGGGATATCGTCGCAGCGACGTACGGAGACAAGGTCATCAGGTGTTTGCGGTCTACGCCACGTTACTTATCGCGGGTCTCTCTCGTCCCTCTAGCCAGCTGTCGACTTAATTAAGCTCTTATGATAGATTAGATGTCACTTAGTAGCATTTGCCCTGAGCTCTTCCCTATAAATATCATTAGTCAGGATTCGTTGAAAATTGTTTAAAACCCCAAAAATTGCTATGGAGTTAAGGCCAACCTTGTCCGTGAGCCCAAATTATTGTAATATCTGCACAGACGTAATTGACAAAGCCACATTGAGATGAAACATGCTCAAAAGATGTGAGGAGCGACATTCGACAACTCCGCCAGTTCAAGAAGCCTTTCGTGGTAATTGCCCCTCCGAGCCGTGAGTTCAGGGGGGAGATTTACGTAGGTTATCTGAAACTGGGAAAACTGGCTTCAAGAAATTTATATCAATTGAAAGAAAACTACATTCTTGATTTTTGGGCAGTTTGCCCTTTAGCCGTTGAAAGAATGAACGTTTACTCAGCGAGTAGAGGGTAATCGATGCTTGTGGGCCGTCTATATGGTCAAGGGAAGGGTATCCTGCGTCATTGTCACTTGTAAGCGGCGTAGAGTAATGATGGCATGTCATCGGCAAGAATGGGAAAGGAACGATTATCGGGATTCTTCAGAATGTGCTCTTGTGCGCAATTCAGTGTGAAGATCTCTGAAGAGTCGGATTGGACATATCATTCGAGTTATCTAGCATAAATTTGATCGGCCCATTTGCGGAAGATTTACATGACGTCCTCGTCTTTCAGTCTGAGTTTGTTTCAGGTCATGGCATTCCTTGAAATAGGCACCGTCGAGGACTGAAACCATTGGGTTTTCAAGCGTTGATAAATGAGAGCACTCTAGACAACATATATATGTTAGCTACATAACGTCAACACAGAAAGACGCGGCGAACGGAGATAATGTGGGTTGATTGCTCGGATGAGTCAAGATTTCTTCGAGTATTATTTCGGATCGTCGCGCCGGAAATAAATGCCTACTGAACCTCGAGACGGAACTCGCTTCAGAATGGAGAGGATATTTCCGGAACGAAAATTAGATCGCTGATGGCTAAAATAGTGTGAGCTTGAGGAATGGTGCCGGTCCGCCAAAAGCATTTCAACATGTGGAACATAACCGAATAGAAGACACCTTATACTTTCATTATTGCAGGAGTAAGCTTTCTTTGATACATTAAGGTTTTAAAATATACAACGGGTAAGGCGTGCCTCTATTTCGCAAGCGCGATATTTGTGCTGACTCCAGTAATTCCAATGTCCTTTATTTGTTTGCCGACCCATTGGGCACTACTCTGGACGTGAGGAGTGAGAGGAGGGAATGCATCTTGCCATGTCTTCACAACATGGTAGCGTACACGAGCACCGATTCCACGAAGGAAGGGTCGTAGGTAGGCTGTTGCAGCGGCCCTGGGGGAGAGAATTCAATATTATGGGGCGAGGAAATATTCAAAAGACATACAAAGCGGCTCCTTGAATGAAGGGAGAAAGAATCTGAAAAGAGAGATGGCTTGAGTATTGCAATTCGGCCAAAGATGAAGTTGAATAAAACACCTGATCCCGCGCTGTGATATAAAACACCCATGTCCAATCAATCTTCAATAGTAATCCATATGGGCCTTCTGCCATCCCAGTAGAAACAGCCAAATCCTTCTTCCTCTGTGAATCCATCTCTACAACTTTCTTCTCATCCGCAAACGCAGCGATTGCTGGATCTCCGTCACCGAAGTGCACATAACGTCTCAACGACCGCAGGTAACTTTGTTCAAATCGGAGGTCGGGTATTGGCAAGGTGAGATTATTTCGCCTTTCATATTGAACTGCTTGACCTCGAGAAGGGCGGTTGTGTCGAGAAGGAAGGTGTGAAGGGTCAAGGGAGGTCATTGTCGCATTGCGTAACAAAAGCGGAGTCTGAAATTATTTGGCGCATTTTCATCCCCAAGTTCCAACCATGTCTGCACCCCGTCATGTTCCAAGATATTTCTCAAGAGGAATTTCAACCGTTCACCTAGGAACTGCCTTTGAAAACCGATCTCTTGACATGCTTCAGGAGCAACTGTCAATGTCGCTGACGCGAGTGGGTGGAAGGAATGACGGCGGAATTGACTTGCAAGGCTGGTGGTGGCTTCCTGGGCTTGGAAATGTAAAGGGGCCGCAATGGGAATCACCAGATGGAATTATACGAAGAAGAATACGCGTATTAGCCCAGTGTAAAGCGGAGAAGAAGAAACTAGGTCCTCATTACATCCGCGAAATGGAAGGAGTTTTGGCAAGGCTTAAACTTGGTGGTGAAGAACCTATTGTCGGCGTGTTCGTATCTCAGTCACCCTTTACGAGATCTGCTATTTTACGCGCGTTTTCTTCGTCTCTTCCTTTTTTCTTACTCCATTTGCCACCGGAAACCCAGGAGGAAGTCGATGAGACGGATCAAGGTTCCGAAGAAGGGGCCCATGAAGGTCTTTCTAGTCATATTGGCGCTGCAGTTTGGAATCCTGCATTAGGAGCTTCGAATGGGTTACTTCAGGGCCGAATAGAAGTGAGGTGGGAAAGATCCTTTGATGGGCTGGGTCGACCTGGATTATGGTTCAAAGGTCAAAAGCTGCAAGGCTTTATACCACCGAAGTTGGACTTCGAAACATCCCCTGATAGATAATATGGGCTCTATATATTCTTTATGATACCATTACAACTGATACTTTAATGACGAGGCCTTCAAGCAAATTCTCAAACATCAGACAACTTAAAACCCTTCGTCAGGTCCCTCCCCAGCTACGTCCAAAGTATTCGCCTGCTCATCCTCCCGAACCGATTGACCGCCCAGGGTTAACTTAAGCCCCATGCGGCTACAAACCGTAATGAGAGCCCTCTTCCTCAGGGTATCCGGATCTTCAAGATTAATCACTAGCTCCTTCAAATTCCTAACACTCGGTCGACTGAGTCCTCTAGCCCACTTCTCCTCTCGCGTCCCGGAACCAGGATCAATCATCAACCAACCAACTTCTAATGACTGCAACACTTCTGAAGAAAAGTTGGAGAAAAAGGAGGTGTCGCAGGAGGATCCGGGAAGGCGAAGATATTCTAGTTTCGGAAAATGCAGAGGGGCAACGGCTTGAAGAACATTTTGAAACCCCATATTCTCCTCTTCGACCCCGCCAGGGAGGACTTCTAGGGTTAAACCCCTGAGAGTATGTTGATATGCCTTGACAAGAAATCCGATCGCAGTGGCAGTGGTGGGGTGAAGTCTAGTTACAGCGAGGTCGAGGAATTGCAAATTTGTACATCTAGCTAAATCTGAAGCCAAGGGCCAAGGGACCTCTCCTCGTGATTTATCATGGAACCGGAATGAAATAAGAGATTTTGGGGGAATAAAGGCTGTATCCTTTAATTCTGGGTATGAACGAGTAATGACGATTGATACTTCTGTGAGTCGCTCCCAAGCAGTCAAAGAAGGACCGTATTTCCCGAGGGGAACTGGGTCCGTCAAGAAAAGCTGTCGCAAATTATTCGATTGTAACAGGCCGTTGATTATGTTGTCATTGGTCATATCCGGAGGGGGGAACCACGGTTTACGTTGATTTTGCACAGTGTAGAAAAAGCGATCATACCTCCTGTATGTATGATTTGTGAAGATAATTTTGGCTTCGCAAAGAGACGTGCACATGGCTAGGATTTGTGAAACCAGATTTTGCCAGCGGTCCCAATGTTTTCCTTGAGAGACGGTCGATGGCTGGTAGGCCGCATAGTCGCGCTTATGGATGGCCTTCCAGTCGGGCTTCCTTGCCATATCGAATGGCAGAGTTCCTCCGGCGCTGACTGCTACAAGTCCATCCTGTGGTTCTTCGGTGTAGCTAGGTTGTTGAGGTGGTGGCTCGAGTTGCATTAGAGGGCGCGGTTTACGCGGGATGCTTGCGCTACATCTAAACTCCCCGAATGAAAAGCTGATACGAGAAACGGCAAGACGCAATGGACGATCGTATTGAAATGTCTTGACGAGACCTTCTAAAGCTTCTAATGTGAGAGCTTCGAGCTCCTCGAAGAACACATCACGGGCATTTGGACGCCAGCCTTTACAGACGAGTGCGAGACAACGATAGATATTCAGCCGGGCATTCAAGGGAGATATATGAAAGTCAGATGGCGGGTGTGATATAGTGGTTTTTGCTGCGTAGACGATTTGGAAAATAGGCCTCCTATGATATCAGCGACACAACGAATGAATATGAGATTGTCTACACAGATAGTTGTTTTGATTCACCAAAGTTCGTATGGAAGCTCCTTGTGTATTAGCGACATCGCGAGCAACGAAAACTGCCTTGAAACAAACTGTCAACCCTGTTTGCCACTAACGAGAGTTGGGCCTCCTGTGGCGATGAGAGACAGCAGTCACGTCTGTCACACGTGACGATCGATCTTTATCTCCGCATCGAACTTTCTTTGAGTTCGAGGGAATCTATGAGTATTGGAACTTAAAGTCTTTCATAATTCAATCCCAGAATTCATTGTATAGAAAAAGGTTTTTTTTTTTTGGTATAATAACCGCCACTAGTTTTCCATGAAGCTTCGGTCCTTCAGAGCCCGGCTCCAACGATAGATGCATGAAGAACCTGCCTCCTACCCTCGAATATTCCCAAATTCTTTAAACCCAACCCGATTTTCGAACGAAGCTCAAATAAATCTTTCTGAGAATTTCTGCAACCGTCGTCTTCAGTCAAGTTATTAATAGTGAAAGCTCTTTTTTTATCTTCGTGCACAGCCTCAGTCGAAGGAACGCAGCACCTACCGACGCCAACAACGAACTGATATGTCATAATGATGAATATGGTTACCTGTTGATATTCTCCTCCATCTGTCTTTCCCTCCTTTTTCAAAGAGACAATCTCGCAGAAGCTCCTGCAGGTCTAAAGTGCACAAAATTTTCAATATCTAGTGCCAGCAAGAGCAAGCTCTCATACCTAGTCTATCCTCCCGTATCCAGAAATGGTGAAAATATCTGCGCTTCACCCAATCAACCCCTCCTCCGTATCGCATGAGGAAACAGAGAAAAAGGCACCATGGGTTGTAAGGAAACTTGCAGGCGTAAGTCCATGATCCTTCTCCCGAGAAAACAGATGCAGATGCGAGCTTATGGCAACTTCCTGGTATAGTCATTAACCGGCCGTATCGTCATGTCTGGCTACGAGTCCCTCCGTGCAACAGGCACATCCGTAATCTGTCTCTCACCCGTATGTCCTTGAGCTCGCTACGGTGACCTTCGTCTGACCTATATTACTATTTAAACCTAGTGGGGTGACTCCTCACCCCTTCTCCTGCCTTGTATCCGCTTTCGCGATCTCGCCGTCCACCTCATTATAGCATCCACTGGCGGTACTGCGGCAATTGCCGCTCCCATAATGGCCCCTCTCGGAGATACACTCCTAACCACCATGGGTGATTCCATAATCGTCGAACTTACCCTCGATGCCTCCTTCAAACTCGCTGTCGAAGGCGCCAATGAAGTATTTATTGATCATCCAATCGACCGTATTCTTCCTGAAAACGATAAGCGATTGAAGACGACACAGGTGAAGGAGATGGTGATAACATTGAAGTACAAACATCGCATTGAAGATGCTGCTCTGGGATTCTTTAAGAGCTCAGTAGGTGCCCGAGGCGCTCCTAGTTTATTCGGAAAGGTAGTGGATTATATAGCAATAGAAAAGGGATGGTTTTCTCCATACCTCTTTGCAAGTGGAAGACGACCTATTATCCCGAGGAGTATGACACCTGATGTCATTTTTTGCCACGGTCCTTTTTTGGGTGGGGACTATAGGATTGGGCAAACGTATGGACATGTTTTTCATCTCACGTTCTTACTCTAATACTTTTCTAGTCTTCTCAAAGAAAGTGCAACAATTATTGCACTCTGTCGTCCGCCAGCACCAATGCTCCCACCGCGTCCTGGACCTTCCCCAACACTCATTGAAAATTCGCGTTCAGGTCTTAATATTCCATCCTTTTCCGAGATGGTAGATGCGACGAAGGCCAAATTCTCCCGTTCACGTCCTTCATCACCAGCCCCACCGTTAGGGCCACCACTTTCTCCCCGTCCCAGTAGTTCCTCATCAACTCCGACTCTCACCCCATGTCCTCCTTCCTCTTCACAAGCTTCCACTCAATCCCCTCACCTCGATTCTCCGCCTCCACCCTACGATACACTGTCCTCTCACCCCCCTTCTGCAAATCTTCCTGAGCTTCTTCCTCAACCTTCTCGGACTCTTCTCACTCCCACATCCCTTGAAGAACAGGTCATCCCAATCGCACCTCCCCGCCGACTCGTCCTCGTAGTTCTCGGGCTCAAACCTCACCGCCGTCTATGGACAACATCCGCCCGCCCTTCGGAGTCAGTCCTCCAATATCTTCTCCTCGACGGATGCCCAGCTATCGTTCTCCCCATCAAACCTGGCTGTCCCCTTATCGCATGGCATGCGATCACTTTGAAGGAATTGCACAGAATTGAAGACTTAAAATCGAAGAAAGCGGAAGGAGTTATAGATGTGTTAGAGGAATATCTTGGACTGTGTGTGGACTGGGAAAGGGTTCTTAGTAGGGAATCGAAAGAGGTTGAGTCAAACCCGAGCAAGAGTTCCGATGTAGGGAGAAATATAGAAGGATCTATGAAAAAGATGGAGATAGGCGAGGACCAAGACGACTACGATGAACAGATGGAAGTAGAAGATGTGAAGGACATCAATGCGACGGAAGTTAAGAAAAAAGCGGTCCGAGAGGCAGTGAAGCTGATTGTGATAGGGGCTATCAATAGTAAGGAGAGTAAAGAAGTGAAGAAAGAGGTGGACCTCGAGAGGGCGGGGATTGTTATGTTTAGGATCCCATAGACAGCCTTGTAAAATGCTCCAGTTTTGTGTGTCTTTTAAAGTCCATATACAGAAATTAGTATTCTTGACGACAATATTACGAAAATTAGTACTCAATACGACCTGGTTTTATGTCACTTGATTTCTAATAAACGCTACGCAGGCGTAGTCCTAGTGAGTTCCTCCTGCCCAATCTGCCGAGAATGCAAATCGCTCAGTTTTTTCTCTACATTTTGTTTTCCCAAAGCATTTGACAGTTTATCATAAATCCTCCAAG
>Ga0157379_10005549_pt1 | contig 10838 bp, 10 predicted proteins | sample S25metaG_FD_121802 | JGI IMG/M metagenome (GOLD analysis project Ga0157379, IMG submission 121802) | Switchgrass rhizosphere microbial communities from Kellogg Biological Station, Michigan, USA - S2-5 metaG | ecosystem: Host-associated > Plants > Roots > Rhizosphere > Soil | place: USA... | reverse complement strand
TGGGTTGGACGCCGGAGGGCGGGTCAAAGAAATGCTGCCTTCCACCAAACTCCTCTATCTGACCATGAGCGCTGGCGACCAGGTTGCGGCGGAAGCTTTCGCTCGAGGCGCCTCAGGATTTCTGCTCAAAACATGTTCCGCCGCAGAACTTTTGTTTGCAATTGGTGAAGTGATCCGTGGAAACACTTACCTCTCACGCACCCTCTCGCGCGACTCCTTCAATTCTTTGCGTCGGCAGAACAAAAATGTTGTCAATGAAGAAGATCGCCTGACTCACCAGCAGCGGGAAGTGCTACAACTGCTGGCCGAAGGAAAAGGCATCAAGGAGGTTGCCTTCCTTCTCAACGTGACCACAAGAACAGTCGCCTTTCACAAGTACAGGATCACGGAAGTACTGGGCACCATTACCAATACTGATTTGGTCAGATTCGCGGTTCGCACTCACATAATGAAAAACTAGCTATTCGATCTTTCCGCTCTTCGAATTCCTGACAGAGTGTTAGCGGCTGGCCTTGAATCGCATCCTCATATCCTTTCAGCCACTTTTCATTGATTTAATCGGTCAAACTTGTAACCAAGTCGTTGGACCTCAAACTTCGTCGGTCCACAGTTTCAACCCTCTTCCCCACGCATAATTTCGGCGCAATACCGGCTGCAAAATCGCCTCTGTCAATTGTGACAGTTGTGGGTCCAATCATGCGTCTGTAACTTGCACGTGAGTGAAATGTTTCTAATGCCGTTCGAATCCTCATCGCTCAGGATTCGAGGGCCGCAAGCTTCTCTGCTTGGCGACAAGTCGGGGATCGAGCCGGACATTGATCGCGAGACCGGCTTCTTCTCTAAAGCGTCTCGTTGTCCACTTCGCGGAACTGAGCCCAACGACACGCGCCGCGCTTGATGGGCGGAACCAATTCAAGGAGCAGATTGAAATGAATCTTCCGAGCTTTCCTCACGTCGATTTGTTCTCCGCAGGCATAAACGCCCTCAACGGCGTGCTCGTTGCTCGCAATCCATCGCACAATCGCGGCTATGCGGTTGTTGGTCTATTGATCATGGCCTTCTTCGGCGGAATCGGCGGCGGCGTGACCCGCGACGTGCTCCTGGCTCAAGTACCAGCGCCATTCAAGGATCCGACTTATTTCTTCGTGTGTCTGGGCTCTGGATTGCTTGGCCTCGCGATTTATCGCTACGCCGACTCCAAAGAAGAGTCGTTTCGCACCAGGACGCTGGCGTTTTTCAAGTCCTTCTCCCTGCCGTGGTTCGCAGCCTTGGGAGCTCACAAGGCGATTGAGCATGATCTGGGACTCTGGGCCGCAATTCTCATCGGAGTCGCCGCCACTACCGCGGGCGGCGTGTTCATCGACCTCTTCTCCGGGGTCACACCTGAAATCATGCGGCCTTCGCAACACCTGGTTACTGCAGCGATATTGGCGAGCGCAACCTACGCGTTAATCGCAATTCAGATGAAGAGCAGTACTAACTTCTTCCCGATTACTCTGATCGCGGTTGGGGTTGCGTTTATTTTCCGGGTCATTGCGGTAAAAGAACACTGGAAACAAATCGTTCCTTTCGACGCGCCTGCCCAAGGTCCCGTTGCGCGTGTGTGATCTCAGAGCGAAGTACGATTTGTTTGGCTTGACATTAGTTCATTCGAAGGATGGGGAGATGCCATGGACGACACATTGACGCGCATTGGAACTCAATTGCTCGAACGCGTAAGCGGGCCGATGAAGTTTCGGCTTGTGTTGCAGCCTTGCATGGCCGCGTTCTTCGCGATAAAGGCAGGTTTGGCCGACGCAAAGCTGGGAAAGCCTCCATATTTCTATGCCCTTCTCTGGGACCAGGGACACCGCGAAGACCTGCTCAAGAACGGATGGAAGAGCGTCGGCCGGGTAGTCATTCTGGCGATTGTCCTCGATGTCATTTACCAGATCATCGAAATACATTTCGTTTACGTAGGTGAAGCTATCATTGTCGCCTTCATCCTGGCAGTTCTGCCTTATCTAATCCTGCGCGGACTGGTCACGCGACTGGCTCGCAAGAAGTCTTCGCCAACCCAGCCGGCGAACACCAAGGTTTAAGGGGACACATGAACGTAGAAACAGAGCGGAAAGACAAAGCCACGTCTCTTGCCGAAGAACGAACCGATCTCGCTATTGAGCGTACGGTGATGGGCGCAGAGCGCACCCTTATGGCATGGATTCGGACAGCGCTTTCCATGATCGGATTCGGCTTCTCAATATACAAATTCTTCCAATACATGCCCGAAGAAATCGCAGCGGGCACTGTTCGTCGGCCTCAAGCTCCGCGCAACCTGGGATTGACTCTCATCTCGCTTGGCACCTTGGCGCTGTTGGCGGCTGCGTGGCAGCACCGCCGTTTTTTGACGCAGATTGGAGTTTCTCAAAAACGGCATACAATGTCGGTCTCTCTCTTTGTGGCAATGGCGGTCGTCCTCATCGGACTCGTCACGTTCTACGGGGTTCTTCTGAAAAGCGGGCCGTTTTGACCTGCACCAGCTGGCTTCCGAAAGGGACGTCCTATTTGCCCTGCGTAAAAGGCAGACCGCTGTTGGAGTTGAAGAAAGGACAGAACGAAAAATCGAATAGGCCATCGAGGTCGCCATGGTCTTAGTCACACTGATCACCGATTGGCATCCCCATTCAGAAACGTCAGCCGTGGATCTCAAATCAGAAACGCAACACACACATCGGAACGGAGGACCTCATGCAAATGAAATCTAGCGCAAGAGTCGTAATCGGTGTTGGACTTCTTACGGGATTGTGGATGGTGAGCAACCATCCCGGCCTTGCCAGGGAGAAGAGCGAGACGATCGAGGCTCAGGCATACGGAACCGGCACCCAACTGGGTTCAAGCATTGGTGTGACACTCAACATTTATGAGTTCTCGACTCCCGCAGACAAACAAATCCTTGTCGACTCGTATAAGTCAGGCCAGAACCACGGGCTCGTGAACGCGCTGCAGAAGATGAAAGCAGTTGGTCATGTTGAGATCACCGGAACGCTCGGCTTCGACTGTTCCTACATCCACATGATTCCGACACCGACAGGTCGAAAGATTGTCTTCTTGACCAACCGCCAAATCAGAATGGGTGAAGCGATGACGGATAGTCAATCTCAGTCATTCGACTTGACTGCTGGCATCTTCGAACTCAACGATCAGGACAAGAAGAAAAGTGCAGGCGTACTGTATCCGGCAGCACAGTTAGTTATCGACAAAGACGGCGAATTGCAGTGGGATCTCAACCAGAACAGTTGGAGACTCGCCGGCATTATCGATTGGAAAGGAACACCCGGCGTCAACTAGAAAGGTGCTATTCCACGCGAACTAATCGCTCACCTTGCTAGTTCGTCCGCTCCCAACCAGACAAGACATTCCTGTGTCTTGCAGCGCGCGTGTGAGGCTCGAACAAGTAGCGCGCTCAAACAGAGGCTCGCGCCATCTTGCGGCCAGCGCAAGGGGGTTTTCGATCATGGATCCAGCAACAGTTTCTCCGTGGAGTTCCAATTGGATCTGGGGCCTGCCAATGATCGTGGTTACAGTGGCATTCCACGGTTTCTGCCTCGGATTGCTTCACTCAAGAGGGTCGCTTTTCCTTTCGAAGTGGAAGGGAGATTTCCTCCCGCGCCGGTTCACCGCAGCGGTGATGGGGGTGACGGCCCTTTGCGTTGCATTTCTGCATGGCTTGGAAGCAATGATGTGGGCGGGTCTATACCTCGCACTCGGTGCTCTCCCCGACCACCGAACTGCGGTGCTTTATTCGCTCGGAGCGATGACCACCTTTGGCAACGCGAATCTTCACTTGGCATTGCATTGGCAATTGATGGGTGTGCTGGAGGCTTCGAACGGTTGGATTCTTTTCGGACTGACAACTGCTTTTATGTTTACGATTATGCAATCAATTCTGGTGAAACCACACAGCTGAGGGCGCTGTATAAAGCCCCCCGCGTGTCGTACTCGGGACCGGGCGGTCGCTATCACGACCGCCTGAGTTAAATCAATTCAGCCCCGATATTCCCCAAACTCTTCACACTATTTCTTCGGCTTATTGATCTTTAGGTGTTTCCTGACTTCAGACCACAAATGATGCTTGTTCGATGTTTTCAACTCTTCGCCGCGAATGGCGGCTCGTTCACCGCCGAGCGCTAGAACGATCAACTGCGCTTGACTCTCGACTCCGACACGGTTGTAAATGCGGTGCAAAAACATCCGAATCGATCCAACTGTCGTGCCGCATTGCTTCGCGATCTCACGACACTGCAGGCCATAAGCCGCAAGCTCAGCGATTGCGGTCTGAGCGACGTTCAGGTTGTAACGAGCGGCGAATGACTCTGCATCAAATAGCCGCTTTCCTCCCTCTTCGCCCTCGCGTCCGATTCCTCGATCTACACTGAAATCCGATTGGTCGCTTGCTTTGCCTTTACGTTGGGCAAATGCGCGATTGTCAAAACGTGAGTTGATTGGCTGGTCAAAAAAATGGACACTGAAATCGCTAATGGTAAACTCGCTTCGCTCACATCTCGGTAAATGCGAAGAATCTCAAGACCTTGGCGTACACAAACAGGTCTCAGACGGATCCTTCGATCGTCCCGCTAAGCTTTAGTTTTGATTGGTTGCGGGGGCTGGATTTGAACCAGCGACCTTTGGGTTATGAGCCCAACGAGCTACCGGGCTGCTCCACCCCGCAGTTACAGTTTAGCAATACCACCAATAGGGGTCAACCTCGGCGCGTGCTCGGTCGGCATCTTATCCGTTACACTTCTTGGCAAACCTGCTCAGCTCTCTCTTCGATTGCTGTAAGGCTCGCATTTTCTGCAAAATGGCATTTTCCTGCGCGCAAGCGAAATCCACGTTCTCAGCTCGCCTGACAACGGCGGGGTGACAACTGCTCTGATCGACACGAGGAACCCTGCGGATGTCCCATCTGTATGTTGTAGTCTTGCTCATCATCGTCGTGGTCCTGCTGGCGGTTGCTCTCTTCCGCACCTCCCGCGTGAAGACCAAGGCCGACTACCTCGTGGCCGGACGCTCCTTGCCTGCATTTGTTTTGGTCCTCACACTCCTTACTTCGTGGATTGGCGCAGGTTCATTGTTTGCGGGAGCGGAGAACGCCTACAAGAATGGTTTTGCCGCGCTCTGGCAGCCAGCAGGTGGATGGCTAGGCTTGCTCCTCATCTATTTCATAGCGCCGCGGGCACGCAAGTTCGCCCAGTTCACGCTGCCCGATCTGCTCGAGGCCCGCTACAACCAGACAGCCCGAGTCCTCGGCACATTCGCCATCCTCTTTGCCTACGTCGGGATAACCAGTTATCAATTCAAGGGCGGTGGCGACGTCCTTCACCTCATCTTCCCTGACACAGTCTCAGCGGAGCTGGGCACCTACCTGATTGCCGTATTCGTCATCGTGACCACCGCGCTGGCTGGCATGTCGTCAGTGGCCTATATGGATGTGGCGATTGGCTCGCTCGTCACCATCATCTGCATCATCGCTGCACCTTACTTGTTTCTCCAGGCGGGCGGCTGGGCGGGTCTCCATTCGGTGTTGTCGCCCCAATACTTTCAACCGCTTGGCAATTATCGAATGAGCCCTCAAGGCCATTTGCAACCAGTGGGCATGGGCCTCATTCGTGCGCTCGAGTTCCTTGTTCCGACCATGCTACTCATGCTCGGAAACCAGGTCATGTATCAGAAGTTCTTCTCCGCAAAGACCGAGAAGGATGCTCGTATATCCGTCGTCGGCTGGATCCTGGGCACTCTGCTCCTTGAAACCCTGATCGTAGCCATCGCCGTGTTTGGGCGCGCCCTTTACCCCACAGGCGAAGTAGCACTGCATCCGCGCGAAATAATCCCCTACACGGCTCGACATGGACTTCCCGCGGTCCTTGGTGCCATCCTGCTTGGAGCAGTTTTTGCAAAAGTCATCTCCACCGCGTCCAACTACCTCTTCTCTCCCGCGACCAATCTCGTCAACGACGTCTTTGTGCGCTACATGGCTCCAGACGCTTCGAACAAACGGGTCCTGATTGTCTCCCGATTGGCCGTTGTGCTGCTGGGTTGCTGGGCGCTCTACCAGGCGGTCTACGCTGAGAGCATTCTCCAGAAAATGCTTTGGGCTTACACCATCTACTCCGCTGCGCTTACTCCCGTGGTCTTGGCAGCTTTCTACTCGAAGCGCGCGACGGCCTGGGGAGCAGTCGCGGCCATCGCAAGCGGCACAGTGGTCACCCTGGCATGGGATATACCTTCGGTGAAGGGCCTCTTTCCTCACATCCTCGCTGATCGCGATGCCATCTTCCCCGCTCTCTTCGCTGCCTTGGTCGCACTTGTCGTGGTCAGCTTGATCACCAAGCCACCGGAACCCTCGCAGCTCGCGCAGTTCTCTGACTAGTAAACAGATGTTCCCCTGTGGCATTTCAATCCACCCCTCTCGATACCCTAGACTGGTAATTGGATTAGCGAAATGCCAACGCGCCCCTGCTGGGCTGAAATTCGCACCAGCGCCCTTGAAGCAAATTACCGGTTCCTTGCGGATATCGCAGCCCCTCATGCGGAATTGTTGGCCATCGTCAAGGCCAACGCGTATGGGCATTCGCTCGACGTGTGCGCTCCCGCTGTGATGCGCGCAGGCGGACGCTGGCTCGGCGTCACCAGCGTCGAAGAAGGTGTCGCCGCCCGCGCACTCTGTCCCGAAGCTCGCGTGCTTGTCATCGGAGGTGTCTTCGCTGGACAAGGCTCAGCCGTCATTCTCAACAAGTTGACTCCCGTTGTGTGGGAGCCTCGTCAGTTCGACGAGCTTGAACGTGCTGCGCGCGCAATCGGCATTCGATCCCTTTCCGTTCATCTTGAAATTGACACTGGCATGAGCCGTCAGGGTGCTGACCCCGACGAGCTTTCGCCCCTCCTTTCGCGCTTTCATCGCGGTTCACCTTTGCGGCTCGAAAGTGTAATGACCCACCTCTTCGCGGCAGACGAGGCTGACGAATTAGTCACAGAAGCCCAACTGGCGCGCATGGACCAGGCGCTCGACCGCATCAGTTCCGCGGGACTTCACGCAGGCTACCTGAACGTGGGCAACTCCGCCGCGCTCCTGGCAGATCAAGCGGCAACAATTGCTGCGTTAGCCTCGCGCTATGAGATGAAAACCCTCATTCGCCCCGGACTTGCGCTCTACGGGCTCGTCCCGCACTACGAGCCCGGCTTCGTTGGCGAAGAGCCATCTCCTCTCGCCGAGGCGCGTCGTTGCCTTCAACCCGTAATGACCTGGAAATCACAGGTCGTCAGCCTTCGCTCCATTCCGGCGGGCGCGGTGGTCGGCTACAACGGTAAATTCGTGGCCACCGAACCGATGCGGGTGGCGTTGGTTGCAATTGGATACGGAGACGGACTAGATCGCCGGCTTGGCAGTCATTTCAGCTTCCTCGTGCACGGACAGCGCGCACCCCTTGTCGGTCGTGTCAGCATGGACCAGGCCGTAATTGACGTGACGGAAATAGAAAGCGTAATGCCGGGCGACGATGTCGTTGTACTCGGCAGTCAGGGCGACGAGACCATCACAGCCTTCGATCATGCCATAGCTGCCGAAACGATTCCCTGGGAAGTCTTCACGCGCATTAGTCAACGTGTCGGCCGCGTCGAAGTCTAAGGCGGTTTCGGAATTGGTGTAGACCGAAGGCACGCTGCAAAGTGGCGATCCGATCAAAAAACGCCACCTTTCAACGCCCTCGAAAGTCTACGTGAATTCGAAAACTGCTCTAGCAGGGAGCTCCCGTCGGACTGATCTGGCTCCCAACAACCTCTGGCACCGCACTTGTAAGTCCCGCAGATCCTTCAACCGCGGCGATCATTGCGTCAATCCCCATCGCAGAATTCAGCAGCATGTGGTAAAGCCCGCGAGAGCACCACTCCTGTTGATAAAACTTGCGAATGACGGCAGCGCGGCGCTTGTCATATGCGGCCAGCATCTGGTCCGCCTGCTGCGCCTGCTTTGGAAAAGCTTGCGTGAACCACTCCCGTTTCGCCTTCGAAGTTGCGTAGACAAACACGTGAAAGCACCCCGGCTGGCACGCCAATGCGCAGGCAGCGCCGCGACCCACCAGCACGCAATTTCCTTCCTTCGCCGCTTCCATAATTTCCTCGCGGATAAGCGTCAGCATTCGCTCCGAGTCAAATACTTGGTCTTCCGAAAGCCCCGTCATCTGGTAAGCCGTGTCATGCCAGAACACCTTGCCATAGCGGTAGTACCAGGGGTCCAGACGCTCATCGAACTTGGCGGCCAACTCCGGCGTCACGCCGGCTTTTCTCGCCGCAGCGCACACCAGCTCCGAATCCATCAGCTTCCAGCGCAGCCGGTCTGCCAGTTCGTGGGCAAACTCCCCACCCCTCGAGCCGTATTCCCTTTCCACGGTGACTACTCGAATAGGCGAACGCATCATCGAAAACCTTCCCCCCGCCACAGGAGAATACAACGGAATGGGATTCCTTCGGCAAGCAGAGGGTTGGCGCCGTCCATAAACAGCCGATTCGCACCATCGAGAGCTATACCTTGACGGTCTACATAACTTTGTTGTAGATAATCTAGGTATGGGAAAACCTAATGATCTCGTTCAAGGCACGCTGGACCTCCTGATTCTCAAAACACTTCGTCCCGACGCCATGCACGGCTGGGCCATCGCCAAGCGCATTCAGCAGTTGTCGGGAGATGTGCTCCAAGTCCAGCAAGGATCGCTCTATCCCGCGCTCCACCGCCTCGAGCAGCAGGGATGGATCAAAGCTCGCTGGGCTGAGAGCGAAACCGGCCGGCAAGCCAAGTTCTACTCCCTCACGCCCGGTGGACTCTCCCAGCTTGAGAAGGAAACCGCTAATTGGAACCGGCTTTCCGAAGCCATCAACCTGATCGTCAGCGAGGCCTGAGCAATCTGGAGCGCCCCCATCCCCGGAGGAAATCAATGCGCTGGATTCAACAAATGCGAATGCGGTTTCAGATGCTGTTTCATCGTGGCACCGCCGCTGCACGCCTCGACGACGAATTGCAGGACCACCTCGAACGCCAGGTCACCGAAAACCTCGCCGCCGGCATGAACGCCGAAGATGCGCGCTATGCAGCCCTGCGAACCTTCGGCAATCCCGCCCTGCTGCGCGAACAGGCTCGCGCCACGTGGAGTTGGACATGGGCCGAGTCGCTCGTAAGCGATGTCCGCTACTGCATCCGAACGCTGCTACGCACGCCTGGCTTTGCTGCAATTGCGATTCTGGTCATGGCACTAGGCATCGGCGCCAATGTTGCGTTGTTCACGGTCGTGCGCAGCGTTCTTCTGAACCCGCTTCCCTATCGCGACTCCGATCAGTTGGTTTCCCTGTACGAACACGAGGCAAGACTCGCGGACTTCACTAACTATCTGCCGGTCGATGTCGGCAGCTTTACAGAGTGGCAAAAAGCCGCGCAGGGTGTCGCCCAGATGGCGATGTTGTCGCCGTGGCAGAGTTACAACGTCTCCTCAGAGGGAGGAAAGCTTCCGGAAAGAATCGATGCATCTTGGTGCTCATGGAATTTGTTCTCCACCCTGGGAGTCTCGCCGGCTCTAGGTCGCAGCTTCAATGCGTCAGACGACCAACCCAATGCAGAGGCCACCGTTATCTTGTCCGCGCAATTCTGGGCGCGTCGTTACGACAGCGATCCGGCCATCGTGGGCAAGAAGATCTGGCTCGATGCTAAGCCATACACGGTCATCGGCGTGCTCCCCACGTCGTTTGTGTATGAGGGGGCGTTCAGCGGCAACACGATGCAGGCCTGGACTCCGATCAACCACGAAGCCCCGCCCGAGGTCCTTCACACGTTTTCAGACCATGAGTTGATGGTCGTTGCGCGCTTGCTTCCCGGCACGTCTTTGGCTTCACTCGTCAGCCAGTTGAATGCATTACAGAGCCACATCAAGGCGACCCACCCCGGGCCGTCTGTCCACGACGGAGTCTCCGGCCGCACCATGCTCGACGACGTTGTTCACGACTACAAGACTCCTCTCTACGCGCTGCTCGCCGCGACCGGATGCGTATTGCTCATCTCCTGCATGAATGTTGCCAGCTTGCTGGTTGCTCGTTCCGCCGCACGCAAAAAGGAATTGGCCATTCGAGTAGCACTTGGTGGCGGGCGCATGCGCCTGGTACGTGAGCGACTGATCGAAAGCTCATTGCTGTCGATTGCTGGCGGATGTCTCGGTTTGCTATTTGCTGCCGGTGCTCTGCAGTGGCTCATCCACTCCCGCAGCGAAATGAACCGCATCGAAGCAATTCGCTTCGATGGCGTCGTGGCAATCTTTGCGGGCGGCACTATTCTGCTATGCGCCCTTTTCGCGGGACTCGTCTCCGCATTCAGCTCCAGCGGGAAAAGCGTCCTCGCTTCACTTCACGAATCGTCAAGGGCGCACAGTGCCGGGCGTACGCGAGCCACTCTTCGCAGGACCTTTCTGGTTTTGGAAGTTGGCCTGACAGTCGTCCTGTTGGTCGGAGCCGGCCTGCTGCTGAAAAGCTACCAGCACCTGCGGTCCACCGACATCGGTGTGCCAATTGACAACGTGTTGACAATGCACTTCAGCTTGCCCGAGGCTCGCTACAAAGAGCCTGCTCAGCAGGTGGCTTTCTTTGAGAGCGTGATCGCCCGCGTCCGCGCGTTGCCCGGAGTGCAGGCTGCCGGGCTTGTAAGCACAGCTCCAGGACAAGGGTGGGGCGGCGATCAGGCGATGTCCGTGGTGGAACATCCGCCTCTTGCAAAGGGTCAGAATATGGGTCTGATGACACGTGGAGCCGAGCCGGGGTACTTTGCA
>Ga0157379_10005548_pt1 | contig 10840 bp, 17 predicted proteins | sample S25metaG_FD_121802 | JGI IMG/M metagenome (GOLD analysis project Ga0157379, IMG submission 121802) | Switchgrass rhizosphere microbial communities from Kellogg Biological Station, Michigan, USA - S2-5 metaG | ecosystem: Host-associated > Plants > Roots > Rhizosphere > Soil | place: USA... | reverse complement strand
GAAATCACGTCTGACTGAGAGGAAGGTAGATGGGAATCGGGGTGGGCCACAGGGTTATTAACGCGTTCGTCGCGGAAATCGCAATCCCAGGTAGAGGAAGACGCGTCTTGCACATCGTCTTCTGGTGGTTCCACGGAAGGGGGACGAGTTTCAGGTTGCTCCAAGTCGCCGTCGATCATCCGGTAGTCTCGAAACGCGTGGTTCCAGTTGCGTCTGGCCCCGCGTTCCGTGTGCTCCTGGAGATCTACAGGCGTCATTCCCGTGAGAGCCCTCTCCGCGTCTTCGATGCCGCACTCGGTGGAGCAGTAGAGTGCGTTGGGACGCGTCGGTCGTCCGCAACGACATTCAGTAGCGGGATCGATGCTCTGCATGAGGCCGATACGTTCGAGAGTTGCCATGAACGCTTGCATTTGGGTGGTCATGGTGGTAAGGGAGGTTGAGGCGGGGAAATGGGGAGGATAGGTAAACGGACAGGTGAATGGATAGGTGCTAGTGACCGAGAGGGAGGATAGGTAAGGCGGCGGCGGCGAGGGTGGGGAGAGGAGATGAGGAATGAAACATCGGTAAATATCGTTTATATATATATTTATGGGCTTTCACCGCGTCCACCGTAGGACAGTGGTAAATCATTCACTGGCACTTAATCGGTGGGCTCCTAGTGATGGGCCGCCGAATTTCAACCAGTGGGCTTCATTGTGCATTGTTTTCTGACCTTATTGATAATATTAAGAACAATGGTTCATAAAAGAATCAGATGGAGCGTTGGAAGAGATGAGATGCAGGATCGATTATTAACAGTAATGGTACATGGCTATTGTACGACTGCGAGGACGAGATACAGACATGAGAATAAAAATGAAATGCTGAAGGAGAGTGTGATAGTTTGAGGAAGCTAGGAAGTTTGAGGAAGCTAGGAAGTTTGAGGAAGCTAGGAAAATAGAGAGAGAGAGAGAGAGAGAAGGGGCAGAAAGGGACAGACAAAGAAAAAGGGAAGCATAGAGCGACAAGCTCAGTCCGTTCGGAAAATATTACCACCCATCCCCTCACGCCTGCTTCGCCCCCAAAGCCGCCGCCATACTCAACGCCATCGCATCTCCAACACGTCCTCCACTTTCCCCAGCAGGAACGAAAATCGTCCTATTCCCATACCCTCTAACCTTCTCAACGTCGATACGACGTAATTGCATCTCCTGGGCAAACTTATCTCTGACGTCTGCATCTGCTTGGGCACGCATACGGATAGCATCTGCTTCTGCCTGGGCGATGAGACGAGTGGCTTCTGCTTCGGCCTTTGCTTGGATTTCGCGAGATTGGGCGGCAGCTTTGGCGGCGGCGACTGCGCTGTATGCGTCGGCGTCAGCTTGGGTGTTTTTGGTTGTGGCCTTAATCTTTGCAACCGAGAGAGTACCCTGTTCCTGCTTGATCTTGTTGCTGTTTTCACGGTCGACGTTCTTCGAGATATAAATATTAGTACTGAGAGAAATAAGTCATTGGAGAAAGAACTTACAGCGGCCTCAACTTGGGTTTGCAGGGCCCTTGTAGTCAAGTTCTCCATTTGCTTAGCAATGTCGCCCTTGAAGCGACGGTCCATGACGGCTAACAATATTAATTGGTAAAAATTGAAATTATAATGAAGTTTAGAAGCTTACCAAGATCCTTGAGAACGATACCGTATTCCAACGCGGCTTGATGCAACTCGTCCATAGCCTGAGACCTCAACGCATCGATGAAGGCAGCGGATGGATCGTCGGGAGTGTCTCCAGCTTGGAGGTGATCACCGCCGATATTGCGTTGCTTGATCATAGCGCTGTAGTCGAGGTGACTAACGATTTGAGTGAGAACACTCTGGGCTTTATCCTAAATATGTATGGTTAACTTGGGGAAGTTTTAAATGGAGAGGCAAATGAACCTTGAGGGCATCGTAGGGAGTGTCGTAGCCGTGAGTTGTTAACTATAAGTCCGGAAGTCAGTGGGGGAATGATTCTACGGAATAATTAGGACATGCCATAAGCGGGCTGGTGAGTTGCCACTTGAGGTAAATAGTGAGGCTGACGGGGACTTGATCACGAGTGAAGCTGTAGGAAAATTAAATTAAGAATGACACTGAAAAAGAAACAGGAATCTACACACATGTCCTTGGTAGGCATTTCAATTTGATTTTCACCACAAGTGTACATTCCACGGAGGGTGACATTTGGGTTAGTGATGTAATGTTGACCAGCACCGAGTAATTCCAAGTCATCTCCACGTTGAAGAACGGCGCAGTTGTTGGCGGGGATATCGAGGCTAGAAATAATTGGTTTCCAACGAGACACAGTTAAAAAATGTTGACTCACAAAGTACAAACGACGTAATCAGCCTGAACGCCACGAATCACGGAGCGCATCTTGACTTCAAGAGTGGATCCAAGAGTTTGCTTAGTGACATGATCAATGATTTTGTTCGGAAGATGGGTCTGGTCAACAACAGAGAGAACGTTGTATGATCCTTCCAAAGCCAATGCGACGAAGCCGGTATTTTTGACAACGAAAATATGGTTATTGGGATCAGAAATAACAGCTGCCTGGTTTTGAGAGACTTGAACGATCGTGAGACCAAGGAATTCGACGACGGTGTCGGATACTATAGAAATTCCCTTTAATTCCGATATAGCACTAGAAGGTCAGAAAATATACTTACATCCTTTAGTACCCTCGAAGCTACGAGCCCACCAGTTGCGAAGAGGGAAGCCAGGGTAACGACCGGGGCGGGTAATTACTTTTGGCATGCCACCATGGTTGACTACACCAATTCTTCCAGGTTGAATTTCTCTGCCAATCCAGTCAGTTGGAGACTGAGAATATTATTATTAACTGCGCAAATACGTATTCAAAGCTTTACTTACCTTCTTTGAGATGATATGGTTTTTGGTCCTCTACATTGACGTTAATTATCATCGTCACTGTTCAAGTATGATCAAGACTTACGTTACGCATCTCCGAATCCAATTTGTGGAGAGCAGGAATGACACCGTCCTTTCCGATTTTGATGAAATAGGGACGAGACTCGTCCATATAGTCGACTGCAATGTTGAAAGGCTCCTTGTTGCGCTTCTGAGGGAGGCCATGAGGGAGCTGGCCTTTCCCGAGTCCGTTTACGCCCTCCGTGAAGTCACCGATCTTGCGGTTGTTATCACCTACAATAGTAGTACCACCAGCAACGCTAAGAGAGTCGTCGAATACGGTAGTCATTGCGGCAGATGTTGAGTGTGTGATTAATAGAGAAATATAGTGTAGTAGCTGGGTGGACGCTGTTTAATGGGGACAAAGTGGGTTGTTGAGGGCAATACCTCGACGTTCAACCTTCACTTTAATAGCAAAATGGATAGGGTTCTTTCAATAAGTGGTCAAGGCATAGCCTTGGGTGAAAGCGGACGGCTAGAAACGGGACATCGCTTTGGGTGGGCGCTAACGAGATCCGAGGTGACAAGCTGCCAAAACGGTTCAGAAGAACTATCCCGCTAAGGAGTCCATTGGTCGGTATTTTGACAACTGTACAGATGTTTCTCATGTGTTTTGTTCACTATTACAGATTTTCCTCATAACTGGTCTCGGCTTTTCATCAACAACAAAAGCAACAACAAATCACTCTAGGAAGAGTCTTGCATCGTGAAGGTTGTAGAAAGCTATACAGGTTCTTCGGTGTAGATTTCTGTTCTGTCCTTCCAGCCTCATGAAATGCTCTGCCGCTTGAAAGCCGTTAACTGCCGTTCGACCCCTTTCGTTTGCGAACAGCGATCTGATGTTAAGGTGGTTCTTGAAAAGGGGCTTTGGTCACTGGAACAGCGGCTTGCTGTGCATTGTGAACAAAACACGTGTCCGTCTAGTGACGAGGTAGGTGTTTCAACTACTGCATTTTCTGAACAGACGTCTACTATTTCTTAATAGAAAGTACAGCTTGGATTTTACCCTTAGAATTTGTTACTGCTTGGCCACTTGAATAGCATTTTGTAGGGCATATTTGAAATATTGATTTCCCTACAGCAGTGCTCGATTTGCTCAAATCGGAAAATATGGAGTCAACGGGAGGTTTGTTTGTATCAGGGTAAGTATTGCGAATACTGTAGCCACCCGACCGTAGGCTCGGACCTTTTTGACTGCGACAGGGACAGGGACGCCCTGACTCGCTGGCTCGGAGAGCTTGAAATCCTAGGACATAGGGAGAAAAAACAGTTTCGTCGAGCTTCGATCACCTGAATTTTGGGCACCTTGGACCACCGTCCCGGCTGGCCTTTGGCCCATTGACTGGTCGGACGCTAGAAGGTCAAATTGCCTCGGGCGCCTTCCGGACGCCGGACCGAGCTTACAGTCATCTCCTCGTGTCTTTAGTACGGGTTCCGAAGGATCATTCCTGAACTAGGATTTCCCTAAACACTGAATCACGAATAAACCAGATAAACAAGTGATAGCAACTCTGTGAATATACGAAGAACCAAATAGATACCCATGGGCGTATGTACAATGCTGGGGCAATGCGATATAGCACAAGAATCACCCTGTGTGCAATGTTGAAGGAACTCCTATCACCTCAAAATATCTCTGTCGAATGATACCATAAAAAGTTTCAGTATCTTTCGGATTTGACGTAAGGTATAGACATGATGGCTCTGGATGACTGATCCAGGGTCTCTGATGAATGTAAAAACCTCCCAGAAGTCACCGGGTTTGAACCTAAAAATTAACTGAAGAATCTTTTCAGAAATGGAGACAAGGATGATGAACTTTATACAATTTCTTGTCGTTTTTCTGCAGCCACGATTTTCTGAAGATAATAGAGTCGTGACATTCGTGACAAACATATTGACAGTGGCTGGTTGAAAAATATGTAGACGCCCGTTCTTCAGCCATGCGCAAACAGCTCGATCCTCGAATACCCATTCTCATAAACAACAATGTCAAAAAGAACCATAGATCTTTCATTGTTCTTGTTGGAGATAAGGGCAGGGATCAGGTGAGTAGTGTATAACTTTTGCTTCTCGTAGGAGACGTTGCTCACGTTCGGGTTGACAGATCGTGAACTTGCACCATCTCCTCTCTCAGGCTCGACTTTCAGCGCGACCTTCTGTGCTGTGGTGTTATAAAAAGGATCTTGGATTCACAACGTATGTCTTTTTTGTGTTACGTATCTCGCACTGCTGAGATTTTGTTCAGACACCGAAAAAAGCGAGAGGCGAAGATCAAACGGGATGTTAAACGAGGGATTCGTGAGCCTAATGACCAAAATCCATTCGAATTATTCGTTACAGTGACGGATATTCGCTATACGTATGTTAAGTCAGCAGCAGTGATCCTTCCAAGCTCACTTTCGTTACAGATACTATAAGGAATCGCATAAAATTCTTGGTAACACATTCGGCATGTGTGTCCTACAAGATTTTGAGGCTGTCACCCCTAATTTGCTCGCGCGGACGATTGAGACTGTCGAAGGAGGCGGTTTGGTTGTGTTGCTATTAAAGACGATGACCTCGCTGAGGCAATTATACACCATGACCATGGTGAGCCATTCTTTCTCATATTCCTGCCTACTCTAACTCTTTTAAGGATGTCCACGCTCGTTACCGCACTTCAACACAAACCGACGTTGTCGCCCGCTTTAACGAACGATTCATTCTCTCTCTCGGTTCTTGTGATGACTGCCTTGTCCTCGATGATGAGTTGAACGTTCTGCCTATCTCAAGAGGCAAGGATATCGTCCCATTGGAAGATGATGTTTCGAAAGGAAAGAATAAGGAGGAATCCGAGCTTAAGGAGATGAAGGATGGGTTGGCTGATACCAAGCCTATTGGTGAATTGACCAATCTTGCAAAGACGGTCGATCAGGTAAGTATTTACGATTTCTATGTGGAACGTTCTCTCACGTGTATTCAAGGCAAAAGCAGTCTTAACCTTCGTCGAAGCAATCAGCGAGAAAGCCCTTTCCTCCACTGTAACACTCACCGCCGCCCGTGGTCGTGGTAAATCTGCCGCACTCGGTCTCGCAATTGCTGCTGCATTAGCTCACGGCTACTCAAACATCTTCGTCACAAGTCCAAGCCCCGAGAATTTGAAGACTGTATTCGAGTTTGTCTTCAAGGGAATGGATGCACTTGGGTATGAAGAGCACTTGGAGTACGATATTGCGCAGAGTACGAATCCGGTGTTTAATAAGGCGATCGTGAGGGTGAATGTATTCCGTCAACATCGACAAACTATTCAGGCAAGGTCGTTTACCCATCTCTTGTAACAATCCAACTAACGGCATACCAGTATATCCAACCCCAAGACGCGCACGTCCTCGGACAAGCTGAACTCGTAATCATCGATGAAGCCGCCGCTATCCCCCTGCCTCTAGTCAAAAACCTCATTGGTCCCTACCTCGTCTTCATGGCCTCCACCATCAACGGCTACGAAGGCACTGGTCGTTCACTCTCCATCAAGCTCATCCAGCAACTGCGAGAGAGCTGCAAAGCATCCCTTGCAGCAAATACTACAGTAGACGCTGAAATCGCCACAACATCTAGCAAAAAGGCCGTAAATAAGGCCCCACCAAAAGCACGTACACTTCGCGAGATCAAGCTCGAAACACCCATTCGTTATTCTCCCGGAGACAAAATCGAGAAATGGCTCAACTCCTTACTATGCCTGGACGCAACGGTTGTTTCGAAGAGTCTATCCTCCCAAGGTTGCCCCCATCCTTCTAAATGCGAACTATACTACGTCTCTCGAGATACTCTATTCAGCTATCACCCCGCCTCAGAACTCTTTCTGCAACGCATGATGGCATTATACGTTGCCAGTCACTACAAAAACCAACCGAACGACCTGCAGCTGATGTCTGACGCTCCTGCTCACCACCTCTTCGTGCTTTTACCACCTGTGAAGGATGATGAGAGTACGTTGCCTGAGCCATTGGCTGTTTTGCAAGTTGCATTGGAGGGTAGCATTAGTAAGCAGAGTATTTTGGATGGATTGAGTCGGGGGACGAGGACTGGGGGGGATTTGATTCCATGGTTGATTTCGGAGCAGGTATGCATAGGTTTAGTGGGATTGTATGAATATGCTAACTTTGGAATAGTTCCAAGAAAGCAAGTTTGCCTCGCTTTCTGGTGCACGGGTAGTTCGCATTGCAACACACCCGGATTATATCAATGTCAGCGTTCATATCTTTTCTTTCATTCGCGGCGACTAACTGTATGTGCATATAGATGGGTTATGGTGCGAGAGCCTTGGAAGCGCTCAATGCATTCTACAGCGGTGAATATTTCAACGTTGACGAAGCACCACCGCCAGAGGTAGAAGTCGAGGTCTCTCGCTCCTTCGCCCGTGCCTCAAAAATCGACGATGTGCGTCCTTACTTCCTCGCATCTTCTTCCCTGTCTAATCTCCTTCCATCCAGTCCATGAGCCTTCTAACAGATACTCCCACTGTCCGCTCCGCCACCGCTATGCCACCCCTTCTTCAACGTCTTTCCGAACGCAGACCTGAGCAACTCGATTATCTCGGTGTTTCATACGGTCTTACACCCCAATTACTTCGTTTCTGGAAACGAGCTGGTTACGCTCCCTTGTATCTGAGACAGACGACGAATGAGATTACTGGGGAGCATACGTGTGTGATGGTGAGAGGTGTTGGAGAGCCGCATGGGGAGAACGTGGAATGGTTGGGAGAGTTTGCGAAGGGTATGTTTTCTTTCGAATGAATGTGATGCAATCAGGCTGATGGTTCCGTTTGTAGACTTCCGAAGGAGGTTCCTCACACTCCTTTCGTTCAAGTTTAGGGAGTTCGGTGCTGTCACTGCCTTGAGCATCATTGAGGCCATCAATGCAGGAGTCAAACGTCTCGACGCCGGTCTTTCAATAAGTATGTTTTCTTCTTTCGCCTGATAACTCTTCTTCTCACCTATACTTCCCAGATGTCACACCCCGAGAAATCTCCCTCCTCCTCACACCATTCGATATCAAACGCCTCGAGTCATACACCAACAATATGTTAGATTACCATGTCGTGCTTGACATGCTACCCACCATTGCTTCGTTATATTTTGAGAAGCGTCTGGGGTCTGAGGTTAAGCTTAGTGCTGTCCAAAGTTCGATTTTGCTTGCCATCGGGCTGCAACGGAAGACAGTGGAAGAGGTTGAGGTGAAGTCTTGACAACCTCTTGGCATGGAAGCGCAAGTACTGATATTTTTTGGTTGAATAGGCTGAACTTCAACTACCCGTTTCTCAAGCGTTAGCCCTGTTTGTGAAATCCCTCCGCAAGATCAGCAAGAGATTGGAAGATCTTCAAAAGGCAGCTGTCAGCGCTGAGCTTGCACCACTACCTTCTGCATCTACCCAAGGCACTGGTGCCGCACCAGCAAGACACAACTGGAAACCTCTTGAGAAGGGCCTTGAGGAAGAATTAGCAGATGCAGGGAACGAAGAAACCCAGAAGCTCCGTGAACGTCAGCGGGAGATGATCGATGCTCTAGACATGAGCAAGTAAGTGATGTGGAAGTGACCATATCACATGAGCTTATTTCTGACTGTAAGACTTTGTATAGATACGCCATAAACGACTCGAGTGCGGATTGGCGTGATGCCGAACAGCAGGTTGCTAAGAATCTTGGGATTAAAGGGAAGTTGGATGTCGTATCGGTGAAGTCTAATGGAGTCAAGAGGAAGGCAGATGATGGTGCAGATGGTGCATCACCGGAGAAGAGCGATAAGAAGAAAACCAGGAGGGGTGGGGGTAAAAAAGCCAAATACTAGATGTTCGATTTCTTATATTGTTTATCTATGGGATTCTGGTTATAATTTCGATTTCGGGGTGCAAGATACATTAAAAATTAACGCATACTATAGCAAATACAGTATTGAACAGTGGAAGCAAACGTAACCAAACAGTTCGGGGGATTCCAACGATTTATTGTTCTTTTTTCATATGGGTCCGGAGGAAGTTTCTGAACGCGTTGAAGAATTCTTCACCGGGTGTCACCTTCTTCCGTTTTGTTGAAACCCCATCATCTCCACTCCCGAATCCTAAGTCTTCCTTCTTGGTTGACGACTTTGCTTTTCGAGGTTTCTTCGGTGGAGGCTCCCTACTGGATTTGACCTCTTGCCAAATCCTTTCCATCTGAGCTTCGAACTGTTCGTCAGACATATAATCGGGATCATCATCTGGGACGATCTCCAATGGCTCGAAAGGTCCGAATTCCTGTTCGTTCCACAAGGTTGGAGCGTTAATGGCGACGTCTACCATGGGAAGCGCAACATCCTTCCAACTCTGGCCTTCAGGTAGGGAATTGTTTGAATAAGCTTCAACATTCTTCATGGTCTTTTTGAAACAGTCCATCATATAGAGCAGCTCTTCAGAGAATTGCATGCCATCCCGTTCTGCGGCTCGGATCGCTCTCCAAAACCACCCGTTAGCAGAAATGAAAAGATATAACGTCGCTTCGCGAGCGCGACCTATTTCCGTTTTCCTGTGTGCATAGCCCATCGCAAACTGAAGAGCAGGGTGAGCACAAGCTCGATGACATGGTACAATATCACAGTACGTGCCTGAGCAGGATCGTCATGGAAATATTGGTATAATAGTATCGGATGAAGTCGAGAAAGGGATATTCGAAGATATTCCTGGAACGTTCCCCTATCGGGATCGATGACATGAAGCAGCCTTCCGTCGTCCAACATAACACCGCCAGCTTGAGCTTCTAAGGTTGCTTGGGCTAATATTTGGGGGTTATCTTCCTCTTCCGGTTCATGCATAGCTGCTTCCTTTTCCTCCTTCCTTAAGGTTTGGACTAATTCCTTCCCTTTTAACCTTGGGTAACTAGGAGACGCTTCAAGGAGCAAGTCAACATGGAGGGATTCATAAGGATGGGACTAGGGCTCACCTGTTGAGGAGAAATTGCGAAGTGGAGACTATTGCTCATGTGAGTTAAAGCGAAATATGCGACAAGATAGTTACGAACCTTAGATGCTGGGAGTGCAATAGCACATCGTGTTTGCCTCTGAAGTCCACCTCTCGCGGTTTGTCGTATAACTGCTAGGCAGACTGACTCAAGTTCCGCACGAAAAACACGCGCCCCAAGATGTATCATCTGATATTTTAATGAACCGTAAGCAATTTCACAGTAAGGAAGGAATATAAACGCGTCTAGTTTGACAACTTTGAAGATTGTCAGCTATTGCTGACTAAGCTGTTGAGAAAAAGCATTTTACCACATACATAAGTAGCTCCACTCTCAAAACAAAGTATTTCTTGAATTAAACCGATATAAATTGCCTGAATATTTGTACTGCTACTGTACCATTCTCAAGCAGTTAGAAAATGTCGCACCAGTGTAACTTCATTTATTTACTTGCACTCTCGTGCATTAACAACGAATCATCTTAATATGGGAAAATAAATTCAGTGGCTCATTTATAGAGGAACACGGGAACTGCATACAGATTAGTACTAAGGACGAAGCTTTATCATAGCATTAATGGGGTAGTGGTAACCTTAGTCGTTGCCATCGACTAGCCAGGGGTTCAATTCCCCTTTAATGCAAACGTTTTTTATGCTTAACAGTCCTAAAAACATTGGACTAGAAGGCCAGGACCATATATCTATCTGTCCCCAAATGGAAAAATGTAACCAGTAAGTTTATACATTCTTTACAGAGTGAACCTTTCAAAAGTCTCCAGTCTCCTTTCTCTTCTCCAACGCCCTTTCATACATCTCGCGCGTCCAAATACTCTCTCCAGTACGAACCTCTCTTATTCTTTTTCTCACATATTCACGTTCCTTCTCATCTCGTATGCAGTTTGCCCACCATTATGTCCATGCTTCCTCT
>Ga0157379_10005546_pt1 | contig 10842 bp, 14 predicted proteins | sample S25metaG_FD_121802 | JGI IMG/M metagenome (GOLD analysis project Ga0157379, IMG submission 121802) | Switchgrass rhizosphere microbial communities from Kellogg Biological Station, Michigan, USA - S2-5 metaG | ecosystem: Host-associated > Plants > Roots > Rhizosphere > Soil | place: USA... | reverse complement strand
TGGGGTATGCTCCGTCTCGCTAAGACCATTCAGCGGAAGCGGATCGAACTTGGACTATATCGGAAACTTCGTGTATGGAGTCAAAATAATGCCCAACACGTGTTGGATGCTCCTATTCCGACACTTGGTTTCCGCTATGATCTACTGCCGACCGAAAGCGTGGAACGTATTGCATTTTCGCAATTGCAGCATATCCCTACTGAAATGAAGTACAAAGGCGGTCGTTTCGCGCCTGTCTCCCGCTATAGGCAGAACATGAGGTCGACAGCCCTTAAACTATCCCAAAAGGCTGTTGACGAGCCTACTAAAGCACCACCTCGCAAGAAGTTCGATCTCGACCTTCATATCCTACTCCTGGAGAAAGACTTGGAGCATATGGAACATATTTTTACGAGGATGCGCGCAACAGTAGAACGTACCAAACGACGTATTCTGGAGCGGCTAGGTCGTCGTGTGTGGAATGGGAAGAATGTCTTTATTCGTCACGAAAGGAAACGCGTCTATCTCACCAAGAGCGAGTGGATGGAAAAGGCTCGTTCGGGTCCTCTGATGAAGACAGAACCGAAGCCATCAACTTCATGATTATTACTTATGGGCATTTGCATTTTCTAGTTTTCATCACCTGCATTCCGCATTGTGTTTGCGTTCGGCATTGATGTACGTCTGTCGTTTGTGCCCATATGGGAATTATTGCTAAATTTTTGGTACAGGTATCATTCATTGATCTCCAACATTTCATTTCTTGGAAGACTTATTCAATATTCTGTATCAATAATTATTCCCAATGATAGACTGCATATCGCACGTAGAGATTTGAGCATCTATTTGTCCACAGTTGCATTTGTTATTTGGTTAAACCAGGAACGTTTAGCTCAAACTCACATTAAGCAAAAATCCGGATAAACTACGTGACTTTGCAGGGTGACACTGACAAACGGATCTGCCGCCAAGCGTGTGACCTCGTCACAGTTAACACAATCAAACCTTTCCTCTCGTTTTCAGCTACAGCAATATGTTTGGGAAATTGATTCATCTAGGTTGGTCGAAACCTTGTAATATACTTCTCTGTCCAGATTGATAAGCAGGATATTTGCAGGTGTTGACGCACTTCTCATATCGGCATTCTTAGCTGGCATAAAGCGTTCCACGGGGCTAACGTACGCTCTCTCGCCATTATACACTACGGTGTATCTTTACCTACAACCCATATTCTAATAGGCCTTCCCTGACCCGTGTTCCCAACAAGGACCTTAGACAGCTCCTGAGGTCATATCTGGAGATGGGAGAATATGCTTTCGATTTTGCTATTGTCATTTTAGGAGTACGTATTCTCTGCAATATGGTTGATACATTATATTTACGCCAATATATCCAGAGATCAGCGTATTTCGAACGAACTCGGTGAACGTCGACGTGGCAGTAAAAGTCTCAAATGTCGTACTCATTCCATTCCCTTTATTCACGACGCAAATATATCTGTACTTTTGATGTAACAACCACTATCTCTTCTTCCCCCTGCTTTATATAAATAATGTTATTACAAATTCTCATTCTCCGCTGGGGTATTTATCCTAGGAAATTGAATACGAAGAAATGTAGGACAACTGATCCCAAGGCAAAATCTGCGAATGCACTGAGATATATATAGTAAGAAGAGCATGTCATATCTAGAATGAAATATATCTACCGCTCTGGGGAGACTTCTTTGAATTGTGCGCGGTTCGCTGGATTCACTTGGGAGCGTAGAGAGGCGGTGAGTACGAATTGGCCGACAGAGCTAGAGAACCTAGAGGAAACCGCGTCAAGTAGATCTATTGCTTTTAATTGATACTTACCCTGCGAGGAAAGCATTGAAAGGATAGTTGGTAATGAGAACACAGTAAAGGAATTGGAATATGCCAGAGAGCATGATGAAGACAAGGAATGCGTCGATCAACTTGAGACGGTTTGACGTATTGTCATTGTACGACTTCCATAATGCATCAATGGGAGTCGCGGCCGTCGTTGAGGCCTTTTGTGAGGTTGCAGTTGCTTTGGGTCCTGCCATGTCAGCAGAAGAATATGGTGAGCACGCGACTATTACGTAAGCATTTAGGCTTTCCGCATTCGCAAAATTTTGGCCTCAACGGTCCTCGTCGCCAGAGGTTATGCACACCGTTCGTAGACTAGCCTTCCGCTCAAGACACATTTTATCCTCAACCTCGAGGCCGGGGACCGCAGTTCCGTCTGCTGCTGCCGGACATTCTGCTCGACGATCCATCCACCAGTTGCAGCAATTACCCTACAACATTGAGGATGGTTTGGGCGACTTCTTATCCCCTGAGGCATTGCATATGATTGCCGTAGAATACCAGCAAGGGCTTTTGACGCGTCTGAATGAGCAGGTCAAAGGTAAGCAAAATCATGCAAGCTTGTAATCTGCTAACTGTTTTTAGGGACTGGCATGGCAAACCAAAGCGTAACAGACACCGTCATCAGCACTGCTAGCGATAGAAGTTATGCTCTGGCGTTTAACTATGCCAGCCAAGCATTAAATAACAGCTTCTTCCTTGCGGGCCTCGTATGTTCCCCTACGTTACATTTTGAGCATCTTTTGCTGAACACACTGCAGGCGCCTCCTCCACCTCCGCCTCAATCTAACGAAGACCCAGTTAGAGAAAACACGAATCTTGCAACTGCGATTAGGATGAATTTTGGAGATATTGCTCAGTTGAAGTCCACTTTCTCCGCAGCAGCAATGGGCATGATTAACAATGGCTGGGTTTGGTTGGTTTGTGATGAATTTGGCAGTATGCAGGTTGTCGCCACCTTTGGCTCTGGAACGCTCCTCGTCCGATCTCGTCGACATATGTCGACCGGCGAACTACCAATCCTTGGTGAACCAATGGACTCTGTTTACCATGGTGCATATTATAAGAAATCAACACCTCAAAAAGTCACTCCTATTTCGAGTTCACTTCGTCCCGCACATAACCCTTCATCTCCTACATTTGGTTCATCCCCTACATCTGGCATCGACACTCCGCCAACGACAACGCCACCACCCGACCGTTCGCGAGCACTTCATTATTCCCTTCGTCGTGCACTAGATGCAGTTCCAAACTTACTTTCATCTAGAGACATGACGATTAGTGGTCAATTGGCGGCGGGAAGGAAAGAGAGAATAGGTGATATTTTGGCACCTCTACTTTGCGTCTCTGTTCAAGAGCACGCTTGGGTTGGTACTGGGTACGGAATCTGGGGCAAGGAGGAGTACCTGAAGCGGTTCTGGAGCGTCGTAAACTGGGAGAGGGTTGGGCGAGCTTACAGTCTCGTACTAAACTCATCTCAATTCCGATAGATCATAGTTTCTGTAAATAATATATTCGATGATAAGTCCATTCTAAGAAAGTGAAATGGTGGAAACAGACAAACGCGCCATTGGCGCTCGTTGCACGCGCGTTCAGACGCGTCACCCTCCATTCTTTACGACTTACCACCATGGTCAGTACATTATCCTCAGAGCTAGTTTTTTATTCACGCTGATATCTTTCCAGTTCAGAAACACATACGATTCTGACAACACTGTATTCTCCCCTCAAGGCCGTCTTCACCAGGTCGAATATGCCTTGGAAGCAGTGAAGCAAGGATCAGCTGCTGTTGGAATGCGGTCAAATACCCATGCCATTCTTCTTGCTTTAAAGGTCTTTATAATGCTTGTTGGTTACATATTGCATCTCACTCCTCCATGATAGCGTTCCACTGGTGAATTAGCTTCCTACCAACAGAAAATGTTCCGTATAGACGATCATGTTGGAATTGCTATTGCGGGTTTAACATCAGATGCAAGAGTTCTGAGGTGAGATTGAGGACTGTTATGTGAGTTTATAGACTAACAATTGTCCAGTAACTTTATGAGACAGCAAGCTATGGCTTCACGCATGACATTCAACCGCCCAATTCCCGTCAACCGCCTGGTATCCGCCATTGCAGACAGTACGTCCCTTCTGAGTACATTTGATACCATGTGCTCATGATATCACTTCAGAGGCACAGGTGAATACTCAAGAATACGGCCGTCGACCATACGGTGTCGGATTTTTGGTCGTCGGACAAGACCGTTCTGGACCCCATCTCTACGAATTCTCCCCCTCAGGAACGTCCTACGAATATTTCGCAGTGTCCATCGGCGCACGAAGCCAAAGTGCGAAAACATACCTTGAAAAACACTACGAGGAGTTCGCAGAATGTGAGTAAATCTAGCTATCTAACCCTAAGACCTATTCTTAAAGATATATAGGCTCCCTAGAGGATCTCATCAAGCACGGCTTACACTCCCTGCGCGAAACTCTCCAGCAAGACAAGGAATTGACCATTAACAATACCTCCATTGGAATTATTGGCCCAGCGGGCGCCCACGAAACCAACGTACATGATGAATCCTTCCGAATTCTCGAAGGCGAGGCAATAGAAGTCTACTTGAGGAGCATGGTACCAAAGGAGACAGACGCGCCTGCAGCGCCTGCTGCAGGTGGGGCAGCAGCGACTGGAGGTGACGAAGACGTTCAAATGGCAGAGTAGTGGTTTTGCAGCGACTAGCTGGAGTAAATACATAATGATAGTGTTGAGAAGGGGTCCTCCTTTATTTATTACAATTCTATAAAGCTGAAAGGATCCTTTCTTGTCCTTGGTCATGAACTTGAAGAAGTCCGTTTGGCGTTTTGGTAAAAAGTGCGCCACAGACGAGCAGTGTTGCCTGGTCTTCGTAGACTTGTCATCACTGCGATCATGGCGGTAAGAAGGGCAACGCTGCCTGCTTGATGAGCAGCGGCGAGGGGGATTGGCACAAGGTATAATAGGGTTGATATGCCCAAGAGTACCTGAATGTTGGCTGCGGCGAAGGCAGTAGCGACCAATTTACGAGTGAGCGGCGGTAGGACTCCACGTTTTGCTAATGGCAAACTTGCAGCAAAGAAGAGACAAGATCCAATGTATGTAGTCGTGGCCTTTGACTTTCTCAGTGAGGGGAATCTAGAAGAGAGACGAGAAAGACTCACCAAAACACGGTGGTTAAATTGAACAGTTGTAGGATTTTCGAATATATTTCGCCATATATCAGACCTATCTGCGTTCTTTGCGTATGCTGGCGAAAAGAGCTCGTCCGCTGAAGGAGCTAACCTGCCTCCCATAGTGGGGAATTCATTGTAGAGAAGTCCAGCATCCAATCCAGCCACAAACGCGCCTGATAGATATCAGTACGGCTAAAAAAACCGGCGTAGATGAATCTTGTTTACCTGAAAGAGCAGTAACAAAAACCAATCCCGTAAGGACCCACCCAGCCTTCGCAAACCGCTGCACTCGCAGATCACTCAGAGTCTTCTTCCAACCTTCACCAGCCACACCATTCCATAAATTCTTTTTGGCAAACTTCCAATCGCGGAGAACAACTGTCCCTATTCGAAGCATGCCAGCATATAGGAGGATAGCGGTGCCCAGGTGCGCCGCAAGTCGATATTGTGACACTCGCGGAACTGCCCCTGGCATATCCATCAGAGAATCTTCCAGCCCAGATTTAACCATGTACCATCCTAAGACACCTTGAAAGCCGAGGAGACATGCCAGCACACCAAGTTTAGATGGGAGTGTTGGTGTAAGGGATTTTGATGCGAGGAAGTAGACGTATGGCACGACGAACAGAACTCCAATAATACGTCCTAGGACGCGATGGGCGTATTCCATGAAATATATTTGCTTGAATTCGGGTAAGTTCATGCGATGATTCAAACTGTATCAAATCTCCTATTAGCCTCGAGGATGAGGGGGCCGAATGAAGGTACGTACAGCTTGAATTCCGGAGTCGCCTTGTATTTCTCAAACTCCTCTTCCCATTGTGCTTGGTTTAGGGGTGGCAAAATTCCTGTTATCGGTTTCCATTCGGTAATACTGAGGCCAGACTCCGTAAGACGTGTAACACCGCCAACGACAACGACTCCGAAGACCAAGGCGGAGGAAAAGAGAAGCCAGTAACCTACAGAGGGACGGGATAAAGGAGGTAATGCATGGCTTGTCGCTACTGTTGAGTTTGAAGCAAAGAAACCGATAGGAGGTCGACCAAACAATCTGGAAGTGTTAAATGCGCGTGTAGATATAAAGCGTTTCGTCGCGTCAAATTGTAGTTGCTGCCATGAAGGAGTGAACTTGGGTGTAAATTGTCGTGTTTGTTGTGGTCTAAATGGTATGTTGATTTTGAAGGCATTGCGTAGAAAACAATTAGCCCGACTTGAAAACATTTGTGGGAGGAGACGCCCAGAAGGTGTTGCTTGTCAACCCCGAGGTCGCAGAGATTCCGGCACTTTACGATGCAAGCCATTTCTAGAAGACTATTTGCATCATTCTTAGTGCCGAGGCGTGCATATTCTGCTGCTAGTGCCAGTCCGCCACAGACAGATGGGGAGAAACTGATACATGACAGGCTGAGTGCAGAATTCGAGCCAACCCAGCTCAAGGTTCAGGATATCTCAGGTACTGTGAACTCTCTGTCTACATTACTGATATACTGATGTGCTTGATAGGAGGATGTGGTGATTTTTACGCCATTACTATTGCCAGCCCAGCCTTCAAAAATTTGTCAACTTTGAAGCAGCACCGATTAGTGCAAAATGAGTTGAAGGATGTGATTAAATCTATCCACGGTTTACAGGTATTTTTTTGCCTAAGTTGCAAACATTTTTATATATCTAACTTCTTATCCATAGTTAAAAACAATTCCGAGCTGATTCGCTACGCCTTGCCGCCCATACCAGCGATATCGTAATCGATCATTTTTTCGTTAAACGATATAGGAAGATACCCTCTCGACTATATTCTTCTCGTCGTGGATCATCCATAACCTGTGCTTCGCATCAGTATGGAATAGATATTGCGTCGTTAATGCTGCCTACGTCTTCCCAGGTAAATTCCTTTTTCAAGAGGGCGAAGAAACGTTTGTCGGCCTAAAACATGGTTAATGACAAAATTCCCCTCGTGAAATGCTCCTTGACTCGCCTTTCGTCTCTTTTTGTAGCAGAAGAGAATTTCAGGTGTTTTGTTGGAACCGGCCAAAGCACAGAGTGTCGAAACTAGTAGTGGAAATGCAGGTTCAAAATATACACAATCGGCGGCTAAGATCAAGTCAGATTCCCTGGGAATATTGTCAGGAAGTTCCGTCCCCCTTAATATGAACATGGGTGTGAGGTGCCTCCAAAGAAAAAGATAAACAAGAGAGACGAACCAATCCAATTTGGCGACCTCGACGTTCTTCAAGGCATTCAAGGAAACATTTGTCCTCATTAACTCAAGTAGAGGTCTGGACAAAGAAGACGAATCGGTTTTCTAACGATTGCTATAACGCGGACTGGGGGAATCACAAACTCTTGATCAGTGACACAGACAGATTGAGCTTTCATCAATCCAGCTACGATGCCAACGAGACCCGTTCCACTTCCTAGCTCAAGAATTCTCAGGCCTTGAAGCGTTTTTCTTGTTGTCAAATAATTAGATAAAACCTGGAATCTTTATCAAAATATAAGTGATAGAAGTCTTCGGGGGGGAAAAAAAAAAGAGGCGCATGGTAAATAGCCGTACCATTCAAGAAAAGATCGTCAGACGTCAAGGTTTAAATGGGCACCAAAACGGATGTTTCCGATGTGAGAGAAGAAATTTACTAACAGAGCCTGCAGGCCATGCTATCCCACCACACCCAGGTCCTGCATCGACAGTCAGCTTAATGTGGAAAGAGGGGGTGTCTGGTTTGCCACAAGAGATCGACAGTTCCGTCGTTTGATAACCTGTTGTTGGTAGTTGACTAGGAATGACAGGATTGTCGTCAGGATCGCTGCCTTCTATGAAATGCTGTAGCTCAGGTACTTGAAACAACTCTTGAGATTGGGCCATGGCGTCAAGCTGATAGGATCGGTGGCAGGTTAGGCAGTGTCAAAAGCTTGCCGGAACCAAAGACGCCCATCATCAACTGAACGCGATCAGACTGAATAACATCAGGACCCTAACGGAACGCCGGGCTTTGGTCTATGCGATAGGCTGTGCTACACACAGCGATAGAGCATCCCTACCGCTAACCAACTTGGTTCAGATCAGCCATGTATAAAGCCTGGGGAGACTTTTCATTAACTGCATTCCGACCCCCCCTATCCTGTCTATTATCTTATTCCCCCGTAAATTCTAATGCCAGTGGATCAAGACATTCCCAGTTCTCGTCACTTACTTCTCCAAACCGCTCTCCTTAATCATGCGATGGAGGCACGAAAACGGCGCGGTCGGTTCAAGGGAAAGGAGAAGGAAGTCATCCCTGCTGTGGTTGAACCACAAATCGTTCAACATGATATCCCCGAGCCCTTGCCTTCTCGCTCATCGTTGGAGGTGAATGATTTGGAATTTGAGATGTTCCTCGACGATGGGGGAGATGAACCAAGTCCAATTTCTCCGCCTCCAGACCTAAAGCGCAACCATGGTATTCGGCGTGGTAGACCACCAACTCGTCTTCCCCCTCTTCAACAAGCTGCTCAAGCCCAAGTTCCTAAAATTTTCCAATTTCCAGCGGAACGATTATCATACACAGCACCACTAGATCGCTCTCCTAATGTCTCCTTGGGGAATAGTCGATTCTCCCAAACTGGAACTGCCCCTTTACGGATTGCCCCGAAGCTGTCGATCACGCCGCGGTTTGGCCATAACCGCTCATTGTCAGCACCGGAGAATGTGACTCCCATTGATAGTCCGGGCGGGGACTCAATAATTATGTATTACCAGAGCCTAAAGTCGCCCGGTGCAACGGAGGATGACTCAGATGAGGATAGTGTCCATAGCGCTATCTCCGAGCCTCCCAGTACGACGGTCGAATGGAGTAACAATATTTTCTTAGGACGAGGCGATACTAGTGCTAGCTGGCCGAGCGAATTTCCAGTGGAGGCGCTTGAGGAACACGAGCCGGAGCTGAACACCACAGAGTTTGCAGGGGGTCTGCAGCGGAAGAAAACCGAATATGGAGCATTGGGTCTGAAGCGTCAGAAGACTGAAGTAATAGCGAATTTACTTCGAGATAGACGACAGAGACATGATAATGCGCTTTCTGCCACGCGACCTGCTACATACCCTCGAGGAGGCTGGATATGATTACGACCATTTGTACATTTTCTGCTGTATCCCGTATTTGTTGTACACCTTTATTTCGAGCATTACTTATTCTTACTCTAGTTTATATTCTTTGCTTTTTAAAGCTAAATATTAAAATGTAAATTCAAAAATATTAAACAAGCATAGCTATTGATACATTAAGCGTCGTGAACGTCATCAAGTCGTAATTATGAGGAATTAGTATGCATATTGCCTGCGGCGGTGGTGGTGATTATGAATTCCGAAGAAGCGCTTGAGTTTCACAGAAAATGGAACATGCGTCTCATTTCCTCGGCCCTTTGATAGATGTCAGTCCAAATCTTTGCCATATTATCAATGAATCATACCATAGCGCGCAGCTTCCACTTTACCTCGCGTCTTCCTTCCCGAGTTGTGTTGGGATTATGCAAGGCCGCTCTATGAAAGAGGATCATCGATCATTCGGTCAGGGTTAACTGCCACATGGAGTAAAATTAATCGCTCACTTTAACCCTGCAGCGCGTCGGTTTGGATTTGTGCGGTGGAACAGACCACCACGGCGATGTGGAGAGGTGGTAGTGGTAGTGGTGTAGCGAGTGTGTCGTGAGCGACGTGAAGGAGAGGTAAGACCGAAAACCATTGTGAATGTAGGTTACTAGTAGAGTTGAGTTGATTTGCTAAAAAGTTGGGTTGTGTGAAAGGGTTCAAACACCCGAATATTTATACTGCCTTGCTTCAAGTGGAGCAACATTAAGGATGCTTGATTTACTCCGCAACTCCACCTGCTTTAAACCGTTAAGAGTAGCATTGCATGACACGCGCCAACCTACGTCACGCGTTATGTACCTTTGTGTACATACCTAGCACATGTCCCTCTCTGAGGCCATCGTCCGGTCCTCCCTATCCCTCTATGCCTCCTTGAAATTCCGACCTGCAAGCCCCCTTCAATACAATATTTTATCGACATTTACCCTTGTCAAGTCTGGAAGGTCGGATTCTGGAACAGCGGAAAATCCTGTAATCAACCCAGTTTCGCTTGGCACTGGCGTGAAATGTCTTCCTGAGGCCAAACATTCTTTAATTGGCGATGCGCTTAATGATAGCCATGCTGAAGTGATTGCACGGAGAGGATTTATTAGATGGATCCTATCTGAATTACGGGATACAGCGAAAGCTGCAACAAGTTCCCAGTGGATCGAACCTAAGTCAAGTGGCAAATGGGGACTCTGCAAGGGTGTCTCCCTTCACATGTACATCTCCACATTACCTTGTGAGTCCACCTGATTCCCATCATTTAATCTGCACACCATACATCCACGATCCACCATATACTCATGATCCACCATTTCTCAAGGCGGTGATGCATCCACTCGCACCCTCGCATCAATCCCTCAAGATCCCAAACTAACCGCTCTCAAACAAGCCACTCCCTTCGCGATTCCAGCGTGGAACACCGCCTCGCGAGGACGGGATAATTATAATCTCCTCGGGGTACTTCGAACGAAACCTGGCCGAGCTGATTCACCCCCGTCGTGTTCCATGTCATGCAGTGATAAGATTGCGAGATGGAACGTGTTGGGGGTGCAAGGCGCGCTGGCTAGTCACATTTTTGAGCCTATTTATTTGGACGAGATTATTATGGGGGGTGTTGTACCCGGTATGGAAGATACCATTATGGAAGATTGTGAAAGGGCCTTTTTTGAGCGGATTAATTGG
>Ga0157379_10005543_pt1 | contig 10845 bp, 7 predicted proteins | sample S25metaG_FD_121802 | JGI IMG/M metagenome (GOLD analysis project Ga0157379, IMG submission 121802) | Switchgrass rhizosphere microbial communities from Kellogg Biological Station, Michigan, USA - S2-5 metaG | ecosystem: Host-associated > Plants > Roots > Rhizosphere > Soil | place: USA: Michigan... | reverse complement strand
GTGCGCCCCCGGCGGCGGCAACGACGTCGACAACAGCGCCGCGGTGAGCGCGATCCACGCCGGCGGCGGCCACCTCCTCTGCTACGTCAGCGCCGGCACCTACGAGCCGTTCCGCCCCGACGCGCAGTCCTACGTCGACTTCGACCAGGCGTGCGGCAACTGCCTCATCGGCAAGCCGGTCGCCGGCTTCCGCGACGAGCACTGGCTCGACATCCGCGACGACCAGGGCCAGCGCACGTTCATCCTCACGACGATGGCGGCGCGCCTCGATCGCTGCAAGGCCGACGGCTTCGACGCGGTCGAGTTCGACAACGTCGAGGGCTATGCCAACTCGAGCGGCTTTCCGCTGAGCGACGGCGACCAGCTCGTCTTCAACACGTCGCTCGCCAACCTGGCGCACGCGCGCGGCCTCACCGCGGCGCTGAAGAACGATCTCGGCCAGGTGACCGAGCTCGTGCCCTACTTCGACATGGCCGTGAACGAGCAGTGCCAGCAGTTCGAGGAGTGCGCCGCGCTCGATCCGTTCATCGGCGCCGGCAAGGCGGTCTTCCAGGTCGAGTACGAGGTGGCGCCGAGCGGCTTCTGCGCCGCCGCCAACACGGCCGACCGCAGCGCCATCGCAAAGACGGTCGACCTCTTCGACACGCCGTGGACGAGCTGCCGCTGACCGCTAGCGGGGGACGACGATCTCGAGCCTCGGGCTGACGTAGACGAGATCGACGCCGAAGCCAGCGAGGTGGTCGGCGGTCTGCGGCACGGTCTCGGGCGCGGTGCCGACGTAGACCAGGACCGCCGCGATCACCGGGGTCGGGCTCGGCGCGTCGGCGTCGCCCGGCACCGTGATCGACACGACGCGCGGCCCGGTGACGTCCTCGCTGACGGTGAGCGGGACGAGCTGCCAGGGGCCGTGCTCGCTCTGCGCCACCGCGGCGAGCAGGCTGTTCGGGATGGTGAAGCCCTCGGTCGTGAACTGCAGCGACGCCGTGCACTCCTTGGAGGTCTCGCGGCCGTCGCACACCAGCGGATCCTGCGGCTGTTGTTGAATGGTGACGGAGGCGCCCTGAAACTCGCCGGCCTCCGGCTCGACGCCGGAAGCGCAGAAGGTCTGCAGCTCGAACGCGACGCAGCTGTGCTGATCGACGGCGCGCGCGACGGCTTGATCCTCGCTGACCAGCGGCGAGACGTCGAAGCCGCTCGAGCCGCTGCCGCCGCATCCCGCGATGCCCCACAGGGCGGCGAGCAGCACGCTCGCTACCGCGAGCCCCGTGCGCAGTCTTCGCGTATCGACGGTCATGCCCATCGCTTCCTTCACACCGGTGTCGCGACCAACAGCACGTTCAGGAATTCCGTACCAGCACTCGGATCGGCGGCGAACTCTTCCGCCAGGCCACGCGCCGCCGCCTCGAGACGGCCGTAGAACTCGGGCAGCCGCGCGCGATCGATGTGCAGATAGTGGTTGCGGAGATGCGTCGACGCGGCACGCTCGGGCAGACTCAGCTTGTCCAGCAGAGCCTTAGCAAAAATCGCCGAAAACTCCATCGCCAGCGTGCGCCGCTCGCCGAGCGTCGTCGCCACGAAATGACGCGCCACCCGCCGCACGCGGCCCTTCTCCTGCTCGACGAGCTTGCGCTCGCGCAGCAGCTCCGTGACCCGCGTGACGTCGCGACCGTTCGACTTGTCGCGCACGGCCACGGCGATGCGCGCGCGCCAGGTGCGCAGCGGCACCCAGGCGCCGTCGTCGGGCAGCGCGGCGATCGCGCGGCTCACCTGCACGGCGAGATCGGCGTCGGCGATGCCCTCGACCGCCGCGGGATCGTGCAGCGCGCGGCGCAGCTCGCGCCCGAACGCATGCAGCATGCGATCGCGGTAGAGCACCGCCAAGAGCGGCGCCGCGGGCTCGCCGCGCACCGTGGCCAGGCGGCGCACCAACGCTTCGTTGGGGAAGCGCTTTCCCTTCTCGATGTACCCGAGCATCACGGGGTCGACGGACCCCTCGAGTACTTCTTTCGCAAAGCGTTTGACGGTGTACTCGCGCCCGGTCAGCACCCGCGTCTCGTAAAAGACGTCCTTGATGCCCTTCGGTGCCAGGCTGCGCCGCTCCATCGTCCCACAGGATAGCCGAACAACTGGCGGTTGACAACGAAACAGATTTTGTTTACTTTGTCGCCACTGATTGATTCGAGCTGGTATCCCGCCGCCCGCGGGTCTTTGAGTGGAGATGCGCGGGAAGGGTTCGGCGCGGAGAGGAGCACCGGCGGGGCCCCAGGCTCCGCCGGTGCCCCGGACCTTCAAAGGGGAGAAAACGGAGAGCTGTCCTAGCGGCTGTACGGGTTCCGGCGCGGACTGGAGAGCACGCGCCCGAGGGAGAGGAATCCGAGGCTGTTAGGAGAGTGGCCCGGCGCCGTGAGGGCGGCGCCGGGCCGGGTACGAATGGAGAGATTGATGCTCCTCGATTCGTACGCCCATCCGGCGTGAGTGGCAAGAGGGCGCTCGCGCTCCCCTTTGGGGATCCGTGCGCGGCACGCCGGCATCTGACTCGACCCCTCGATTAGCCTCCGGACTTCGGTAGGATACGCGGCTCGGAGGTCGTGTCATGCGAAGTGTGATCGTCGTGCTTTCGGTTCTCTGCCTCGCCGGTAGCGCACGGGCGAGTGCCATGTTGCAACCGGGAGCGACCTTCCCAGCCTGGGAGCTCACCGATCACACCGGTGCGCAGGTCTCCTCGCGCGATCTCGCCGGCAAGCCGTACCTGCTCTGGTTCTTCCCGAAGGCCATGACCTCGGGCTGCACCGCCGAGGGCGACGCCCTGCGCGATCACTTCGACGGCTTCAAGACGAAGGGCGTCGAGATCCTCGGCGTCTCGTTCGACACGCCGGAGGACAACGCGAGGTTCGTCCGCGAGCAGAGCTTCCCCTTCCGCCTGCTCTCGGATCGCGACCACAAGCTCGCGGCCGACGTCGGCGCCGTCTACATCCAGATGCAGCCGTACGCGAGCCGCGTATCGTATCTCGTCGGCGCCGACGGCAAGGTCGTGAAGGCCTACGACAGCGTGACGCCGGCGAGCCACGCGCAGCAGGTGCTCGACGATCTCGCCGGGCGGTCCGTCGGCACGGCGCCCGCCGCGCCCGCCAACGGCGCCGGCGCTCCGCCACCGAACGGCGCGGCCGCGCCGTGAGCCGGCGGTCATCCCGCCGCGGTCGGGCGTAGTCATGGTGGCGACGCCCCCGCGACGTGTCGTGGTCACGCGCTTCGATCCGCCGCCCGCGTCGACGAGCAGACACGATGCGCCCGACCAGGTCGTCGCTGCTCCGGCGCGCGCCCGCAACGACGCCGTCGATTGGCTGCGCGGCGCGGTCATGGTGCTGATGGCGCTCGACCACACCCGCGGCTTCCTCGGCACGCCGGTCGAGCTCGAGACCGCCGCTCCCGCCCTCTTCTTCACCCGCTGGGTGACGCACTTCTGCGCCCCCGTCTTCGTGTTCCTCGCCGGCATGGGGGCGTACATGCACGGGCGGCGGCTGGCGTCGCCGGGCGCGCTGTCGGCGTATCTCGCGAAGCGCGGCCTCTGGCTCGTGCTGCTCGAGATCACCGTCGTGCGCTTCGCCTGGACGCTGCGCATCGGCGTCGACGGGCTCTTCCTGCAGGTGATCTGGGTGATCGGCGTCTCGATGGTCGTGCTGGCGGCACTGGTGTGGCTGCCGCGCGCCGCCATCGCCGCCTTCGCGCTGCTGCTGATCGGCGGCCACGATCTCTTCGACGGTGTCCACGCCGACGGCCTCGGCGCGGCTCGCTGGCTATGGGTGGTCCTGCACGAGCCCGGCGTCCTCTCGCCGTTCCCCAACGCCGGATGGTTCGTCCTCTATCCGCTGGTGCCGTGGGTCGGCGTGATGGCCGCGGGCTACGCGCTCGGCCCGTGGGCGCTCCTGCCGCGCGACGAGCGGCGCACCCGCTTCATGCGGCTCGGTGCCGCGCTGATCGTCGGCTTCGTCGTGCTGCGCGCGACCAACCTCTACGGCGACCCGCAGCCATGGAGCACCGATCACGGCGTCGTGCGGGCGCTGCTCGGGTTCCTCGACTGCCGGAAGTATCCGCCGTCGCTGCTCTACCTGACGATGACGCTCGGGCCGGCGTTGTGCGTGCTGGCGTGGATCGATCGGCCGCTCGACACGCCGATGCGCTGGGTCCTGCTCTACGGGCGCGTGCCGCTCTTCTACTACGTGCTGCACATGCTGCTGATCCATCTCGTCGCGGTGGCGGCGGCGTGGCCGGCACTCGGCAGCGCCGCCCTGGCTTACCCGTTCATGCCCGAGGGCGGCCTGCGCTATCCGCTGCCCGTCGTGTACGTGCTCTGGATCGCGATCGTGGCGGCGCTCTACCTGCCGTGCCGCTGGTTCGCCGGCGTGAAGCGACGCAACGCCGCCAACGCCCCATGGCTGAGCTACCTGTGAGGCGCCTCGCCACCGCGCGCGTCGCCCGCGTCACGACCGCGCTCGCATTCGCCGCCATCGTCCTCGCCGCGTGCGCGCCGCGCCACCGCTCGCCGGCGCCGGCCGCCGGCGGACCGCCGCCCGAGGTGGCGCCCGGCGCCGCGGCCGCCGCGGACGCGATCGCGGCGGCGTCGGAGGCGGCGCCCACCGCCGCCTGGGACCGGCTCGCCGAGCTCACCGACCTCCACGGCAACCGCATCACCGGCTCGGCCGCGCTCGCCGGCGCCATCGCCTGGGCGGCGTCGCGCATGCGGGACGACGGCCTCGACGACGTGCGCCGCGACAAGGTCATGGTGCCGCACTGGGTGCGCGGCGCCGAGCACGCCCGGATCGTAGCGCCCGTCACCCGCGACATGGCGCTCCTCGGCCTCGGCGGCTCGGTCGGCACGCGCGGCACGCTGCGGGCGCCGGTCGCCGCCTTCGACGATCTCGACGCGCTCAAGGCCTCGACGGCGTCGCTGCGCGGCGCGATCGCCTTCGTGAACCACCGCATGCCCGAGTTCGACGAGGCGCACGACGACCCGGGCTACCTGCGTGGCATGCAGGCGCGTCTGCACGCCGCCGCCGAGGCGGCGAAGCGCGGCGCGCGTGCGGTACTGATCCGCTCGGTCACGGCGACGAGCCTGCGCACGCCGCACACCGGGGCCCTGCAGTACGAGAACGGTGTGCCGAAGATCCCCGCCGCCGCGCTCTCGCTCGAGGACGCGGATCTCCTGGGCCGTCTCGCGCACCGCGGGCGCGTCGAGGTGGAGCTGTCGCTCGGCGCGCGCACCCTGCCCGACGCGCCGAGCGCCAACGTCATCGGTGAGCTGCGCGGCCGGGCGCTGCCGGACGAGATCGTGGTGCTCGGCGCGCACCTCGACTCGTGGGACGTCGGGCAAGGCGCCTCCGACGACGGAGCCGGCTGCGTCGCCGTGATGGAGGCCGCGCGCCTCCTGCGGCAGGCCGGCCTGGCGCCGCGCCGGACCGTGCGCGTCGTCCTCTTCACCGCCGAGGAGTACGGCCTCGCGGGCGCGAAGGCGTACCACGAGCAGCACGGCGCCGAGCACCACGTCGCCGCCTTCGAGACCGACTACGGCATGGCCGCACCGGACGCGATCGGCGTCGGCGGCGGCGACGCCGGCATGCAGGCGATGGCGCCGCTGCTGCCGCTCTTCGGACGCTTCGGCATCCGCCGCTTCCAGTCGCGCGTCTACGGCTCCGACGTCGAGGCGCTCGTCAAGGACGGCGCCGTCGCCTTCAACCTGCAACCCGACGGCCGGCACTACTTCGACATCCACCACACCGAGGCCGACACGCTCGACAAGGTCCGCCCGGAGGACATCCGCCGCAACGCCGCCGCGATCGCGCTCCTCGCCTGGGTGATCGCCGAGCGCTGAGCACGCCGGCGTGCACAAACGCGCCGCCTTGCAGTACTGCACGGTAGGCGACGTGGCGAATCATCACGCAGCCGCGGTATCGCGTTTGCTCCCCCAGGCCCGCATGCAGCGCCCCTCCGCGAGACGACGAGCCCTCGTCGTCGCCTGCTTCTCTGCCCTCCTCGCGTTGGTCGTTGCCGGCCGTGCCGAGGCCGTCCGCTACAAGCTCGCCAACACGTTCGACGCCGACCCCAGCAACTACTCGTTCGGTCGCGCGATGGTGGAGGGCGGCGGCCGCATCTTCATTGCGGCGCCTCTCGACCACGGCCCCTTCCTCGATGCGATCCCCGGCGCGGTCTACGTATACGACGCGCACACGGGCGCGCTCATCCGCAAGCTCACGAGCCCGGTCGCGGGCGGCGCCGCGTTCGGGGCGGCGCTCGCACTCGTCGGTGACATACTCGCCGTGGGCGAGCCCGCGACCACGTACGGCTCGTCGCAAGAGTTCGTGCACCTGTTCGACGCGCCCTCCGGGAATCTGCTCCGCAGCATCCCGAACCCGAGCCCGGACCTCTTTGCCTTCGGCTCGGCGCTCCTTCCATTCGACGGCGGCGCGCGGCTCGCCGTGGCCGCGCCGCACACGGGCGCGACCAGCGCATCACCCGGCGCCGTTCTCGCCTTCGACCTCCCGTCGGGCGATCCGGCTCCGGGGTACGTGCAGCCCTCCGAGAACACGAATACGCAGGGATTCGGACACGCGCTCGCCTCGGTCGGGGAATTCATGGTCGTCGGCAACCCGTCCCAGCGTCCCGACTACGACGTCGCGGGCGTGGCGTTCGTCTACGACGCTGCGGGCGGCACGTTCCTCCGCATGCTCGACAATCCGGAGCCGATCCTCACGGCGTTCTTCGGGCAGGCCATGGCACCGGTAGGAAGCGCGATCGTGATCGGCGCCCCGGCGTTCGGGTTGCGTCCGTCCGTCGCCGAGGCGTTCGTGATCGATCCTGCGACCGGCGCGCTCCTGCAGACGCTGCACCCGCCCGGTCCGACGTCCGCCGCGATGAGCTTCGGCGCGTCGCTCGCCGCGGTGGGCGACCTGGTCCTCGTCGGTGGGCCGAGCTCCAGCATGGCGAACCAACCGTCCGGCGTCTTCCTCTTCGATCCGGTGAGCGGCGCGGATGTCTGGGACTATTTCACCCACAGCGTCGTGAACTTCGCTGGGGTGGTGGCGAGCGACGGCCGGGATCTGCTCGTCGGCGGGAGCGGCACCGACGGCATTCACCCCACCATCTTCCACTTCGTCCCGACGTGCGGCGACGGCGTGCTCGACCCGTGCGAGACCTGCGACGACGGCAACAACGTCTCCGGCGACGGCTGCAGCGCCGACTGCGTGCTCGAGACCTGCGGCAACGGCGTCCTCGATCCGGGCGAGCAGTGCGACGACGGCAACGACATCGACGGCGACGGGTGCGATCGCGGCTGTCTCGTGACCGGCTGCGGTAACTGCATCGTCGACCCCGGCGAGGAGTGCGACGACGGCAACGACGGAATCGAGGACCACTGCGACCCGAACTGCACCCTGCCCCGCTGTGGCAACGGCTTCGTCGGCTTCGGCGAGACGTGCGACGACGGCAACGCGCTCGGCGGCGACGGCTGCTCGGCGACGTGCCAGGTGGAAGCCTGCGGCAACGGCATCGTCGAGGCCGGCGAGAGCTGCGACGACGGCAACCAGGTGAGCGGCGACGGCTGCGACGCGCACTGCCGGCTCGAGACCGCGCGTCTCGGCTGGTGGAAGCCGACCTTCGCGATCCCCGACGTTACCAAGGTCAACCTGTCGGGCGAGCCTCTCCTCACGCCCTCCGGCGTCCTGGTGACGGTCGACACGCAGGACCTCGAGAGCCGGGTCGTGCAGCTCTTCGATCCGGCGACCGGCGCGCTCCTCCATACGTTCCCCGAGACGAACGTGACCACCGTAGCGGGCTTCGACGGCGACATCTGGATCGCCGAGACCGGCCCCGCCGTGGTGCAGCGCTACGATGGCATGACGCTCGCGCTGAAGCAGAGCTACGAGGACCCCGCTCCCAAGCCACCCTTCGGGTTCGGTTACGCGCTCGGCCGCGCCGGCGACGTGCTCCTCGTGCGCGACGCCGGCCACGCGATCGTCGACGTGTTCGACGCGGCGAGCGGCGGCTTCCTGCGGACGCTGGCGCCGCCGGCGGGCGTCAGCGACGACGCCTTCGGCGCGCAGATCGTCGGGGTCGGAAGCCACGCCGCGATCACGGGCACCGGCGCCGTCTACCTGTTCGATCCCGCGAGCGGCACCCTCGTGCAGACCCTCGACGGCGGCGCGCTCAACACCTTCGACGCCGCCGGACCCGTCGTGCTGGACGGCGACGTCCTGCTGCACGCGCCGGGCGTGGTCAATCTGTACGACGCTTCCGACGGTACGTTGCACCACACGTTCATGCCGCCGGGTGGCCCCGACGCGTCCTTCGGACGGTACATCGCGCTCATCCCCGGGGCGCTGCTGATCAGCGGCAACGACGCGGTCCACGTCTTCGACCCGACGACCCACGCGTTCGTCCGCACGTGGCGGAACCCGCGTGCCGACGGCGGCTGCTTCGGCGACTCGATGGTCGACACGCCGTTCGGGGTCGCCATCAGCAACCTCTGCGCCGGCGAGGATTTTGACGGCATCGTCCACGTCTTCGATCACGACACGGGGCGGCTCGTCGCCGCGCTGCCGAACGAGCGCGGCGGCGACTCCGAGTCGCAGACCCACGCGCTCTTCGACGACGGCACGACCCTGTTCCTCTGGCACCAGGACGACGAGGACGGAAGCTTCGCCGTCGCGCGCGCCTACGTGCCCTGCGACGACGGCGTCCTCGAGCCCGGCGAGGAATGCGATGACGGCAACCTCGTGAGCGGCGACGGCTGCGACCTGAGCTGCACCCTCACCCGCTGCGGCAACGGCATCGTGACCGACGGCGAGGAGTGCGACGACGGTAACCGAGCGAGCTACGACGGCTGCGAGAACGACTGCACCGTGACGCACGAGGTCTGCCCGGCCCCGCTGACGCTGCAGGGAGTGGATCTCGCGCTCCGTCATGTCGGGGCGCCGGCCGGCAACGAGACGCTCACGCTCACCGGCGCGCTGGTGCCGCCGGCGGGCACGAGGCTCGATCCGCGCGACGCCGCGAAGTACGGCGCGCAGGTGCGCATCCTGGACGGCAACGGCACGGCGCTCCTCGATCTCTCGCTCGCGACCGCGATCATCCCGCCCGGCAATCGCGGCGACGCCTGCGGCCGCGGCGATGGTTGGCGGAGCGGCAAGGGTCGCGTCGTCTACACCAATGGCAGCGGTGCGCTCGACGCGCAGTGCACACCCGGCTCCGCGCAGGGGCTGAGACGGCTGGAGCTCACCCGCCGCGCCGAGGACGGCGGCATTGCGTTCCGGCTGCGCGTCGGCCCCTCGCCGATCGCCGACCCGGTCGGCACGCTGCGGGTCGCGATCGCGTTCGGCGGCGCCGCGGGGCCGTCCGCCACCTGCGGCGCGCGCACGTTCGACGACGTCGCGTGCAGGCAGAGCATGCGCGGCGCGACGACGATCGACTGCCACTGAGGCGGCCGGCGCGGCGTCAGGCCCAACGCGCGCCTCGGGCGCGCGCTACATCAGGATCGCGAGCTGGCGCGAGTGGGCGAGGAGCTGCCCGTCGACGCTCCACAGCTCGCCGTCCTCCTCGAAGAACCCCTCGCGCACCTCGCGGGCGCGGAACACGGCGAGCGTCCAGTCGCCCGGCGCCGCGCCGGCGATCGGCAGCCGCGTCCGGAAGTGCAGCGTGAGATCCACGGTGGGGAACCCCGCGACCTTCGAGCTGGAGGTGAGGACCGGCATCAAGGTCGGCGGCCAGGCGTCGGCGATCGCGGCGGCGACGGTGGCGTCGACGAGCCGCGGCTCGGCAAGGCGAATCCAGCCGCCGAGCTCCGCCGCCTCGGCGCCCGAGAAGGGCGCGCCGCCGAGCGCCCAGCGGTACTCGTAGCGCGCGTGCATCGGCAGATCTCCGCCCGGCCGTGACGGCATGACCGGCGTCGCCTCCGGCGACGGAACGTCGGGCATGCGCGCGTGGTGGATCTCGATGTCGCTCTGCCACGGCGCGGAGAAAGCGCCGAGGGCGAGCGCGAGCAGGCGCTCCCCCTGCAGCATGCGCCCCGAGATGAACGTCAGCGAGCGCCCCACCCGCTCGAGGCGCGTCTCGATCACGACGGTGCCCTCCATCGGCGGCGCCGTGTAGTGGATGGTGAGCGAGCGCGGGGCGCGCCCCGGATCGCCGACCGCCTCGGTCAGCGCCCGCAGCAGCACCGCCGCGACGTAGCCGCCGTTCGGCCCGCGCAGGATCCACCAGTCCTTCGACATGGTGGCCTCGTAGCGCCCGCCGCCGAGCGGACGGACGGCCGTATCGCGATCGAACGTCCCGCCGGCGCCAGACACGCGCCCGTTCTACTGGACCCCCGGGGTCGATGCGACCGGCTTCGATCCGGCGCGCCCCCGTGCTAGCCGGACGGTATGCCCGAAGAGGTGGAGGTCGATACCGACGAGCTGCGCGAGCGCATCCACGAGGAGGTCGAGCGCGAGGGCGGCGGGTTTCTCCGCGCCATCGCCCTCACGACCGCGCTCCTGGCGGCGTTCGCCGCCCTCGCCGCGCTCGAAGCCGGCGATACCGTGAACGAGGCCCTCGTCGCCAAGACCGAGGCCACCCGCCTTCAGGCCGAGGCCTCCGATCTCTGGGCGCACTACCAGGCGAAGTCGATCAAGGCCGCCGCGGCGCGCGCCGCTGCCGCGGCCTGGCAGGCAGCGGGGCGCGAGGTGCCGGCCGACGTCACGGCGGAGCTGCAACAGCACGGCGAGCACGAGGACGACCTCGAACGCGAGGCGCGCGACCGCGAGCACGAGCGCGACGCGCGCTCGCACGAGGCCGACGCGCTCCTGGCGCGGCACCATC
>Ga0157379_10005540_pt1 | contig 10846 bp, 10 predicted proteins | sample S25metaG_FD_121802 | JGI IMG/M metagenome (GOLD analysis project Ga0157379, IMG submission 121802) | Switchgrass rhizosphere microbial communities from Kellogg Biological Station, Michigan, USA - S2-5 metaG | ecosystem: Host-associated > Plants > Roots > Rhizosphere > Soil | place: USA... | reverse complement strand
ATGAATTAATTAGGGGGCCTCAAAAGAAGTGGTAGATGAGGCATGATCTTGAACAACTTGCCAAACCCACAGTGACAGAAATAATGATGCATCAGATAGAACCAAGGGAGTGGAAGAAGGCTGAGTCACATTGTAGTCTTGGCTATAATGGAAAATCAGATAGGTGTAAGAGAGAGAAGAAACAGCAAGAAAGAGAAAAGGCTGCTGCTGATGCAATAATTCAAAATAGGTATGTTTTTACTACTGGATAATTATGTCTGAAACTCACTTCAAAAATATAGTGCTGAAGCAGAAGCCTTTTATAGCTATTTTGCCCCTAAAGCAAAAGCAAAAGCAACCCCCCCCCTCCTTCAATGGAGAAGGATATAGTTGGAGCTGTAGCCTTAGAACAGCTGGAAATAAACCCTATGCCTCTCACTAAAGGATTTCAGGTTCTTCCATCACTCAGTTTAACTAAACACAGATTTGATATTATTCAAATGGGCTTCCTGAAGATTAAATTATTTCTCCCTAGTTTTTACATATTTTCCCTGATTTTTACATATTTTCCTGATTATTTATTAATATTTTTAATTCAATATTTTAATATTTTATCTATTTTTAGCTTGACAGTAGAATTGAAAGTCATCAAATTTTCAATCTCCTTCAGTTTTGAGAGTATTAAAATTTCCTCTTGACAATTTCTTTATATTGCCAATACCTTCATTTCACAAGAGGAAATTTTTTTTTGGAAAATCTTCTGGAGGTGCCGTTTCAACAAGCGCCTGCTAAACCAAAGTAGCGGTGACTAGATGTCCCACACTATAGCATCGCCAGTGGCATTTAAAGCACTCATTGGATTGGTGGACTCTGGCAAGAATCGAAATTTCCAGTCTTCCTAGAAAGTACTGAGCACCGTTCTTTCTGGGTAACTTCGGGTGATCCATGGCTAACAGTACCCATCAGTGACCTGGCTTTCATGATCTTCCATGTCGAATTACATTCCAATAGGATGTATCTGCAACTAGACTTATCTCTCTGGCTAATGTTGGCTAAGGCTCCACCTCAAATGGGCTGTGGCTATTTCCCTTGGTCGACATTTAAGTCTAGTTGCAGATACACCCTGATTTGGTGAATTTTAAATCTAAATTTCCGTATCGGCTGGTATGAGCACCCATGCTGAAGCGTCAGGGTCCAACAAAGTAATGAAGAGCTTGTAGATCCAGTAAAGCATATTCGCAATGGACCTAGGTCGGGTTTCGTTTACTGGAAATCACTAGACCCAAGTCTAAGAGCAGCCCAACTTCAGACTAACAAAGAGCGGCGTGATAGAGGCACTACAACAAGTTCCATTATAAAGCTACAAAAGCGGGAACAAACGATGCGGATTTATAGGCGTAATAAAAGTAACAGCAAAATATTCTAAGTACAAAATACTAATTCTTTCTTTACAGTTAGAGTCGCTGAATCGGCAACGATGCTGAGCTATGACCCAAATTAAGCTTTGGTCTAAGATGAGCTCCACTTTCGACTTGAGTGGAGCATCAATAGGTCAGTTTTTTAACCTAGGTCTATCGCAAATATGCCCTAGTTTAGCTCAAGGCGACCACTCTAGCTGTTCCTGTCACTTCAATCACCCATTCAGCCTTTGCCCAAGTTGAATCCTTCGTCTGTGTTCCCTCCACCATGGCAAACATTAAAGCTGAACCTATTGGAATTATTGGCAGTGGACCTGCGGGGCTAATCACTGCCTATATGTTGGAATAACAAACCTGTGCAAGCTACGTAAGCTCCGTTGTATTATTTAATTTCATTTTTACCAGAGCACTATCTCTTCGCCGAGTGCCATATGCCAGTTCCTACGATTTCCAACAACTTTTATTCAGTCTCCTTTTGCCCATTTTCTGGTGCTCTTATTTTTGTATTGACTCGGCATTTTATTACTTCACCATGTTGGTGTTGTTTGATATTCCTTTATCTCGATTATCTGCTGTACGACCGCATATAAGCCCGTAGTTAGCTCTCTGCTCACTCAGTCATTTGTATCCCGCACAAACAACTGAGTTCTTATATTTTTTTAGTTGCTATCTCAACACTATACACTCTCACGAGATGGTTTCGAGAATATTCAGATTCTAACACGCGACAAGTCTCCAGGAGGAGTTTGGTGCAGGGACCGAGTCTACCCTGGTCTTATTGTTAACAAGTACGCCTTCCTTCCGTCCAAGCACTGTTGGGCTCACGCATCTGCATCTGTATCAGTGTGCATGGGGAATACAGGTTCTCTCCACTCCCCATGCCTGCACCAGCCGATGCAGCAGCCACAGGTGGTCGATTGTCTGGAGTGGATATGTGCAACTATATGGAGTCGTTTGCAGATAAATTTCTTAAAGGGAAGCTTCGTTACGAGACTGAGGTGCTCAATGTCAGCCGCGATGGTGCAACCTCCACCTGGTTAGTTAAGGTTAAGATTCTGAAGACAGGTACTCTGGAAACTCTGAAGTATTCGAGGATAGTCCTTTGCACAGGAGTACGTCCAATATATATATATCGATCTATAATTGAAATTCTGTCTATCACAGGGATGTAGCACTCCTATTTACCCCAGTGCTCTCTCTTCATCCTCGGCCCTGCAAGCTAATTTCCAAGGACCAGTTTTCCACTCGCAAGAATTCGCTGCTCGAGTCAACGGCCTTTTAGCGCACGTGCAGGAGACCTCTAGTCAAGCGGATGAAGATGTGGACTCTGTTGTTATCATTGGCGGTGGAAAATCCGCACAAGAGTTTGAACATTTGTTGAAAATAATATTTTATCGAGCTAACATCCTTTCAGTATTTCTTCTTTCTTGGCTGCCAAGGAAAGGAAAGTTACGGTAATCTTCGAAAAAATGGATGGTTTCTTAGCTGTAACATCGCCCCTCCCCGACTTTATTCGGAGGAGTCGGTGAGTCGGTTTAACTCTCCCCCGAAATTCTTTTCTTATTCACGCTCTTCAGATTCCTAGGTATCCTTGGAGCTCATGCTGAGCTACGCTCACGCCTAGAGTATGTTCATTTTCTGTCCTCATTATTTTGCCCGGTACTGACATTGTTCCCAAAGACGATTCCTCCACACTACTTGGCTCGGCGGTAAAATCGTTCATTTCATCTGGCGCGCTCTTGAGAGCAGCTCGGCATATTTCCTCGAATTCATCAACAGTTCATTATAATCTGACCAAAATAATTTGCATTTAGTTTAAAGTCTTGAGGGTACCCAATAATTCTCCCCTCAGAAACACTCACTCCCTGTTCTGGGGTATACGTTCAAATGACGAAGGCGTAAGGAGGCCCACGGGTTTCCACGCTTTGGTAAATTTGGGGAAGATTTCGGTCGAAGCACCTGTTAGGGTGGAAAGCTTTGGGAGCAATGGTCGCTCAGTGGTTCTAAATAACGGCAAAGTTTTGAAAGCAAACGCGGTGATTTTGGGCACAGGCTACACCTCTTCTTGGAAGAATATTTTTGATGGTAATAATATTTCAGCTCTACCGGGAGATGTACTGATCGTATCATAGAGAAAACCGTGGCTGATATTGGTATTGAACGGCATCCTCCGAAAGGAGATTTCAAGGACGAATGGAACAACTATACCTCGCCGGCTAAGCCCCCGGTCTCTCACCCTGAAGGCGAGCAATGGGCTTCATCCATATATAGAGGAATCGTCCCTGCGAAGAGTATTAACCGCAGGGATTTTACCATAAATGGTGCTGTAGTACGTTGGACCCAGTCCACATTATGAATATGTTTATAACCATCCAGTAGTTTACAACTAATAATGGCTATTTCTTTGAAGTAACAGCGCACTGGATATCTTCATATTTCCTCAACGATAAAATGAAGCTTCCATCCACTCCGGAGAATGCACTCGGGGATGCTGAACGCAATGCTGCATGGTTACGAAAGCGATTCCCTGATATGCTTCTATGGGCGAACGAGAGCTACAGCAGTAGTCTCAGTTTTTGGTCGTGAGATTGATTTTTCTCCGCCCTGTCAACTTAATCTGACATTTTCGCAGATGGTCTCAGGCAGCAGACGAGCTTCTGGAGGATATGTATTTGCCTGGCCTGAGAAGCGGTGGGAATTGGTTGACATGGCCCTTCAAAGTTTTGGACTTAAATGAAATTGCTCACATAAAGGAAGAAAGGGAGGCCAAGCGAGGCGTTTAAGTTGGAGCTCGTTTTATCTGGAGCGTCTTGATTGATAATCTTCGAACATGATTCAACATGTCTATTTGGGTCTATATACACACATTCTACCTGTAAATATAGGGTAACATCCGTATCCCTACCTTCTCACCACCTTGACCTCAGCGTGTAACAACTTGCTTTAGTGTCCAGATCAAGACCCTGTTCTGCCCGTAAGTCGCCTGATTATACATACCCTCGCCAATGTTGCTCCATTTGTCGGCGCGCCAAAATTCTTTTTGTCTACCTTTCACCCTGATGTCAATGATTTCCGAGCTCTCTTGTGATAAGGAGGCTAAATATTGCGAAAGATTGGAACCAGGGATGGATAACCGACCAGGGAGTGTTGCAAATACTCCCTCAACACGGTAGCCTAATACTCACTCCACCTCGACATCGCTACATTACCCAAGTGCTGTAGTACTTCTGGCCTCGGATCGAATGTTCTCTGTTTCTATCCTTAATCATTGGTGATAGATATCAACTTCTTCCCCTGCGTCAAGGCGATGCGGACGCGCGGAGACAAGTCGGGGTCAAGGTGCCAGTCTCCAGCCTCCATAGGCGTACTCCATATACATTCCCAGGATGACGTCGTGTCACTTTCCGACCCTTTCCGTTATACTCGCCTCTGGTTGAGAGGGCCTGAGCTCTGAAGAACTCCTGACAACAATCGCAGTCTCATGCGGCCTTTCTTGAGTATATGAACTCGCTTTCGGATCTTCCAATGGAAGAACTACTAATTTTCTACCTGAGTACTTGTTATGCGTTCTCGTGAGTCTGGTGCAAGTTTCTGACCGTTTTACAACTTCTTCGAGACACGGGTTTAGCGGCAGTGGCGTGCCACGCTGATTATTACGATAGATAAATGATTCGCCAAAGGTCCCCATCAATCATGGACCCCAGAAGTTTTCTTGGAGCGCTTTCCAAATCTGACGGCGGTACTCACCGCCCCCGTAAAGGCAATTATCGTCTCGCCTACAATTCAAACCCCTATCACTAGGGTGCCAAATAGATCCAATCGGTGTCAGAAATTGGGTGGTCCTGTCTGTTACTTTATTTTCACCCTTAATCACAAGCCGCGCGCAACTTTATCTGGCCGCAGAGCCAGCTGGTCGGAACATGTCTAGTGCATATATTGCATTGCTTTTAAACACGTATCACGAGCCTCGCCGTTTGGTTTCTCCCCTTCCCCTTCCCTTCTCCCCAGAATAATCGAAATCTTCCCGATGGCTGGTGTGGAGCTTTTGTATGTTATAAGTATTCATTTCTTAACTCCATCTCATTTTACCGTAGATTTGGGCCCATGCTCATAGGCGTGTACCTGAACACCATTCTCTACGGGGTAAGGAGAACTCTTAATTTCTTGACACGTTATTCACATGTAGTCCTCGGTAATAGGTCTGCCTCGTTCAGGTTTGTGTAATTCCATATAATCTCAACTTTATCCTTGACTTACTCCCCATTCCGATGCTAGTGTTTCATTTACTATCAGACCTACAAGAAGTATTCTCTATTACGACCCATTGCTTCGGAGAAAATGATCTGACAGTCGTTAACCTTCAGGGATTCCGCATGGATCCGATACTTCGTAGGGATTTGAGTCATATTGGTGTCTTGTCGTGTGCTTATATCGGATAGGTATTGTATCTTCTATTCTGCGAAACTTTGAACACTGGGTTTGATATATATATGATGTACGAGCCGTTGGTACAACGCTATGGTAAGTTGAGATTTTTATTGGTTAAATGTGATGCTAAGATCTCAGTTTAGGCACGGAGCAAGCGGTGACAAAGGTGCCAATCAGTAAGTTGACTATCCTATGATATCAGTGGCCTCGCATTTAATGCCTCACTTTCTAGTGCTGGATGCGGGTATGTGACTTACCAAATCGACTAATTCATTCTGAACATCCTTCCCTGCTCCAGACCCAATCATGACTGTTAGTAATATTTTTGAACGAGTTCGCGTGGCTAATCTACTCTTTCAGGTGTTGATTTCCGCACCAGTCCAACTTTTCATTTGCTGGCGCATTAAAGTCATCAGTGGTTCATGGCTCCTTGCTAGTACAATCATCTTTTTCGCAGTTTGTTCCTTCAGTAGGTCTTTCCGAATAAGGGAGTGTACCCTCTGTGACATTGACATGGTCAAACAAAGTTGGAGGTGTTGCAACCACAATCTCTGTTACGCTCATTCCAGAATATTCTCGCCTCCAAGAATTCGATGGAGCCGTCATCACCTGGCTGGCTTCCTCTGCTGCAGCCGACATCATTATCACATCGAGTCTGGTCTGGTCTCTGGTACGTCCAACCTTCCGGGCTTCCTAAGGGAGATACCCACCTCTTTCATTCGAATAGCGAAAGCGGAGAACTGGAAACACATATACGGACGATGTCATCAATAGAATTATCCGACGTAAGTGGCTGAAGCTCCGGCTCTATTTCATCAGCTAAATCCAATAAAATTGCCAGTCACTGTCCAGACTGGAGCAGTTACGGCCATCTTTGCCGCATTAGACGTCGTCATCTTTTTGGCACTCCCGGTACGTTTCTCAATTTCCTTGCCGCTTTCGCCAGCTCTAAATTAATATCTCTGTTTTATTTGTTTTATTATAGCATACAACCTTGTAAGTCGACCGGAGGAGACAGAAAGACCATTGCCCAACTGACATTTCCTCCTTCAGGAACTTCATCTGGGACTTTGCTCTCGGAAAGCTCTACACCAATTCCCTCATGTCCACGCTGAACGCCCGAGCCGGTTGGGCTAATCTCAACGGAGAACAGAACCCCGACAACGTTCTTTTCGGACCTGGAGCTCAGATTACTTCAAAAGCTGCCAGCAGTCGAAAGGTGAGTTTGAATAAGGAAGTAAATTCTCCATATTAAATATATTTCAGGATAAATACTCCTATAAACGGAGCATTGTTAGTAATCTTCCATAAATTCCCTTCTTTCATAGCACTCATTCCACCTAGTATACGTCGACAGCAATCGAGATGAAAGTTCCAAATCAAGTGACGACTTTGGACCAAATCGAGTCAGCGGATAACAAACCTGATGAAGGCGACCTAGAATCCGGTGTTGTTGTTACCAGGACCATCGACCATTTTGGTGATACACAGACCCGTAATAGGGAGGACTGAAACGTCCGGTCACCAAGTAAAAACGAGGAACGGGATGACTTCCATTCTTCCATTTAGAGGGTTTCTTTGTTGTAAGATGTGAGGGTAGCCTTTTTTCCTCTTTGTGTGAGGCATTGAGTACAACTGTATGTATCCTTGTGCCCTATCGGATAAATCCAAGTGATGTTTTTCACGACAAAATAGTGTATGAGCTGAAATCCGATCAAGAATGCAAAGAACGGAAGTTGCCAATTTATTTTAACAGTGTGACCTCCTGTCATTCCCCAATGAACAGTCGGATCACCATATCAAATTTTTTTCCCCTCCAAGCCAGAAGCCTTCCTTACTAAGAATAAAGGCGAGCATCCCACAAGACGAATAGCGAGTAGCAGTGAGCACAGCTAATACGGCCACAGCACTGAAGCAAGAAGTTAATTATAGATTCGAACCCGTATATTTTTGCGGCACCCATATAAAACAAAGGGACAACGGAACAAAATAGAGAATAATAGACAGATCAGTTGACAAGTGAAATGATACATGGTTACGTGGATTGGGAGAAAGGAAACCAACGACGATATTCGGAAAGCAGGGACGGACCAAGATCAACCAGAGCCAAGCAGATGAGATGGGATAGATAATAGAGTGATATGATGATAAGTGAGAGGAGTTTGTTACGAAGTGCGATTGAAGATGATATGTTGCCGAGAGAGGATTGTGAAAGGAGGGGATAAGGAGGGTGGATGTGGTATATGAATAGTAGTTTGTGCGGCTGACGAATTTACCAAGAATAAGAAGGTGATCTGGAGTATACCCGCCTAATCAGTCATAAAAATCAGCCAGGCTCACAGAAGGACAAGACGCCTCTTGACTTACTTATCACAAGGAGGTTCAACAACGACCACATTTTCAACTCGACTCTTCAACCACTCCAACACATCCATACCAACACTGATGGTATTTCTTACCTCCAGATTCCGAATCCTCTTCACCCCACCCGCCGAGCCGCCCAACCCCAGCCCTAGGCCAGTCGTACTCTGGCCATCCACAGCAGGGTTCCGAGCATCAACCATGCCTACCAACTTCAAAATGCCCTCATTATGCTGATGGCAAGATATCAGCGTCAGTGAGGTCAGTTCCGGACAAAGCCATGTATTATTCAGCTCTTCATCAGGGCTCGTGAGGAGCTCGAATAACGGTTCGATCGTAGTGTGGGTAACAGTAAGATGTGTCAATGTCGGAAGCTCCGCCAGGAAAGACCACGGCGCAAAAGGGCCGTTTCCGCCTCCAGGTGTCCCGTAGAATATGGCGGTAGGTCCGTGAGTAATGTTCAATGACGTGACTGTCGGGCGTCCAGACCTCGTTAGGAGATTGGACAGCGTCTCTTCTAACGGCTCATGGTGCCGGCCAGCCTCCAGCCTGAGCGCTAGGCTGGTGAGAGCGGGTAAGGTGAGATGGTCTATAAGAGACACAAGGAGATGATGTCCACTTAGGGAAAAAGAAGTCAAGGAAGGAAGCGTGAATGGATTCAAGGGAAGAATTGGCGCTTGTGCAGCAGGGAAGAAGAGTGAGACAGAGGTTAGCGTCTCCGCGTTGCTGGTAAGGATGTGTTGAATTCGATCGAGGTGGATTGTAGAGGAGGGAAGAGCGCGGAGAGACAGTTCTTTTAGTGTAGAGGTTGAAAACATGGAGCTAGACCACTTGAAGGGCATGTTAGCGATGGTAACCGACTCTAGAGATGGAACCTCTGAGTCTTGATTAGGCATCCAAGTCCATCCACTGTCAAAGAAGTAGTTATTAGGGTCTTGACAGCTTATTTCAAAGTGCTTAAGCCGCGGCGCACTACCTGCATTGTGTTAGCAAGAACTGAATACGAATACAATGAACTACTCACCAGTGATAGACATCAACGCGGACATGGACGGAAATGTCTTGTCAAACTTGAAAACAAAACGTTCCCATCTCTCCATTTGCTGGGTTAAATAGAACATAGCAATGTGACCCCAGTGTGTAACAGCCCGTGCCACTTGGGCGGAAGGCCCTGGAGTGGATGCCTGTGAAGCAGGTGGAGATGGCGATACTACAAGCGGGACGCCTGGGCAACCTGCAGTAGAGATATAGTGAACAACGCCTCCTCAATTACCACCAATGTTGACTGGCGTATGATGATGAATAGGCATACCTGCCCATGAAAGGGGGGGTGATGGCAGAGGAGCTGGGTACGACAACGAGCGTCCACGTCGAGGAGCTTTATGAGGAGAAGGTGGCTGCGAAACCTGAAGGCTGATCTCAATATCGAGCGGACAGGTCAAACCTGACCGTTCGAGCCAAAGACGAATGATGTCCGCAGAAGAGTTCTGCGTCGTATCGACCCTAATTCTCGACCATAGCCTCGGCGTTTGAAGGGAGATGCGTCTCCACAGAGTACATACAGAGGAGAATGTCCATGCACACCTCGCGTCGTCTTCAAAATTGATAAGAAATATTGCCCGCAGAAGTTCGTTGGGCAGCCGGCGTATAGGGGATACATATGCCAGTGTCAACGCAATCTCCTGCTGTAATTCCGTCTTCTCTGCATTAAGAGTGTCGATTTTCTGCCTTGTGATCTGGATTATTTGCGCCAGTTCCCGTTCCGCGTCGTCGATCTTTTGGGAAAGTTCCTTGAGAACGACTTCGGATTTCCCCAACGATTCCCGGGCCTGCGCTAGTTGTGAAGCAGTAGGCAATTCCGTCATTGAGAATTTAGACATTGTGAAAGATATCAGATTGTACGCCAGGATATGAGGCGTATTTGAAGAATAATGAGGATGAGTGAAAGGAGAAGAAGAGGGCAGGAAACGGGCAGGCAGCAGGTAGGCCAAGAAAGAATCGAAGATAGACGTACAACCGTGGGAAGCTAGGTCAATAAAGGGGTCAAGCGGCTGAGTCAGCGCCTTTATTAGGTGCTGCTTTTGCTTCCTCAGATAATGCAGGCACCAGAAGAGCAAGACGCCGGCGTGCTCAGCTAGACAGCCCTGACGCCCAATTCTATGAGAATATCCTCAACTGTTGGCCGGAAAAGTGACGGAAATTTCTGTCATTTTTCGGAAAGCTTTAGTCTGTGTACGTCCTCTGATTCTTCCGCTAAGCAGCCTCGTAGTATATCTTATTTTTTTGCTTAGTTTATTGTACACAATAGTCCTCAAGTACAGCGTGCGATCGCGTGACCAGTTACGACCCAAAGATAGAGTATTTAATATGTAGATGAGCATGGGAGATCCATTGCAGAATCTCAATTCCCAGCTTTCCCCTGAAACTTTCTTTTCCTCGTTTCTTTGTGCGATAATCACTGATCCATCACACTCCAGGGAATCTTCTCCCCCTTAAGGATAATCTTCAACAGACTCAAAGGTCGATAGTCTCCTAACTCTTACAGCTATTTCCATTATGTAAGGCGGATGCTTTTTGGTTTCCAAAACAGGCTAATGACTTGTTTCTCCCACATCTCACCAACGGCTGCATGGTTTTTCTTCATCTAAGTTGAATTGAGT
>Ga0157379_10005539_pt1 | contig 10848 bp, 9 predicted proteins | sample S25metaG_FD_121802 | JGI IMG/M metagenome (GOLD analysis project Ga0157379, IMG submission 121802) | Switchgrass rhizosphere microbial communities from Kellogg Biological Station, Michigan, USA - S2-5 metaG | ecosystem: Host-associated > Plants > Roots > Rhizosphere > Soil | place: USA: Michigan... | reverse complement strand
CCTCGCACAAAGGGTTGGGATTATACCTGGAAGTCAGGGCCGCGGTCGTCTTTCGAGCCGCGCACCCGCGGTGGCAGCGCCATGCCGCCGGTCAGAAAGATGCGGATGCCTTCTTCGACGGTGATATCGGGGAACAACGCATACTGGCGCTCGCAGATCACGATGTCGCCCAGATAGAGATGGTTGGTCGGCACGTACACCGCCACGAACCGCTCGATGCCGCTCCCGCGATCGACCGTGAACTCGCGCGTGAGAAAGCCCAGCGACAGCCCGCGGTTGGCATCGTCGATCATCACCACGCGCTTGAATCCGTATTCGTTGTCCGGCGAAAACGCCACGACCAGCTGTTTCACCGGAGAGTAGATCGTCCGAAAGACCGGCACCCGCAGCAGGTATCCCTCGACGCGTTGCAGCAGCTGCTTGCCGATGACGTTGGTCGCGAACGCGCCGACCAGCAGCACCGCCACGGCCGTGGACAGCGTGCCCAGGCCCGGTATCCGGCGGCCCAGCAGCCGATCGTAAAAGGGCGTCGTCAGCCCGTCGACCACGTTGAAGATCCAGATGAACGCGGCCACGCTGATGAACAGCGGTACGAGCACGAAGAAGCCCGTGATGAAGCTCCGCCGCAGCCAGGACATGCTTCACACCTTGTCAGGCGCTACGATCGGAACACCCACGCCAAGAGCGCGATCCCGAGCGCGATCCGATACCACGCGAACAGCGCAAATCCGGATCGTCGAACCACATTCAGCAGCGGCCGGACGACGAGGGCGGAAGAGATAAACGCCATCACGAACCCGACGGCAATCTCCGTCGCGCGACCGGCGGAGAGATTGTGCCTGACTTCGAGCAAGTCGTGGCCAAATGCTGCCACCATCGCCGGCATGGCCAAGAAGAAGGAGAATTCCAGTGCGGCCGGCCGATCGACCCCGGCCAGCATCCCCGCCACTATCGTTCCGCCGGACCTCGAGATGCCGGGAATCAGCGCCAGGGTTTGCGCGCAGCCCATGACCAGGGCGCGACCGAGCGGTACCCGATCGGCCGCCAGCGTCGTTGGCGCGGGACGCAGCCGCTCGGCGATGAGCATGACGATCCCGCCGATCAGAAAGGCCGCACCCATGACGCCGAAGCTGCCATAGAGCACCCGCTTCACGAACTTCGACAACAATCCGCCGGCGAGGAGCAGGGGCACCGTCGCGACGACGATCATCAAGGCGAAATGACGTGCGTCGGGGTCCGAGGACAGGCCGCGGAGAACCTCCAGGATCTTGTCGCGGTAGAGCCACATGATCGCGACGATCGATCCCAGCTGGATCATCACCGTGAAGACTCCGCCCGGGTCGTCGTAGCCGAGCAGACGCCCCGCGATCAACAGGTGCGCCGTTGAGGACACCGGCAGAAATTCCGTTACGCCTTGCACGACGCCCAGGAGGGCCGCCGTCATGATGTTCGGCAAGTGTCAGGAAGCTCTGGCCTTGCGCTGAGGCTTCGACCGGCGCTGCGCTTGCGGCGTAGCGGTCGTCGTGGACGAAGTTGTGGACGACGGCGCGTGTGCGGCGGCGCGCGTCGGCGCCGCACTGCGCCAGAAGCTGACGATCGCCGCGGCGATGAACACGCTGGAATAGGTCCCGGTGATGATGCCCACCACCATCGTGAACGCGAACCCGTGAAGTACTTCGCCGCCGAAGAAGAACAGCGCGAGCGCCGTCAGCAGGGCCGTGCCCGAGGTGATGACCGTCCGGCCGAGTGTCTGGTTCACCGACGCGTTGATGATGTCGGGCATGGAGTCCCGGCGCATCGAACGCAGGTTCTCGCGGATCCGGTCGAAGATCACGATCGTGTCGTTGGTGGAATAGCCGGTCATCGTCAAGATGGCGGCGATCACGTTCAGCGTCAAGTCATACTGAAAGAAAGCGAGGAACGCGAACGTGATGAGCAGGTCGTGAATCGTCGCGACGACCGCACCGACGCCGAAACTGAACTGAAACCGGAACGCGAGATACAGGAGGATGCCGATGAGCGACAACACCGTCGCCGAAAGGCCCTTCTGCTCCAATTCGCGACCGACGGTCGCGCTGACGATCTCGGCGCCCTGGCGCTTGAAATTGCCAAGGTTCGCCTTACGGAGGGCCTCTTCGACCTGCGCCGCCGTCGTGCTCAATGCCGCGCCGGATTCGCCGCCGACCTGCGGCACGCGGATGATGACCATGCGCTTGGCCGGATCGTCGTAGGCCTGCACCACCGCGTTCTGCCCGCCGTGCGGGTAGTTCTTGTCGAGGGCTTCACGGACTTGCTGGACCGAGATCGCCTGCTCGAACTCCTCGATTACGACCGTGCCACCCGCGAATTCGACACCTCTGGGAATGCCCTTGGTCGCAATGGTGGCGATACCCGCGAGGATGATCACCCAGGAAAGCGCGAGGGCGTGCCAGCGCCACCGCAGGAAGTCGAAGGTGGAGTTCTTGAAGATATGCATGGCTAGATGGACAGTGTCGTGACCTGTTGCCGGCTCGACAGCTCAAGCTCGAACAGCGTCTTTGACACGAAAATCGACGTGAACAGGTTCGAGACCAATCCGATGAACAGCGTCATCGCGAAGCCGCGGATCGGACCGGTGCCGAACTGGAAGAGAAACGCACACGAGATGAGCGCCGCGACGTGCGTGTCGACCAGCGTCCAGAACACCCGGTTGAAGCCGGCGTTGATCGAGGCGCGGACGCCGCGCTGCGCTTCGATCTCTTCCTTGATACGCTCGAAGATCAGCACGTTCGAATCGACGCCGATGCCCATCGTCAGCACGAAGCCGGCGATGCCCGGCAGCGTCATGACCGCGCCGATGTAGGCCATCAAGCCGAGCAGAATCACCAGGTTGAAGACGAGTGCCGTGACGGCATTGACGCCGGACAGCCGGTAGTAGACCAGCATGAAGGCGACCACCAGCAACAGGCCGACGACCGACGCGATCACGCCGGAGCGAATCGAATCGGCGCCCAGGCTCGGGCCGATCGTCCGCTCCTCGATATAGTCCATTCCGGCGGAGAATGCGCCGGAGCGCAACGTCAAGGACAAGTCCTGGACTTCCTCCTGCGTGAAGCTGCCGGTGATGCGGCCATCGCCCGTGATCCGCGACTCGATGCGAGGTGCCGATTTCACGCGCCCGTCGAGCACGATGGCGAGCTGCTTTCCGATATTCTCGCCCGTCACCTTCCCGAACCGCTGGGCGCCGTCGTTGTTCAGCGTGAAGCCGACGGCCGGCTGATTGTTCTCGTCGACGGTCTGCCGCGCGCCGCGCAGATCCTTGCCGGTGACCGCGGCCACTTTGCGGACGAGGTAAAACACTCCTCCCGCCGTATCACCCGGAGCCGAGACGCCGGGAACGATGTCCATGCCGGCCGGGACCTGCCCGTTCACGAGCAGCGCGTCGCGGGTTGCGGCCGGGCCTTGCTCGACAATTTTGAGCTCCAGCAAGCCCGTATTGCGAATGATTTCCTTGGCGCGCTCCACGTCGGTGACACCCGGCAATTGCACCAGGATCTGATCGCCGTTCTGGCCCTGCTGCGCGATGCTCGGCTCGGTGACCCCAAGCTCGTTCACGCGGCGCTCGATCGTTTCCCGTCCCTGGACCACGGCGTCGGTGCGCAGGCTGATTTGGAGATTCGGCTTCATCGCAAACGTGTAGTTGCCGCTGGCGCCGGCGTCGCGGTCGAAGCTGGTCGCGATGTCGGCCGCCGACTGGCGGAACACCGCCGCCTGAGCCGGTGGGACGCCCTCGACGCGGAAATGCGCGGGATCGATCACGGTCATGTTGGTGACCGGTACGGACTTCTTCGCCAGGTCCTCCCGCAGCCGCTCCATCTCGAGCTCGGTCTCGTTGCGGAGGGCTTCGTCGGTCTTCACCAACAGGACCAGGTGCACGCCACCCTTCAGATCAAGCCCCAGCTTGAGCTGCTTGTCCATCAGCAGCGCGGGCGAATGAACACCGCGCCACGCGGCGACCAATGGGTAGACGCCAACCGCGGCGAACGCCACGAAGACGACGGTGATGGTGACAAGTTTCCAGCGAAGATTCGACATGTTGCTCTCCGGTTCCCCGGCCCCGCACGATTACTGACGCGCGTCCGCTAGCTCTCCCGAGCGCCGGCCGGCTCCTGCACGGGCTCCTGCCCCTGGTAGCCGCCGATGGCGCTCTTGGCGATTTCGATTCTTACCTTGTCCGCGATCTGAATCTGAATGCTCTGTTCGCCAAGACGCGTCACCTGTCCATGAATGCCGCCGGTGGTGACGATCCGGTCGTTGACTTTCAGCGCGTCGAGAAACTGCTGCACCTTCTGTTGCTTCTTCTTCATCGGCATCAGGATGAGGAAGTAGAAAATCGCCAGGACGATCGCAAACGGAACAAACTGCAGATAGACGTTGCCGCCCTCGGGAGCGGCGCCCATAGCGAACACAGAAGCAACATTGAGAATCTTCATGAATCGATGGTCTGGCGGGACAAGCGCTGATCGAATGATAGCCTGAAACTTTCAAACCGCCCAAACGCTATAGCGTCCCTAATCCGTCGCATGGTGTCAAGGTAAAAGTTGAGGTTATGCAACGTGTTAAGGGATGCCGCGCCAATTTCTCCGGCGATCAAAAGATGCCTGAGGTAGGCGCGGCTGTAGGTGCGGCACGTGTAGCAGGAGCACTCGGGATCCACAGGACCGGGGTCGTCGGCGTACCGCGCGTTCTTGATGTTGATGCGGCCCTGGCTGGTGAAGAGCTGTCCGGTCCGGGCGTTTCTCGTCGGCAGCACGCAGTCGAACAGATCGATCCCGCGCGCCACCGACTCGACCAGATCCTGGGGTGTTCCGGTCCCCATCAGGTAGCGCGGACTGGTCTGTGGAAGAAACGATGCGGTCTGTTCGACGACGTCGTACATGAGATCGGTCGGCTCGCCAACACTCAGCCCGCCGATCGCGTACGCCTCGAACCCGATCTCGACCGTGCCTTTCGCGCTCTCCTCCCGGAGTTCCGGGTACACGCTCCCCTGCACGATGCCGAATTGCGCCTGCCCGGGGTTGCTGATCGTCACGCCCGGCACACCGATCGATCGCAACCTGCGCATCCGTTCCCGGGCGCGGGCCGCCCATCGCAGCGTACGGTGCATGGCGTCGGCGGCCTGACCGACGCCGCACGGGTGCGCCACGCACTCGTCGAACACCATCGCAATGTCCGACCCCAGGTTGGCCTGGATATCCGCCGCCTTTTCGGGCGTGAGGGCGTGCATCGATCCATCAAGATGTGAGCGGAAGTGGGCGCCGTCCTCGTCGAGCTGACGCCGAGCCGCCAGGCTGAACACCTGGTAGCCGCCGCTGTCGGTGAGAATCGGCCGGGACCAGCCGATGAACCGATGCAGACCGCCCAGCCGGGCAATGCGCTCATCGCCCGGTCGCAAGTGGAGATGGTAGGTGTTGCCGAGAATGATCTCCGCGTTGAGCCCCTCGAGATCGCGGTGCGTGATTGCTTTGACTGCGCCCTGTGTGCCGACCGGCATGAAGGCCGGCGTCTCAACCGGTCCGTGCGCCGTCGTCATCATCCCGCGGCGCGCGCGACCGTCGGTGTGAGTGACGCGGAAAGAGAAGGGCAATTCGGACATGGAAGGAACGAACAGTTTACAATCCCAGGGACCGGTAAAATCTCTCTTGAAAAAACTTCGCGTCGGCGTGATCTACGGCGGTCGGTCTGGCGAGCACGAGGTCTCGCTGGCGTCGGCGGCGGCCGTCTTCAAGAACCTCGATCCACAGCGCTACGAGCCGGTGGCGATCAAGATCGAGAAAGATGGGCGATGGACTCTGCCGTCGCGCCTGCCGACGCTCTCGTCGGCGGCCGACGTCATCGCGGGGCGCCTCGAGGCCTGCGAGCCGGCGCAGGAGACTCATCTGGTGGCGCATCCCGGTGCCGAGACGCTCCTCAGCATCGATCGCGCGTCGTCGGTCTCGCCGGTTTCCGCGATCACGCTGGACGTCGTCTTTCCGGTGCTGCACGGGCCTTACGGCGAGGACGGCACGGTTCAGGGATTGCTCGAGCTCGCCAACGTCCCCTATGTTGGCGCGGGCGTGCTCGCATCCGCAGTCGGGATGGACAAGGCCGCGATGAAGCTCGTGTTCGCCGCCCGTGGACTGCCGATTTGCGACTACGTCGTCCTGACCAACCGCGAATGGCGTCGCGACCCGCGCGCCGTGATGCGCACCACTGTCGATCGGCTTGGGTTTCCGGTATTTGTGAAGCCGGCAAATCTGGGGTCGAGCGTTGGGGTGTCGAAAGCGAAGCACGCCACCCAATTGCGGGAGGCGATCGATCTCGCGGCCAGCTTCGATCGCAAGATCGTCGTCGAAGCGGCGGTGCCAGACGCCCGGGAAATCGAAGTCGCGGTTCTCGGCAACGACGAGCCTGAGGCGTCGGTGGCCGGCGAGATCGTTCCGTCTCGCGAATTCTACGACTACCATGCCAAGTACATCGACGACGGGTCGATGCCGCTGATTCCGGCGCCGCTGACCGACACGCAGTCGGCCGAGGTTCGGCGCCTCGCCATCGAGGCGTTCAAGGCCGTCGACGGCTCGGGCCTGGCCCGCGTCGACTTCCTGCTGGCGCGCGGCTCCGGGGTGCTGTATCTCAACGAGCTCAACACCCTGCCAGGGTTCACCACCATCGGCATGTACTCGAAGCTGTGGGCCGCCAGCGGCCTTGATTTCCCGACGCTCCTCAATCGGCTGATTGAGCTCGCACTCGAACGTCACGCCGACAAGCAGCAATTGCGGACCACGCTGTGAGGCGCGGGCCGCTGACGACAGCCGCGGTGATGTCGCTGCTGCTCTGGGCGCGCCCCGCCGCCGCCGCCCTCACCGAAGCGCCCAGACTGGCGGCGGTCTATGCCAGCGTGCTGGCCGCACAATTCGATCGAGCCGAGATGCAGCTGGCGCAGGCCTGCCCGCCGGCGCCCGCGGAGGCGTGCGCCACCATGGGCGTGATCTCGCTGTGGTGGCAGATTCAAATGACGCCGGAGAGCACGAGACTCGACGCGCGCTTCAGCGATCTCGCCGCGAAAGCGGTGGCCTCCGCCGAACGATGGACCCAGCGCGAGCCCAATCGCGGCGAAGCCTGGTTCTATCTGGCCGGCTCATACGCACCGCGCGTGCAATGGCTGGTCCTCCGGGGTGAGCGGCTCGCCGCGGCCCGCGACGGCAAGAAGATCATCGAGGCGCTCGAGCGTGCGCTGCAGCTCGATCCCGGTCTCGACGACGCCTACTTCGGCCTCGGTCTGTACCACTACTATGCCGACGTCGCGCCGACGACCGCAAAGATTCTGCGTTGGCTGCTGTTTCTGCCTGGCGGCGATCGCGTCAAGGGACTGCAAGAGATGCTGCAGGCGCGCCAACGAGGCGTGCTGCTCAAGGGCGAGGCCGAGTACCAGCTTCACCTGATCTACCTCTGGTACGAACAGCAACCTGCCCGGGCGCTGGAGCTGCTGCGGGAGCTCGACTCGCGCTATCCGACCAATCCGCTGTTCATTCAACGCATCGGCGAGATCGAAGACGTGTACCGGCACGATCGTTCCGCCAGCGCGCTGGCCTGGCAGCTGTTGCTCGAGCGCGCGCGCGCCGGGCGCGTGCCCGATGCGCCGCGCCGGGCGATTCGCGCCCGGCTGGCACTGGCGGAGCACCTCGATGGGCTGTACGAGACCGATCGCGCGATCGAGCAGTTGAACGCCGTTCTCGACGCGGACGCTGGCGTCGCCTCACGCGTCGATCTGGCCCGCGCCCAATGGCAGCTCGGCGTCGCCTACGACCGGCTGGGCCAGCGGCAGCGCGCGCTGACCGCCTACAACGTCGCGATCGATCAGACGCCGTCGAGCGATGCGACCCAACGCAGCCGCATTCGCGAGGCGATCCGGCGCGCCCCCGACGCGAAAGCGCGCGAGGCCTATCGTCTGTCTCTCGAAGGATGGCGAGCATTCGAGCGCGGCGCATTCGAGGCAGCGGCGATCGCGCTGACGCGCGCGATCGAGCTCGACCCTCTCGATGAAGTCGCTCACTATCGATTCGCGCGTGTGCTGTCGGCGCGTGGCGATCCGATCCGCGCGAAAGAACAGCTCGAGCGGTTGATCCGCGCGCATGTCGCGCCGGCATTCGTGCTCGCCTCGGCCCATGTTGCGTACGCGCAACTGCTCGAGCGCGACGGTGATCGCCTGCACGCGATCGAAAACTATCGCGCGGCCGCGGATCTCGTCGGCGGCGACGCGCGCGCGCGCGACGAAGCACGCGCAGCGATCAAGCGTCTCGGGGTCACATGAACGCGCGTGCACTTTTTTTGACTTTTTCATGCGATTTGTGCTTGACAGTTCACCTTCCTCAACCGTAATCTACATCTGGTATGAGGGTGGCTAACTCAGCCTACCCCTAGTGAGGGATCAACCTCACTCTTCCGAGTCCAGCTCAGCTGGGCGACTAAGCAAGTCACGGAAAGTGCCGCGAGGCGGAGAGCGCCGGTCTCGGGTGAGCGTGCCAGGCGGCAGCCACAGATACGAGCCCGCGAGCGTTCTCGCAAGCAAACCCAGATGAAGGGGGGGATAACAGACAATGGCAAAGAAAGCCAAGGGCGGGAAGAAGAAGGCCGGCAAGAAACGCTAAGCTGACCTCACCGCGAAAAAAGAAAAAGGGGGCGGCCGTCGCCCCCTTTTCAATTGATGCCGCACGAAATCACCGGCTGCTGATTCGCCCGTCCCGATCGGCGGCCGCGCCGCTACTGAGACAACGTCTCCCCATCCCAGACCCGCACCCGGCGAATGATGTCGCCCGGTTGAATCGCGTCGACCACCTCCATGCCTCCGACGACTCGCCCGAAGATGGTGTACTTCGCGTCGAGGTGCGGCTGCGGCGAGAGCGTGATGAAGAACTGGCTGCCACCGGTGTCGGCCCAGTCGAGCGCCATCCCGACGCTGCCGCGAAGGTAGGACGATTGGCTCAGCTCGTCGCGGATCGTATAGCCGGGACCGCCTTCGCTGTCGCCGCGCGGATCGCCGGTCTGCACGACGAAGTTCGCCACGACGCGGTGCGCGCTCAACCCGTTGAAGAATCCGCTACGCGCCAGCTGCACGAAGTTCTCCGCCGTGATCGGTGCATCGAGGACCGCCAGCTCGATCTGAATCGTTCCCCGGTCCATCTCGATATAAACCTGCGGCGACACTTTCGGCGTAATCAGACGGGGCGTTCGATAGGCGTCCGCAGGAATCCTGGTCGGCGCCGGTCGAATCTGATGATCGGCGTCGCCGGACGGGTTCAGCTCCTTGAGCAGCGCCGCCGCCCGCAGCCGCACCGCCCAATCGGCGTCAGACAGTGCTGAGGTCAGGACCGGTTCGGCCGCCGCGGCGCCGTACTGACGTAGTGCCGCGAGGGCCGCAGCGCGAGCGGCGTACATCGTGTCGCGCTGGCCAAGTTGATATGCGGCGGCCAGCGCCTGCGCACCCTCCGCAGGCTTCAGTTCGCCAAGCGCATTGGCCGCGGCGGCGCGGACCGGCGGATCTTCGGCCTTCAGGTGATCGATCAGAATCGCCGCGAGATTGGGTGCCTTCAATTTGACCAGTCCTGCGAGGACCGACGGAATCACCCGCTGATCGGCGTCGCTCAGCATCGTCAGCAGCCGGGGCAGTCCGATTTCGGGGGCGAGCGAGCCGAGCACCGTAGCGAGCGCGGCCCGAACCATCCAATTGGGATCCGGATCGAGTCCGGAAAGCGCCGTCACGAACGTCTCCGGATCACTCGCCGCATTCGCGCGGAGCGCGGCCGCGCGAATCTCTGGCGAGGGGTCCGACAAGAGGTCGAGCAAGACGTCCGAGACGCCCGGCGCACCGATGCCGCCGACCGCCCCGACGGCTTCGAAACGCATGCTCGGTGGCGCCGCACGATCGCGAATGATCTTCAGCAGCGGCGCCGCGCCCACCGGGTCGCCAAGACGTCCCAGGGCGCGCACCGCTTCAGTCGCCGCGCGGTCTCCGCCAGAGGCGATGGGAATCAGCAGCGGCACCGCGGCGCGGTTGCCGAGCGCCCCCAGCCCCTTGACAGCGAACGCGCGTGTGTCGGGGTGCGGTTCGCTCGCGAGCGCCATCAGCGCGGTCGCGGCCCGCTTGTCCTCGAGCCGCTGCAGGGCAAAAGCCACCGGCCACCAGCGAATGCGCGGTTGACCCGCCCCATCGAGCACCGCCGCGGCCAGCTGATCGTAGGCTTTCAGCCGGACGAGCGCGAACACGGCCAGTCGAAATGTCGAGGCGGGTGTGTCGCGCCGCGTATCCTCGTCGTCGCCGGGGCGCTCCGCGACGGCCCCGGATTGGACCAGGCGCGAGAGCAGCGTGCCAAGCGGCGTCGCTGCCGCGGGATCGCCGAGCAGCCCGAGCGCCTCGGCGGCGCTTGCCTGGACCATCGGCGCCATATCGTCCAGCGCCAGCACGAGGGGGTCGCGCGCGCGTCGGTCGCCGATCAACCCCAGTGCGAACGCGGCCATCTGCCGCACTTCAGGATCGCTGTCGCGCAACAGCGGCAGCAGCGGATCCACGCCTTCGGGCAGCTTCACGCGGCCAACGGCCAGCGCGGCTCGACGCCGGACCCGCGCCTCCTCGTCACTCAGCAGCGGCACGAGATCCGGCGTCCGTGCCGCGGCGAGATCGGATCCGGGACTGCGTCCGGGATCGGCCGGAGGAGGTGGTGCCGCGGGGTCGCGCAGCATCCGCTGATCCTCGAGCCGAAGAATCCACGTCATCTTTTCTTCAAATGTTTGCCGGGGGATCGGCGCCGGCGCCGGCGCCGGCGGCGTTCGGGG
>Ga0157379_10005537_pt1 | contig 10850 bp, 14 predicted proteins | sample S25metaG_FD_121802 | JGI IMG/M metagenome (GOLD analysis project Ga0157379, IMG submission 121802) | Switchgrass rhizosphere microbial communities from Kellogg Biological Station, Michigan, USA - S2-5 metaG | ecosystem: Host-associated > Plants > Roots > Rhizosphere > Soil | place: USA... | reverse complement strand
CGCATGGAAGATGGGCGATGCGCTTGCGCCGAACACATGGGGCATTGCCGAACCACTTCCATCCGCACCGGAGGTTGCGCCGGCCGTTATTCTCGTACCGCTTCTGGCGTTCGATGTGAGCGGGCACCGCCTTGGCTATGGCGGCGGCTACTATGATCGCACCGTCGCTGCGCTGCCGGGCGTGCGAACCATCGGCGTCGCCTATGCCGGGCAGGAAGTCGCAGTCGTCCCGCGCGAGCCGCACGACCACGCGCTCGACATGGTGGTTACCGAGAACGGCGTGCGCTGTTTCATGCGCTGACATGCTATAGGACGGCGATGCGCATACTTTTCATCGGCGATGTAATCGGCAAACCCGGCCGCGAGGTTGTGGCGGCGGAACTACCCCGCCTGCGCGAACAACTCGGCCTCGACATCGTCATCGCCAATGGCGAGAACGCGGCGCACGGCTTCGGCCTGACCCAGGCCATCGCGCGCGACTTCTTCGCCTGCGGTGTCGATGTCATCACCTCCGGAAACCACTGGGCCGATCAAAAGGAGATCCTGTCGGTCATCGACGACGAGGATCGCATCCTGCGCCCGCGCAACTATCCGCCGGGCACGCCGGGTCGCGGCGCCAATCTCTATCAGACGCGCAAGGGCGAACGCGTGCTTGTCGTCAATGTCATGGGCAGGGTCTTCATGGACGCGCTGGACGATCCCTTCGCCGGCGTTGAGGCAGAGCTCACGGCCTGTCCCTTGGGCGAAGCGGCCGACGCCATCGTCATCGACATGCATGCCGAAGCGACGTCGGAAAAAATGGGCATGGGCCAGTTTTGCGATGGCCGGGTCAGTCTGGTCGTCGGCACGCACAGCCATGTGCCCACGGCCGACGCGCAAATTCTGCCGGGCGGTACCGCGTACCAGACCGACGCCGGCGCCTGTGCCGACTACGACAGCGTCATCGGCATGGACAAGTTCCAGCCGGTGCAGCGCTTCGTCACCAAAATGTCGAGCGGGCGCTTCACGCCGGCAACCGGCCCCGCCACATTGTGCGCCGTGTTCGTGGAGACGGGTACAGGCGGCCTCGCCAAGCGTATCGAGCCGGTGCGCCTCGGCGGACGCTTGAAGCAGACGGTGCCTAGCCTGTAGCGAGCTCTTGCCATGACCGCAAAGCCACCCTTCGCGCTTCGGCAGATCGATCACATCGTGCTGCGCATCCGCGATCTCGAGGCGAGCTTGCATTTCTACTGCGACATCCTCGGTTGCACGCTCGACAAGCGGCAGGAGGGCATCGGCCTCATCCAGGTGCGTGCCGGCGCATCCTTGATCGATCTCGTGCCGCTGGATGGCCTGCTCGGCAAGATGGGCGGCGCCGGGCCAGGCACGGAGGGGCACAACCTCGATCACTTCGCGCTGCAGATCACGCCGTTCGATGAAGCGAAAATTCGTGTCCATCTCGAAACGCATGCCATCGCGATCATCGAGTCCGGACAGCGCTATGGCGCACAAGGCACCGGTCCCTCCATCTATATCCGCGATCCCGACGGCAATAAGGTCGAGCTGAAGGGACCGCCGAGCGCGTAGCGGCCGCTGCGTGCACCAGTGTGAATGATATCCTATCCATTCGGACTTTCGTGGCGGTGGCCCTTGAAAGCCGACCCGGTGCGCGGCTATCTCACGCGCCGCATCGAGAGAAACCGTATCGCATGGCCGGTCACAGTCAGTTCAAGAACATCATGTTCCGCAAAGGCAAGCAGGATAAGGAGCGTTCCAAGCTCTTTTCCAAGCTCGGCCGCGAGATCACGGTGGCCTCCAAACTGGGCCTGCCCGATCCGGCACATAATCCGCGCCTGCGCACCGCCATCATCGCCGCCAAGGCGCAATCCATGTCGAAGGACACGATCGATCGCGCGATCAAGAAGGGCCAGGGCGGCGACGCGGAAGACTATGACGAGGTGCGTTACGAGGGCCGCGGCCCGGGCGGGGTAGCGCTGATCGTCGAGGCCTTGACGGACAATCGCAACCGCACAAGCGCTGATGTGCGATCGACCTTTGCCAAATATGGCGGCGAGATGGGAGCGACCAATTCGGTGGCATTTCTGTTCGATCATGTCGGCCAGATCACCTATGCCAAGGACAAGGCCAGCGCCGACGCCATGCTCGAACTCGCCATCGAGGCCGGGGCCGAAGAGTGCATCTCGACGGATGACGGCCACGAATTCCTGACCAGTCTCGACGACTTCATCGCCGTGCGCGATGCGCTCGAAGCCAAGCTCGGCGCGCCGGCGTCGGCCGCGTTCACATGGCGGCCCCAGACGCTCGTGGCGGTGAAGGACGAGGCGGGCGAGAACTTGGTCAAGCTGATCGAGGCGCTCGACGACCACGACGATGTGCAAAACGTCTATGGCAACTACGAGCTGTCGCGGACGCTGCTGGAGAAGCTGGCTTCCTAACACTCAGGGATGGCCGGCCATTGAGAGTGGTGGATGGAGCTCTTGTCTGGAAAACGTCCGAACAAAAAGAGTACAACGTGGCGATGATCGCGCCGATTCGTATCCTTGGACTTGATCCCGGGCTCGCCCGGATGGGTTGGGGCATGATCGCGGTGACGGGTTCGCGGCTCGACCACATCGCCCATGGCGTGATCGCGACGCGCGCGGTCGATAGTCTCGGGCTGCGGCTGCTGGCCCTGCATCACGCATTGGAAAAAGTGATCGTCGAACAGCGCCCCACCGCAATCGCCGTCGAAATGGCATTTGTCGCCAAGGATCCCTCTGCGGCGCTCAAGCTCGGCCATGCTCGCGCCGTAGCGCTGCTCGCCGCGGCGCAAGCCGGACTTGAGATCGCCGAATATGCGCCCAACCACATCAAAAAGTCGGTCGTCGGCGTCGGCCATGCTCAAAAAGAGCAGGTGCAGGCCATGGTGCGCCGGTTGCTTCCGACCTGCGGCGTTGACCAGGCCGACGCAGCCGATGCCCTGGCTTGCGCCATCGCCCATGCGCATCTTCGGAGTACGCGGGCAAAAATTCTGGCGGCGCTCGCATGATCGGCAAGTTGACCGGCACCGTGGATTCGATCAGCGAGGATCATGCGATCATCGATGTCGGCGGCGTCGGCTACCTGGTGCAATGTCCCTCATCGACCCTGTCGAAACTCGCCGTCGGCGCGCATGTCTCGCTGATGATCGAGACCAAAGTGTCGGAAGATGCGATCCGGCTCTACGGCTTTCACTCGGCCGAAGAGCGCGAGTGGTTCCGTCTGCTGCAGACTGTGCAGAATGTGGGCAGCCGAGTCGCGCTCAACGTGCTTTCGGCGCTGTCGGCGCGCGAGCTTGCGCGTGCGCTCGCACTCTCCGACAAGGCCGCGATTGGCCGGGCGCAGGGCGTCGGACCCAAGCTCGCGCTGCGCATCACCACCGAACTGAAAGACAAGGCGCCGGCGCTGATGCTGCGCGGTCATGGCGAGGGCGGGCAGGTCGTGGCGTTGGCGCCGCGCGGGCCCGAGGCCGATGCGGTCGCCGCGCTCGTCAAGCTCGGCTATTCGCCGGGGCAGGCGAGCGAGTGCGTGGCGCGCGCCGCCAATGACCTCGGCCAGGCCGCACCGGCCGATGTACTGATCCGCGAAAGCTTGCGGGCCTTGGGACGGTAGACTACGATCTGACTAGTCAGACTAGTGTGGAGCGACACGTGGAAAAGATATGGCCGGTGCAGGATGCAAAGGCTCGCCTGTCGGAGTTGCTGCGCGCCGCCGAAAACGAGCCACAGCAGATTTCCTTTCGCGGCGAACCCCGGTTTGAAGTTCGTGTGATCAATGCGAAGAAGGGACCGAAGAAGGCGCTGCCCAGGACACTGGCCGACTGGATTCTTTCTGCGCCGAAGGTTCCGGAATTCAAGGTCCCGCCGCGCCGTCGCGATAAGGCGAGAAAAGTACTTTGAAAATTCTACTCGATACGTGTGCCGTGTCGGAGGGTATACGGCCTCGGCCGAATACGTCCTTCGTCGCTTGGGTGAAATACCAAGATCCCTTATCGCTTTTCATTAGCGTGTTGACGCTCGGCGAGCTGCATTTCGGCGTGGCACAATTAAACCACGCCGCCAAGGAGCGCGAACTCAAGGCCTGGATCTCCGACGTCCAACGGCGTTTTGCTGATCGAATCGTCGTGCTCGACGATCTCATAGCCAGACAGTGGGGCTATCTGCGCGCCAAGCATCCCCATGCTCCCACAGCCGACGCGCAGCTCGCCGCCACGGCGATTGCGCACGGCTTCACGTTTGCCACCCGCAATGTGAAGCATTTTCGATTTGGCGGCTTGAAAGTCGTCAACCCGTGGGAGGCCTGATGACCGCGAAGGCGAAACCAGAAGTCGAACGTCTCGTCGCGGCGGACCGCAGCGAAGAGGATTCGCTCGAAGCCAGCCTGCGCCCGAGGCGGCTTGTCGAATTCGTCGGCCAGCGCCAGGCCTGCGAAAATCTCGCAATCTTTATCCAAGCGGCCAAGGCGCGACAGGAAGCGCTCGATCACGTGCTGTTTTCCGGTCCGCCCGGTCTCGGCAAGACGACGCTGGCGCAGATTGTGGCGCGCGAGTTGGGGGTGAATTTCCGCTCGACCTCGGGACCGGTCTTGGCGAAGGCCGGAGACTTGGCCGCCATCCTCACCAATCTCGAGCCGCGCGATGTGCTGTTCATCGACGAAATCCACCGCCTCAATCCCGCGGTCGAGGAAATCCTCTACCCCGCGATGGAGGATTACGAACTCGATCTCGTCATCGGCGAGGGGCCGTCGGCCCGTTCGGTCAAGATCAGCTTGAATCCGTTCACCCTGATTGGTGCGACCACGCGCTCGGGCCTGATCACCACGCCGTTGCGCGACCGTTTCGGCATTCCGGTGCGTCTCAACTTCTACGCGGCCGAGGAACTCTTCGCGATCGTCGAACGCGGCGCGCGCGTGCTCGGTTTGGCGCTCAGTGCCGACGGGGCGCGTGAGATTGCCGGACGCGCCCGCGGCACGCCGCGCATCGCCGGTCGGTTGCTCAAACGGGTGCGCGACTTCGCCTTGGTTGCCGGCCACAAGACGATTGACGCACAGATCGCCGATGCCGCGTTGACGCGGCTCGAAGTGGACGCGCGGGGGCTCGACGGTTTCGACAAGCGCTATCTCAAGCTCATCGCCGATGCCTTTGGCGGCGGCCCCGTCGGCATCGAAACCATCGCGGCCGCATTAGGCGAATCGCGCGACGCCATCGAAGATGTGGTCGAACCCTTCCTGATGCAGCAAGGTTTCGTCCAGCGTACGCCGCGCGGCCGCGTGTTGGCGGGTGCGGCCTACACCCATCTTGGCCGGGTCGCGCCGCCCAGCGATCCGCTGCAGATGGAATTGCTCGGCCGGGACCTGCTCGACGATGAGTGAGCCCTTGGGATTGGGGCGTTTCGCGGGCAAGGTCCATATCCTGCCGATCCGCGTCTATTACGAGGACACCGATTTGTCCGGCGTCGTCTATCATGCCAACTATCTGCGCTACATGGAGCGCGGCCGCACCGAGTTCTTTCGCCTTGCCGGCGTCACCAAGATGGCAATGCTCGACGACGCCGAACCGACCGCTTGGACATTGCGCAGCGCATCGCTCGAATTCTTCAAGCCGGCGCGGCTGGAAGATCCGATCGAGGTGCACACCTCTTGCCCGCTGCTCAGCGGCGCGCGTATGCATGCCGACCAGAAGATTTTCAGCCGAGATATTTTATTGGCGCATGGCAAGGTCGAAGCATGCATCATGACGCTCGACGGCAAGGCGCGGCGGATTCCGCAAGCGGTGCGCGAAAAACTCCTCCCTTATCTATTGGAAACAACCGCTTAACCTTTGATGCCCAAATTCGGCCACCTTTGAATGACTTGTGCTCGGATCGCGCCATGATCCAGTCGAGGGGACGCGACTGCGCTGGCACCCCGCTCCTCGTTGAAAGAGGCCCGTTGATGAAATTGCTCCGCTTGCTCGCCGTCACGGTCCTGGCTCTGTCCTTCGCAACACCGGTGCTGGCCCAGCGCACGCCCGCGGCGGCGCCCACGGGCGAAGCGGCGGAGTCGCGCGACCTGCCGGCACCCGACGCCGCGCCGACGTCGGCGATCGACGTGACACCGCTCGGCGTGTCCTCCAATCCTATGATCGGCAGCATCTCCGTCGTTCACATGTTCATGGGGGCGGACTGGATCGTAAAGACGGTAATGCTGCTGCTTCTCGCCATGTCGCTGTGGTCGTGGACGATCATCATCAACAAGGGCCTGGCGCTCGGCACGCTGCGCCGTCGCGCTGCCAAGTTCGAGAAGGCCTTCTGGTCCGGCCAGTCGCTCGATGAGCTGTACCAGCAGTTTTCCAGCCGTACCGATCATCCCTTGGCCGCGGTTTTCATTTCAGCGTTGCGCGAGTGGCGCCGGGCCTTCGAAGGTGGCGCGCCACGCGAAGCCCATGTCGCCAGCGTGAAGGACCGCATCGACAAGGCGATGAGCGTGACGATCCTGCGCGAGACCGATGGGCTGGAACGCTCGCTCGGTTTTCTCGCAACCGTCGGCTCCACCGCTCCATTCATCGGGCTGTTCGGCACAGTGTGGGGCATCATGAATTCGTTCTCCGCCATCGCGGCGCGCCACGACACGACGCTGGCCGTGGTTGCTCCGGGCATCGCCGAAGCCTTGTTCGCCACGGCGATGGGACTTTTGGCGGCGATCCCTGCCGTCATCTTCTACAATCGCTACGTCAACGAGATCGGCCGCTACGGCACGCGGCTCGATGCGTTCTCCGACGAATTCTCCGCGATCCTGTCGCGCCAGCTCGACGAAAAGGCGCGCTGATGGCCGCGGGCGTGCAGAGCCGGTTGCGCGGCCGTCACGGGCGGCGCAGTCCGATGTCGGAGATCAACGTTACGCCTTTCGTCGACGTGATGCTGGTGCTGCTCATCGTATTCATGGTGACGGCGCCACTGCTGACCGTAGGCGTACCGGTTGACTTGCCCAAGACGCGCGCCCAGGCGCTCGGCCAGGATCGCGAGCCGCTCGCGGTGACGGTCAAGCGCGACGGCAGGGTTTTCATTCAGAACACGCCGGTCGGCGAGGACGAGCTGGTCGCCAAGCTCACCGCCATCGCCGCCAATGGCTACGACCAGCGCATCTTCGTGCGCGGCGACAGATCGGTCGACTATGGCCGGGTCATGCAAGTGATGGGCCTTCTTTCCGCCGCAGGCTTCAGCCATATCGGGCTGGTTACCGATGCCCCAAAGCCTAAACCCGAGACGGAGTAGCTTCGCGCCGACGACGGCGCGCGGACCACGTGTCGGTTTGCTCGGCGCCGTGGGACTGCATGGCGTGATCGCGGCCGCGGCGATCTTCACGTGGCAGCATCAACTGGAGTTCACCGATGAATCGCCGCCGGTGGTGCCGGTCGATCTCATCACCATCGCCGACAAGACCAACATTGCGCCCAGCGTGTTGCCGCAGCCGCGCATTGAGCCGAAGGAAAATCCCGTCCCGCCCCAGCTTGTCGCACCAACGCCCACGCCCGCGCCACCACCGCCACCCAAGGCCGAGCCGGCGCCGGACCAGGCGCCGTCGCAGCCCGTGATTGCCAAGGCACCGCCGCCGCCCAAACCGATGCAAAAGCCGCAGCCGCCGGCGGAACAGAAGAAACCGAAGGCCGATGATTTCAGCGCGCTGCTGAATAAGCTGACCTCGCCGGCGGCGGCACCGCGCTCGACACGCACCGCCGATCGCACCGTGCGCGGCGTCGGTGCCATGAACGCCATGACGATGGACTTGTCGGACGCGCTCAAGAACATGATCGCCCAATGCTGGAGTCCGCCGGCCGGTGCGCCACATCCCGAACGGCTTATCCCGGTCTTTCGCCTGTTCCTCAATCCCGACGGCAGCGTCGCACAGCCGCCACAATTGGCTGCAGACTCGCAAGCCGCCGCAGCCGGCGATCCGTTCATGCGGGCTGCGGCCGAAGCGGCCAGGCGGGCGATCTACACCTGCGCGCCTTACAAGCTGCCGGCCGACAAGTACAACGTCTGGCGCGATATCTCGGTCGCCTTCGATCCGCGCAAGATGGTTCAGTGATGGGAGAACAGAATGGAATCTAGCCGACTATTCCGCACCATCGCTGCCGCTGCGCTGATGATGGCGCTGTTTGCCACTGCGCCGGCGCGCGCCGAGTTGCATGTCACAGTCGATCAGGGCACGGCCCAGCCGCTGCCGATCGCCATTCCGGATTTCGCGGCGCCCAACGGCTCCGATGCCGCCGGTCAGAACATCGCCAAGGTGGTGCGTGCCGATCTCGAGCGCTCCGGTCTATTCCGCCCGCTCGATCCGAAATCCTTTGTCGAAAAGATCGCCAACATCAATGTCGCGCCGCAGTTCGGCAGCTGGCGGGTCATCAACGCCCAGGCGCTGGTGGCCGGACAAGTCCAGTCGCAACCGGATGGCAGGTTGCGCGTCGACTTTCGCCTCTGGGATGTGTTTGGCGAAACCCAGATGATCGGCCAGCAGTATTTCACCACGCCGGACAATTGGCGGCGCATCGCACACATCATTTCCGATGCCATCTATGAGCGCATCACTGGCGAGAAAGGTTACTTCGACACGCGCATCGTCTTCATTTCCGAGTCAGGTCCGGCGCTGGCGCGCAAGAAGCGCCTGGCGGTGATGGACGAAGACGGCGCCAATCCGATCTTCCTGACGCACGGCGAATATCTCGTGCTCACGCCGCGCTTCAATCCGACCGCACAGATGATCGCCTACATGTCCTATATCGCCGGCAAGCCGCGAGTTTACATGTTTGATCTGGAAAGCGGCCATCAGGAGATGCTGGGCAATTTCCCCAACATGACCTTCAGTCCGCGCTTCTCGCCGGACGGCAACAAGGTTGCACTTACGCTGGAAACGGCAGGCAACTCCGACATCTATGTGATGGACTTGCGGACGCGTGCTTTAACAAGGTTAACAAGCGATCCGGGTATCGACACGGCGCCATCCTATTCGCCCGACGGCACCCAGATCACATTTGAGTCCGATCGCGGCGGCAGCCAGCAGATTTATGTCATGAGCGCCAACGGCGCCGGCCAGCATCGCATCAGTTTCAGCGCCGGGCGCAACGGCACGCCGGTTTGGAGTCCGCGCGGCGATCTGATCGCGTTTACCAATCAAAGCGGCGGATTCCACATTGGCGTGATGCATCCCGACGGCTCCGGCACGCGCATCATCACAAATGGCTGGGAGGATGAAGGTCCGACCTGGGCGCCCAACGGGAGGGTGATCATGTTCGGGCGAACGTCATCCGGCGGACGCGGCTCGCAAATTTGGTCGATCGATGTCACCGGCCGGAACGAACGGCGCGTAACGACTCCCGGCGACGCGTCCGATCCGGCGTGGTCACCCTTGATCCAGTAACGATATTGTTCATAAACTCCGTGTAATCCAATTGGGCACCATTTGGCCATTTAAGGCGTTTAACCCTGAGTTCACTGGCGATGCATCGCGCATCCGCTGCAAACTGCGTGGCTATTTCGCTGGAGGAGTTTGGAATCAATGATGAAATTATCCGCCGCAATGACAATTGCCGCATTTTCAGCTGCGCTGCTCGTGGCCGGCTGCTCGACTCCGAAGCCGGCCGAAACAACGCCGACAAACAATTATTCAACTCCGCCGGCGTCCAACATTGTGCCGGGCAGCGCTGAAGATCTGCGCGTCAATGTCGGCGACACCGTCCACTTCGCGTTCAACGAGTACAATATCGAAGACAATGACAAGACGACGCTGCAACGCCAGGCGACCTGGCTGCAAAAATATCCGTCGATCCGCATCATCGTCGAAGGGGATTGCGATGAGCGCGGCACGCGCGAGTACAACCTCGCCCTGGGTGCGCGCCGCGCCAATGCCGTCAAGGAATTCCTGGTCAGCCTCGGCGTGTCGGCCGCGCGGGTCGAAACGATCTCCTACGGCAAGGAGCATCCGATCTGCACCGCTTCAACCGAAGATTGCTGGGCCCAGAATCGCCGCGGCGTGACCACCATCGCGGCGGGTGCCAACTCGTAGGCGCGCCAGGTGTTTTGCGAGAGGGCGCTCCTTGTGGGCGCCCTTTTGTTTTAGCGCGTGGCAAGCCTCATTTTGGGCTAAGTCTTCGCGAATGAATGATCCCTCGCAAGGAGACGCGGCATGACCAGAAATGGATTGCGGACTCTGGGCGCTGCCTTGACAATTCTCAGCGCTCTTGGCGCCGCCGCCGGCGCAGTCGGCACCGCTCGCGCGCCGCTGCCGAACTATGTCGCGCCTGGCGCCGTTTCTGGCCACGTGCTGCGCGTCGCCGGCCTGTTCGGCGAAAGCGATGAGGAAAAGGCAGCCCGCCTGCAGCATGAGCAGAACCAGGACGACGCCATCAACCGGCTGAACGACAAGGTGCGCGACCTCGAAGAGAGCGTGCGCAACCTGACCGGAGAAAACGAAACGCTGAGCCATCGCGTCGACGAACTCAGCGACAAGATCACCCGGCAGCAAAAGGATTTCGAATATCGCTTGTGTGCGCTCGCCGCGCAGCAGCTTGGCGCGGGCACCGGGCAGGGCGATGCGAATACCGTACCTTGCCCGTCCGCCAGCGCCGGATCGAGCGGCGGCTATGGTGCGACGCCCTATGCGTCAAGTAGTCCAGCGCCGCAAAGCGACTCGGCAAACACCGTCGACGGCGCACGCGACGCCGGCAGTCCGCAGCGCTTGGCGCCCGGTCCGGGCGTTCTTGGCACCTTGCCTGCCGGCGCCGCGCCGAGCGCGCTTCCGGCCGCGCCGGCCAACAATGGCGATGTCCATGCCGAATTCTCCACCGCAATGAACCTGCT
>Ga0157379_10005531_pt1 | contig 10856 bp, 5 predicted proteins | sample S25metaG_FD_121802 | JGI IMG/M metagenome (GOLD analysis project Ga0157379, IMG submission 121802) | Switchgrass rhizosphere microbial communities from Kellogg Biological Station, Michigan, USA - S2-5 metaG | ecosystem: Host-associated > Plants > Roots > Rhizosphere > Soil | place: USA: Michigan... | reverse complement strand
CTCAACCAGCTGCGCATCCGCCACGGCTCACCGCAATTCACCGATACGCAATTGCGCCGCCTGCACGAACTCACGCCGCTGGTGGACGGCGAGCCCGATATCGATGCGGGACTGGCGCTCTCCATCGACCTGAAAGGCAGCGCCGACGCCGGCTTTAAGGATGGAAGTAGGCGAATCGGTTTTCGCGCCAAGAAGCACACCGGCCTGATCGATGTGGACAAGGTGGGCGTGCTGGACCCGGCCGATTACTGGGAGCCCATCGAGGCCAATTCCCGCGGTGACATGGTGCTGGACCCGGACGAGTTCTACATCCTGGTCTCGCGGGAGCGGGTGGCGATTCCGCCCGATCACGCTGCAGAGATGGTGCCTTTCAATCCGCTGGTGGGCGAATTCCGTGTGCATTATGCCGGCTTTTTCGATCCCGGCTTTGGTTATGAGGCGGGCAAGCCGCCTTCGGCGCGCGGCGTGCTGGAAGTGCGCTCCCGCGAAGTTCCCTTCATCCTGGAGCATGGCCAGGTCATCGGCCGGCTTGTGTTCGAACGGTTAACCGATCCGCCGCCGGCCGGGTATGGCGAGAGCCTGGGTTCCAATTATCAGCGCCAGGGTCTGAAGCTCTCCAAACACTTTCGCGGCTGAGCCTGCGAGCGGCTCGTAACAATTGTTGCGGAAAATCCACATTGTCCGTGCAAAGAGCAGAGAAACCCAGCAAAGCCATTGCGCAAGCCCACGTCTCCGGCACAGTTAGCGCGCACGCGGATGGACGGTTTGGGGAAACCCCGCGTGCTGGTTCCGGATGGGGGTCTGGGTCCGACAGTCCTGTTTGAAGGGGGCAGTGAGAGGCGGCTACGGCGCGAAAGCAGCCGGCCGCCTCTTGTTTTTGAGCCGCCCATGATCCTGGAGACCAAACGGTTAACGCTAAGACCACAGACGGAGGCCGACGCACCCGCCCTGTTCGCGATTCTGGGCGATGAAGAGGCCATGCGCTTCTGGAACCGTCCTCCCGTCGCCCGGCTGGCGGTGGTGGAGGAACTGGTGCGCGAACAGCAGGCGGCCATGAAAAACGGTCTTTGCCGCTATTGGACGGTGACGCGCGATGGCGAGGCCATCGGCAGCGTCGATCTCAGCCTGATCCGTGAGGCTTCCGCCGAATTGGGCTTTCTGCTGCGTCGCGACTGCTGGGGTTTGGGCCTGGCGACGGAAGCGGTGGGCGCGGCGGCCGCACACGGCTTCCGCCTCCTGCATCTGGCCCAGATAGCGGCCGTGATACAGGCGGCCAACCGGGCCGCGGCGCGGGTGCTGGAGAAAAACGCCTTCCGGCTGGTGGAATCGCGCGTCGCCCAACTGGCGGACGGCCAATATCGGGATTGCGCCTTCTATCTGCGCGAACAGGCGGGCCGTTAGGATTTTGGCCTTTAGGGCTTCAACCCGAACGCCCAGACATGGCCGGCATGATCCACCGCGAACAGCTTGCCCAGCGCCACCACCGGCTGGGTGAAGTGGACCGTGTTGCCGTCCATGGTCTTGCCGCTGGACCAGAGCTGTTTGCCCGTCTCCATGTCGAAGGCAAACAGGGTCATGGTGGCGTGCGGTGTCAAAATGCGGTCAATGGCACCCTTATCCGGCGTCCAGCCGGCCCTGCGAGATGGATCCTTGAACAAATCCCTGGGGACTTGCACCGCGCTCTCGGCCGTCTGTAGTGCGTAAACAATGCCATTGGCCACGACGGGAGGGGACGCGAGATTGAGGTCGCGGGAGGTCCATTGCGGCTCCAGCACCGGCTTGCCGTTTTGCTCCACCACTTTGAACGCCATGATGCTGCCGCTGGGCGCATCGCCATTGGTGACGGGGAATTTGGGTGCTGCCTTGCCGGCCGCGCCCCACATCGGCGTGTAGAGCCAGCGCTCGCCCTTGTCGCTGAGCGCGGTAGCCAAGTTGCCCCACACGCCTTGGGCCTGGAAATCCTGGGTGTCGTTGCCCAATCGCGGCGATTGATAAAGCCCGGTCGTGTGGTCCGCGCCACCCAGATTGTCGGCATCCAGCAGATAAATCACCGATTCCTTGGACGCCGTGGCCAGGACATTCAGCTTGCCGAAGGGGAACAGCAACACGCCGCCCGAACCGATATCGAGATCGCGGGCATTGATATAACGCCAGTTGGACGGCGTGAAACTGTCATTGAGACCCCAGGCATGCGGCCGCACCGCCAGGACCATATTGCCGTAGACACCGCTGCCGGGATTGTTGGGACCATCGGCGGTGGCGACATAGGCGCCTTGCGGCCCCCAGGCCACACCGCTGGCGCCCCAGGGACCGGCGGGGCGGCCCTTGCCGGTATAGAAGCGCGACAGGCTGGGATGGGCGGGATCAGAAACATCCATCGCCGCCACGGTGCCGAATTCGATCGGCTGGGCTGGGCTGCCGCCGCAGCCGCGCGCCGTGGTGGTGTAGACCACATCGTCGACCAGGGCGAGGCTCCAGTTGCGGCTGAAGGGCTGCACCATGTCGGTGGGGGTGATGGCTTGGGCGCCGTCACCCAGCTTCGCACCCCGCAATTTTCCATCGCTGGTGGTGAAATAGATGATGCCCTTGGCCTTATCGATGACCGGTGTCGCCTGCTCGGTATTGGAGCAGCTAATGACGATGGGCCTGAGCGGCTTGATGCCGTTCTCAAAATGCTTCTGCCAGACGATGTCGCCACTAGCCGCGTCCAGCGCGGTCAGCGTGTCGTCCATGCCGATGGTGAAGACGAGATCTCTGGCGCCAGCCGGCGTGGGCACGCCGCCGGCAACCACCGGCGCGGTCAAAGTGGAGAGAACCAGCGCCGGCGTGTTGGTGAGGAGCTGCTTGTTCCAAAGCGGCTTGAGCTTGCCCACCGTCCTCTTGGTGAGCTGGGTTTCGCCGCGATTCCAGCCCGAGCGCTCGCGGTCGTAATTATAACCCAGCCAATCCGGCACCGCCGGTCCCGGGTCGATCAACTTGAACGCCGGCGGAGGTTCCGGACGCACCGGCGGGGTGGGTGCGAGCTCCTGTGCGGCAGCAGGTAAGAAAGGAGCTATAGCGGTAAGTACCGCGAGCTTGAGCGTTATCCTGGTCATTCCATCCCTCTTGCAACGGTCAAGACGCCGTCTTGGGGGCGAAGGTCCCCTATTGGCCGCGTGGCTGTCAACAAATGCTGCGTTGCGTCGCGAAAATCGATCAAAATTCGGAGGTATCCGGGGGGCAAGGCGCTTGCAAGCCTATCCCGGTTCGCAAATCCTCTGAGGGGGTTTGAGGCTGGGGACCGCATCCATGATCGACCGCAGAGACTTGCTGACCACCGCTTCGGCCTTCGCTTTGCTTGGCGCCAACGCGGCCAAGGCGCAATCGGCACCGCCGCGCCAAGCCGGTTCCTCTCCGGCCAACAGCAATTGGCTGCACTACGCCAATGATGCCTCCAGCACACGCTATTCGCCGCTGGACCAGATCAATGCGTCCAACTTCGACAAACTGGAGCTGGCCTGGCGCTTCAGTACCAATGCCCTGGGACCCCGGCTGGACGCCGATTACCAATCCACACCGCTGGTGGTCAAAGGCAGGCTTTATTGCACCGCCGGCTTCCGTCGCGATGTGGTGTGCCTCGACGCGGGCACAGGTGAACTGCTGTGGATGCACACTTACAATGAAGGTGCACGTCTGGGCTCGCGCGGCGGCCCGGGCCTGGGCGTCGGTTATTGGACCGACGGCAACAACGAACGCATTGTCTACGTCACTCGCGGCTACAGCATGTTCTCGCTGGATGCCAAGACCGGCCTGCCCGATCCCAATTTCGGCAAGGATGGCCGAGTGGATCTGCGCCTGGACGACGACCAGGACATGGATGCCACCAAAGGCATCATCGGCCTGCATGCGCCGCCGTTTGTGGCGAAGGATACAGTCATTGTTGGTGCGGCGCCTACTGAAGCATCAAGGGGTTATGTGCGCGGCTTCGATATCAAGACCGGCAAGCGCAAATGGATATTCCACACCATTCCGAAGAAGGGTGAGTTCGGCTACGAGACCTGGACCACGCCGGGCCAGGCGGAAAGCAGCGGCAATATGGGCGTGTGGGCGCCCATGTCGGCCGATCCCGAACTGGGTCTCCTTTATGTCGGAGTCGAGTCACCACAGACCGATCTCTTGGGCGTCAGCCGGACCGGCACTCACCTGTTTGCCGAAAGTATGGTGGCGCTGGATATCGAAACGGGGATGCGCAAGTGGCACTACCAGATGGTCCATCACGGCATATGGGACCGCGACGTCTCCTGCGCCGGGGTGATTTGCGACATCCCCCACAACGGCAAGATCATCAAGGCCATCGCGCAACCGTCCAAACAAGGCTTCGTCTATGTGTTGGATCGCACCAACGGCAAACCAGTCTGGCCGATCCCGGAAAAGAAGGTCGCCAAGGGCAATGTGCCGGGCGAATGGTATTCGCCGACCCAGCCCTTCCCCAGCGCCCCACCGCCTTTCGCCAAGCAAGGTATTTCCGCCAGCGACTTGATTGATTGGACACCTGCGATAAAAGCGCGGGCGCTGGAAATCGCCAGCCATTATCACCTGGGCGCGCTCTATGATCCGCCGCCCTTGACCAGCGACAAACTGTTCGGCGCGCTGTGCGTGCCCGGCCTGCAGGGGGGCATCAATTGGCCCGGCGCATCCTACGATCCCGAAACCCATCTGCTTTACTGTTATGCCAAGAACCAGCTTGGGGTCATCGGCGCGATGGTGACCAAAGACGGAAAGGTGGTCCAGTCCGGCGGGCCCCCGCCGCCGGGCAGCGCCGATCCCAATGGCGGCACTTTTGGCGGTGTCGCCAGCCTGAAGGGCGGCGGCGTTCCGTTATTTCGTTATCGGCCTGACGGTCTGGGCGACCCCATCACACCAGGCATGATCTCGATTGAAGGCATACCGATCATGAAGCCTCCCTATGGCACCATCACGGCGCTGGATCTCGGCAAGGGCACCTTGGCGTGGCAGATCGTGCACGGCGAGACGCCCGATCACATCAAGAACCATCGCCTGCTCAAGGGCGTCACCATTCCCCGCACCGGTCAGACCGGCATCCTGGGCACCTTGACCACCAAGACCTTGGTCATCTGCGGCGATTGCGGCCTTTACACCGACGAGACGGGTCGCAAGGGCGCGCGGCTTCGTGCTTATGACAAGGCCACCGGCGAGCAAAAAGGCGCGGTGTTCATGGACAAGGTGCAGACCGGCGCCACCATGACCTACATGCATCAGGGCAAACAGTATCTGGTTTGTGCCCAAGGCAGTTCCTATGGCGCCGATCTTGTCGCCTACTGTCTGCCCGGCGAGGCACCGCCTCCGCCCCGAGCCGAGGAACGCTGAGGACCGAAGCCAAACTGGCCTAAACAAAGAGGGAATCATGGGCCTGCCGATCAAGCGCGGCATCGAAAAGATACCGGGCGGCATGGTGATCGTGCCGCTTACCCTGGGCGCCCTGATCGCCACCTTCGCACCGGGAACCGCGGGTTTCTTCGGCTCCTTCACCGGGGCGCTGTTCACCGGCGCCCTGCCCATCCTGGCGGTGTTCTATGTCTGCATGGGCGCCGCCATTCCGTTCGAGACCCTGCCCCAGGTCGCCGGCAAAGGCGGCGTGCTGCTGGCCGCCAAAGTGCTTCTGGGGGTGACGGCGGCGCTGGTGGTGGGCCATTTCCTGGGGACCGAGCCGGTAAAGACCGGCCTTTTGGCCGGGCTCTCGACCCTGGCGGTGGTCGCCGCCATCAATGACACCAATGGCGGGCTCTATATGGCGCTGATGGGCCGCTACGGCACGCCGCAGGAGATGGGCGCCTATTCGGTGATGTCGCTGGAGTCCGGCCCCTTCATCACCATGATGACCTTGGGCGGGGTCTTTGCCTTTCCCTGGCAAACCCTGTTGGGCGCGATCCTGCCTTTGGCCGCCGGCATCCTGCTGGGCAATCTGGACCGGGATATGCGGGAATTTCTGGGCAAGGCAGCGCCTGCCTTGATCCCCTTCTTCGCCTTTGCGATCGGCGCGTCGCTCAACCTCGCCAATGTGTGGCAGGCGGGATTGTTGGGACTGGCGCTGGGTGTCTTGGTGCTGGTGATCTCCAGCACCGTGATGTTCACCGCCGACCGTCTCAGCGGCGGCAAGGGTGTGGCGGGCCTGGCGGCGGCAGCGACCGCGGGCAACGCCGCCGCCGTGCCGGCCTTGGTGGCGGCCGCCAACCCGGCCTATGCCGCCGCCGCACCGGCCGCCACCGTGCTGGTGGCTGCCAGCGTGGTGGTGACCATGCTGACCGTACCCTTGGTCACCGCCTGGTACGCGAAGAGGCTATCCGTGAGCGCATAAAACAGCCCCCAAAGCCGGACTTTGGGGGCTGCCAGATTGTAAAACTATTCGGTCGAGCGATCAGAACCGCGCGCGGACACCGAACATATAGAGCGACCCGGAGTCGTAATAGGTATTGGTCGCATAGTCATACTGCTCATAGGTCCGCAGCTTCGACTTGGTGAGATTCTGGATGTCGAAGGTCAACTCCGGATCTCCGGGAACGTCGCCAAACAGGTTGGAGAGCCGGTAACTGGACGAGAAATCTAACTGACCATAAGGCGCGGTAATGAAATAGGGACCCGCGGTGCAACCCGAGCTTTGGGCCGCGATGCTGGGCAGGCACAGGCCCATGATGCCGCCGGTGTTGCCGGTGGTGTAGTACTTGTCCGTCCAGGTCCAGGAGAAACGGAGCATCAGGCCGCCATGGTCGTAGTAGGCGGCCGCATTGTAGGTCAACGGCGCCACACCGCCGGCGATCGCCGGCAGGGTACCGCTGCTTTTCTGATCGACAATGGTCACGTTGGCCGTGGTGCCAAAGCCCGGAAGGCCGTAGGGCTCCAGCAGGAAGTCCAGCGGCTGGGAGTAATCCAACTCCATACCATTGACGGTCAGAAGGCCCTGGGCGTTGTTCGCCTGACTCACAATGATCGGCAGGGACGCGACATTGGTACCGGGAACGCAATTGCCGCCGAGCGCCGGGGTGACGCAGCCCGTTTTCTGGTCCGCAGCCGTCTGCTGCTGCGGACTGAGAGTGCCATAGGTGATGCCGTATTGCTGCAGGAAGGGGAAAGTCTGGTTGAAGCTGGTTGTTATCGTAAAGCCGCTGATGGATTTGCGGAAGACATCGATGCCGATATAGCCCGCGCCGCCGGTATAAAGCTCGGCGCCCAGGTCGATATTGTTGGAGAAATAGGGTTTGAGGTTGGGGTTACCCTTAGTGGCGTTCTGCACGGCGACATCGCCGAAATTGACCGTATCGATCATGCTGTTGACATTGGGACGCGTCATGGTGCGGGAGAAAGACGCCCGCACCTGGAAGTCGTCGGTCACCTCATACACAAAATTCGCCGACGGCAGGAACGCCTGGTACATGTGCCGTTCGTCGAGGAACGTATAGGTGACTGGGAATTTGGCGCCGTCCGGAAGCGTGTTGTTGCGGGGGTCGGCGTGCGCAATCGGCGAAATGATGTCCTGCAAGGTCTGAACCCAGCGCATGCCCAGATTGTATTTCAGGTTGCGGGAGTCCAGGTGCAGGATGCCGCTGAACATGAAATAGAGGCCGCCGGTGCGCTCTTCCTCCATGCCCGAGGTGGAACCCGTATCGCCGGCCGACAGGCTGAAGGGATAAGTCACGGTCGAGCCCACTCGCGGCACACCCACCGAGGCGATCGACGCCGCATCCAGCGCCCGGTAATTGGTGGCCGCCTCGATGGCCGCGTAATTCATGGTCACGAAACCGGTCGGCCCGGGGCGCAGATAATTTGCCAGGGACGTGGTGGGAACCAGCGAGCCCTGGTAAGCGAAGGCGGGACGGCCAGCGCTGTAGCCCTGGCCATAGGCAGGATTCGCTACACCGGCAATACCAGTCCCATTGACACCAAAGCTCGGATAGTTGCCGGGCCCGTTCGCGCCATTGGGTGTTGTCGTCGTAAGACCCTGACAGGGCGGAGCGGTGTTGGGCGGCGGCAAGAAGACCGTCGGATTATCGCCGCAGACGGCGGATTGATATTGGGCGTCCGGGTTGATGCCGATCACCTGGCGGAAAGCGTCGTCATAAGCGAAGCCCACCTTCACGGCGAACTCATCGCCGCCATATTTCGCATCCAGATGGGCGCCTTGAGTTTTGGTGATGTGGCGCTCGTCCTGCATGCGGACCAGGCCATTATTCCATTGGAAATTGGCCGGATTGTTGATGTCGATATTCGACGTCGTCAGCGCATGCGGCTGTGCCAATGTGTAGGTGGCAACCGGACCGCCGGCGGGCGGCGTCGGTCCCGGAATATTGGCATTCTGCGACGGCGGCGCCGTCACCACATAGAAGGTCGGCGCGTCGCGGAAGAAATTGCTGCGGCTGGCATTCGCCTGGAAATCGACATGCAGCAGGTCGGTGACCTGCCACGACATGCCGGGATTGAGGCTGTAGAAATTGCCGTGTTCGACATAGGGGCGCGCTTCGACGCCATAGATGCCGCCCAGGATGGTGCCGCTGGTGATGAAGCTGTTGGCGTCGACCTGCAAGCCCACCGGAACGATCGGCACCGAGGCGGCGCCGGCGCGGATGCCCAGCGTCGAGTCGGTACGGTTCATATTGTTGTCGGTGACGCCGCCAATCAGGTCCAGATAGAATTGCAGATTGTCGCTGGGACGATATTCGAGGCCGAGTACTCCGTTGAAACGGTCGCGATAACCTTCCTCGAACATGGGGCGGGGAAATTTCGGCAGCAATGCGTTGCTGAATTGCGCGGTGGTCAGGCCCGGATTCTGCCGCGTGATGAAGTTTGCGTCGATGGTCTGGCCGGCGGTGATCGGACCGCCCGGTCCATTATAGCTGATGCCAGCAGGAACGGTCGCGGGAAGCGTATAGCTGTTACCGCCTAAGGTATCGCAGGTGTTGCCGGCACCGCACTGCGCGGCGGTCAGGGCCGAGGAATTGACGTAACCGCCATTGCCGGTCTCCCAGCCCTGGGTGAAGATCTGGGTGTGCACGGCGCTGAGCCCGAGCAGCGCCCCGAACGGACCGATCGTGTCGCTGGCGATGATGACGCCCTTTTCGCCCAGGCTGTTGGCATGGGAATAATCGGTGCCCTGGAACGAGCCGGTGATATGCAGCCCCGGATTGTCGAAGGGGCGCGCGCTGCGCATATTCACCGTGCCGGCGGCGCCGCCTTCGAGCTGGTCGGCGGACGGGCTCTTGCTTACGGTCAACTGGGTGAACAATTCCGTGGGGAACATGTTCAAGTCGACTTCGCGGTTGTTGTTCTGCTGATCGATCGGGCCGGTTGACGCCACGGCGATCTGGGCGTTGTTCAAAAGGATCTTGGTGAAGTTGGTGCCCAGGCCGCGGATGGAGACGTTTACGCCCTCACCCGTCGAGTCGCGCAGGATGGTGACACCGGGGATGCGATTCAACGACTCGGCGATATTGCTGTCGGGGAATTTGCCGATGTCTTCGGCGAAGACGGAATCCGTGAAGCTGAGATTTTGCCGTTTGGCGTTCAGTGCGTTCTCAAGGCTGGCCGCGTAGCCCGTCGAGGTGACGGTTTCCACTTCGGCCACTTGTTGTTGCGCAAATGCTGGAAACAGGGCCGCAGAGGCGGCCAGCATGCTCGAACCGAGCAATATCGACTTGATCTTATGCGTATGCGTGTTGGTGCGCGCCCTCATGTCGTGGTCCCCCTCAAGTAAAGCGCCGCCATCCGCGAATCGCGGTAACGATCACATTTGTTGGAAATCTAACGGGGGTGCGACAGGATGGCCAAGTCAAAGCATCTATGGAGCAATGCAATCCGGGTATTGATGGATCGGCGCGCTGTATTCAAAGTACAGTTAGATGAACTTATTTTCATCTACCCTGCTCAAAATGTTAGCGCTGCCATTTCAAGGATGAAACTCAATTTCATCCCATTTTTGCGCCCGAACCTCCCGTGGGAACGGCGTCAAAAGCGACTGTCGTCCTGGCGCCGGCCGCATGGAAGGGAATCGTCCCGTGCCAGATATAGGAAGGGAACAGGATCAGCCTGCCCGGGACAGGCTGGATGGCTCGACGCACACTCCCGGGCATGTTGAAGGACGGTTCTCCGAATTTGATCCATCCTTGCTGGGCCGCCGGATCCCGGACGGCGTCGGGTACCGCCACGTAATAACAAGAACTGATCCAGCCTTCGGGATGGACATGGTTGGCGTGAAAGCCTTGGGTCTGCAGCCGCGAGGACCAAGACCCGGCGAAAACAAAGCCGGTCCGGCGCCGCCCGGTCAGCGGATGATCCGTGTCTTTCGGCATCCGGGCGATATAGACGCCAACCGCTTCTTCGATGCGCTGGCGCAACGCTGCAAGCAGAGCATCGCGTCCGTGCAAAAGAGAGGGTGCCGTCTGCGTTCCATGCCGCAAGGTCTGGTCGACATGCTCGCGCAAATCCGTGTGCAGGGTATCGAGATGCGCGTTCAAGGCGGCATTGAATTCCGCCATGCTGGAAAAACCCGGTGGAGGCTCCAGATCGAATATCTGGATGTGCCGGTCATAGTCAGCGAGGCGCTCGGCGCGCGGATCGTCGTTGGCCCGCAGCGCCAGTTCATGGACCGCCAGCGCCGCCTGATCGTGGGGTAGGCGCGGTACGGCCTCTTCAGTCAGGCCTAGCGCGTGTTTCATCTCGCCCGTCTGGAGCAGGACGCAGGCGAGCCGAATCCGCGTCGCCGCATCTTCCGGCTGCAGCGCCAGGGATTTCTCGTAAGCCGCAATCGCGGCATCGAGTTGGCCCAGGCCGGCATAGGCCGCCGCCAACCCGTTTTGCGGGCCCGCGCT